>TARA_R110002051_G_scaffold239372_1_pt1 | contig 22229 bp, 17 predicted proteins | sample TARA_R110002051 | Tara Oceans TARA_R110002051 (sample SAMEA4397023) | marine metagenome | biome: Polar Biome; feature: [MES] marine water layer (ENVO:01000295) within the mesopelagic zone...; material: water (ENVO:00002006), including particulate matter (ENVO:01000060) such...
CCCACAAAAATCCCCGGCTGCATGTAATAGCCGTCATGCGGCATCTCGAGGCGGGTGCCACCCATGATCAGTTCCGCACCCTCCGTTTGGCCCAATGCAGCATAGCGCAGGTTCTCGTTCAACTGCTGCTCTGACACCACCGGACCAATCACCGTGCCGTCTTCCAATGCGTGGCCAACGGTCATCTTCTTGGTCGCCGCTACCAGCTTTTCAACAAATGCATCATGCACCGATGCGTGCACAATAAGACGCGACGAGGCGGTGCATTTTTGCCCCGATCCGCCAAACGCACCACCCGCCGCAAGACTTGCAGCCAAGTCGAGATCGGCATCATCCATCACCGCCAGTGCGTTCTTGGATCCCATTTCCATCTGCACTTTGGTCAGGTTTTCAATCGCTGCGCGCGCAATGCCTTTGCCCACAGGCACAGAGCCGGTAAACGATATCGCGTTCACTTTGGGGCTTTCGACCAACCGCTGGCCAATCTCGGACCCAGCGCCCATCACAAGGCTGAACAACCCTTTGGGAATGTCTTGCTTGGATATGATCGCGGTCAAGGCCACCGCACTGGCAGGGGTCGCATTGGCGGGTTTCCACACCACCGCATTGCCGTAGCACAGGGCAGGGGCGATCTTCCAGCTGGCAGTCGCGGTGGGGAAATTCCACGGGCTGATCACCGCCACAACACCCACCGCTTCACGGCGCACATCAATCTCGATATCGGGGCGCACAGAATCTGCACTCTCGCCCATCTGACGCAATGTCTCGGCGGCATAATAGGTGAAAAACTGACCCGCGCGGTAGACCTCGCCCTTGCCCTCGGCCTTTGGCTTGCCCTCTTCGCGGGCCAGCAAAATGCCTAATTCCTCTGCGCGTGCCATCAACTCGGTGCCAATCGCCATCAGCACATTATACTTGCGCTCGATCCCGTAGGCTTCCCATGCGCGCTGCGCGACTTGGGCCTGATCCAACGCGGCCTCCAACTGATCGCCACTGGCTTGGGCAAAGTGACCCAGCAGATCGGTCACATCCGATGGGCTGCGGTTTTCAATCGTGCTTGCCCCCGCAACCCATTCGCCAGCGATATAGTTCTTGTGCAGATCAGTCATGTTGTCAGGCCTTTTATCAGATGTATTTGGGCGTTTATGGACTCTCATCTCTACTTCAGTCAAACTCAAATAGCTGAATGAAATTTCAGGAAAATTGAAATGGCGATCAAATCAGAAATGCTGCGCAGTTTCGCTGCCGTGGCAGAAGCGGGCAACTTGGTAGATGCGGCGGCCAGATTGGGACGCACGCCTTCGGCGGTCTCAATGACCATCAAACAATTGCAGGACCAATTGGCGGAACCTTTGTTTGCCTCGGACCGCAAAAATCAACTGACTGCATTTGGCGTGTTTGTGCTTGAACAGGCCCAAACCGAAATCGCCCAGCACGACCAAACGCGCCGCGCGATCAGCGGTTTCGCCAGCTACGGTAGTGACCTGATCCAAATCGCCGCTGTACCCTCTGTCGCAGGTGGTATTCTCCCGCGCGCGATCAGCACCTTTTTGCACAAACACCCCAAAGTGCGCATCGAAATCCGTGACATGGAATCGGCGGCCATCGTCAGAGGGGTGCATGAGGGGGCATTTGATATCGGCATCGCGACTGCCCCCGACAGTATGCTGGCGCGCGCGCGGCAAACCCTTTGCACCGATCCGTTCGGCATCATCTGCGCGCGCGATCACCCGTTGGCGCAAATGACAGGGCCGGTCACGTGGTCCATCCTGCGCGGCGAGACCTTTATCATGAACCCGCTGGCGGCCACAGTGACCGACCCGACTTTCCTTGCGCTGACAAAACAGTCGCGGTTGACCGCGCACAACACCCTGTCGCTTTTGTCATTGGTGCAAGCAGGGGCAGGGGTCACCGTGCTGCCCAAACTGGTGACACATATGGCGTGGCAACCTGTGCACTTCTTGCCTGTTCAGGACCTGACAGCACAGCGTAAAATCGATATCCTACACGCCCCCGCAGCCCAGATTACCCCGCTTATCCACGACCTGTGCGCGGATATTCACGCGGCCGCAGTGCCTTTGAACGCCGCACGGACCACCGCGCCCTAAAGCATTTTAGTGTCTCAGGAATGCAATCTTCGGGGGTTATACCAACACAAATCATCAAGCGGACTGCGCTCTTGCTGGTCCCGTTCGCCTACGATCGCCCCCCCCCGACAACACTTAGGACAAGGACCACCTTCAAATGCAGCTTGCCACCGAGAAACCTGCGAATGTTCTGACCTGTGCTGATGCGCGGTTGACGCGGCCACAAACAAGACGATGCTAAGTATCTGACCGACCCTGCGGGGCGCATATTTAAGACGACCAAGAAACAAGGGGTAACGGCATGGCACGGATACGTTTGGGCATGGTTGGCGGGGGCAACGACGCGTTTATTGGCGGGGTGCACCGCTTGGCTGCACGGCTTGACGGGCACTATGATCTGATCGCGGGTGCGCTGTCCTCCACTCCTGAAAAGGCGCAAGCCTCTGGTGCAGCCCTCGGATTGGCCCCCGCGCGGACCTACGATGATTTCGAAACAATGGCAGCCCGCGAGGCGCGCATGAAAGACGGGATAGAGGCGGTGGCGATTGTCACCCCGAACCATGTACATGCACCAGCGGCTCGGGCGTTCCTGAAACGCGGTATCCATGTGATCTGCGACAAACCGCTGACAGCGACTTTGCCAGAGGCGCGCAAATTGGCAAAAGCCGTGCGCGACAGCACCGCATTGTTCTTCCTGACCCATAACTACACGGGCTACCCGATGATCCGCCAAGCCCGTGAAATGATCGCGAACGGTGATCTAGGCACATTGCGGGTGGTCAATGTCGAATACGCCCAGGACTGGCTGACACAACCAGTGGACAGCAAACAAGCCATGTGGCGCACGGACCCCGCGCAATCGGGGGCAGGCGGGTCGACCGGCGACATCGGCACCCATGCGTTTAACCTCGCAGGCTTTGTCAGCGGACTGACGCTTGAAAGCCTGTCAGCCGATTTGCAATCCTTCGTAAGCGGGCGCGCCTTGGACGACAACGCCCATGTAATGCTGCGCTATCAGGGGGGCGCACGTGGCATGTTGTGGTGCAGCCAAGTGGCCCCCGGCAATGAAAACGCGCTGCGATTGCGAATTTTTGGCGACAAGGGCGGGTTTGATTGGACACAAGAAAGCCCCAACCAGCTATGGTTCACCCCCTACGGCGAGCCCAAGCGCCTGCTGACGCGCGGCGGTGCGGGCACAGGGACGGCGGCGGCGCGCGTGACCCGCGTTCCCGCAGGTCACCCCGAGGGATATCTTGAAGGGTTCGCCAATATCTACACCGAGGCCGCGATAGCCATCCGCGCCCATCAGGCGGGTCTGCACTGTCCATCCGACGTCCACGTGCCAGACATCAACGACGGGCTCGTCGGGGTGCAATTTGTTGACGCTTGTGCGCGCTCGTCCAGCCGCAATGCCGCTTGGGTGAAACTGACCTAACTGTCCGCCATTTCTTTAACCATTTTAAAGTCATAGATCGACCGGTTGGTGAGGCCCTCGGCGATATCCTCGCGGCCCAACTCTTTGAACTGGCGCAAGATTTCGACGTGGGTGTGCTCGGTCCCCTGACCCCAGTCAACGATATTTTCGTACAGGGCGCGGGCCTCTTCGGCGCGGCCAAGGATCATCAGGATGCGGCCCTTTTGCGACATCAACCGTTGCGATCCATGCGCCAACACCAACGCGCGATCAATCGCGATCAGCGCATCCTCGACACGGTCCTTGTCGCGGCGCAACATATCAGCGTTCATTAGGTGGATCTCGATAAAGTTATGCTCCATCTCGAACAGGCGGTCGTGCAATTTGGCACATTCATCGCGGCGTTTGGCCTTCCAGAACCGCTGCGCCATCTCGGCCATATAGGCTGGGTGCTCGCCATGAATTTCGGCAGCTTTTTCAAGGTTCATCAGCGCCGTTTTCTCGTTCTCGGTCTCGAACAAAACATCCGACAAGCGCTTGCGGTAAATCGCGATCTCGGGGGCCATCTCTATCGCCAAACGCTGACTTGCAAGGGCCGCCTCCAGATTGCCAGCGCCGCGTTCCAGCACACCGCGTGCACTGATCGCCGCCGCACTGCCTTCGATCTTGGAAAACGACCGCTCCAGCATCTGCATGGTCTTGGCAATCTTCGACTTGTTGGAGAACGCACGGTTCAACCGCTTGCCCATCGACAAACGCCAGTCCCGTACGACCAAATCCCACGGATGAAATTCGATGCGGTCACCTTCAGGATAGTCCTTTGGCGCAAATTGGTTCAATTCTCCCAACGCCTTTTTCCCGTTGGGAAAAACACTGCCCTTCTGGCGGACCATATCGGTGTCAAAGGGGTAAAAATTCTGCGGCGTCAACACACCCGCCGTCAGGGCCAAATTCTGCACCCCGTGGGTCATCGGTTCTAACGGACGGAACCAGGCGGCGGTCTGTATGCGCACATGTGCCGTGTCCCAATTACCTAAAACCAACTGGTTTATTGCGGAATAACAATTCACATACGCCATTGAATCATCGACATAAACGGGGCGCTCATAAGCTAGATCACGGACCCTTTCGCAATAGTCCAACTCGCCCGCCGACACCGATAATTCGCACAATAGCTGATAGGCAAACGACTTATCCAACCCGTCTTCCATATAGGTGCGGATGATGCGCTTGGCGCGGTTTGAATTGCCTTTCGCCGCTTGGTGTTCGATCAGAAAATGCAGACACTGCCCGACATCACCCATGTTCAAAAACAGATCCGATTTCGCCTCTAGCCTGTCGGTCATCCGGTCCATCGCGGCCGCTTCTTCGTCATCAGGCAAGGCATCTTGCACCGCATCCAACGTGCAGCCGCCGATTGTCATCGCGGTTTGCGAAAATGCCGACGATGGTGGACCGAAAATCTGCTTGCAGCGCGACATGGCGTAAAGTTCCAGAAAATCGCGCGCGCCGGTGGTGAATGCCGCGTCTCCCAGCAAATCCTTGAAGCCCCGCACACGATCAGGATCAACCTCTTTTAGTCGCTCGACTTCAATCGGCGTGTCGGAAAAACACAGCACTTGCGCTGCCGGGTCTTGCAGCGTCATCGCCAAATGCTGCTCGTAGAATTCACGCGGAATGAACTTGTTTGGCCACAGCTTGTTAGACGCAATCGGGTCGTGAATAATATCGCCGCGGCGAATGTGATAGGCGGTCAACTTTTTACCCGCAAACACGTCAATAATTTTGGCGACCATCTCGTGCACAGGGGCCGAAAATTGAAATGCGTCCATGCAATCTGGCAAGCGGGCGGCGACGTCCGCCGCGTCCTCCCACGGTAAAACCGTCACTCCCATCGCCGCCCCGGAAAGGAAAGACTTGCCCTTGGCCGCAGCCTTGCGAAACTTGGCCTCGTCCCACGAGCGCGCGTCCACGGTCGATAGATCAATCAGATTGTCGTAAATTTCCGACATGATTTCTACGTCGAAAAACCGCTCTTTGATGTAATCAGGATCAAAGATGAACGCTGGATCGCGGACCTCTTCACGGGTGCGTCCATGGGTCGTCCAGCCAACGTAGTAGGGCAGGTCGTAGTCGCGTGCCACGCGCACCGCATTAAGCATCGCAATGACGCGCGCGCCCATGCCATCGTTACGGTGGGCAATGATGCTGCCTTTGGTGTCTGACGCCTTCATGTATTTCGTCCTGCTCTTTTCTTTGCGGTCTTTCGCCGCGCGTTGCACACAACATGCCAAGCGCGCGGCCCCGCGTGAAGGGGAAAGACACCGATAGAGCGGCTCTGTGGCGTTACAGTGACCCTTAGCGCGCGATTTTGCGCGAAATTTGCTCTGACAGGGCCAATAGGGCCGTGGCTTGTGCTGCGGCAATTGCCGCAGGGGTCACATCCGCAAGTGGTGTGGCGATGGCGAATTCGTTGGTAGTGTTGGCATAATTAATTCCGTCACCACCGACAAAGAACTGCCCTTCCAAGTCGAACACACCGTCCGCTCCCGCGATCATCCGCGTGACACGCACATCAATCGCCACATCAGGCAGCCCGGCAAAAGGCCACGGGTCAGGGCCGATCTTTGCATTGGTAATTGCCCCGATATTACGGGTCAGCGCCAAGGTCACAGCGCGCGAAGGATCGTCGGCCCATAAGATTGCATTATTGCTGGTGATCAACCCGTCCGCCGTCTCGACAGATAGCTCCTCTGCGGCGGCATAGGTCGGCAGTGATACGGTGCGCACCATAGCCGATCCGACAGCGGCGCGCAGGTTCAACTGTGATTGCACTGGTGCCAAATCTAGTCGCGCCGCAGAGCCTGCACAGCCTGCCAACAGGGCCGTCAGCCCGACAATAATAAGTGGTTTGATCATGATTTACCGCCCCGTTAAAAGTGAACTTGGATTGCGCTGTATCGTGCGCGCAAGGTTTGTAACCGCATCAGCGGCGGCCTGAATATCGCGTAAAGTGCCCAATGTTTCCGCGCTGAAACGAGACCGCTCGCCGTAAGAATCCACAACCGCCTCGGTTTGGGCCACAAGGCTGGTGGCGCGCCGCGACAACGCCGGCAAGCCCTGCACCGATGTCTCGAACGCCTTGGCCGCAGCACTTGCGCTGGCCAGTGCCGCGTTCACGTTCTCGATCGCACCGCCCTTGCGAACCTCGGCCAGAAACAGCCGTGTCTCGTCGAGTGCTGCGGACACCGATGCGGGCAAATCGGCCGTCGCATCAGACCCGATCAGCGTGTCAATGGACGCGAGCGTCGCCGTGGCCTCGGCCACCAGTTTGTCCAGTTCCAGCGCATTGGTCTTGGCAATCACTACCTCGATCTGGGCCGTGATTTCGGGCAAGTTGCGGGTCGCCTCTTCGATATTGGCAACGGCAGTGTTCGCAGTCTCCAATGTAGCGGCCAACTTGCTGATAATCTGCGCCTCATCCGCGGAGGCAATGACTTTGTTCAAATCAACCAACGCCGTGCGCAAATCAGCAGGCACGGCTTGCAAGTCCTCATTGGCAATCAGCCCTCGGGCCTCGTCCAACAGCGCGGTCAGGCTGGCAGGGGCGGCGCGCAGACCGTCGTCATTGGCCAGCCGCTCAATACTATCCATCATGTCAATCGCGCCGGACATCAACTGCTCCACTGGCAGCGAATTGATCCGGTCCAGCACACCTTCGGCGGTGGCGGCCACATCGGTGATTTCTGAGCGTGTTGTCGGAATGACCGGAAATCCATCTTCGGTTTTGCGCACCACGGCGGTGGGCGCGCCAGCAACTTGTAAAAATTCGACCTGCAAAGACCCCGACAGAATATTGCCTGTGATCATGCGGGCGCGCAGGCCGCGCAAAACAAAGTCCTCAAGAAACGTCAACGCTTCGTCAGGGGTTGCAGCCGCTCCCAGCCCCAAACGCCCCGGCTCAATCGCGAGGTTGGCGCGCAGGCGCACTTGCTGGTCATTGCGGTCGTCCACCACAAACGCACTTAGCTCGGTCACTTGGCCGATGCGAATACCTTGGAACCGCACTTCGGACCCGACCGACAACCCACTAACCGATTGCTCGAACAGAACCGAAACATCAAGAACCTCTTGATTGGGCTTCGCAAACAGGCTGCTGCGCGCGGTGTCCTCGTCGTCAAACAGATCAAACAACTGACCCTCGACCAAAGGGCGGCCTCCCGACACGACCGTATCAAAGGCAATGCCGCCTTCGATCAGCGAGGCCAAACTCTCAACATTCAAAGCAACACCCGCCGCGCCAAATTTGATCGAAAATCCGGACGTGTCCCAAAACCGCGTCGTGGATGTGATGCGCTGGTCAAAGGGTGCCTCGACAAACGCCGTGACAAGTACATTGCGGCCGTCAAACGACAGCTCGGGGGTTTCCAAATAACCGACCTGAATGCCTTTGTGCAAAATCGGAGCACCGGCCGACAACGCACTGCCATCGCGGGCGCGTAGCGTTATGATACTGCCACGCTGGTTGGCGCGCATGATCGGCGGGTTTTCCACACCCACAAACGAAAACTGCGCCACATCGGCCTCGGTGTCCCAATTGCCCTCAATATAAACACCGCCTAAAACCGTATCCAGACCGGTGATGCCACGCACCGACACGTCGGGGCGCACAACCCAGAATTCGGCGTCATCATCCATGTACGCGGCGATTTCCGCATCAACGCGGGCATAGACCAAAACATCCGATAAGCCGTCCGCAAATGCGACCTTCTCAACACGACCAATCGTGACATCGCGGTATTTCAACACCGTTTCGTCGGCAGCCACACCCGATGCATTCTCAAAGCTGATCTCGATCAAAACCCCCTGCGACGCATAGTTCTGATACGCCACGCCTAACGAGATAATCAACGCCAGCGCAGGCACCAGCCATACAAATGAAACGCGCTGCCAAATCGGGCGGGCGGCAGGGCGCAAATCGAAATCTGCAGGCGAAGGGTCGATATCATTTGGCATTTTGTGTCCTGTCCGCGTCCCAAATCAGGCGCGCGTCAAAGCTTTGAGCGGAAAGCATGGTGAAAACAACCGACAATGCAAAGCTAAACGCCGCAACACCGGGATTAATGGTGGCAAGGCCGTCCAATTGGACCAATGCCGAAAGAATGGCGACCACAAAGACGTCGATCATCGACCAGCGACCAATGAATTCGACAACCTCATACAATACGTGGCGCTGGTGTTGATTGAGTTGTGATTTGCGTTGCACCGAAATCGCAAGATAAGCAATCGCAAGAAACTTGCCCACCGGGATCATAATAGAGGCGATAAACACAATCGCCGCAATGCCGTAGTTGCCATAGTGCATCAACTCCACGACACCACCGACAATCGTGCTTTCGGATTTTTCCACAAGCGTCGAGGTGCGCAGCATCGGCAGGATATTTGCAGGCACAAACATCACCAGCCCCGCAAACAACAAGGCCCAGACGCGCTGTAAGCTATTGGTATCACGGGATACAAGGGTGGCACCACAGCGGTCACAGCGCTTTTCGTGCCCCTCATGCACACGTCCGCAGCGGGTGCAGGCAATCAGCCCCGCTTCGCGCGCCGTGATCAGATCACTTGTTACTCCAACGCTCGCCAAATCGAATACCTACATATCAATTGATCTTTTAAAATGGTCACAACAACCAACCCGCAAAACGCCCAGAAAGCAGGGCCAATCGTCACTGTGGCAATGCCAGCCACCTTAATCAGCGCGACGGTTACACCAACGATAAAAATCTCCGCCATGCTCCACGGGCGCAAGGCCTCTGCCAAGCTAAACGCGGCCTTGGCGCCCCGTCTGGCTGGTTTGTTGCGGGCAAGTGGGCCAATTGCGTAAATGATCGCACCAAGGCGCAACAGGGGCAGAAACACAATAAACCCAGCCACAGCAAACGCCAACAAAAGAGCAATACCATCGTTAAACGCCATCACCGCCTGTAGCACCGAGATACTATTATACTTACCCGCAACACCCAACTCCAAAAACGGGAAACTTACCGCCGCCACCATTAAAACAAAGGCCGTTAATGCCAAACTCACCACTTGGGCAAAGGCCGTTGGGCTTTCAGTGACCAGCCGGATCCCGCAGCGCTTGCAATGGGCGCGCGCACCTTTGGGCAGACGCGCGGCATTATGCAACGTGTCGCACTGCGGACAAGCCACAAGATCGCGCAAAGGGGGCAGGGCGTTCGGCAGCGCTTTATCCTCGGAAGTCGTGCATCTACCGCAGCGGTAAATCTCGCACCTGTATAAAGGCCCGCGCACTGATTTACCATATGCGCAATGATCACATTGTGCGCTGGGGCTGGCCGTCCAGTATCATGTCACTCGGCAACGCCAAGTCCGCAACCGCTTGGGCATTGGGGATGTCATTGCCTTCTGCGCGGCGCGTGGCGACGGCTGGGCTATGATTTAATGATAACCAGCGCTGAATCAGTCGGGCGCGCAATTCGGGCATCGGCACATCCAACCGGACGGTGACATCCCACAGTGGGGCCAGATCGCGCCAACCGTCGGCATCAAACATTAAATAATTACCCTCGACAATCACCACCGGACACTCTGCAGGTACCGAAATCGCAGCCGCTAAACTCAAATCGCGGCTACGGTCAAAACTAGGCGCATAAACATGAGTTTCGTCTTTTATCGCTCTGATAATGCGCAAAAATCCTCCGATATCAAACGTATCAGGCGCGCCTTTTCTTGCGCGGATACCAAGCGCGTCTAAAATTAGATTGTCCAAATGGAACCCGTCCATCGGAACCACGACACAAGCACATTTTTGCCCCGTCAGACGGCGCGCGACCTCTGCGGCCAAGGTCGATTTTCCACTTGCAGGAGCACCCGCAATGGCCACCACAATGCGTGATTTGGTTTCTCGTAATGCGTGAATATGTTCGGCTACGGTGTTGACGTGTTCGGTGAGATTATTCAATGCACAGCCCGCTTTGATATGTATTGCTAAATTTATAGGGAGAAAATGCGCCACGGCAATCATATTGTGCGTACATTATCTGTCTTGCCAATTCGCATCATTTTGTCAGCGCAAAACCGCCGTACGCCAGACCTGGATCAACCAGCGACCCGCGTTTTTCGCACGGGTGGTGTTTCGTGCAATCGCACAGTAAATTGACGGCGAAAGATCGCATAGGGGACGCCGATTTATGGGTGACACAGGATGGGCGTTGCGTTTTTGGCGGCTCTTGGTGGCGGTGTGGACGCTTGCAGGGCGCAAACAACTTAGTTTAATCGCTGCTGGCGTGGCATTTTTCGGCATGTTCGCCCTGTTTCCTGGCATAGCCGCCGTGATTGCTATTTTCGGGCTTTTGGCCGATCCGGTTGTGGTGTCAGATCAGCTTGCGTTGCTGCAAGACATTATCCCACCCGACGCTTACGGCTTGTTTTTAGGGCAGATAGACCGGCTCCTTTCCGCACCTAACGAGACTTTGGGATGGGCGACAGTCCTTTCGACCGGTCTGGCGCTTTGGTCGTCGCGCGCGGGGGTGGCGGCTTTGATGGGCGGGCTGAACGCAATTGCAGGCGCGCCGCCGCGCAACGGGTTTTTGCAGGCGGCGGTGGCGATGGGGCTGACCATTGGTCTGGTCATATTGGCAATTGTCGCCCTTCTAGCAGTCGTCGTGGCCCCCGTAGTGCTGGCATTTGTGCCGCTGGCAGGATCGACGGTATGGTTGCTTGAAGCTCTGCGTTGGCTGATTGCACTGAGCGTCCTGTTGATGGGGCTTGGTCTGCTTTACCGTTTCGGGCCGGCGCGCACCGGCGATCGGGGGCGCTGGTTTACTGTCGGGGCGGTGACAGTTGTGGTGCTTTGGATCGCAGCCTCGGCGGGGCTGTCTTACTATCTGACCAATTTCGCCTCCTATAACGAAGTCTACGGTTCCATCGGGGCGGTGATCGGGATGCTGCTTTGGCTCTACGTGGGAGCCTACCTTATCTTGCTTGGGGCGGCATTGAACACACAACTGCACCGGAATTCCGCAAGTCACGATGGCTGAACACTTGCGTGACAGTCTTGCAACAACATGTTCAAAATCGCGAATATGGCAGCAATGTGGCCCTCAAATGGCGATTTTTGAGACATTTTCCCACTAGAAATTGAGCAAAAGCCTAGATAGTGTGGTGGCAATTAAAATAAGCACACGCCCATGATGGTGGTGCACTGAGGCGGAGCTAGTAATTATGTCAATGATTGAATTCGTTGTCCGTGGAAACACGGGCGTATTGGAGCGCGGGTCTATTGCCGGCAATGGCGGTGACACGGCTATTATTGTGGGCGCAGGTCAGGATATTTCACTGAACCTGGACCGTAGTAATATCCTGTCGTATGTGCGGCAGGGCCAAGCCCTTCAAGTGACGCTAGTGGACGGGAAAACCATAACCATAGAGGGGTTCTTCTCCCCCGACGGACTTGTGGAAAACAATCTGTTCATCTCTGCAAATGGCGAATTGGCCGAGGTCGATCTGGTCGCGGGCGAAGGAAATCTCTTGTTTGCGTAGTATATTGACGCGGACAATTTCGGCAAATTCAGTCCCGATGACGATCTATACTTTGTGCGCGGCTCTGAAGTTCAGTTTGCAGGCGCGGATGTCGCCGACGCCGAGGCGGGGATGCTCTTTACGCCATTGCTTGGCGGTCTCGCGGGGCTGTCGCCCTTGGCTGCCGGTGCGGGTGCGGCTGCAGCGGGCGCTGTTGTGGCGGCAACTTTGGCTGAAGGAGGCAGCGGGTCTGATCCTGTGGCCCCGACAGATCCAGCGGACCCGACAGATCCAGCCGACCCGACAGATCCAGCCGATCCGACTGATCCTGCCGACCCGTCTAATCCTGCCGACCCGACTGATCCAACCGGTCCTCTGGTCGTGTCCATAACTAGCGGGACACAGAGTGTCGGATATGTTGTGGATGGCGATGACTATGCCGACGGGATCGACATCGGAGGCACAGGCACGCCCGGCGCGACAGGTGTTATCACCGTGGGTGGTGTATCTCGAAATGTCGAAGTTGATGGCAGAGGAGACTGGACCGCATCCTTCAGCAGCGACGACCTGCCAGACGGAGATTATGTCACTGATGTCAACATCACGCTGACTGCAGGCTCTGCGACCGCCACCGCGACCGACCGTTTGGACGTCGATACAATTGTGGACGTGAGCGTTGACGTGGATATTGTCGAAGCTGACGGCACCGTGAGCTTTGCCGAAGAAGAAAACGGCGTAACCTTGACCGGATCTACCGATCCGAACACAACCGTAGTCGTCACCATCGACAACGTTGACTATGACGCGGTCGTCACAGGCACCAACTGGACGCTTGATCTGGACCCGGGCGTTGTCGCGCAAGGGCAATATGACCTCGAAGTCACCGTGACCGCGACCGACGAATACGGCAATAGCGGCAGTGCGACCGACTTTGTGGCTATCGATACCGTCACTTCGGTAACGATAGATACGTCTGCTGCGGGCAATGATGGCACTGTGAACCGCGTTGAACACGCGGACGGGGTCGCGGTAGGTGGCATTGCGGAAGCGAACGCATCCGTTGAGGTTTCCTTTGGCAACTTTGCGGCGCAAACCATTCAGGCCGACAGCAACGGCGCATGGAGCTACACCTTCCCTGCAAGCGTTGTGCCGACAGGGACCACGGATGTAGAAGTGACAGCGGTCTCGACTGACGCCGTGGGCAATACTGCCACAGCCACCGGCATTGTGCGGATCGATACCGACCTTGACGTGAGCATCGATACATCGGGCGTTGAAACCGACGGCACCGTAAACATCTTGGAACACGGCGACGGCGTTGTCTTGTCCGGCACTGCGGACGCAGGCGCGCAGGTCACCGTGACCTTTGGTACCGGCACACGGACCATGATCGCGGACGGCAACGGCAACTGGTCGGCAAACTGGGATACCTCCGAAGTCCCTCGCGGCGAAATCAATGCTCCCGTCTCTGTTGTGGCGCGCGACAATGCAGGCAATGTCTCTAGCACAGCCGCAACCGTGAACATCGATACAGTGATCGATGTCACATTGGACACAAGCGGCGTCGGCGGCATCGACCAAGTCGTGAACGCAGCCGAACACCCGTCAGGTGTTGTCCTCACAGGCTTTGCGCCCGGTGCCGATGTGGTCAGCGTGAACCTCGGCGGGACCGTGCATAACAACGTGACCGTGAACGCGGACGGGTCATGGACCAGCTTTTACGCAACAAGCGAATTCACCACAGGCGAAGCGACCGTTGCCGTCTCTGTTGTCGCAACAGACGCGGCAGGCAATCGGGACACAACGTCGGGGTCAATAGAAATCGACACCTACGTCAACCGCTTGGGCAACGCGCCCTCGCTGGTCGAAGGCGACGACGTGGTAAACCGCGCCGAGGCCTCTGACGGGATCACTTTGAACGGGAACGTCGAAGAAGGGTCGCGGGTCTATGTGACCTTGGAAGGAACCGAACGCGAGGCCACTGTCGACGCAAACGGCAATTGGGCGGTGACATTTGCCGCGGGTGAAATCCCTGTGATGAACGATATGACCGTGGTCACGATCCGTGCGGTTGATGCGGCCGGAAACACCGCCGAGATCACCGATACATTCCGCATCGATACCGATGTGCCTGATGCGCCAGATATCGAATCTATCGTCACGGCCGATACATCGACCCTCGGGTTCTCGATGCTCAACATCCAATCAGGCGAGTCCATTGATGTCTCTGACTTTGTCAACGGATCGGACGCGGCATCCACTCCTGCTGCGGGCGGCACTTATATGACCCGCTCCGGCAACTTGGGCTTTGAATTCGACGTCGGCGCAGAGGTGCCCGATGGCAGCCATATGATCGTGACAAACACCGACAGCGCCGGAAACACCAACTCCACGCTGGTTGTGCTCGACGAGGAAGGCAACTCCGTTGTGGATATGGGGGCTGCGGCAATCGGCGAATTTAACATAGGCGCAATCGACCTCGAATTCGCAGACGATAGCCAATTGTCGCTGACCGTTGCCGATATCGAGGCGCTCTCTGCAAACGACAACAGCCTGATCGTGCACGGCGGCATGGACGACACCCTGACGCTCGACGGCGTGGCCACTGCAACGGGCACGCGGGAAATCAACGAGCAGATGTATAACGTCTATTCAGTTGGCACCAACGGCGGCGAGTTGATCGTAAGCGACGATATCATCTTCAACAATCCGGTGATCTAAATCTGACAAAACACGGGCCAGCAACGACTGGCCCGTGATCCCCTTGGCACAATAATAATAACGACGGGGCACGCGCAGTGAACGGACAAAACGGCTTAAAATCTATCGCGACGGTGTGTGTTTTTGCACTTCTTTCGGGCTGTGCGATGCCCGAAATGAAGCTGGGCAACCCGTTGTCGATGCTGGGTCGCACCAAATCTGACACGACGCCTTCGCAAGCGCTTGATGCGCAAATGAAAAACGGCCAGCAATCAACCATTATCAACGGGCTTTTGAACCGGCGCTCGGTGCTTGGCGATGGCGCATATGCGCAAGTGGCAAACGCGGTGCTGGCGGCAAATTCCCGCGCCGCAGAGGCCGACTTGCGGGCTGCAAAACTCCGTGCCGAGGCGCGGGCAAACAACTGGCTGCCAACGCTGGGGCCTTCGGTGTCGCTGTCGTCACTGGGCACAGTGGTGACCTCTTTGGTCGTCGATCAGGTATTGTTCGACAACGGGCGCAAAAAAGTAGAGCGTGACTACGCGGCAGCCGACGTTGAAGTGGCCGCCGTAACATTGGCACAAGACACCAACGACCGTGTGCTCTCGGCCTTGGAACTGTATCTCTCCGCGCAAACCGCAACCGCCAAGGCAGACGTAAACGCCGCAGCCTTGCAAAAAATGGAACGCTTTGAATACGTCATGTCCGAACGGGTCAAGGGCGGGGTCTCCAGCCGCGTTGACCTCTTGGTCGTGCAGCAAAAATTGAACCAGATGCGCTCTGATATGGCCACCGATCAAGAGGCCGCCGCCGCTGCCTTGTCCGAGTTGGGGGCGATGTCTGCGGCACCACTTGCGGGCGTCACTGGCCTGTCAACACTGACCGACAGTAACGTCGATGCGACACCACTGGCCGTGCTCAAGGCACAAGCCCAGAGCAGCCGCGCCATCGCCGAAGCCACAGCCGCACGTGCAGGGTTCCTTCCAAGCCTGACCGCGGGCGGCGATATTTCTAGCGGGGGCGGTCTTGGGCTGTCGCTGGGGGCTGCAAACGGCTTCGGCTTTGGCACAGGGGCCGCATTGCGCGCCGCCGACGCACAAAAAGCAGCCGCCGCCGCGCGGGTCGGCCAAGTGCGCGAAGACACCAACAGGGCTTTGCGTGCGCTCGAAGGCGAATTGGTCTCTTTGCAACGTAAAGCGGCACAATCCCAAACGCTGGCCGATCAGGCCGCAGCAAACTATGAAATCTACGCCCAGCAACAAAGGGCAGGTCAACGTGCCGTGCCTGACGTCGTTGGTATTTTCGAGACAAAAGTACGCACTGAACGCGCCGCAGTATCGCTAAAATACGATATCGCGCGGGTGATGTTAAAGATTGCGGCCCGCAAGGGCACATTGGTAAATGGTGAACAAATATGACCGGTCCCGTTCTGGCCTTCGACATTAATGCGACGCGCGGCGGCAAGCTGACGCGCATGACATCCGTGCAGACCCCCGCTCAAGACCCCGCCGACCTGACGCCCGCAGCCGCGACCTCGCGGTTCTCGCAAAAAGCAGTGGCGCGCGCCGAAATCGCCTCGCTTTACGCGGGGCTACTGGGCGTTGAATTACAAAAAACCGACCTGCTGGAACGCTTGACCGCAGATCGCGCGGGCGACCTGTCCTCTGACGCGATTGCGGCGGCCTTGTCACGTGTCGGCTTGATTGCCAACTTCACGCATGCGCGCACCGTTAAACCCGCGATGTGGCCTGCCTTGGCTGAAATGACCTCGGGCCAAGTCATTCTTGTGCTGGCGCAAGAAGGCGACACGCTCACAATCTACGATACCACCTGTTCGGACAACAAAGCCGAAGTGCCGGTTGCAGATTTCGCGCCTGTTTTCTCGGGGCATATCATCCGTGCCGACGTGGCCGTAGCTGAACTCTCGCGGCGTCATGCAGCAAAAGGCACCCAAGATCACTGGTTCTGGGGCAAAATAAAAAGCTACCGGCGCATCATCTTTGAAGTGGCGCTTGGCTCTTTTGTGGCCAACCTTTTGGCCGTGGCCGTGGCCTTGTTCTCGCTGCAAGTCTACGACCGCGTGATCCCGCACCAATCAACCTCCACGCTGTGGGTCTTGGCGCTTGGCGCAGGGCTCGCCATGCTCCTCGAGGCCTTCTTGCGCATTGCGCGCGCGCGGCTGATGGACGGGGCAGGCCGGCGAATAGAGCTGCAAATTCAAGAACTTCTGATGGATAAACTGCTCGGGATGCAGTCGGGCCAAAAGGGCCAGACACCATCGGGGACCTTTGCCGCAGTGCGCGAATTCTCGGCTATCCGCGAATTTTTCACCGCCTCCACCATTGGCACATTGACCGATCTGCCGTTTATCGTTTTGTTCCTCGCGCTGGTGGCCTCGATTGGCGGCAATGTGGTCTGGGTGCTGTTCGTCGGCGGCATCCTGATGGTGCTGCCGTCGTTTTTCATGCAAAAGAAAATGATGGCCCTGACCATGGAAACCCAAGGGGCTTCGGTCAAATCCAGCCGGCTGCTGCACGAGGCAATCTATGACGCCGACACCATCAAAGCACAGCGCGGCGAAGACCGGTTCCGGCGCATCTGGTCGGAACTCACTGCCCTGTCATCGCTGGCAACCTCCGAGCAGCGCAAACTGGCGACTACCCTGACATTCTGGTCGCAAGGGGTGCAGCAGGCGACCTATGTCTCTGCAGTTGTCGTGGGCACATTTATGGTGTTCCAAGGGCAATTCACGGTCGGCACGATTATCGCGGTTGGCATTCTGACCAGCCGCACATTGGGGCCTTTGACACAGCTTGCAAGCACACTGGCACGCTGGGCCAACGTCAAAGCGGCGCTTGAAGCGCTAGATCAGGTCGCCGAAGCACCACAAGACACCGAAGAAGGGCGCAGCTACCTGCGGCGCGAAACCTTGCAAGGCGCATTCGAGTTGCGCGAAGTCTCCTACACCTACGACGAGGGAAGCCAAGCCACCATCGACATCCCCGCTTTATCGATCAAAGCAGGCCAGCATATCGCCGTGCTCGGCTCCAACGGGTCCGGCAAATCTACCCTGCTCAAAGTGCTCTCTGGCCTGCACCGTCCGACATCGGGACGGGTGCTGATTGACGGGATCGACATGGGACAAGTCATGGCGCGCGACCTGCGGCGTGGCATCGGATATCTGTCCCAAGAGGTGCGTTTGTTTGCCGGCACCCTGCGTGAAAACCTGAACCTGACATTGTTGGAACGCGACGACGACCGGTTCTTGGCCGCGCTGGATTTTGCAGGTTTGGGCGATTTTGTGCGCAACCACCCCAAGGGGCTCGACCTTGAAATTCGGGACGGGGGCGAAGGGCTGTCAATTGGACAACGGCAATCAATCGGCTGGGCACGGCTGTGGCTGCAAGACCCGCGCGTCTGCCTTCTTGATGAACCCACCGCAGCACTTGATCAAACGCTCGAGGCGGCACTGGTCGACCGGCTGTCGACTTGGCTGATCGGGCGGACCGCGATCATTGCGACGCACCGCGTGCCGATCCTGCAGCTGACCGACCGGACCATGATCTTGCAAAACGGACGGCTGACGGTTGACGGCCCCCGCGACCAAGTGCTGGCCCATATGCGCGGCAATAAAAACAAGGCGGCAAGCTAGATGGCGACAATCGACGCAGAATTCTCGGGCCGGATGCGCGGCTCGTCCATGACCATCTGGTTGGTCGGGGCGACCGTGCTTTTGTTCCTGCTCTGGGCAAAGTTCGCTTGGCTGGACGAAATCGTGCGTGCCAACGGCGAAGTGGTCAGCGCCTCGCGTCCACAGATCATCCAAAACCTCGAAGGCGGCATCTTAGCAGAACTTTTAGTCTCCGAAGGCGACATCGTGCAGACAGGCGACGTACTGGTGCGGTTGCGTGGCACCGGATTTCAAACCTCGGTGGCCGATCTTGAAGACCAAATTCTGGCTGCCGAAATCCGGCGCTTACGGCTCGTGGCCGAGATGGAAGGGGCGTTCGATTTTACAGTCCCCGCCGAGATTGCCTCGCGTAGCCCCAATATCGTGGCCTCCGAGCGGGCTCTTTTGAACGCACGGCAATCCGATTACGTCAGCAAACTGGACGGCGCGCGCCGCCTTAAAACGGAAACCGCGCGCGAATTGGCCCTGATGGAAGACATGCTCGCGCGTGAAATCGTGGCCCTGACCGAAACCACCAAGGCGCGTAAAGCCAACGCAGACGCCGACATCCGCTATAACGAAATCGTCACAGGCGCAGAACTCGCGCGCGCCAGCGAATTCTCCGATACCTTGCAGGAACTGGCACAATTGGGGCAAAACCTGCGTATGGCCAATGACCAGCTTTCGCGCACCGTGATCACCTCGCCAATGCGCGGGATCGTCAACAGCCTTGGCATCACCACCATCGGCGGCGTCGTGCGACCGGGCGAAGAAATCGCCCAGATCACGCCCTTGGGCGACGAGCTGTTTGTCGAAGCGCAAGTCAAAGTGCAAGACATCGCCAATGTGATCCCCGGGCAAAAGGCGACCATCAAATTCAGCGCCTATGACTATACCATTTACGGCAGCCTGTCGGGGGTGGTGAAGTATATTTCCGCCGACACCTTCAAAGACGAGCGCCGCCCCGACATCCCGCCGCACTATAAGGTGACGCTTGGCGTGAACCTTGAAGACCTCGACGTCCGCCAACGCCAGATCGCCATCCGTCCGGGGCTACAGGCGACGGTTGAACTATACACCGGCGAAAAAACCGTGCTGCAATATCTGACAAAACCGCTCTACCGGTCCAGCGAGGCCCTTAGCGAGCCGTAAACCATGCGTTGAAACGTATCCTGCTCTTGCGTACTTGCCGCAACGTTTCAATTGATTTTGTAGCGTGGCGTGCGGCAACATCTCTTTCGAACCACCCTAGGAGAGATGTCATGATCCCGACACTGCGCATCTTGATACATATGGGCAGCTTGCAACGGCTTTTGCCGTTCTGGCTTATTGGGATGGGCACACTGGTCACATGGTTCTCGCCGGTCCTGATCTTGGCGGTGATCTACGGTGCTGTAATGCAATTCGTGGTCGAATATGCAATGCACCGGTTTCTCTACCACCGCGCGCCACCCTCCGACCAATCCCTGTTCAACGCGCAATACCGTAGCCACATCGGCCACCACGAATTCCCCAACAAGCCAGAGTTTTTCACAGGTGACGACCCTTGGTATGCCCTGCGCTTTGGATTGATATCGGTGGCGTTGCACGTGGCTGTTCTGTGGCCATTCGTGGAAATTTACTGGGCGCTTGTGCTGCCTGTGGTGGCTATTTTCGTGGGCTCGATCATGGCGTTTACCTTTTATGAATATTGCCACACGCTGGCGCACCTGCGTGTGCCCAAGGGATGGTTTGGCGAACGGGTCACGCGTAGCCATATGGCGCATCATTTCCAAGATCATCACGCGACATTCCACGTCAGTTTTGGCATGGGATGGATCGACCGGCTGCTAGGCACACCCCATGACCGCGCGGCTGCCCGCGCCCGCTTTGACCGCAAAACCATGCTGTCGCTGGGGATGGACCCCGAAGATCTTCGCCTTGTGACCGCGCGCAAGGCTTACGGTGTTACTAAGTCACCGCCGCCCGCATCTTGAACTGCGGCTGATCCCATGTTGCGTCTCGGATGATCGCGGCAAGGATGTCAATCGCACGACCAATGTCCTCCTCGTCGACAAACAACGGCGTGATCCCAAAGCGGATGATGTCGGGCGCACGAAAATCACCGATCACGCCTTTCGCAATCAGCGCCTGCATGATCGCATAGCCTTGCGGGTGGTGAAACGATACTTGACTGCCGCGCTTGGCGGGGTCGCACGGGCTTGCTAAACGCAGATCGGGGCAGGCGGCTGCGACCCCTGCGATGAACATTTCGGACAAAGCGAGCGAACGGGCGCGCAACGCGTCCATGTCCACCCCGTCCCAAATATCCATTGCCGCATCCAAGGCGGCCATCTGCAACACAGGGGGCGTGCCCACACGCATCCGCGAAATCCCAGTGCCTGCGCTATAGGTCAGATCAAACGCAAACGGATCCGCGTGTCCCAACCATCCTGACAGGGCAGGGCGGGCGCTATCAATATGGCGCGGCGCCACATAGATGAACGCCGGCGCACCCGGCCCACCATTCAGATATTTATACGTGCACCCAACCGCAAAGTCCGCACCGCACCCCGCCAGATCAACAGGCATCGCACCTGCGCTATGCGCCAGATCCCAGATCGTGATAATACCCTTGGCTTGGGCCGCCTTCGTCAGGGCCGCCATATCATGCAAGCGCCCCGTGCGGTAATCCACTTGGGTCAGCATCAGTACAGCCACGTCCTCTGATAGTGCATCCATGACCGCCTCGGGGGCAACCGTGCGTAATTCATGCCCGCGGCCCAAAGCGCCGATCAGCCCTTCGGCCATATACAAATCAGTCGGGAAATTACCCGTGTCGGACAAAATCACGCGCCGGGTCGGGTTCAGATTAAGTGCGGCGGCCAGCGCCTGATACACCTTGATCGACAGCGTGTCGCCCAGCACTACATGACCTGCCTCTGCGCCTATGAGACGACCAATTCGGTCTGCAATCTGCGTCGGCTGTGCCATCCAACCGGCCTTGTTCCAGCCAGTGATCAGCATCTCGCCCCATTCGTCCGTCACAGTTTTCGCGACGCGGGCAGCGGCGGCTTTCGGCAGCGGCCCCAACGAATTGCCATCCAGATAAATCATCCCGTCGGGCAGGTGAAACAGGTCCTTTGTCGTCGCAAAATCCATGCTCAAATTGCCGCCCACGTCACGACAAGCGCCAGCAACGCAGGCACAGTTTGCACATAAAGCGCGGATTTAATGCCGCAATACAGCGCATAGACGCCCGCCACGATCACACAGCTCAACAAATAGACCACCATCGACAGGTTCCCCGTCAACAACCCCAACACCAAACCAAGCGCGATAAACCCGTTATACAGGCCCTGATTGGCCGCCATCACTTTGGTCACCGCCGCATTTTCCACACTCATCCCGAATGCTTTTCGGGTGCGCGGTGCCTCCCATTTCACCATCTCCAGATACATAAAATAGAAATGGATCACGGCCACCAGTGCCGTTAAAATAATCGCCAGTGTCATTGCTTTTCTCCTGTATTCACTACTATTTTTCTGATCCGCCCCAAGTCACCAACGCGTGTTTGCGCGCATGTTTCATTGCGGTCCGCTTTGGGGCATCGTATCTGTGCTGCACCCTGCGACAAGTGAAAAAGGACCCGCCCATGAAATGGATCGATATCCCCCCCGTCTGGTTGGCAGGCGCTCTGCTCATCGCATGGCAAACCAGCGTCCTGCGCCCTTTGCGCCTCTCTCTCGATACGCCATTGACCCAGCTTTTGGGCGGGCTGCTTGTGGGCGGTGGTCTGGTGTTGATGCTGCTGGCGGTCACCGAAATGCGCAAACGC
>TARA_R110002051_G_scaffold325872_2_pt1 | contig 22225 bp, 21 predicted proteins | sample TARA_R110002051 | Tara Oceans TARA_R110002051 (sample SAMEA4397023) | marine metagenome | biome: Polar Biome; feature: [MES] marine water layer (ENVO:01000295) within the mesopelagic zone...; material: water (ENVO:00002006), including particulate matter (ENVO:01000060) such...
AACCCGTTATTGTAATGAGTTCCTCTATCTTGATATAAGGAGAATTTAGAATGACTGACAAGAAAATGAATAGGTATACAACAGATTCTGCACTAGCAACCTATATCCTTGATTTCCATAAATCAAAAGAATTGCACTTTCAAGAAATTAATCTGCGCTTTCTCAAAAGATTCAAAACCTATCTGATGGGCAATAGAAACTTAACGGAGACTTCTGCGCTTAATGTAATGGTGTTGATTCGTTTGATTTACAATAGAGCAATTGCCGATAAAGTGGTAAGTAAAGATTTATACCCTTTCGGCAGTTAATGATTTTATTTTTCCTGAAATGAAAACAGCAGATTTCAGTAACCCAAAAGATGCTTATAATAAAATTAAAGTGGCGACCAATAAATTCAACAAGAACTTAAAATCAATTGTTAAGAATGCAGGCATCAACAAAAAAGTGACAATGCATATTGCGAGGCACTCATTTGGAAACATCGCAGGGGATTCTATTCACCCATTGATGTTACAAAAACTTTACCGACATAGCGATTTGAAAACTACCATAAACTACCAAGCTAACTTTATTCACAAAGATGCAGATGACGCCTTATATAGTGTAATTAATTTTTAAATGAAGGGATTAAATCGGTAGTTAAATTTAGACTACAATTATCAATAATTTGGCTACATCAACCACCTATAATATAAAGAATTTTGTAACATAAATTTTAAACAAAAAAAATATGTCAACGAAAAGTAAAATTGCAGTAGTAACAGGTGGAAGCCGTGGTTTAGGTAAAGACATGGTCGTTAATTTGGCAAAAAACGGAAACAACATCATCTTTACTTACAATAGTAATAAGGCTGAAGCAGATAAGGTGGTGGCAGAAGTCTTAGCAATCGGGCAAAAAGCCATTGCATATCAATTGGATGTCAGCAGTGTAAAAAACTTCGACGCTTTTGTAAATCAGGTAAAGCAGCATCTACAGGAACACGAAGGCTCACCTAATTTCGATTTTCTTATCAACAATGCCGGAGCAGGAGTATACGGCTCTGTGACTGACACTACCGAAGAGGCATTCGATTCTATGATGAACATTCACTTTAAAGGAGTTTACTTTTTAACTCAAAAGCTACTACCTTTATTAAACGACGGCGGAAGAATTGTAAACATATCTTCCGGTTTAACGAGAATCTCTTTTCCTAATGTATCTGCATACGCAAGTATGAAAGGAGCAATCGAAACCTATACCAAATGTTTAGCCAAAGAATTGGGCAGTAGACAAATTACGGTCAATTGTGTTGCGCCTGGCGCCATCGCAACTGATTTTGGTGGTGGTTCAAACAAGTCTGATGAAAAAAAGAGAAGTGCAATAGCATCTATTACAGCGTTAGGACGTGTTGGTGAACCTGAAGATATCGGCGGTGTTATCGCTTTCTTATGTACTCCTGCAGCAGCTTGGATGAATGGACAAAGGATTGAACTCTCCGGAGGAATGATGATATAATATTATTGTAATTTTGAAAAATGAATCACAATCAGGTACATAGAGTAAAATCAATTGCTGAATTTCATAAGATGAAGGGACTGCCTTCACCTCAGCATCCATTAATCAGTCTATTTGATTACGGGCTCTTTGAATGTTCTAAAGAAATACATCATAAGAATTTTGTATTTGACTTTTACCATATTTCTATTAAACGCAGCGTTGCCGCAAAATTTAAGTATGGTCAAAATCATTATGATTTCGATGACGGTGTCATGTTCTTTATAGCACCTAATCAGGTTTTTGGTATTGAAACCATTGAAGAAATTGCCACACCTAAAAGCGGTTGGATTTTGATGATACATCCTGATTTTTTATGGAATACGCCTTTGGCAACAAATATCAAGCAATATGAATTCTTTGATTATGCAGTAAATGAGGCATTATTTCTTTCTGAAAAGGAAGAAACAATGCTCAATGCTATCGTTAAGAACGTTGAACATGAATACAATGGTAATTTGGATAAGTTTAGCCAGAGCATCATTATTTCGCAAATCGAAACTTTGCTTAATTATTCTGACCGCTTTTACCAAAGGCAATTTTTAACCCGTAAAGTCAATAATCACCTGATTCTACAGAAAGTAGAAAAGATCATTGATGATTATTTTAACGATGATAGCACGACAGGACTGCCAACGGTCAGGTACGTTGCAAAATCTTTGAATCTATCTCCAATGTATTTAAGCAGCTTATTAAAATCCGTAACTGGACAAACCACCCAACAACATATTCACGAAAAATTAATTGAGAAAGCCAAAGAAAAACTGTCGACAACTGAACTAACAGTTTCAGAAATAGCTTATGAATTAGGTTTTGAGCATAGTCAAAGCTTTTCCAAATTATTTAAAGTAAAAACGAATTTGTCTCCTTTAGGATTTAGAAGTTCGTTTAATTAATTGAGTACAAAGAACTGATGTTACAAATGCGAATGTATTAGGTGTTGATTTGAAGGTAATAAAATGCAAAGAGATACTAACTATTTTTAAACCATAAAATCAAAACTTACTATGAACCCATTCATTCTAGGTCTCCAGGCACGTAACCTCACAGTAGAAATTCATCATCATTCTGCATATCAAATCGTTCTATCAAATGATACACCTTTTAAATCGACCATCAGTGGTACATTATACGAACGCATTCACGGTTTTCTGATAAAACCTCATGTTAATCATTTTTGCGTTGCAGAAAAAGGAACATTGAATGTTTTAAATATCGAGCCCTACTCCAATATAGGTTTAGAACTTGCAAGCCGGTTTAAAGAAAATGAAGAATGTATCGTTTTTGACTCTCCAGTGGAAACAAACGTTTTCTTTCAGACACCAAAAGATAGCTTGGATATTAACAATGTAATCGATGCTTTGCTCTCCAAATTACCTTCTAATGATTATGATGAAAGAGTTACAAAAATAGTTGAGTACATTAGGGACAATTACTTTAAATCAGATATTACACCACAAACTTTTGCTGATATCGTTTTTCTCTCTCCATCACGTTTAGCCTCTCTTTTTAAACAACAAACTGGTAGCAGCTTGTCTAAGTATTTATTGTGGACAAGGTTGCGTCAGGCAATTTATACTACTCTTTCTGACCGCGAAAGAAGCCTTACGGATATTGCCTACGACACGGGCTTCTACGACCTTCCTCAATTAAATAAGTACATGTATGAAATGTTTGGCATGCCGCCTAAGGCCCTAAAATTCAGTAGTGATTTGATACAGGTATACTAACAATACAGTTTTAAAACAAATACCACTTTACAAGAGGTATCAACTTTACGTTGGTACCTCTTTCTTTTTTCAGATTATTCATTTCGTGCTTATCAAAGCACAATAGTGATTTGATACAAGTTTGCCAGTCAGGTTGTTCGCAATTTTGTCATATCAAATTAATCATTTAAAAAAAATGTTATGAAAGCAATAGCCTATCAAAAGTTTGGAAGCATAGATGTTTTGCAAATTGTAGAACAACCAAAACCGAGTATTAAATCAAATCAGGTATTGGTTAAAGTAAAATCATTTTCAATCAATCCAATGGATTGGAAAATCAGAAAGGGAAAAATGAAGTTAATGTCTGATTCAAAATTCCCTAAAAATACAGGTACTGATTTCTCTGGTATTGTCGATGAAGTTGGAGCTTCTGTCATCGGTTTAAAAAAAGGTGATGAAGTTTTTGGAGTAGTAAAAAACATGATGAAAGAAGGCGTTTCTGCAGAATATATTGCAGCAACCTCTTCATTAGTTTGGAAAAAACCATCTAACATCAGTTTTCCTCAAGCTGCATCCATACCTGTGGTTGGTACGGCAGCGGTTACAGCGTTAGAAAAAATGGGAAACATTAAATCAACAACTACCATTTTGGTAAACGGTGCTACGGGTGGTTTCGGTATGTTTTTACTACAATTACTAAAACAAAAAGAAGCAAACGTAACAGCAGTTACAAGTACAAAAGGAATTGAATTTGCAAAAAAACGGGGTGCAAATATGGTGATTGACTACACAAAAACAAATGTTCTTTCACAGAAAACCACCTACGACATTGTTATTGATTTGTCTGGTAAAATGGGATACAAAAATGCCAAACAAATAATGAACTCAAAAGGCTTGTTTTTGAATCCAACTCCAAAACCAATTGAAATACCAACTTCGCTATTCAAAAACCTATTTACAGCCAAAAAACACATGGTTATACTTTCCAGTCCATCAACAAAGCATACCGAGGTTTTGATAGGTTCGGTAAAAAAAGGGTTGCAAATTGAAGTCAACAAAGTATTTCCGTTTACCCAATTCAAAGAAGCATATCAATACGCTGAAAAAGGTGGTGTCATCGGAAAAGTAGCGGTTGAAATTAATTAAGAAACACACATAATATTGACTTGATAATAGCTAAAATATTTATCAAATCATCTTCAAATAATCATTAATAAATCATAACAATGTTGATTAAAATAGACAACACCATTAAATATGGTAAGCAGCATGGTGGCTTTGGAATACAAATTTTATATCCAGGACTTATGTTGCCCGAACTGAATGACACTGGCTATTCTACCATTGGAAGAATAGATCAGGCACGTATAACACCGGGTACTCTTATCCCAATGCATCCACATAAGAACGATGAAATCCTTACGTACTTACGCAGTGGTAAAGTAAAGCACAAGGATTCTGAAGGACACTCTGATATAATTTCCAACCAAAAATTGATGATGATGAATGCGGGCTCAAATTTTTTTCATGAAGAAAAAACTTTGGAAGAAGATGGAACTCTAGAAGGGTTGCAAATTTTCATAAGACCTGAAGTTGATGGATTAAAACCACAAGTGCAATTTCATCAATTATCAGAAACTTACAGTATTAACCAATGGCGAAAAATAGCAGGCAAAGGAGATGATTATCCATTGCAAATAAGAAGCAATACTTGGATCATGGATATGCAGTTGCAAAAAGGGGAAGAAATGTTTTTGCCCAAGCTATCTATTCAAAGTAACTCATTTTTATTTTATGTATTTAATGGAGAAATACAGGTCAATGCAAATATACAGTTAAACACAGGCGAGAGTGCTTTAATAGAAAATGAACATCCAACTTTCATTGCATCTGAAACAACTGATATCGTATTGTTCATTACACAAACCAATGCTATTCATTTTGACGGAGGGATGTATAGCGGTAATCTTCAATAAATAAATAAACAGAGTTAATACAACAGTGATATGATACAAGTTTTCGGACAAGGTTCACACCATCTTTGTATAGTAAACAATTAATAATACATAAAATGAAAACAGCATTAATTACAGGAGCCAACAAAGGAATTGGCTTTGAAATCGCAAAGCAATTATTACAAAAAGGATTCTACGTTTATATCGGAACCCGTGATAAAAGTAAGGGTCATGAAGCAGTAGGGAAACTGAAAGCAGAAGGATTAGTAAACAGCAAAGCAATTCAGATTGATGTTACTGATGAACAATCCGTAGCGCATGCCAGAACCGTACTTGGCAAGGACATAACTGCTCTGGATATCCTTATCAACAATGCAGGAATAAGCGGCGTGAAAATAGACAACGAGGGAAACTTTATTCCTGAATCACTGACAGCCGAGAAAGCCACTATCGACACCTTTAAGGAAGTCTACGAAACAAATGTTTATGGCGTTGTACGCGTTACGCAAGTATTTTTGGATTTGCTAAAGAAATCTCCAGCACCGCGAATAGTGATGGTGAGCTCTTCCGTAGGTTCACTCACACAGCAAAGCAACCCGCAATGGCCAATGTATGATTCAGCAAAATTTGCTGTATATGCATCCTCTAAATCAGCCATGAACATGTATACCGTGAACCTGGCTTATGAACTTCGCGACACTTTATTCAAAATCAATATGGTCGACCCGGGCTATACCAAAACCGACTTTAATTATAATATGGGATTTACCGACGTAGAAACCGCTGCCGAACGCATCGCTAAATATGCTTTAATCGGGCCGGACGGGCCAACTGGAAAATTCTTCAGTGAAGAAAACAATCCCGCAACTGGTGAAATTCCCTGGTAACATCAAATCAAATTGTACCACTGAAAACAGCGATTTGATACAAGTATTTGGATAACCTTAATTCCACCTTTGGATAGTTAGTAATAACATAAAAATATAAACAAATGAAAAAAATAGTAATCCTCGGAGCTACAGGAACAGTAGGTAGCAAAATTTCCAAAATTCTTTTAAAGGAAGGAAATCAAGTAACCGTCATAGTAAGAGATACACATAAGTTACAAAAATTTAAAAGTATGGGTGCTGAAGTAATTATTGGTGATGTCAATGATGTAAACACGCTTACCAATGCATTCAAAAATGCAGATAGTGCTTTCCTCATTTTACCAGACAATGCAAAAGCAGAAAATACCAGAGCATACCAAAGACAAGTCACCAGCAACTATATAGAAGCTATTGAAAAATCAGGTATCAAATATATTGTAAATATGAGTAGCCTTGGTTCTCACATGCATGAAGGTAATGGCATTATGGGTGGTACTGGTGAGCAGGAAGTACGGTTGAATCAATTAAAAGATGTAAATGTATTACACATTCGTTCGGCCTATTTCATGGAGAATTTTTTAAGAACAATTGGATTAGTTAAATCTAAAGGAATCAACGGTACAGCTGCTGATGGAGACCATGCCATACCAATGGTTGCTACGCAAGATGTAGCCAAAGTTGCAGCGGCACATCTTTCAAATCTTGACTTCGCAGGCAAAAGCGTTCATGCCGTAATGGGACCAAAAGATTATACCTACAGAGAATTTAACAATATCATTGGAAAAGCTATTGGAAACCCTGAATTGCCTTATGTACAAATTCCAGTAGACCAAGCAAAACAAGTATTCCTAGGAAATGGTTTTTCTGAAGACTTTGTTGACAATCTGTTGGGGATGGCGGTTGCTATCAAATCAGGCATGATGAATTATCAAAAAAGAGATGAATCAACTACTACTCCAACAACGGCAGAAGAATTTGTAAATGAAATTTATCTACCAATTTACAATAGTTAATGCTAACAGTGATTTGATACAAGTTTCAAAAAAGTATTCGTCTCAACTTTGTAGTATACATAATAACAACTTAAAAAATTAATAAAATGAAATTATTAGAGAAAATTGAATTAGCTGGTTTAAAGCTAAAAAACAAAATGGCCATGTCAGCGATGACAAGAAGTCGTGCAGACATACATGGTGTCGTAGGAGATTTAACAGTACAGTATTACACGCAACGTGTGAGTGCGGGCTTAATTTTCACAGAAGCAATTAGAATTAGCGAAGAAGCTACAGGTAGTCCATTTACACCAGGTATTTACACCAAAGAGCAAATAGAAGCTTGGAAAAAAGTGACCAAGTCAGTGCATGATAACGGAGGTACTATTATAGCACAACTTTGGCATACGGGTCGTGCTGGACATTCCATTGATAGAAATGGCAAACTGCCTCTTGCTCCATCAGCAATTCCTATTAAAGGAATGCAACATTTTACCTCACAAGGCATGAAAGAATATGAAACACCTCAAGAAATTAGTCTTGAAGAAATCAAACAAACAATTAAAGATTTCGGTCAAGCTGCTAAAAATGCAATAGAGGCAGGTTTTGATGGAGTTGAGCTGCACGCTGCAAATGGGTATTTACCAAACCAATTTTTAGCAGAAAGTGCCAATCAAAGAACAGATGAGTACGGTGGCAGCATCCCAAATAAAGCTCGTTTTGTATTAGAGGTAATGCAAGAATTAATCGATGCCGTTGGAGGAGACAAAGTAGGAATTAAGATTTCGGCATATCACCCATACGGAGATATATTTTATGACGATCCGGCTGCAACGTACAACTATCTAATTGACGAACTCAATAAAATGGATATCGCTTTTGTAGAACTAATGAAGAAGAACCCATTCTTCCCACCACCTGCTCAATATCCAACAGATGATGAAGTAGAAATGTATGGAAAAAGAATAAAGCAAACCTTAATTGCTAATACTGGTTATGACAAAGCATCTGCAGAAGCAGAGTTAGAAAAAGGTATTGCAAACATCATTTCTTTTGGAACTTTATTTCTAGCCAATCCAGATTTACCAAAACGATTTGAACTGGATGCCGAATTAAATGAACCAGATAGAGCCACCATGTTTGGAGGAGGAGAACAAGGGTATATCGATTATCCATTTTTAAACGAATAATAAATAAGTGAAAAATTATAAAAAACAATAAAATGAAAAATATATTGAAATTCGTAGTGATGTTGGCAATGTTTCAACTAACTAACACAAATGTAAATGCACAAGCGATTGCAGACAGTACCATGCAAAAAATCAATGATTTCAGAGCTTTCTATGAAACCTTGGGCAAAGTTTATCCTCCTGATAATACTGTTAATATTAACGAAACAACCATTGCGGGAGTAAAAAGTTACTGGTTTAATCAAGAGTTGTTAAATCAAAAAGAATTGATTGTTTATCTGCATGGTGGGGTGTATACCTATGGTAACTTTAATACATACCAAGCTATGTTATCCCATTTAGCCAAGTCATTAAATGCTCCTATTTTGTACATAGAATATGCATTGTCTCCAGAGCATCCATATCCAACAGCCAATAATGAAATATATAAGGTATATAGTGAACTGCAGAAAAAGTATGCAGGTTATAAAATAACAATCATTGGCGACAGTGCTGGAGGTGGCTTGGCAATATCCTTAATAAATGATGCTCAAAAAGCAAGTCTTCCAATGCCAAACGCTTTAGCTTTAATTTCTCCTTGGATAGATTTAAAATGTGTCAATAATTCATATACTACTAAACAAGCATTGGATCCTATTCTAAATAAAGATTTTTTATATAACCATGCTTTAATGTATGCTTCAAATAATATTAAAGAGTCTGACCCAAGTGAAATGAAATTCAAAAAGTTCCCCCCTGTTTTCTTATTAGTAGGTACAGATGAAGTGTTGAACGATGATACTAAAAACTTTTATAACTACATCAAACCAATTCAATCTAAAGCGAAAATGAAAGAATTTGAAGGTCAAAAACATGTTTGGTTATTCTCTCATATTGATTCTGAAGTCTCAATTGAAGCAATGAAAGATATCAGAGAGTTTATATCTTCAAATTAAAAATTTGATAAATAACATTATAGCGGCTCGGGTGGCGTATGCCAGTTTTCTTGAAAGAAGCTTGAGTCGCTAATATTGATAGCAAAATATATTGAGTATAAAAATGGTAATCAAGCAGCTATAACAGATAAAATCGTTAAGTTCAATAAGAGAAAAGAAAATCTTAAAGCGAAGAACAAATATATTCTTCAAACTAAGGCAAGGTGAGTTTATTGCTTTTGAGATGGAAAAGACAAAAAATTAAGTTTCAAGTTGCGAAAAATATTGAAAGCAAAGCATAATCATTCGTCAAAATTTTCGTTATCTAATCTAGAATGAATCTGATAAATGTATAATAGTTCAAGAAAATTGATTAGCGATTAGGCTTGTGGAGGAATGTTAGATTTTGGTATTTTTTAATAACTTTTCAATCGATTTTAGTTCTTTTTGAATTATTTTAGTCAATTGGGAGAAAGTATTCCGTATATCTATGTTAGAAATAATTCAAATAATCGCCCTTATTCAGGGCTTGTTTCTTTTTAGTGTTCTGCTTGTTAAACAAGAAAGTTACAAGCGGGTAAACTTCTTACTTCTTCTAGGGTCAATTATTGCATTGCTTTTGAACATTGTCGGAGATGACGATTTTAACCTGTTTTTTCCTAATGCTAATTGGTATTTTTTTCAATCTCCATTAATCATTACCCTATTCTTTTTACTCATAAAATATCACAATTCGAAACAAGATAAATTCCAAATTAGAGATTTTCTTTATTTTATTCCGTATTTGTTTTTTATTACACTTCAAATCGTAGAAGACGTTAATGGTTTAGTAAACAATACATGGGTAATAATAGGAGAAATTTTGGCAGGTGTAACACTATTAGTTTATTTAGGTTATACCATCTATGATATTATTAAAAATAAAAAAGAAAGATGGATGCTATTTTTTATAGTGCCTTATGCTTTACTGCACTTAATAGATGGAATTTCAATTATTATCACACAAAACTATGATAATTTCTCCTTTCTAGAAAGTTATGGATTTATTGGATTATCAGCAATACTGCTCTACATGATTTTATTTAAGCTTGTTGTATCACCAAATTCTGTCTTACCAAAGGCAGATACCAAGGCTTATAAAACTTCAAGTCTTAGTAAATCCAAAGCAGAGCTATATAAAAAAGAGTTTTTAAGGCTCATGGATAAAGAGAAGCCTTTTACTAATAGTAATATAACGGTTAACCAAGTAGCTCAAAAAATGGGCATTCCAAGACAGTACTTATCAGAAGTTTTGAATGTGTATTTAAAATCCAATTTTCAGGACTACATGAACAAGTACAGGGCTGAAGAATTTGTTGAATGCCTCAAGGATGACAAGTTCAAGAATTATTCTATTATGGGTATTGCTAACGAAGTGGGTTTTAAATCCAAATCCTCTTTCAACACTACTTTCAAAAAAATATACGGAATGACCCCTAGTGAGTTTAAAAAGACACTATCTTCAGTAATTTAGACACTATCTTTTCTACTTATCTTCATCTCACCTTTATAGAAGAATTACGTTCCAAATCCGATTTCAAAAAAACCTCATAGAAAGTAAAGAAGCATCCACCTTTCTGAGGAATATCAGATTATTTCTTTAAAACAGTTTGCCAAATATTGATATTATGGCAGTATTTACACGGGCTATTTGAAATCGATAGCCTTAAATAGTATTGACCAATCTGCAAAGGGTTTTGGATGACCATGGTTTTTAAGCTTAAACTAACAAATCCTCACAACTCTAAAGACGAAAAAAAGCAACAAATTTCACAGTTGGCGTCATTCCAAGTGCGGGAAGCGCATTTAGAACCTTTGAAACTACACAATCAATAGAATTTAATACCCTAATAATCATATAGTTAAAATCGGTTTGATTATAAACAGGTACTGAAAGCGGATTTGAAACCTACTTCATTTCGGTCGCTATAGAACCTAGTCTAATTTTGTCCCCGTTGAATGAAAACCTTAATTAAAATTTATAGTAACTATGACAAAAACAAAGCAATTAAAACCTTTTAGGTCAAGAAAACGACAGTCCTTATTTATAGTGATGATGTTGTGTCCAATATTCTTTTTTGCACAAACAAAATATACAATTAGTGGTGTAGTTAAGGATGTTGCGAACGGTGAAACACTCTTGGGGGCAACCGTACTTTTAAAGGGTACTTCCATTGGAAGCACGACCAACGAATATGGTTTTTATTCTATCACAGCACCCGAAGGTAATTATACCTTAACCAGTTCCTATTTAGGATTTACAACTTTTGAAAGGGCCATCAACCTTAGCGCTGATCTAAATCTCAATATTGAAATCAAAGAGGATGCCGCTCAATTAGACGAAGTAGTTATCACAGCTGAAGAATCAAAGAAAGTAGACCTTCGGACCCCACAAATGAGTGTGGCCAAACTCTCAACTAGCGACATCAAACAGATACCTGTTGTTTTAGGTGAGCTAGATGTGATCAAGTCCATTCAGTTGCTGCCAGGTGTTACCAACGCCGGCGAAGGTGCATCGGGTTTCAATGTACGTGGTGGTGCGGAAGACCAAAACCTAATTCTTTTGGATGAAGCCATTATTTACAACGCTTCCCATTTGTTTGGCTTTTTCTCAGTATTCAATGCCGATGCCATTAAGGATGTTAAACTTTATAAAGGAGGCATTCCTGCGCGTTATGGAGGGCGAGCATCTTCGGTATTAGATATACGTCAAAAAGACGGAAATAGTAAAGAATTTGAACTCACTGGTGGTATAGGTGCTATTTCCAGTCGTTTGGCGGCGGAAGGACCCATGTTTAATGACAAAGGTTCGTTTCTCATTGCTGGTAGAGCTACTTATGCAAATATATTCTTAGCCTTGGCCAACGAAACTAGTAGAGCGGGATTTTACGATTTAAATCTGAAAACAAATTATGAAATTGATGGAAAGAACAGACTCTATCTATCTGGTTATTTAGGCAATGATAACTTTAATCTTGGAGGAATTTTCTCTAATTCATACGGAAACCTTTCTGGAAACTTGAGATGGAATCATATTTTTAATAACAAATTATTCTCAAATGCATCTTTAATATACAGTCGATACAATTACAACCTAGAAATACCTGTTGAAGGAATTGATTGGACCTCGGATATCAACAATTATAACATACGTTATGACTTTGGATATTATGCAAGTGATAAATTAAAATTTGATTTTGGATTAAATACAATTTATTACAATTTTAATCCAGGAAACCTAAAACCTTTAGATGCAAATTCAGGAGTTAATCCTAAAAAATTAGATGATAAGTTTGCATTAGAAACGGGAGTGTACACAAGTTTAGAACATAAAATTTCTGACAAAATCACCGCTCAATATGGTTTGCGTTTTAGTTACTTCAATCGACTAGGGAATCAAACCATAAACAATTACGCCAATAATTTACCTGTAGTTTACAACGAAGAATTAGGAATTTATGAGCGTACCGACCCCATTTCAAATACCAATTATGGCAAGGGAAAAAGCATAGCCACATTCAATAATTTAGAACCTCGGTTTGCACTTTCCTATCAGCTGAACGAGAAGTCTTCTTTTAAAGTTAGTTATAACCGAATGGCACAATACCTGCATCTAATTTCCAACACCACATCAGCCACACCATTAGATATTTGGGCACCTAGCGGAGAGTTTATTAAGCCACAAATTGCAGACCAATATGCTCTAGGCTACTTCAGAAATTTCAGGGAAAATATGTTTTCTATTGAAACCGAAGCCTATTACAAAACAATCGACAATAGGGTAGATTACATCAATGGCGCAGAACTTATAGCCCAAAATACCATTGAAACCGAAATTTTAACTGGTGAAGCCCGTGCTTATGGGTTAGAATTTTTATTGCGAAAAAACAAAGGTGATTTTACAGGTTGGGTGTCATATACATTATCAAAATCGCAACAGCGTACACCGGGCGGAGCAGCAGGTGGATTAGGCATTAACAACGGGAAGTGGTATAACTCTAACTGGGACAGAACCCATGACTTTTCATTTACCGGGAGTTACAAACTCAACGAAAAATGGCAATTTGGGGCGAATATGGTATTCCAAACAGGGCGACCCGTTACCTATCCTAATGGTAAGTTTTCATATAATGGTTTATCAGTAGCAACTTATTCTTACAGGAATGCAGACCGATTACCAGCTTACCATAGACTAGACCTATCCGCAACCTTAACACCTCGAAAAAATAGAGATAGAAAATGGCAAGGCGAATGGGTATTTGGTATATACAACGCTTACAACCGCATGAATGCTGCCTCTATTTCTTTTGGTCAAAATCAAGAAACAGGCGTGACTGAGGCCACGCGTACTTCCATATTTGGTATTGTTCCTTCAGTAACGTACAACTTTAAATTTTAAAACAATGAAAAATATACATACATATAACAAGTTAGGGGTATTCCTTATACTAATAGGATTATTGAACTCGTGTACCGATGTCATAGATGTTAATGTCCCAAACGGTGGTGCACGATTGGTTGTGGATGCGTCTATTAAATGGCAAAAAGGTACTTCAGGAGAAACACAAACCATTCATTTAAGAGAATCAACCGGTTTTTTTGATAACAATCCAGACGCCCCTGTAACGGGTGCATCAGTTACGGTAACCAAAGAAAACGACGGATCAATAGTGGTGTTTGCTGACCAAAATAATGGTAGTTACACTGCAACTGATTTTGTTCCAGAAATAAACGCAACCTACACTTTGGAAATCCTGTACAACGATAACATCTACACAGCAACAGAAACATTAATTGCTGCACCTACTATTAATCGAGTGGAGCAAGCCATTGAAAATGCTGGTAGTGGTGACACAGAAATTCAAGTTCAAGTATTTTTTGACGACCCATTAGGTGTTGAAAATTATTATTTAGGCGAATTTACTCCCTCTAATTTACCGCTACCTGCTCTAGCTGTTATCAAAGATGAATTTTCAGATGGCAACGAAAATTTTATTCAAAACGAAAATGACAAATATGTGGCTGGAGTAAATGTAGGTATTAATGTATATGGCATTTCACAACGATATTATGACTATTTAAACATATTGATTCAACAATCTGGAAGTGATGAAAACGGGCCTTTTCCTACTACCCCTGTACCATTAAAAGGAAACTGTACCAATGTTAATGATTCCAACGAAGAAGTATTGGGTTTTTTTAGGCTAGGTGAATTTGATACTACATCCTATACGATTAATTAACAATGGGATAAAAAGGGGGGTAAGGGACAAAAATGCGTATTTGGAACTATTGATGATAAAATGAATAAAATTTATTTACACCAACAAATTTTGAATACGCATCCCGAACCACCTTTATTTTCTAGTCATTTTACCCCGATAGATTTGCACTAAAATGCGTGGGAATCCGATGAACCATCAAGAAACTCAACACGAAAATTATATAAATGAATCCGAAAAAATTCATCAATGCTATAAAAAGGAAAGCTTTTAGATCTCTTACTGGTTTTTTCAAAAACAAGATAGGTAAAACGATTAGTAATAATGATGCTATAAAAAGAATTCTACTTTGTAGACCGAATCATAGATTAGGAAATTTATTGTTGCTTTCACCTTTGGTTCAGGAGTTAGAATCCACATTCCCAGATAGCAAGATCGATCTGCTGGTAAACCAATCCTGTGCTACCCAACTGTATCAAAATTATGATAATGTTGACCTGGTTATTGAATTTCCGCAGAATCCCTTCAAAAATCCTATAAAGTACATAAGGACATTTGTACGGCTTAGAAGCAAGAAATATGATCTTGCCATAAATGCCATCATGGAATCGTGTTCTGGAAGATTTTTTATGAGCATTACTAATGCAAAGTTCAAGTTTGTAGGTAATAGAGATACGGATAAAAAGGAAAGACATATTGCAAAGCAAGTAATCTATTCCTTGAGGGAGTTTTTGCCCCATATAGGGGTTAAGACAAATGATGCGATTCCAGCTAACTTGGACTTGAGACTTGCTAATGATGAACTGATACATGGTGGTATTTTGGTATATGACATAGTGCAAAACGCACAACCAACCATTTGTTTATACACACATGCCACTGGTAACGTATGCCATACAGAAAGATGGTGGCTTCATCTATATGAACATTTACAGAAAGCATTTCCAGATGTAAACATTCTTGAAGTACTTCCAAAGGAAAATGTATCTAAGATTGATTTCAGGGCTCCCCCTTTGTATTCCAATGATATAAGAGAATTGGCGGCCATGATTGCAAATACAGACGTTTTCATTGGAGCCGATAGCGGAGTAATGCATCTGGCCAGCGCGTCCCTTACCCCTACCATTGGTTTATTCTCAGTTACAGACATAGAAAAACACAGGCCTTACAACGAGGGTAGTGTGGCCATAAATACCAATGAGGTGGAAATCGATGAGTTGATAGTGCTTGTTGAAAATGCGCTTTATCCAAATCTAAATACCTCAGGTTGAATCTTATGGGTAACATCACAACTTTACAGAGAAGTCTGTGCGGTTTTAGAGCTCTAGTTGCGCTTTTATTTTTGAGTTTGTCACCAAAGTATGGACAGGTGGCTCCTCTTATGAAGATTATGACGAATCTCAGCTGATTAAAAATGAATGAACAAATGACAAAAAAAGATAAAATAATAGTGACGGGAGCTACTGGTCATTATGGGTATGCGGTTATTGAATCATTGATCGAAAATGGGGTGAATGAAAGTATGATTTATGCCATGGTAAGGGATTATACAAAAGTAGAGAAATTAAAATCTTTGAATGTAAATATTGTATTCGGCGAGTATAACAACTACAGTTCAATGCTAAAGGCATTTACTGGTATTGACAAACTACTTTTTGTTTCAAGTGACGAACTGGAAAACCGTAGTGAACAGCACATTCAAGTTGTGAATGCGGCTGTAGCATCTGGGGTTAAGTATATTCTTTATACAAGCCAAGAACATAAAGAAGTTAATTTTTCCCTTATTGAGCTTATACTAAGTTCACATTTAGCAACAGAAAATGCCATTAAAGCAAGTGGTATGAATTATACCATATTGCGAAATGGGCTATATATGGACATGTTGCCATCATTTTTGGGTGAGAACATTTTTAAACATGGTATTTACCTGCCGGCCGGTAATGGGAAAATAGGATTTGCATTACGAAGTGAAATGGCAGAAACGGCAGCCAAGGTTTTAATCTCTACAGGGCATAAAAATAAGACGTACAGTGTATCTGGAAACAGTTATTCATTTTTAGAAATTGCAGAATATATTTCTCAAATCACAGGTAAAAACATCACTTATTTAAGCCCTAGTCTAGATACTTTTCTCCATACTGTGATTGATCACGGAATGTCTAATAAATGTGCCAAAATGATTGGGGGTTATGCCGCAGCTACAAGACATGGCGAATTGGAAAGTAACGGTTCTCAAATGGAAAAATTATTGGGCAGAAAGCCCCTGTCTGTGAAACAATATCTGGAGGAAACTTTTATTTGGAATTTTTTGAGCAGTGTTGGGTAAACAACTGATTTAGGCGAGACCACTTAAAATGTAGGGGTAAAATCACTCCTACCTTGGTTAATAGCAACAAATCAAACACTGCCTAGGCTATCCTTTATTGGATTGACAGTATAGTAATAAAGTTACTAATTTAAATAAACTAAAATGAATAAAATAATCATTGTACTTTTTCTATTCTTATCCCTTTTACAGGTTAACGGACAAAGTACTTCAATTGACTCAACAAACTTAAAGGTTCTCGGGCAAAGCGCTTCAATTGACTCAACAAAAAACAAGAAAAATATTCAGTTCAAGTACAAGTCGTTAATAATACCAACTGCTTTAATCGGATATGGGGTTGTTGGCCTAACAAACCCATCTTTAAAAGAAATTAATAACAGTGCAAAATATGATTTGAGAGGTTTTGATGATAAAAAATTAAAAATCGACGATTTTGCTCAATACAGTTCGTTTTTATCAGTATATGGCCTAAATGCGATGGGCATTCAGGGAAAACATAATTTTAAAGATAGAACCACTATTCTGGCAACAGCATATCTCCTAATGGGTGGCTCTGTAACCATCCTAAAAAGGACTACAAAAGTTACCCGTCCGGATGGCTCCTCCTCTACCTCGTTTCCCTCGGGACATACGGCTACAGCTTTTATGGGTGCCGAATTTTTATTTCAAGAATACAAGGATGTATCGGTTTGGTATGGCATTACCGGATATCTGGTCGCTACGGGCACTGGACTTTTTAGGATATACAACGAAAGGCATTGGCTTACCGATATTGCCACAGGAGCTGGAATCGGAATTTTAAGCACCAAAATTGCTTATTGGATGCATCCATTAATTAAGAAAACAATCTTCAAAGACAAGGAAAAAGCAACTGGAATTGTTATGCCCTTTTATAATGGAAGAGAATATGGATTGGGATTTTCAATGACATTCTGATGAAATTCTTTAAAATTAATAAAAGATTAAATTCTTTACTGCTAAACAATCTCGATTTGGATACTTCTGTATGTAATAATTTTAATAATTTAAGATTAAACTCTCTTTTTTTTCCTCTTTTTTTATTGTTGTTAATTGCTTTGTTTCTCTTTAAAGAAGATGCCTTTTCCATTGTGTCTTATGCTCATATTCAAAAGGATTTATTCTTTTATCTAAATTCGTACTTATCACAGACTCCGAATTTACAGTTTAACTTAACCCAATTGGGAGACGTAATTATATTTTTACCTTTTTTAACTTTATTTTTAGTTTATGCCCCTAAATTGTGGGAGTCTATCTTAACTGCTCTAATTGTTTCAAGTGTTTTTTCGAACCTATTAAAAAAACTATTTTCTGTCCCAAGACCTGCTGCAATGTTTGACCAAGATAGCTTTATAATTACGGGAAGAGCAATTATGGGACATAACAGTTTCCCTTCTGGGCATTCAATAGCCACTTTTACTATTCTTACATCAATATTGTTTGCTTTTATGCCAAAAAAAATAAAGTTCAAAGTGATGTGGTGTTCTCCTATTTGCATCATAGGATTAATAATTGCGTTTACAAGAGTAGCTATTGGAGCACATTATCCGTTGGATGTTATAATTGGTAGTATTATTGGTTATATCGCAGCCCTTACAGGTATTTTTATAAATCGAAGATTTAATCTGTTGGCTTGGTTAACAAAAAAACGGTATTACTTTATATCTATAATTTTATTTTCAATTTGGGCAACTGCATTAATTAATAGAATAGTTACTTTGAATTTGGTTATATTTTATTTTTCATTAGTTAGTTTGGTTGCAACAATATTTTTAATCACACATATTTATGTTAAAAAGGCATATTAAATTAACTCATTTTGTATTAGTAGCAAGTTTAATTAATTTCTTATTATTTCATTTTCCTTTTTTTAAATTTGTATTTAATACTATTGATTATGCTAGTTTAAGCGGTTTTACCATTATTGTTAGTTTGGTAATTTTAATGTTGGTTGCAAACGCTTTTGTTCTATACCTTATTTTTTTTCTTTCTCAAATTATTGGGAAATTTCTATTGATTTTCTTTTTCATTGGCAACTCAATTTCCATATATTTTATACACACATACAATGTTCTAATCGACATAACAATGATTGGGAACATTCTGAATACTGATTATGAAGAGGCCAGCAGTTTCTTTTCTTGGGGATTGATTCTATATTTAATTTTATTAGGTATAATCCCTGTCATTTTTATTATTAAGATTAAAATAGTTAAAGAAACATTTAAAAGATTTTTAATTAATTGGTCGTTGACCTTACTTTTTATTATTGTGATGGTTTTTATTAATGGGGGCAACTGGCGATGGATTGATAAAAATTCAACCAAGTTAGGTTCGTTGGCCATGCCTTGGTCTTATATGGTAAATACCTCAAGATTCTACATTTATAAGAGTAAAGAAAATGAAAAAGAGATTTTATTGCCGAATGCGAAAATAAAGGATACTGTTAAGTCTATTGCAGTTTTAGTTATTGGAGAATCTTCAAGGAGTGCAAACTTTTCACTTTATGGGTATGAAAAACTTACCAATCCGCTATTGTCTAAGGTTGAAAATCTTCACAGTTTTAATGCAAATTCTTGCGCTACCTACACTACAGCAGGTGTAAAGTGTATATTGGAACACACAAGTTCTGGTAAACTTTATGAGATTCTGCCTAATTATTTATATAGAAATAATGTAGAAGTCATTTGGAAAACCACAAATTGGGGAGAACCTCCAGTTCATATTAAAACCTTTTTAAATAAAGAGAATTTAAAGGAAGGGTGTGAGGGACGGGAGTGTAATTATGATGAAATTCTTTTAAAAGGGATAAAAAAGCAAATTTTAGCAAGTAAAAAAGATAAAATATTAATTGTTTTACATACAAGCACAAGTCATGGACCATTGTATAACACGAGATACCCACCCGAATTTGAAAAATTTATGCCAGTTTGTAAAAGTGTTGAACTGGGAGAATGTACCCAAGAAGAGCTTGTAAACGCTTATGACAACACCATTGTTTATACAGATTATATACTTGCAAGTTTAATTAAAGATTTAAAGGAATTAAAGGAGTACAACAGTACGATGCTTTTCGTTTCAGACCATGGTGAATCTTTAGGAGAAAATAATTTGTACATGCATGGAATACCAGCAGCTTTTGCCCCTAAAGAGCAATTAGAAATCCCTTTTATAGTATGGGTATCAGATAGCTCTAAAAAATTGAAGTCAAACGAGACAGTATCACAACATCATGTTTTTCATAGTATCTTGAATTTTTTGGCAATAGAAAGTCCTATTTATGATGAAAATATGAACATATTTAAATAATTAACTGTTTACATAGCATTATATTTTTTTCAATTAAACAATGCTCTGTATTTCAAGGGAGTTTGTTGCGTCTTTTTCCTGAACATGGTACTAAATGATTGGGGGTATTCAAACCCCAAACCATAAGCCATTTCCTTTACGCTTAAATTCGTAGTTGTAAGCAGTTCTTTGGCTCTGTCAATTACGGATTCTTGAATATGTGTCTGCGCATTTTTACCTGTAATATTTTTCAACAAATCACTCAAATAATTAGGGGACACATTGAGCTTTTCGGCCAAAAAGTTAACAGCTGGTAAACCCAAAAATGTGGCATCAGTTTTTAGATATATATCTATCAATTCTTCCATTTTTGCCACTAAATCATTATTTGCAGCGCTTCGTGTCAAAAATTGCCTGTTATGAAAACGTCTTGCACTCTTACTTGGGGTATAAAACTCCTTACGAAGTAGAACCAGAATTTTATCTATTTAAAAATGTGGCATAGGTCTTAAAAAAATGTCCGACTTTTTGTTGCAAGTCCAGTTTAATGCCAGTATTGCTTCTTGGCACACTAAGATTAGTTGCGGGTTTCACTCACTAATTTTTCGGTTTACAACAAACCTTTAATTTATTCATTTTCTTTATATCACTAAAACCGCTATTTTTTATATACGTCTTTGTTGGCAATTGGTATTTATTCACAACATTCTTAATTATTTTTAAAAAACCATCATGACCCTTTTTTTACTGAATAAGTGTTGTGCAGCAACTATAGTTTCAGGCCCTTCCATTTTTTAAACCTCAAAAAAACAAAGACTAACGCAATTATTACAGCACTTAATAACACGTACAAGAGAAGTGAAAAAACACTATGCTCTTTTTTTATTAAACCATTCTTTTTAAAATAAATAAAGCCATTTCTGTTATCAATAATTACATTGAAATACTTCAAAATTTTATTACCAATAATTGCTCCTGAAGTTCCTCCTACTTTTGAATAAACATGGGTACTGACGTTTGAAAACTTATGCTCCCCAATAGTAAGCCCCTCGAGAATTAAAATATCATCAAAGGGGTTAAAAGTCTTTTCAGACTTATTGGGCAATTCAAATTTTTCGCTAAAACCTTGGCTTATTTTTAAAATGCCAGCATAGCCTGTGTCAAACATAAACCAATCAGTAAACTTATCCACCCCGCTTATTATATCCCCTTTAATATGAGGTATTACACCATCCAAAATATAACTTTGCTTTACATAATTTTCTGAATACTCGGGTAAGCTATCATGAATGATCATGATTTCTTTATCGTAATCAATTTCAATTACCTTATCCATAAACAGACTATTGCCTAGTATTCCGTCTTCTCCTTTCTCTAAATTGTTACTTTCAATGAAGGTAATATTATTATCCCATGTTAATGAGCCAACATTCAGGGTGTTTTTGCTACTTGTGGCTACCTCGTTCCTGCCTTTTGAATTGATTAAAAATGTTTTATCATCAAAAAAAAATTTTACTTTATCAATGGAATTTTCATTGATTCCACATCCGCCACTTCCCAAATCAAACTGGAAATTCAGAGGTTCGGAAGAGTTAATACTACCGGTGAAATGAATTTTACTATTCTCCCCAATTTTGATTGGAATGGTGTCGCTTTTACTGCCTATGGTTTTTGATGATCGATGAAATTTTAATAATTCCTTTTCAATCGCCATTATTCGGGTCAAACAACTGTCACCATTCTTCAGTACGATATAGAAATCGTATGAATTACCATAGGAAGTATTAAAAGAGATAGAATCAATATCGGTATGAAAAGTAACTTTATGCGGCTTTTTAGGAAAAGAAACATAATAGAAATCAGGGTTTCTTTCAGGCAAGATTTGCCATACTCCCTTTTTATAATGTTCACCATCTGTAATATCAACCATTTTAGATACAGCATTAATAACTGGAATGGATTTCTGGGCTGCAATTGGAAGTGATGCAAGGAAAAATATACAAATCGCCAAAATTTTATAAAAATTCATTTTTTGATATTGTCTTTAATTTTATTTCTGGTTTAATGTATTCCATTTTGTTTTCTTAATAAAGCACAACGGTCTTGGTTAAGGCAAGTAGCTTGTTTAAGCACCTAATTTAGCAAATACAAACTGAATAGAAAATCCGT
>TARA_R110002051_G_scaffold3131_7_pt1 | contig 22207 bp, 20 predicted proteins | sample TARA_R110002051 | Tara Oceans TARA_R110002051 (sample SAMEA4397023) | marine metagenome | biome: Polar Biome; feature: [MES] marine water layer (ENVO:01000295) within the mesopelagic zone...; material: water (ENVO:00002006), including particulate matter (ENVO:01000060) such as......
GGAAATGAGTAATAAAATCATTTTCACTTCTGATAATCCTAGGACAGAATCCCCTGCTACGATTATTGCTGAAATGGAGGCAGGCGTAGAGCCACAGCATTTTAAGAAGATTTTGTCCATTGAAAATAGAGAGCAAGCAATTAAAACTGCATGCCAACTAGCGAACGATAACGATATTATTTTGGTAGCAGGTAAAGGTCATGAGACCTACCAAGAAACTAATGGCGTGCGTATAGATTTCGATGATTTTAAAATTGTAAAAGAGCTATTAAATAGCCTAGATAAATAACTAAAACTTAGAAACAAGACCATAATTATATGTTAACCTACCTGTTTGAATATTTAGAAAAACAATACCAGTTGCCTGGAGCTTCACTGTTTCAGTTTAGCACATTTCGGGCGGCAATGGCTATTCTGTTTTCGCTAATGATTGCAACGGTATATGGTAAGCGAGTAATTCTGTTTCTACAAAAGCAGCAAGTAGGTGAAACGATTCGCGATTTAGGTTTAGATGGTCAAAAACAAAAGGCGGGTACACCAACAATGGGTGGGGTTATAATTATAATGGCAACCTTAATACCTGTTATTCTTTTTGCGCGATTAGATAATATTTACATCATGCTATTGATTTTTACCATGCTTTGGATGGGCGCAATAGGGTTTTTAGATGATTATATAAAAGTATTTAAAAAGAATAAGGAAGGACTTAAAGGACGTTTTAAGGTTTTGGGTCAAGTAACCTTAGGTTTAATCGTAGGGTCGGTACTTTATTTTCACCCAGAAGTAACCATGCGCGATCACGATAAATCAATTATTACTAAAGATTTTGTAGTAGAGCAGGTAAAAGGACCGGAAATTAAATCGACCATGACAACGGTTCCTTTCTTTAAGAATAATGAGTTTGATTATGGTAGTCTAATATCTTGGGCAGGCGATGGAGCAAAAGAATATGCGTGGTTACTGTTTATACCTATAATCATATTGATAGTAACTGCAGTTTCTAACGGAGCGAATTTAACAGATGGTATTGACGGACTTGCAGCAGGCACATCGGCAATTATAGTATTTACATTGGGCATATTTGCATTGGTGTCGGGGAACTTCATTTTCTCAGATTACTTGGATATTATGTACATACCACGAGTAGGGGAGTTATTGGTGTTTATTACCGCGTTCGTAGGAGCCTTGATTGGATTTTTATGGTACAATGCGTTCCCAGCGCAAGTATTTATGGGAGATACAGGTAGTTTAACAATTGGGGGTGTTATTGCCGTTATCGCAATTATTGTTCGTAAAGAATTATTGATTCCCGTGTTATGTGGAATCTTCTTTGCGGAGTCGCTATCGGTAATGCTACAGGTTGGATATTTCAAATACACAAAGAAAAAATTTGGTGAGGGCAAACGTATATTTTTAATGTCGCCATTACATCATCATTACCAGAAAATGGGATATCACGAAAGTAAAATTGTGACCCGTTTTTGGATTGTAGGAATACTATTGGCTATTGTGACCATAGTGACTTTAAAAATTAGATAATGGCACTGTTAGTAGTACTAGGAGGAGGAGAAAGTGGAGTAGGTACGGCCATTCTAGGGTTAAAGAAAGGATACGAAGTATTCGTGTCCGATAAAGGAAAAATTAAAGAGAAGTATAAAAACGTTCTTGAACATTTTGAGATTGATTGGGAAGAAGAACAGCATTCTGAAGACCGCATATTAAAAGCTGATTTGGTAATGAAAAGTCCGGGTATTCCGGATAAAGTTCCATTGGTAAAGCAGTTGGTCGAGAAAGGCGTACCGGTAATATCAGAGATAGAATTTGCATCTAAATACACCGATGCTAAAATTATTGGCATTACTGGAAGTAACGGAAAAACGACCACCACAATGCTAACAAACCATATTCTGGCAAGTGCCGAATTAAAAGTGGGTATGGCAGGTAATATTGGTGATAGTTATGCGAAAATGGTTGCGGAGAATGATTTTGAGTATTACGTGCTTGAAATAAGTAGTTTTCAATTAGATGGTATTGTGGATTTTAAACCACACATTGCCGTGATTACGAATATTACGCCAGATCATTTAGATCGGTATGATTATGAGTTTGATAACTACATCGCATCAAAATTTAGAATAGCAGAGAACCAAGCCGAAAACGATTATTTGATTTATGACGCAGATGATATGGTTTTGGTGGATTGGCTGAGCAAGCACCCTGTCAAATCAAAATTAATGCCCTTTTCATTGAATAAGGTATTTGAAGAAGGCGCATTTATAGAACAAAACGAGATAATAATAAAAACAACAACAGACACTATTAGCATGATTAAAGACACTTTGGCCTTAGAAGGTCAGCACAATGTAAAGAACACAATGGCAGCGGCAACAATTGCAAAATTAGTTGGTATCCGAAAGGAAACGATTAGAGCTTGTGTTTCTAATTTTCAAGGGGCTCCCCACCGTTTGGAGAAGGTGTTGAAAATTCATCATGTAGAATATATCAATGACTCCAAAGCAACCAACGTAAATGCGGCATATTATGCTTTAGATAGTATGAAATCGCCAACAGTTTGGATTGTAGGTGGTGTAGATAAAGGCAATGAATATATGGAGTTAATGCCTTTGGTACGTGAAAAAGTAAAAGCAATTATTTGCCTAGGTTTGGATAATGAAAAGATCAAACATGTATTTGGAAATGCTGTAGATCTATTAGTAGAAACATTTGCAATGGAAGAAGCCGTTAAAGTTGCATATAAAATTGCTGAGCGTGGGGATACTGTATTGTTATCACCAGCATGTGCAAGTTTCGATTTGTTTAAAAATTATGAAGATCGCGGAGATCAATTTAAGAACTGTGTAAAAAACCTATAAGGTGTTGAATATATTACAAAATATAAAAGGAGATAAAGCCATTTGGGCCATTGCGGCACTTTTGGCCTTGTTTTCATTTTTACCTGTATATAGTGCCAGTAGTAATTTGGTATATGTAGTAGGTAATGGTACAACCGTAGGCCACTTGGTAAAACATGCTATACTGTTGGTTTTAGGTTTTGGAATTATTTATGGTATACATAAAATACCTACTCATTTCTTTAAAGGGCTTTCGATGATTGCGCTACCAATTGTACTGGTATTGCTGGTTTTTGTATTGGCGCAAGGAACATCTGCAGGCGGTACTAATGATAGCCGTTGGATACGTATTCCGTTAGTAGGGTTTGGTTTTCAGCCTTCTAACTTGGCATCAGTCGTTTTAATGATTTATGTAGCGCGGTATTTTTCTAAGGTTAGAGATATTAAAATAACCTTTAAAGAAAGCATATTACCCTTGTGGCTTCCTGTTTTCTTAGTAGTTGCGCTTATTTTACCTGCGAACTTTTCAACAGCAGGTATAGTATTTTCTATGGTAATGATATTGTGCTTCTTAGGTGGATATCCTATGAAATACTTGTTGGGAATTGTAGGAGTAGGAGTCCTGTTTTTAACAATATTTATTTTGACGGCCAAGGCCTTTCCAGATTTATTCCCCAATAGGGTAGATACATGGATGAGCAGGATAGAAAGTTTTTCGAACCCAGAAGATTCTGAAGGTACATATCAAATAGAAAGAGCCAAAATTGCAATAGCAACTGGTGGTATTGTAGGTAAAGGTGCAGGTAAGAGTGTGCAAAAGAACTTTTTACCACAGAGTTCATCAGATTTTATCTATGCAATTATCGTTGAAGAGTACGGACTAATTGGTGGTTTCGGGTTAATGTTTTTTTACCTGTTTTTATTGTTCCGTATTGTGGTTGTTGCCAATGGTACAGCTACGGTATTTAGTAAATTATTGGTGTTGGGTGTTGGTTTGCCAATAGTGTTTCAGGCATTGATTAATATGGCAGTGGCGGTTGAACTGTTTCCGGTAACGGGACAGAATTTACCATTAATTAGTAGCGGGGGAACATCTAGCTGGATGACCTGTTTGGCCATAGGGATTATTTTGAGTGCAAGTAATAAAAGTATTGTTCAGGAAAGTGCTTCTGGCAACGATGTAGATGTGGACGAGACTAACCCTTTAGAGATTTTAAGTGGGCAGTTATAGATTCATCTTATCAGGTGGTGGTACAGGCGGACATATTTATCCGGCGATAGCTATAGCTAACGAATTAAAAAGGAGGTATCCCGATGCCGAATTTTTGTTCGTAGGGGCAAAAGATAGAATGGAAATGGAGAAAGTACCACAAGCTGGGTACAAAATTGAAGGATTATGGATTACAGGGATACAGCGGAAACTAACCCTTAAAAATGTACTGTTTCCTATAAAATTGATAAGTAGTTTAATGAAAGCAAATAGCATCGTATCGAAGTTTAAACCCCATGCTGTAATTGGCACAGGAGGTTTTGCTAGTGGTCCTTTGTTAAAAATGGCTACCGTAAAAGGAATACCATGTGTGTTGCAAGAGCAGAATTCTTTTGCCGGTATTACCAATAAATTATTAAAAGATAAAGTGGAGAAAATTTGTGTGGCATATGATGGCATGGAGAAGTTTTTTCCGAAAGATAAAATAGTAAAAACAGGAAATCCTGTACGTTCAGATTTAGTGGAATTGAAAGCTACTAAAAATGAAGCCTTGGATTATTTTGATTTAACAGCCAATAAAAAAACCTTATTGGTATTGGGTGGTAGCTTAGGTGCAAGACGTATAAATGAACTTATAGCCGACCATTTAGCCTATTTTAATGAATTAGGGTTGCAAGTAATATGGCAATGTGGAAAAGGGTATTACGAAACCTGCAAAACGTATGAGTCAGATACTATAAAAGTACATGCGTTTTTGAATACAATGGATAAAGCTTATGTCGCTGCAGATTTTATTATTTCAAGAGCAGGAGCAGGAGCGGTATCAGAGCTATGTTTGGTGGGTAAACCAACATTGTATATACCGTCTCCAGTAGTTGCAGAAGACCATCAAACCATGAATGCACTATCGCTAGTTGGTCATAATGCAGCGATTATGATTCGTGAAAAAGAATTGAACGAGAAATTTAAAAGTGAATTTGAATCCGTATTTAATTCACAAGAAAAACAGGCTGAATTATCAAAGAACAGTAAAGCGTTGGCGTTACCAAATGCAACGGCAGATATCTGTGATGAAATAGAAAAATTATTAAAGTAAAATGAATATAGAGCAAATACATAGAGTGTATTTTATAGGTATAGGCGGCATTGGTATGTCGGCCTTAGCGCGCTATTTTGCTTTTATAAATAAAAAGGTTGCTGGCTATGATAAAACAGAAAGCCCGTTAACACAAGAATTGGCAAGTACAGGTATTGATATTCATTACAGTGATGATTTAAATAGTGTACCTGCAGATTTTAAGAATACTGATACTACCTTGGTAGTGTATACACCTGCAGTGCCATCTAAACATTCCGAATACCAATACTTTTTAAATAACGGTTTTGTAATTAAAAAACGTTCAGAAGTGTTGGGGCTTATCACAAAAGATAGTTTCTGTTTTGCAGTAGCGGGTACACATGGTAAAACAACAACCTCAAGTATTTTAGCTCATTTGTTAAAAGAAACAGGGGTAGAAATGACGGCGTTTTTAGGCGGAATTTCAGAAGATTTCAATAGTAATTTCTTGTTAGAAGGCACAGACTATTCGGTGGTAGAAGCTGATGAGTTTGACCGTTCATTTATGCAATTGACACCAAATGTAGCTTGTGTAACCTCAATGGATGCAGATCACTTGGATATTTACGGAGATGCGCAAGAATTGGAAAGAACATTTGTAGACTTTACCAAACGGTTAAAACCAGGAGGTAAGTTATTTGTTAGAAAAGGTTTGCCTTTAGATGGTATAACCTATGGTATTGAAGACGATTCGGATTATTGCATCCGGAACATAAAAATAGAACATGGCACCTACATATTCGATTTGGAGACCCCTGATTTTAAAATTGAAAGGGTTGAATTTAACAAACCAGGAAGGCACAATTTGCTCAATGGTCTAGTGGCTTTTGCAATGGCGATGCAATCTGGTTCCCCCCCAGGTCGCCTTGCTAAGGCACTAGCTACTTTTAAAGGAGTGCAAAGGCGTTTCTCATATAAGATTAAAACAGATGATTTTATTTTTATTGATGATTATGCGCATCACCCAACCGAAATAAATGCGGTTTTTGATGCGGTATCAGAAATGCATCCAAATAAAAAAGTGTTGGCTATTTTTCAACCACATTTATTTTCGAGGACAAGGGATTTCGCTGATGATTTTGCAAAAAGCTTATCTCAATTCGAAAATATTTTGTTGCTAGATATTTATCCGGCAAGAGAAGAACCTATACAAGGAATAGATTCTAAGTGGTTACTTGAAAAGATTACAAGTAGTGGTAAAAAATTAATTTCAAAGGAACAAATCATTTCTGAAATTAATATGCAGCAACCAGAAGTTTTAATAACAATGGGAGCAGGAGATATTGGTTTAGAAGTCATGAAAATAAAAAAAGTATTATCGTATGAAGATTAATTGGAATTTTTTAAAGTTGACCGCTTTGATTCTGGTAATCATGGGGTTATATGCGTTTTCGAATGGTCGAAGTAATGCTAAAAATGTAGTGTCCATGAAAGTTAAGTTCATTGGCGATGATAATTTATACTTAACCGAAGGGACGGTTAATAAATTGTTAATACAAAATTATGGTAGTCTTGAAAATGTCCCCAAAGAAAATATAGTTTTGAATACTGTAGAAAAGGCCATTGAGGCCAATGAAATGGTGAAAAGTGCCCAAGTCTACCTAACTATTGATGGTGAGCTTACGTCGAAAATTATTCAGCGGAAACCAATCGGACGCATAGAGGGGGATTCAAAATTTTATTTGGATGATGAAGGAAAGAGAATGCCACTTTCTAATAACCATTCAGCAAGAGTTCCCATAATAACAGGCAATATCAGTGGTAAAAGCCTTGAGGATGTCTATGTCATATTGGAGCATATAAACAAAGATGATTTTTTTCGAAAATCGGTAATTGGAATTCACATTAAAGGTGAAAAAGAATATCAATTACGTTTAAGGCTCAATAATTTTGTAGTGAACTTAGGCGGTGTTGAAGATTTAGAGGAGAAGTTTAGCAATTTCAAGGCATTTTATGCCAAGGCTAATAAGGATCAAACCTTAAAAGATTATGCCGTAGTAAGTTTAGAATTTAATAACCAGGTGGTGTGCACTAAAATATAATTAAAATGGAACAAACTAAATATTCAGTTGGTCTAGACATTGGGACAACAAAAATCGTTGCCATTATTGGTAAACAAAATGAATACGGTAAGATCGAAATTTTGGGTATTGGTAAATCCAAAAGTTTAGGTGTGCATAGAGGTGTGGTAAATAATATTACACAAACCATTAAATCCATACAACAAGCAGTAGAGGAAGCAGAAGCAAATTCTGGGCTTAAAATAGGTTCTGTTGTTGTAGGTATAGCTGGTCAACATATAAGAAGTTTGCAACACAGCGATTACATTACTCGTAAAGATTCGGAAGAAGTAATCAACGAAGATGATGTAGATATGTTATGTAATCAAGTGCACAAATTGATTATGCTACCTGGCGAAGAAATTATTCATGTATTGCCCCAAGAATATAAAGTTGATGGCCAAGCTGAAATACGTGAGCCAATAGGTATGTATGGAGGTAGACTAGAAGCTAATTTTCATGTAGTAGTTGGTCAGGTTGTTTCTATAAAAAACGTAGGACGTTGTATTAAAAGTGCAGGTCTGGATTTAGGTAATATTACGTTAGAGCCATTGGCATCATCAGACGCTGTATTAAGTCAGGAAGAAAAAGAAGCAGGTGTAGCATTAATTGATATAGGAGGTGGTACTACTGATTTGGCCATTTTTAAAGACGGTATTATAAGACATACTGCAGTTATCCCTTTTGGTGGCGGAGTAATTACCGAAGATATAAAGGAAGGTTGCTCCATTATAGAGAAGCAGGCTGAGTTGTTAAAAACGAGGTTTGGTTCTGCATGGCCGGGGGAGAATAGAGACAATGAAATTGTGTCTATACCAGGATTACGTGGAAGAGAGCCAAAAGAAATTTCTTTAAAGAACTTATCTAAAATAATTCATGCACGTGTTGTTGAGATTGTTGAGCAAGTGTATGTAGAGATTAAAAATTACGGTCACGAAGAGCAAAAGAAAAAGTTAATTGCAGGTATTGTATTAACAGGTGGAGGTAGTCAATTAAAGCATTTAAAGCAATTAGTAGAGTATATAACAGGTATGGATACCCGTATTGGATATCCAAACGAGCATTTAGCAGGTGATTCTGATGAAGAAGTAGCTAGTCCGTTGTATGCAACTGCAGTTGGTCTTTTAATGAATGCCATTAAGAACCAAGAGAAGAAAAAAATAATACAAAAGGAAATAGAGCAAGAACTAGAAGAAACAGAAGAAGAGTTGGTTTATGCCGAACATGAAACTGAAACTGTAGCACGCCCAACTTTCCATAAAGAGCGTAAGTCTGTTTTTGATAAGTGGTCTGAAAAATTAAAAGAGTTTTTAGATAACGCAGAGTAAATAGCATAGATTAAAAAACACATAACCAGTAATAATTAGAATATGAGTAAGAACAGCGAATTTGACAATATCTCATTTGATCTACCAAAAAATCAAAGTAACGTCATAAAAGTCATTGGTGTAGGTGGTGGTGGTAGTAATGCCATTAATCATATGTTCCAGGCAGGAATTAACGGAGTTGATTTTGTAATCTGTAATACAGATTCACAAGCATTGGATAATAGTCCAGTACCTAACAAAATTCAATTAGGTGTATCGTTAACAGAAGGTTTGGGTGCTGGTGCCAATCCTGAAGTTGGAGAACAGGCTGCAATGGAAAGTATGGAGGAAATTAAATCGATGCTGGATTCAACAACAAAGATGATTTTCATTACTGCCGGTATGGGTGGGGGAACAGGAACTGGTGCTGCTCCCGTTATTGCCAAGTTTGCTAAAGAAATGGATGTACTTACTGTTGGTATTGTTACAATGCCTTTTCAGTTTGAAGGTAAAATGCGTGTTGAACAAGCGCAAAGAGGTATTGAAAAATTACGTAAAAATGTCGATTCGCTGATCGTCATTAACAACAATAAATTAAGAGAGGTATACGGGAATTTAGGTTTTAAAGCTGGTTTCTCTAAAGCAGATGAAGTATTGGCAACTGCCGCAAGAGGTATTGCGGAAGTAATTACCCACCATTACACTCAAAACATAGATTTACGTGACGCTAAAACCGTACTATCTAACAGTGGTACAGCTATTATGGGGTCTGCTATTGCATCTGGTTCTGCAAGAGCAAATGAAGCAATCATGAAAGCATTAGATTCTCCATTATTAAATGATAATAAAATTCAAGGAGCAAAAAATGTATTGCTATTAATAGTTTCGGGAGCTCAAGAAATTACTATTGATGAAATAGGCGAAATCAATGATCATATTCAAATAGAAGCAGGTTACGGTGCAAACATTATTATGGGTGTTGGTGAAGACGAAAGTCTAGGAGAAGCAATTGCTGTAACTGTAATTGCTACCGGTTTTAATATTGAACAACAAGATGATATTGTAAATACCGAATCAAAAAAAATCATTCATACATTAGAAGACGGTCAACGTGCTGAAGCCATGTTACTCTCGAATTCTAAAACGGTGCATACCTTAGAAATGGATGAAGTAGAGGAGGAGGTTGTAGAGGTTAAGCCTGTAAAAAAGTATGAGTTCGTTGAGGAATCTGATTTTGATTTGATACCTACAACGAACTACATCAAAAATTTCAATGTATTTTATGAAGAAGTTTTAGCTTCTAACATTTCAGAAGAAGATTTTGTAATAATTGATGCTCCAAAGTCCATTAGAGATATTGAAGTAGTTGACCCTGAGGTTTTAAAAATTAAAGATGAAGATGATAGTTTCGCTTTAAATTTTGATTTTAAATCTAAAGAAGAAGAATCGGAGAATGTTATTATGTTTGATTTACATGATGAAGTTAAAGATTTAGATGTCAACGACAGTATAGAAATTATACCTGTATTAGAGTATAATAAGAATGGCGAAAAGCGTTATAGCTTAGATGATTACATGCAGTTAGAGAGTAAGTTAACGGGTGCAAAATCAAAAGCTGAAGAATTTGAACCTAAAATTATTGAAGACGAATTAATTTTCGAGAAAAGAACGGTAGCTCCAAGAAGAGAAGTTCAGCCAGAAGAGCAGCTAGATCCAATGGAAACCCCTATAGAAGAGTTACTAAGAGAAAGAGCTGACGAGCGTAGAAGAAAATTAAAAGATTTCAACTACAAGTTTAAAACAAGCTCGCCAAGCAGTTATGATGATAAGAAGCCTGCTTACCAAAGACAAGGGGTGAATTTAAATGATAATCCTAGAGAAAGTAAAATTTCAAGAACTTCGTTAAGTGACGATAGTAATGATGAAAAACAATTGCGCTCAAACAACTCTTTTTTACATGATAATGTAGATTAGAACTAACAAAAAGCAAATAGTATAAACCCGAAAACTAAGATAGTTTTTGGGTTTATTTTTTTATCTTCGCAGACCAAAATAAGGAAGATATGAGTTTACAGCAAAAAGTAATGGAGCAATTGAAATTAGCTATGAAAGCAAAGGATTCAGTAGCACTAGAATCGCTTAGAGCTATAAAATCGGCCCTATTAATGGCAAGTACCAGTGGTAGTGGAGAAATTACTGAGGATGATGAAATACAATTAGTACAGAAATTAGTAAAGCAAAGAAAGGATAGTGCTGCAATTTTTATAGAACAAGGAAGACAAGATCTTGCTGATCCAGAATTAGCACAAATAGCTGTAATTGAGCAGTTTTTACCAGAGCAATTGACTGAAGAAGAAGTAGAAAAAGTGGTGGTACAAACTATAGATTCTATTGGAGCTTCAGGCATGAAAGACATGGGTAAGGTTATGGGAATCGTTTCTAAGGAATTAGCCGGACAAGCAGACGGGAAATTAATTTCTACAATTGTAAAAAAGAAACTAGCCTAAGTAGATTTTAAGTGATGGCAAGATTTTTAATTTTGCTAATTTCTAATAGAAAATGGCCTCGTGGCGCAACTGAATAGCGCATCAGATTTCGGCTCTGAGGGTTGGGGGTTTGAATCCCTTCGAGGTCACAAGCAAAAAGCCGCATCTGAAAAGATGCGGCTTTTTATATTTGCAATTAAGGGTTCTTTATTTCCTGTTAATGTCAAAAACGATTCCTTCTTTATACATTTGGGTTATTTCATTTTTAGAATAACCATAGGTAACATCAGCGTAATTTTCATCCTTATCAATTTTATAAATTCTAGATCTTTTTGATATTTCATAATTGTTTAAGGAAAGATATAAACTATCGGAAGTGATTTTTTCTAATCTCATGGTTGAATAACTACCATTATTTGCTTGATATTCGTAGATGTCACCTACTGCAGGCTGCATTAAGTATTGCTGCGTATTTTCCTTGTTTTGACCACTAGAGTATATAGCAAATACTATTAGTAAAGCAAATAACAATAGGCCCGCGAACTGCCAAATAGGTCCTTCTGCGTTTCCTTTAATATTCTTATACTGCATTTTAAGAGCTTCGGGCATATGTTTGGGAGTTAGCACTTCTTTACAATGTGTGCAGTAAGAGCTACCACTTTTACCTAACGGAAAAATGGGAATCCAAAAAATATGTACGTGCCTTCTATAGATATTTATATATACGGTGTCTTGATTCTTGCAATGCTGACATGTTATACTTCTTGTCTTAACAGAATCAAGATTTGCAGATCCGGTACCGAAAAAAATCATAGTGGTCGGTTTTATGGTTTAGTGATACCTAACGTTTTATTAAAACAACGATAGCTTGGTGGGTCAATTCAATGTTTTAAAAAATATATTAAGATAGATTGATATTGGTACTTGTGGTAATATGATTTATAATCATTTTTGCATGTATTCTAGAATTTTCAATGAACCATTTATGGGTTTCCATACCGCCACAAATTACACCAGCTAAATACAGTCCTTTTACATTGGTTTCCATGGTTTCTGGATTATATTCAGGAAGTTTTTTTTCATCCTTGCTAATATGTACGCCCAGCATTTCTATAAATTTAAAGTTAGGCTTGTAACCTGTTAACGCAAGTACAAAGTCATTAGCTAAAACCACATCTTCTTTATTTACAGAAAGTAAAATACTATCTTTTTTAATTTCTTTTACAGTAGTGTTGAAAAAAGCTTTGATGCTGCCTTCTTCAATTCTATTGATAATATCTGGCCTAACCCAATATTTTACGCGTTGGCCAACCTCGACACCACGAATTATTAACGTCACTTCGGCTCCTTTACGCCAACATTCAAGGGCTGCATCAATGGCTGAATTACTTGCCCCAATTACAGCGACTTTCTGCCCAGAATAGTAATGAGGGTTGTTATAATAGTGTGCTACTTTTTCTAATTTTTCGCCAGGAACATTTAATAAATTAGGTAAGTCATAGAAACCAGTTGCGACTATTACCTGTTTTGAGCTATATGTGTTTTTGTTCGAAGTAATTATGAACGTTTCCTCTTCTTTTTGAACATTCTCTACATTTTCGAATAAATGAATATTCAATTTATTAGAGGTAACTATTCGTCTGTAGTATTCCAAAGCTTCGTCTCTTTTAGGTTTAGCTTCTATGCTAATAAAAGGTATTTCATCTATTTCTAACTTCTCTGAAGACGAGAAAAATTGCATGTTAGAAGGATAATTAAAAAGTGAATTGACAATGGGCCCTTTTTCTAGAATAAGGTAAGTAAGTCCATTTTTCTTAGCTTCTAGGCCGCATGCAATACCTATTGGGCCACCACCTATTATTATGATATCAATTTTGTGCATTTAAGTGTATTTGTTTTTAACCAATGAATATTAAGCTTATAACAAAGATAGGTATGTGAATTGTAAATGTATGAGATGAGATAGTCGGGGTGGATATTAATTTGTAAGAAAAAGATTGTTAATATTAAAATAAAATTTAAATATTTATGTTATAACCTATCAGATTATTGAAAGTATTGGCTAAAATTTTAACCAGTTAATAGGTTCAATTTTGAATTTATCTTAATGTAAATTATTTATAATGAAAAGAATTAAACTCGTATTAAACTGTCTAGCGGCCATAATAATCGTAATGTCATGTACATCTGAAAGATTTGAAGAGGAGAGTCAAGTTTTGAAAGATCTAAATGCTGAACAGGAACCACTTTTGGAGGGTTTGGAGGTGTATCCTGACTCCTTGCTTCTGAACGTTTTAGAGGAGGAGTTAGGGTTTATTCAAGATAAAGAGAAATCATCTTTGTATCAGAAAACTAAGGGCATGACGGTAGCCAAAACAAATAGAAAAAAAATTTATGTACATTATATGCCATGGTTTCAAAGTAAAGATGTTGATGGATATTGGGGTCAGCATTGGACGATGACCAACCGTAATCCAGAAATTATGGACCAGAATGGAAATCCTGAAATAGCGTCTTTTTATAATCCGCTGATTGGACCCTATTCTTCTGTAGATCCAGATTTGCAAGAATATCACTTTCTATTAATGAAATTAGCGGGTATTGATGGAGTTATTTTCGATTGGTATGGCAGTAGAAACCTTCATGACTATAATCTTATTAAAACTGGAACCGAAGGATTTATGGATAGGTTAGCTGATGTGGATTTAGATTTTATGATTATGTATGAAGATAGGGTTGCAACAATGACTTCTAGCGGAATAGAATTATCAGAAAGCGAAGTTATTGCAAATGGAATGTTAGATTTTGAATATATAAAGGATACATACTTTACTAAGCCAAATTATGGTAAGTTTAATGACAGCCGTATACTTTCTGTTTTTGGACCACATCATATTTATGGTGCAGATAATTGGAATCAATTATTATCTGTTTTTGAAGAAGAAGAGCAACCAAAATTTTTAACACTTTGGGGAGCACATGATATTGTTGGTGAAATGGCTGCAGGTGAATTTTTATGGGTAGACCCAAATCATTTACAAACTCATGAAGATTATTACACGTATAGTGCCGCTGGAAATGAAATAATTGTAGGTGGTGTTTACCCTGGTTTTAAAAGTTTTTATACTCAAGGTGGTTGGAGTGATGGAAGTAATGATTGGACAATTGATCATGGTAATACCTTTACGGAAACCTTAAATTTCACACATCATGAAATTGCAGATTTCATTCAAATTATTACCTGGAATGATTTCGGAGAAGGTACAATGGTTGAGCCAACAACACAATTTGGTTTTAATTATTTATCTGAAATACAAGGGTATACAGGCGTTTCTTATACGAGTCAAGACATGCAAACTATTGTAGATTTATATAATACTCGAAAACAATATGCTAGTAATGATCAGGTTCAAGCATTGTTAAATAGATCTTATAATTATGCTAAGGGATTAAGGATTAGAAGGGTTGACATCATATTAAAAGCTATAGAAAGATTTTATGGCGATAATACAGAATTAAGTTTAGCTAAATAGTAACTTACTGGACTTTATTTTTTAATTCCTTAATCGTAGCAATAGGGTCTGAGCTTTTGAATACAAAACTACCAGCAACTAAAATATCAGCACCTGCTTCAACTAGTTTATGTGCGTTTGCAGAGGTGACACCACCATCAATTTCTATTAAAGCTGATGCGTTTTTTCTATTGATTAGGGCTTTTGTTGCTCTTACTTTGTTGTACGTGTTTTCAATGAAAGATTGACCGCCAAACCCAGGATTTACACTCATGATGAGCACTACATCAATATCTTGAATAATATCTTCTAAAAGCAAGACATTGGTATGGGGGTTAAGAGCAACACCAGCTTTCATTCCCAAGGCTTTTATAGCCTGTATTGTTCTATGTAAATGTGCACAGGCTTCGTAATGTACAGTTAATATATGGGCACCAAGATTTGCAAATTCTTCTAGATACCTATCTGGATCAACTATCATTAAATGCACGTCTAAAGGTAGTGTAGCACTTTTTTGAATTGCCTTTACCACAGGCATACCGTAAGATATATTTGGAACAAAAACCCCGTCCATAACATCAATATGATGTAAATCTGCTTCACTGGCATTAACCATTTCAACATCGCGTTGTAGGTTGCCAAAATCAGCGGCAAGTAAAGAAGGAGCTATTTTTGTATTCGACATGTTATTTGTGTTAAAATATGAGTACAAAAGTAACGATTTGAGTTTTTCTAAAACTATGGTTTTTGTCCAGTAAAATTATTTTTTATAATAATATATTAAATCACTTTCTGAAGCAATATAACCAAAAGAGGTCCAGGCGTTACTTTCTACTAAGTCCTCCATAATTTTTTTAGCGGTTTCTTTATCGTCGTTATATAAATACCAATTTGCGACACCATAAGAAACAGCATCGTTAGACGGGCTTCCCGTGCCTGTTTGCAATATTGAATCAATAGGTATAAATTCTTTATATAGCTTACATAGGTTATGGTAGCTTTGATTTTCAATGACCTCCATATCCATTTTAATTGGTTCAAGCATTTCTTTGGCCAGTTGCTCATTACCTAATCTTCGTTGGATCATATAGAGCCAATGTGTGCTTGAAACTATATTATCGGGCAGTTTACCCGATTCTCGGCATTTAAGAAAAGCGCTGTAAGCCTTTTGGTAGTCGTGTTTAAGATAGTAGGCTAGACCTAAATGGTAATAAATATTTCCATGCAAGGTACTTACAGGTATATTTTGGGAATTCGGTATTCCATCTGGTTCTATGTTATTTTCCGTACCTAAGATTAATAAACTTGCTCTTTCTAAATCTTGTATAGCCTCATCGAATTTACGTATAGAAATATAACGATGACCTCTATGGCGGTATAACCTAGCTTCGTTTGGATACTGTTCAATTCCCGTGGTGTAGATAGCAATTGCATCTGTATAATTTCCTAAGTATGCCGTTCTTCTACCATACCATATTAATGTTTCTACACTATCGGAATAAGTTTCATAGGTATCTTTTGCTTCATTATATTGTCTTAATAATTTAGAAGATGGTTCTTGAATTTTAAATTCTTTACCTAATGGGGTGGTATAGCTAGCTGGTTTTACTATTGAAATTTCTTCTGTAGAAACATCGGTTTTTGTGTTGCTTTTGCATTGAATGTTGAGTGCTAAAATAGCAATTGAACATATGAAATAACGAAACAAAGGAGGCATAATTTTTCAGTGTTCTTTTTTAGTATATATGTTGTGGTTTTCATCTCCACCAGCAATAATATAAGCGAAAAGGTCGGTAACTTCTTGCTCATTCAATCTATTCAACAAGCCCGGAGGCATTGGAGAAATAGGTGATAACTCTTTTTTGGAAATTTTACCTTTGGCTATGTGTACTGTATAATTTTCATTGAATGGGTTTGGCATTATCACAATACTGTCCTTTGATTCTGATTTAATTCGGCCTGCAATTTTTTCGCCTTCACTTAAATAAAATAAGGTATTTGCATACTGGTCAGATATTTCATCGTTTGGACTATAAATGGCGAACATTAAATCATAGGTACTAAATTTGGTATGTGCCTGGGTTAGATCAGGACCGGCCGCGCCGCCTTCTCCTCGAATTCGATGACAAAGTATACAAGTTGCAGCAGCAAAAGCTCTTTTGCCATCATCAACGGTACCGTTATAATTATCTAATCCGCCCCAAATGATATCATCCATATTATTACCGTTGTAAGTTTTGCCAGGACCTATAGGTTGCGGTAATTCGGCCACCATATTTGAAGGCGAGTAAACTCCAGAAATTTCTTGATAGTAGTCTCTTCTATTTTCAGGTACATTGGCAATTGCCCGTTGTCTCACATTTTCCATATATGCCTTAAAACTCATTCCGCCTTTAGAGCCTAAGACATCGAAATACCATAAAAAGTAACGCTTTCTTAAATCCTCGTTCCAGCCAATTTTTGCATTACTAAGTAGCATCCCATAATAAATAGCTTCACTAGGGGGCATTTTAGCAATGACTTCTCTAATTAAAGGGCCATATTCTTCGCTTCGTAGTGTCGCTTCTTCAGTAAGCATTTCTACACCTTCGGTCACTGTATTTTGTGCAGTATGAAATTCAAGCCTTTCTACTAATTTTTCAACAATACCGTCCGCTTCAAGAAATAGTAAAATTTGAGCCAATTCTTTATTTGCTGCACTGTTTAAATTCTGAAAAAAGGGGCTTAATGTTTTAATTATTCGTTGTTTTTCACCTGCAGTGGGCATACCCATTCTTATGAAATTTAAAGAGTAGGCTCTGAGTAAATCAATAGTTAAGGTGGTATCAGTAGTGTCCATGGGTATTTTTAAGAGTTTATTTAAAACAACCTTTTGTAGTTCACTTTTTGCCTGATGATTCAATGCAATACTACTTTCAATAATTTTTGTACTATTTGTTTCTGTTTTAAATCTGTTTATCCATGATTCTATAGGTTGATGTTCAAGAACTAATCTTGCTGCATATCTTATAAATCTATCATTGTTGGCTAAATTTTCCCATGCAAGTTCTGTACCTTCTTCAGAAACAACCATGTGGTATTCTTCTAACTTTTTACGAAGATTTAGGGCATCGTTCTCTTCTAATTTGGTTGCGCTTGCCAAAGTGTTTTCTGTTCCTGTATATCTTAGGCGATAAAGGTGAGAATCTAACCTGCGACCACCCGTGGCAAAATAAATATGACCGTCATTACCAGCAACCATGTCAGTTAAAGGTAAGGGGGTTCCTGATAAAAACTCTTCTCTATTGGCTTTGTAAGAACTGCCATCGGGGATTAAATCAATAAAATATACGGTGCCGAAACTCCAGTCCATTGCAAGCAATCCGTTTTTATATTTTATAGGAAGATTTAATTTTGCTGTAGATAATACAGCAGTAGGTGAACCTTGTTCTAGATTGTGAGCGGCCGGCAGGTTATCTGGATAATACGCAGGCCATTTTCCAGAACCAGTTCTCCATCCAAATTCACTACCGCTTGTAACGTGGCAAATTCTGGTGGGTCTGTACCATGGCATTCCAATATCCCATTCCATGTCCGCATCGTAAGCAAAAAGTTCGCCGTCGGAATTAAAAGCCATATCGAACGGATTTCTAAATCCGGCAGAAATTAATTCGAAAGAAGATCCATCTGGATTAAACTTGGTGATCCATCCTCCAGGAGCTTTTACATCATTGGCATGACCTCGAGCATCTAAATATGGAGTAAATAAATTGTCTTCGCCCCAATTAGTAGGTATGCGGCTATTTTCTTTGACCGTATCAGGAATTAAGGTGTGATTGCCTGCAATGAAATAAATTTCCTTACCGTCTGGGGATAATGCAAAACTATGTGGGCCATGTTCTCCGCTACCTTCTAATCGTAGTAGCATTTTTACAGCATCTAAAGTGCCGTCATTATTAGTGTCGGTAACTCTATAGATGCCACTTCCATTCTCTTGGTCATCGGGTATTTCGTCATCCCAGTTTTTATTAACGGCAACATATAAACTATTAAAGGCCCAAAGTAAGCCGTGAGCTTCTCCAATTTCAAGATTTAACGGGATTACGTCTTCTTGGGTAAGCACCTCTCCAGTTTTGGGCATTGCAAATTGATATACTTTGCCATACTGGTCACAAGCAAACATTGTTGAGCCTTCACCCTGTGCTAATGCTACCCATGACCCATGTTCAAAGTTGCTAGGATGGTAAATTTCTTCAAGCTCAAAATCTTGGGGAGTATTAAATTCAACAGGAATTGCCTTTACTATTTCTTTTTTTTCTTCTACGCAAGAAAATAGAAGAAGTAATATCAATAAGGATACGAAGCGGTTTGTAGTCAACATAGGTTCTTGGTATTGGTCTTTTAAAGATACAAAGTAACCTTTAGCAAAATTAATTAAGTTGTCGTAATCCTTCGTAAATTGAAATTGCAACGGCATTGGCTAAATTAAGACTACGAATGTGATTGCTGTATAGAGGAATTTTCACAGCCTTGTCTGCATTTTCTTTTAATATGGATTTAGATAGCCCTACGGATTCTTTTCCGAAAACCAAGAACATATTATCTTCAAAATCAATTTCCCAATGATTTTTGGATGCGGTAGCTGAGAAGAATATCATTTTTTTGCCATCATGTTCTTTGAAAAATGCATCCATATTTTCGTATATAATAACATTGAGGTGTTGCCAGTAATCTAGACCTGCTCGCTTTAAACGTTTGTCGGTAAGTTCAAAACCAAATGGTTTTACTAAATGCAGGGTTGAACCTGTGGCTAAGGCTAATCTGCCAATATTTCCCGTATTGTTGGGAATTTCCGGTTCTATGAGTACAATGTTAAAGCTCATTATTTTTTAAAGGATTGTAAATATAAATGCTCAACTTTTTCTCTTGCCCATGGTGTTCTACGTAAAAATTTTAAACTAGATTTTATTGACGGATTACTCTTGAAACAGTTAATATTAACCTGACCAGCTAAATCTTCCCATGAATATTTTTTGGTAAGTTCTTCTAAAATAGTCACCAGTTTTACACCGTGAAGAGGATTATTAGGTTGGGAATCTGTGCTCATGATAATTTTTTATTTAGTAGGGACTTAGTTTATTTTTGAAATGCGATGTACATTGATAATGCCGGAACATTAATAACACCTTTTAAAATACGAGAACCTGTGAAATCAAAGGTACTACCAGAAACCGCTTCTTGCCAAACTCCTTTAATTTTATAATTTACTTTTTCGTTGGATGCGTTGTAGATCACCAAAATATTCTTCCAGCTATCGTCATTTGCATTATCCTCCAAAGTAAAGGAAACGAGAGTATCATTAGCTTTTTGAAATTTTAAATGATTACGAACCTCTGATGCATTAGCCATGTAAAATGCAGGATGTTCTTTTCTTAGTTGAATGAGCTTTTTATAGTAGGTAAAAACGTCTTTATGCTCATTTTTCCAATTCCAGTTTATTTGGTTGATACTATCTGGTAAATTATAGGAATTATGTTCACCGTTTTTAGTTCTAAGTATTTCTGAACCGGCGTGTAGCAATGGAGTTCCTTGCGATGTTAGAACAATTGCATTCGCCAATTTATCCATTGCAATTAACGTTTCTAAATCTGCTTCTGGCCTTGATATTTTTAGTTTATCAAAAAGCGTGTGATTATCATGGCAAGACACATAATTTATGGATTGCCAGGGTTCTGTGGTCCATGGAGCATCTGAGTAATTGATGTTGTTATAATTAATTTCGGGATGTTGAATAGCACCGACTATTCCGAATTTAATAGATTCTTGTTTGTTTTTAGCCCCACTTACAAAACCTAAGCTTTCATCTTCGAAAACGGAACCTTTAAGCCCGTCTCTCAAATCATCACTAAATGCGGCAATTTTTGGTAACTGCTGCATATGTTTTTTAAGTGCTCGTTTTTCTTCAGGTAGGGGAGAATCATTAGCAGTCCATCCTTCGCCATAAAGTAAAGCATCAGGATTTATTTCAAGAACAGCATGCGCTATATTATTCATGGTTTCAATATCATGGATACCCATTAGGTCAAATCTAAATCCGTCAATATGATATTCCTTAGTCCAAAACAAAACAGATTCAATGATGAATTTCCGCATCATTGCGCGTTCAGAAGCAGTTTCGTTACCACATGCGGCTGCATCTGAGTAAGAGCCATCTTCCCAATGACGGTAATAATAACCGGGAACTTCTTGGTTAAAATTAGATTCCTCAGTTTTTCCTGTGTGGTTGTAAACTACATCTATGATTACACCAATACCGTTATTATGAAAAGTTTTTACCATTTGCTTAAATTCCTTTATCCTAACCTCGGCATTAAAAGGGTCGGTAGAAAATGAACCTTCAGGAACATTGTAATTTTTTGGGTCATATCCCCAGTTAAACTGGGGGGCATCTAGGTTTGTCTCATCAATGGAATAATGGTCAAAAGTGGGTAAAAGATGTACATGAGTAATGCCTAACTCTTTAAGGTGGTCAATTCCTGTGCTAATTTCATTTGGTCCTTTAGTGCCCGTTTCTACTAAACCCAAATATTTACCAGGGAGTTTAGATCCGGACTGTGGGTGAATTGTCATATCACGTATGTGTAACTCATAAATGACAGCTTCATTTGGTTTTTTCAGAGTAGGGGATGTGTCATATTGCCAATGATTTGGATTAGTGGATTCCATATCTAGAATCATAGCTCTATTGCCGTTTACGCCAACTGCCATTGCATAAATTCCAGGTGTTTCATTCAGCCATTGGTTAGACTCCTTAACTTGAAAAGAATAGTAGATTCTGTTTAAATCTTCGTTTACAGTTATTTGCCAAATGCCTTGGTCTGTTTTTATAAGAGAATGTTTTGCGTATGATTCTGAGTCATTGCCCGTGCTATATAATCTTAAAACAACCTCCTCTGCATTAGGAGACCAAAGTTTAAATAATGTTGAATTTGTAGTGTATTGTGGCCAAAGGTTTTCCTTTACAGGTGTTGGATAGCTGTTATAGTCGGTATTTGTTTTATGGTTACTATTGCAAGAGTTTAACAACATAAAACCTATTAGAGTTAGTACAAAATATTTCATTAAAGAGTAGTGATGCTCTAATATAAGGAAAGAATATTAAGAAGTGATAATCTATGTTTAATACAAGAAAGAAAGCTAAAAAAGATATTATTATAAATGACAAAACTCCGGTAATCAGCCGGAGTTTATTCATCAATCAAAAAACGAACAGTCATGATAAACTGTTGTTACCGTTAAAATTACAATTAATATGCCATATTACCAATTTAGGGAATATTTAACGTGTAATTTTTATACCTTAATCGCAAAGGATTATTAACCCAAATACGTTTTTAATATTTTACTTCTAGAGGTGTGCTTTAATCTTCTAATGGCTTTTTCTTTAATTTGACGAACTCTTTCTCTAGTAAGATCAAAAGTTTCACCAATTTCTTCTAAGGTCATAGAATGTTGACCAGCAAGACCAAAGTATAAACGTATAACATCTGCTTCACGCGGAGTTAGTGTTTCTAAAGCACGCTCAATTTCTGTACGAAGAGACTCATGTAGTAGTTCTCTATCTGGATTTGGAGACTCACCACTACGAAGTACATCATAAAGGTTAGAATCTTCACCGTCAATA
>TARA_R110002051_G_scaffold132984_1_pt1 | contig 22003 bp, 17 predicted proteins | sample TARA_R110002051 | Tara Oceans TARA_R110002051 (sample SAMEA4397023) | marine metagenome | biome: Polar Biome; feature: [MES] marine water layer (ENVO:01000295) within the mesopelagic zone...; material: water (ENVO:00002006), including particulate matter (ENVO:01000060) such...
CATTAGTATTATGGACTGCGATAAGACAGGCATAAATTTCGATATCACATCACTTACCAAATTTAATGGTACTACACTCACATGGTTCACCCCTTGGGGGTCATAACGATATTTCTCCGTTTCTGTGTTTAATTACACCATTTCTTAAATTAAAAGTCAATATTACAATAACATGAAAGTTCTAAAATTTGGTGGTTCATCTGTAGCCAAACCTGAAAATATAGTTAAGATTAAAAATATTATTTCTTCCTATCAAGACCAAATAGTATTGGTGGTCTCTGCTCTTGGTGGAGTAACCGATTTATTGTTGAAGGCTGGCACAATGGCTTCTTCACAAGATCAATCTTATAAAAATGTACTTACATCTATCGAGGAAAGACATCTTGCAACAATTAAAGAATTACTACCTGTTACAGCGCAAAGCAAGGTGCTTAGCAAAGTAAAAAGTGAGTTCAATGTTTTAGAAACATTATTAGAAGGCGCTTATTTCATTGGTGAAATAACCCCTAAACTTTCCGATAAAATTGTAAGTTATGGAGAATTACTTTCATCTTATATTATCAGTGAATACCTAATTACTGAAAATTTAGATGCTGAATTTAAAGATAGTAGAGACCTTATTATCACGCACAAATTAAACGGTAAGAATATGGTGAATTTCACCAAAACCAATGCCAATTGTGCCAGCTATTTTAATTCAACGCATAAGAAAATTATTGTTTGCCCTGGTTTTATAGCTACATCAGAAGAAGGTGTTTCTACTACTTTAGGTAGAGGAGGTTCAGATTATACTGCAGCGATTTACGCCGCTGCCATCGATGCTGAAATTTTAGAAATTTGGACAGATGTGAGCGGCATGTATACTGCCAATCCGAAAATGGTAAAACAAGCCAAAGCAATACCTCATATATCATATGAGGAAGCTATGGAATTGTCTCATTTTGGAGCAAAAGTGCTTTACCCTCCCACCATTCAACCAGTATTATCAAAAGGAATTTCGATAATAATAAAAAATACATTTAGTCCTGATGAAGCAGGAACATTAATCACTAAATCTAAAAACGAAAAAGGTAAAACCGTAAGAGGTATAAGTCATATAGGAAATATTGCCTTGTTGTCACTAGAAGGCCCTGGTATGGTAGGCATACCTGGTATATCAAAACGTTTTTTCGAAGTGTTATCGCAAGCAGATATTAGTGTCGTACTTATTACTCAAGCTTCTTCCGAACATTCTATTTGCGTAGGTATTTCTGCAGATGATGTAGAAAAAGCGGTAAGTATTGTCAACGAAGCTTTTGAGTATGAAATTGAAAGGGGGCGTATAAAACAAGTCATTCCTGAAAAGGATTTAGCTATTGTAGCACTAGTTGGTGATAATATGAAAAGTCATCAAGGACTAAGTGGTAAAATGTTCAGTACCCTAGGAAAAAACAATGTGAACATTCGAGTAATTGCACAGGGAGCTTCAGAAAGAAATATTTCTTGTATCATCGACGAGAAAGATGTTAAAAAAGCCTTGAATGCATTGCATGAAGAATTCTTCGAAGAAAATATAAAGCAACTAAACCTATTTGTAATGGGTGTTGGTAATGTTGGCGCAAAATTCTTGGAACAAATAAAGGAGCAACGTAAATTCTTAAAAGAGAATTTAAAATTAAACATTAGAGTTATTGGCATGTCGAATTCTCGTACAATGGTTTTTGATGAGAAAGGAATAGATCTAAATGATTGGCAATCGAAATTAGCCCAAGGAGAGAAAGCAGATAAAGCTAAATTTTTAGAATTGGTCAACACTTTAAATTTTAGAAATAGCATTTTTGTAGATAATACTGCCAGTGAAGAAGTTTCTAATACATATAGTGAGTATTTAGGCAATAGCATATCAGTCGTTACATGTAACAAGATTGCTTGCTCCTCGGCATATGAAAATTATTCAAATCTAAAATCATTGGCAAGAACCTATAATGCGCCATTTTTATTTGAAACTAATGTGGGAGCTGGCTTGCCTATTATCGATACTTTAAAACATTTAATAGCATCTGGTGATAAGGTTCTAAAGATTCAGGCGGTACTATCCGGTAGCTTGAATTTTGTTTTTAATAATTTTAATGAGAACACCACCTTTCATGATGTTGTAAAACAGGCCCAAGAAGAAGGCTATACCGAACCAGACCCTAAAATAGATTTAAGTGGTGTTGATGTAATGCGGAAAATATTGATTTTAGCAAGGGAAAGCGGTGATCAATTGGAAATAAGCGACATCAAAAATAATCCATTTCTACCTGAAGAGAGTTTAACTACTAACAATAATGAAGATTTTTTCACCTCTTTGATAAAAAATGAATCCCATTTTCAATCTTTATTTTCAAGTGCTAAAAAGGCAAATAGCAAATTAAAATATGTAGCTCAGTTCGATGAAGGCCAGGCAAGCGTAGGTTTACAAGAAATACCAAAAGGGCATGACTTTTACAACCTTGAAGGCAGTGATAACATAGTGCTTTTTTATACTAAACGGTACCCACAACAACCTTTAATCATCAAAGGTGCTGGTGCAGGATCTGCTGTCACAGCTTCCGGGATATTCGCAGATATTATTAGAATAGGTAACTTTTAAGATAAAAAAACACTTTACAAAATGAACCAAAACGAAATAAAGGTTTTTTGCCCTGCAACGGTAGCGAATATTTCATGTGGCTTCGATGTTCTTGGTGTTGCCTTAGATTTGGTCGGTGATGAAATGGTTGTTAGAAAAGTTCCGCAAAAAGGAATTAAAATCACCAAAATTACAGGACAAGATTTACCTAAAGAAACATTGAACAATGTAGCAGGTGTTGCTGGTAATGCTTTTCTATTGGCTGCTGATTACGATGGCGGGTTTGAAATTGAAATCAATAAAAAAATAAAGCCTGGCAGCGGAATTGGCAGCAGTGCAGCTAGTTCTACTGGTGCAGTTTGGGCCATGAATCATCTTCTAGGTAATCCATTCACAAAAACCGAATTAGTGAAATTTGCTATGGAAGGCGAACGGTTGGCAAGTGGTGTTGCCCATGCTGATAATGTAGCTCCTGCCCTATTTGGTGGCTTCACTCTTGTACGTAGTTATAATCCATTGGATATTGTAACCATACCGGCTCCATTTGAATTGTATGTTACAATTATACATCCGCAGATCGAAATAAAAACTTCCGATTCTCGAAAAATATTAAAAACGACCATTTCAATGGAAACAGGAATAAAACAATGGGGAAATGTTGGCGGACTTGTAGCTGGTTTGTTCAAGGATGATTACGAATTGATCGGCCGTTCATTAGAAGACCATATCGTAGAACCAATTCGCTCTATTTTGATACCCGGTTTTGATGAAGTTAAAAAAGTATCCTTAGAAGCAGGTGCTTTAGGGTCAGGTATTTCAGGGTCAGGACCATCAATTTTTGCTTTTAGCAAAGGAGAAGAAACTGCTTTAAAGGTTGGGGAAATGATAAAATCGGTCTACGAAAAAATTGGCATTGCTTATGAAATACATGTTTCCAAAGTTAATATGGAAGGAGTAAAACTTTTATAATTTTAGAAATATCACATTAACAACTGATAAATACATTCGACTTGAAATTCTATAGTTTAAATAATAAAGCACCCGAAGTTTCTTTTGATAAAGCGGTAATTAACGGAATTGCGCCTGACAAAGGATTGTACTTTCCACAAGAAATTAAACCGTTACCTAGTTCTTTTTTTGAGGAAATTGAAAAGAAATCCAACGAGGAAATCGCCTTTACGGCAATTCGACAATTCGTAGAAGGAACTTTACCCGATAATGTCTTAAAAGATATTTTGAAAGAGGTGTTGGATTTTGATTTTCCGGTTGTGACGATAACACCTAACATTGGTACATTAGAACTTTTTCATGGTCCTACAATGGCTTTTAAAGATGTTGGCGCCCGCTTTATGGCACAATGTTTAGGTTATTTTTCGAGGTCCAATAAACAAGAAGTAACCGTATTGGTTGCTACTTCTGGCGATACCGGTGGTGCCGTTGCCAATGGCTTTCTTGGTGTTGAGGGCGTTAAGGTCGTGATTCTTTATCCGAGTGGTAAAGTTAGCGATATACAAGAACGCCAATTAACAACACTAGGTCAAAATATAACGGCCTTAGAGGTTGACGGTACCTTTGATGATTGTCAAGCCATGGTTAAAAATGCCTTCTTGGATAAGGATTTGTTGACACACATGAAATTAACATCGGCCAACTCAATTAATGTTGCACGATGGTTACCTCAGCTTTTTTACTTCCTTTTCGCCTATAAACAAGTAAAAACTAAAGGAAAAGAAATTATTTTTTCTGTGCCTTCTGGTAATTTCGGAAATATCTGTGCGGGTTTGGTTGCGCAACGTTTAGGTATGCCGGTGAACCACTTTATTGCGGCTACAAATGTAAATGACACGGTACCTCAGTTCATGTCAACAAAAGAGTATACCCCAAAACCATCCACAGCGACCATATCAAATGCAATGGATGTTGGTGACCCAAGTAACTTCATTCGTATTCGACATTTGTTTCAAGATGATTTCGAAGCTTTGAAAAAAAACCTTTCCTCCTACTCTTTCAATGATGAACGAACAAAGGAAGCTTTAAAAGAAATTTATAATATCAATGGATATATCGCTGACCCACATGGTGCTGTAGGTTACCTTGGACTAAAAAAATATCAAGAACTTCATCCAAATATATATGGTATATTCTTAGAAACGGCTCACCCCGTAAAATTCTTGGATATCGTGGAAGAAACATTGTCCGAAAAATTAGAAATTCCTTCACAAATACAAAAGGTGATGGGCAAAACCAAAGTATCATCTAAGATTTCTACCTACGAGAATCTCAAAGAATTTCTTATGACTTCTTGATTAGCGGATATAGTTTACAATATTTTCCTAAATAGCTGTTCTATCAGAATTGCTTCTATTTATTTTCGATAAATTTGTATCGCCGATAAATAAAAGAAGATGAAAAATACTGCGCTTACCAAAACACATGAATCGCTTGGTGCCAAAATGGTTCCATTTGCCGGATATAATATGCCAGTTTCGTACGAAGGAGTGAATGCTGAACATGAAACGGTACGCAAAGGTGTTGGCGTATTTGATGTATCTCACATGGGAGAATTTTTAATTTCTGGTCCAAATGCTTTAGGCTTGATACAAAAAGTAACTTCTAACGATGCATCTAAATTGACCATTGGAAGGGCACAGTATAGTTGTTTACCAAATGAGACCGGTGGTATAGTTGATGATTTAATTGTTTATCGCATCAAAGAAGAGCAATATCTATTGGTTGTAAACGCCTCTAATATTGATAAAGATTGGGCTCACATATCAAGCTATAATAATGAGTTTAAAGCGGATATGAAAAATATATCCGAAGGCTATTCCCTATTAGCTATTCAAGGCCCTAAAGCGGTTGAAGCTATGCAGCAGTTGACCTCCATAGATTTATCAGCTATAAAATTTTATCATTTCGAAGTAGCGGATTTTGCCAGTATTGAACATGTTATTATTTCTGCAACAGGATATACGGGTTCTGGCGGATTTGAAATTTATTGCAAGAATGAAGATGTAAAACAAATTTGGGATAAAGTATTTGAAGCTGGAGCAGATTTTGGAATAAAACCAATCGGATTGGCAGCAAGGGATACTTTACGACTAGAAATGGGATATTGCCTTTATGGGAATGATATAGATGATACGACTTCACCTTTTGAAGCAGGATTAGGGTGGATAACAAAATTCACCAAAGATTTCGTCAATTCTGAAGCGCTTGAAAAGGAAAAAAAACATGGCCCAGAACGTAAATTGGTAGCCTTTGAGTTAGATGAACGTGGAATTCCTAGACATGGTTATGATATAGTTGATGGATACGGTAAAACCATAGGCATTGTCACTTCGGGTACTATGTCACCATCAATGGGAACCGGTATTGGTCTGGGCTACGTACCTCCAATTTTTTCTGAAATCGGAAGTAAAATTCAAATTCAAATTCGCAAGAATGCAATACCGGCTACTGTAGTTAAATTACCATTTTATAAAAATTAATGAAAGATTTTCAACGTGTTCTTGATACCATCAATGAAACAGCCCATAACGCTGTAGAAAGAGGTACCATGGCTAACTATATTCCAGAATTAGCGAAAATAGATATGCAAAAGTTCGGTATCCATTTAATAGATATTGGACAACATCACTTTTCTGCAGGCAAAAGTGCTGAACGTTTTTCAATTCAGAGTATTTCAAAAGTTTTGACACTTTCAATGGCAATTGGGCTAATTGGGGAAAATATATGGGAGCGAATAGATGTAGAACCATCAGGTGACCCATTTAATCATTTATCATTATTAGAGCTAGAGAACGGTATTCCGCGAAATCCATTAATTAATCCGGGAGCTATTGTTGTAGCTGATATATTAGTTTCACAATTGGTACACCCGAAGGAAGAATTTTTAGCTTTTGTTAGAAATATTGCAAATGATGATTCTATCGATTACGATAAAGACGTGGCCCGATCTGAAAGACGAACAGGCTTTCGAAATTACGCCGCAGCCAATCTTTTAAAATCATATGGTAATTTAAAAAATGATGTAGATATAGTTTTGGATTTTTATTTTCACCAATGCTCATTATCTATGAGCTGTGAACAATTGGCAAACACTTTTTTTATGTTTATAAATCGGGGTAATTGTAGAAGAGGCAATACCTTTCTTACTATGGGCCAAGTAAAACGTATCAATGCATTAATGCTTACTTGTGGTTTTTACGACGAGTCTGGTGAATTTGCTTTCGAAGTAGGCTTACCTGGAAAAAGTGGAGTTGGTGGTGGTATTGTTGCATTGTTGCCTAATAAATTTTGTGTTGCCACATGGTCACCAGGTCTTAATAAAAAAGGTAATTCAAAATTGGGAATGCTTGCCTTAGAAAGATTGACAACAGAAACTGAACTTTCTATTTTTTGAATTTGGATAATAATAAAATATTGATCCTTGGTGGTAGCGGCTTCATTGGCAATGCTATCTATAAAGAGCTTTGTAATTATTTTGATACCTATGGCACCTATTGTCACGCTGCAAATTCATTCTCTTCTAATAAACAATTTGTGCATTACAATTTAGAAGAAGATGATATCGTTGAGGTTTTAGAATCAGTGAAACCACAAGTGATAATTTCCGCTTTAAGAGGTAATTTTGCCGCTCTTATAATAGCTCACGAGCATATTTTGGAATATGTTATAAAACAAGATTGCAAAATCTATTTTATTTCATCGGCGAATGTTTTCGATGCCTATAGTAAATATCCATCTTATGAGATGGATAAAACGTTATCAGAAAGTATATATGGCAGACTGAAAATTAGAATTGAAAATATGCTTTTGAGATTACCAAAAGAGAAAATGGCTATCTTAAGAATTCCTATGGTATTTGGAAATAGTTCTCCAAGAGTACGGGATATGAAAAAAGCTATTATCGAAAATGAACCTGTTGAAGTATTTCCAAATTTAATTTTAAACGTAACAAATGATGATAAGATAACGCAGCAAATTCATTATCTTATAAATAGAAATAAAACAGGTATTTATCATTTGGGCAGTAATGACCTCACCCATCATGAAGATTTCATAAAGGAAGTTTTAGAACGGGTAGGTAATTTCAATCCGATATTAAAAAGGGTATATACTACCAATGAAGATCGATATTTGGCAGTACTGCCAAAAACCAATAAATTACCGAAAAATTTACAATATACATATCAGGATATTATTGATCATCATGTCCTTAATTAGCAACAATTATGAAAGAAATAGAAAAATTTACTGATCAACAAATAGCAGATTATCTTGGTCAATTAGACGGATGGGAATATGTGGATGGAGCTATAGAAACCACTTTCGAGTTTAAAGATTTTAAAGAAGCTTTTTCTGTTATGACACGAATCGCTTTTGAATGCGAAGCTCAAAACCACCACCCTGATTGGAGCAATGTATATAAAACTTTAAATATTCGTTTAAGCACCCATGATGCAAATGGGGTTACCGAGAAAGATTTTGTACTTGCACGAATAATTGAAGATATAGTAGAAAGCGAATAATAACAACCAAGTCAAATCATAAGATACTTGTGTTCAGTGAAGTAATTTAAATGATTACTGAACATCTCTTGTTTTTGTACATTTGTTTAAAATAATTTACCATGGGAAGAGCTTTTGAATTTAGGAAAGCACGTAAAATGAAAAGATGGTCAGCAATGTCCAAAGCCTTTACACGGATAGGCAAAGATATTGTAATGGCCGTAAAGGAAGGCGGACCAGATCCAGATTCCAATTCACGCCTTAGAGCGGTCATACAGAATGCCAAGTCGGTCAACATGCCTAAAGATAATGTTGAAAGAGCAATCAAAAGAGCTAGCGATAAAAGCCTAGGAGATTATAAAGAAGTACTTTTTGAAGGGTATGCACCACACGGTATTGCCGTTCTAGTTGAAACCGCAACCGACAATAATACAAGAACAGTAGCCAATGTTAGAAGTTATTTTAATAAATGTAATGGCAACTTAGGCACATCGGGTTCTGTAGAATTCATGTTCGACCATACCTGTAATTTTAGAATCCCTGCAGAAGGTTTAGATTCTGAAGAATTAGAATTAGAACTGATTGATTTTGGTGCAGAAGAGGTTTTTGTAGATGATGATGGTATTTTAATTTACGGACCATTTGAAAGTTTCGGAGCGATACAGAAAGAATTAGAAAACCGTGAGATAGAAATTCTTTCTTCTGGTTTTGAACGAATTCCACAAGTCACAAAAGCATTATCTGAAGAAGAAGCTGCCGATGTAGAAAAACTTCTTGAAAAGTTGGAAGAAGATGACGATGTGCAGAACGTTTACCATTCTATGGAAGAATAATTATTCATATTTTATTCAATAAAAAAAGGAGACCAATTGGTCTCCTTTTTTATGGTGGGCCATATAAAATTAAAGTATTAATCTGCTTTTCGCGCAACAGTCCCTTCATTCTCGATTTTTCCAAGCTGTAATTGATATAAATCAAGCATTATCATATAAAATTCTTTTATCGCTTTTCTAACTAGATGTAAATCAAAAATTTACCCAATTAAAAAAGCCACTCAAATGAGTGGCTTTTTCTATGCAATCAATGCACGTTTTAGGTTATACAATTCTCATTATTTTAAATATGGTTTCATTGAATTTCAAATTATCGGAACCATATTTGCTTCAATTATTTCCTCAGGATTTTTAAGGTTTCCGTTCCATATACAGAAGTCATTCGGATAAAGTACAAACCTCTAGGTATTTCTCCCGTATTCAAATTAATTTCATTATCCCCTTTCTTTAACGTATATGATCCAAAATCCTGAAGTTTTTGTCCAATACCATTATACAATGATAGTGTGCCATTCATATTTAATGGAGACTCTATTTTAAGATTTATATAATCCTTAAATGGTACAGGATAAGCCGTCAGCTCTAGTTTGACCGATGCCGTTTTACTAGGTACTGTCACATTCGGACAAACATCGGCATGGAGCACTACATAGAAGTTGCCCGGATTACCAACATTTACACTTTCGAACGTAAAGGTATTAAAGTCCCCTTCGACCGTATCGCTATAAGGGTACTGACCTGGAGCAGTGGTGAACCTACCATTATTATCTGTTGGTAAAATTTCAGTGCCAACATATAATTGGGCAACCGTCATTTTATACCCACTTAAGGTAGAAACGGTTACTTCTACGGTACCATCGGTATAAATGACCTCCACATTTCCTACTAGGGCACCATTAGAAATAGTACACTGACCTGCGGCCGCATATAAATCCATGTTGTAAGTTCCATTGGTAGAAGGGAATACATTTGTCCATCCCCATCGGTTACCACTTACATTGGGTATATCCAAGAAACATGTTCTAACGCTTTCATCCGTAGATCTAGCAAATGCCGTTTCACATTTGTCAATGGTTCCCGTGCCACAGTCATTATTGTTTTCAATAATGTCCCAGGTACACGTCAGTTCGTTCCAGACAGCTGTTTCTTGACATTGAGTCATTGGTATCTCCGGTTGTAAGCCCTCAATATCCCATTCGCAGGTAGCTTCGTTCCATGTTGCGGTTTCGTAGCATTTTGTCATGGGCTCCAAGGGCTTCTCACCGGTGATCTCCCAGTCGCAGATCTGATCGCTCCAGACCGCAGTTTGGTAACATAGCGTCATTGGCATCTCCGATTGTACGCCCTCAATATCCCATTCGCAGGTCGCTTCGTTCCATACCGCGGCTTCGTAGCATTCGGTCATAGGCTCCAAGGGCTTCTCACCGGTGATCTCCCAGTCGCAGATCTGATCGCTCCAGACCGCAGTTTGGTAACATAGCGTCATTGGCATCTCCGGTTGTCCATCCAAAATATCCCAAGTACAAGTAGTACCGTTCCATTCTGCTGTTTGGTAACATTCCGTCATAGGCTCCAAGGGCTTCTCCCCGTTGATTTCCCAGTCGCAGATCTGATCGCTCCAGACCGCAGTTTGGTAGCATAACGTCATTGGCATCTCCGGTCGTTGACCATCTATAATGTCCCATGTGCACGTAGTACCGTTCCATTCTGCTGTTTGGTAACATTCCGTTACAGGCTGCATGGGGTGCACTCCGGAAATAATCCAACTACAGGTTTCTTGGTCCCAAACTGCAGTCTGGTAGCATTCTGTCATTGGTTCTTCATCTTTTACACAGATATCGTCATCACATGCATCTGGAATTCCATCATTGTCCATGTCCACATGATCATCGCCTTTATCACAGATATCAAAACAATCCGCTATGCCATCGCCATCTTGGTCAAAGCCTTCATCAACTTTACCATCGCCATCATTATCGACTCCATCACACACTTCTTCATTTGGTTGCGATATGGTTACACTACATTGAGAAGTAGCACCGGTGGCATCAATAATCGTTACATAATGTTTACCTGCCGACAATTGGTTATTCACTTCATTTGTTGAACCATCATCCCATTTAAAAGTGTAGGGCCTATATCCTCCGTTTCCTCTTGCACGTGCAGCTCCATCATTAGAACCATAATCACTTACATTACTTATCAAATTTGTCCAACAGTATAGTTCTTTTGCTATATTTATTTGGCAACTGGTTTCACATCCTTGAGAATCGGTAACAGTTACCGTATGAACACCATACGTTAATTTGATTGCTGTTTGAGTAGTCTCACCATTATCCCATAAATAAGTATATTGACCTGAACCACCTTTTGGATAGACAGTGGCAACTCCATCTTCGGTTACATGGTTGGTGGCTAGCTTATCTTGTTCTATAGTACTTATAAAATCACTACACTTTTCTTTGCTTGGCTCGAATATTGTAACGCTACATTGCGATGTGGCTCCGGAAGCATCCGTAATAGTCACATAATGGGTTCCCGCTGTCAGTGAATTATTTACTTCATCTGTTGAACCATCGTCCCATTTAAAAGTATAAGGCCTGTATCCCCCATTTCCTTTTACACTTGCAGCCCCGTCATTTCCACCGGCGACACTAACATTATTGATTAAATTGGTCCAACAATACAGTTCCTTGGCTATATCTATCTGACACTTGGTCTCACAGCCATTGGAGTCCGTCACCGTTACACTGTGAATACCATAAGTTAATGTAGTCGCCGTTTGTGTGGTCTCCCCGTTGTCCCACAGATAGGTATATTGGATAGTACCGCCAGTTGGGTGTACCGTTGCCACACCGTCCTCTGTTAAGTGGTTGGTTGCAAGTTCGTTCTGCTCTATGCTGCAAGTCATTTGTTGGTTACTTAATACAGTAAAAGCCTCTGAAGTAGTTTCACAGCTAAATTCGTTGGTGACGGTAACAGTATAAATACCACTCAGAGCTGTAATGGTCTGGGTAGTTTGCCCACCCGGTGACCACAGATAACTGGCAAAGCCTGCCCCGGCATCCAACACTACACCGTTACCATCGTGGCAATAGCTATCTTTTCCGGTAATCTCGACTATTGGTTTTGCGTTCACCGTTAAGGTGGCCGCTTCACTGGTTGCTGTACAATCATCTCTATTATCGTTTGGAGTATTGTTATCTGAAGTAACAATGACACGGTATTGGTTACCGTCCCCTCCTATTTCCATATATGCGAAGTTCAATTGTGAATTGGCGCTCGGTGCTCCCAAGTCCTCAAAACCGGTGCCGGTATCCACTTGCCATTGATAGGATAGGGTACCTGTGCCCGTGGCCCCTACGTCAAAACTTAAAGGGTCGCCAGCGCAAATTATCACACTATCCGGTTGGTTGCCAATAGAAACCGAGCAAGGTTCTACGTATGTGTTTATAAATTTTATTGAAACATTGTCTCCGGAAGCTACGTTAACCTGTATTTCATTGTTCGTTTTTAGACTTATTGTAGACGTACCTTTCTCAGAATTAAATTGAATATCGCTTATGGAATATTTATCAGGTAAATTTTCTTCCCTAACTTGTATCAAGAAAGCGCCACTAAAAGAAAATGACCCTCCTTCTTGTTCAGGAGAATTAATACCAGATTCACTTAAGTAAAAATTACCAAGCTCATTAGATATCGAGGTATTGTAAAAGAAATAAAACTGGTCATCAGGATTTGAACCTATACCTATTACATCTTTTGTAACTATTACTCTTGATAATGGATCAACCTTAATGGTTTGTTCACAAGAAGAAGACATTAAATTTTCATCCGTGGCCGTCCAAGTTCTGGTTATTGTACCATCAGCGGACACACTATCGGAAAAACCAATGATGACATTGCCAGCTCCACCAGTTGCTGTAGCAGCGCCTGTATCAGCTGGTGCTGTTGATTCTCCCTCTTTAATGGTAATGTCATCTGGGCAGGTAATCACAGGAGGTGTAGGACAATTAAATTGACTTTTATCAACTACAACATATGTTTCGCAGTAGTCGCTATTTCCATTCACATCTTCTGCCCATATTCTGATTATAGTAGTTTCATTATCATCACAGTTTAAGGACAGACTAGATAATCTAACATCAGTATTTGAATTATCAGTTGCACGAGAAATCGTGTAGGTTATATCTCCACAAGGATCGGTAATAGGTGAAGCAATAAAATCTGTTGCAGCAATTGTTTGAAGACCGGTCGTGGCATCCAAAGTTACTGTTAGACCATTGATACAAATTGGTGCGGGTGCCTTTTCATCGTTTACCGTTACCATAAATTTACATTCAACTTTGTTACCTGCGGCGTCCGTTGCCGTATAAACAACCTCTGTGATACCAAAAGGAAACAGGTCGCCCGGCTTATAATTGGATGTCAAAGTCAACCCAGGAAGATTATCTGTTGCCGTTGGTGGCACCCAATCTGGAATACCTCCACATTCAGCACTCAAAAAGGAATCAAATTCAAAAGATTCAGGGCAAGCAGATATAACCGGTGGGGTATTGTCTATTGGGTTAACAACAACCTCAAAAGAGCAGCTGAATGATCCACTGGTCATGGTAACCGTTGTGGTACCCACCCCTAGGGCAGTACCTGGAGCAGGAGATTGTTCTAGTTCAGCTAGGATTGCCAGAGCAGCCAAGCCACCCGAACCACCGAAGCCGCCGCCGCCGTCAACCCCTGTACCGCCAGCTGCAAAGTTGATCGTTACCAAAGAGGTATAATCGGGTAATATGGCCGTACCGCTTCCATCAGCTGAAAGATTTTGGTCCTCGGGACAGTTAAGACCATTAATAGTACTTGAATTTACTGTTGGAGTTCCAAAACTAACATCTACCGTACCCGGATACACATTGTCATTATTGCTTACCCAATTGGACAGGTTATGCACAATGGCCCTAATTTCTTCTGGTGTTCCAGCCAACGGACAAGTAGCGGTTGCACAGCTAAATTGAAAATTGTCTTGCTCCACACCTCCTGGACCCGAAAGCCGAATGGCGGTATCACCGTTTGTTAAGGCATCTGGCAGTGCCGAAGTGGTATTGCCGGTTGCGGCGCCATCCCAATTGGCATCGTCCGTTGTACCCGTTACCACATTGAAATGCAGCCCTGCAATAAATGTGGGGCTGGCTATACTACCTTGAATGGCAAATAATTGATCCCCCAAGACTGTAAAGGCTGCTGCTGTTGGAGATAAATTACTAAAATCCAAAACAACTACTTCCCCTACACTTAAAGCAGTACTAGCGGTCCAAGTGAAATCACCGTCACCAACTGCTTCAAAAAAACCAGTACCATCATTCCAACCTCTATCCGTAAAAGTAATGGTCGTATTGGCTTCTATATCTTTTAATAAAACAAAGGCAAAATTATCATCCGGATCTGAAACGCCATCAGTGTTCACCCCAATAAAGGCAATATCTCCTGCCGTTAAAGAGGTTTGTGCGAATGCTAGGGACGTTGAAATCAACAAAACCCATAAAAGAGTAATTTTTTTCATATAGTTTGTTTTTGTTTATGGGGGAGTTATTTTTTTAGTTTCTAGAAGGATAAATGCCCTGTAATGCGATAATAAAATTCACACATTGATACGGTTGCATATTATTTATAGGTTGGCTGCTACCCGTGTTGGTTGTTGTAAAAGGTGCCATGTTGATACCGGCATCTGGTGCCGAACCAAAACCATTAAAACCAGCTCCGGCGATCACATGACCGTTAGGAGTTTCGGTATTTGCCTCTTCCTTTGCCGGTAAACTTGCCGTATGGTTATGAGAAGGAATTTGGTTGACATTTAACGTATTTTGTTCCGTTCCACTTTTCTGACCCAAAGGCCTTGGTGTAAGGCCTGGACCATTCCCTGAATGCATCGGCACCCTGCCACGTAAATCAGGTAGACCAAAGGTAGTTCTGCCATCACCGCCATAGATGGTGCCTATAATTGAGAATAGCGCATCATTCTGTGAAATGGACAAAAGTTGTCCATCACATAAAGCCCAACCCCTGGGTGCAAAATTTCCGCCGAACATAATGATCTGCCCTATAAATGGTTCCATAGTTTTAAAGTTGTTGGTTTTTACTGTTAACTCCTAGAAGGAAAAATTCCTTGAAGCGCAATAATAAAATTGACACATTGATACGGCTGCATATTATTTAAAGATTGGTTGCCACCCGTGTTGCCCGTTGTAAAAGGTGCCATGTTGATACCGTTATCTGGTGCCGTACCAAAACCATCAAAACCAGCGCCTGCAATTACATGACCGTTAGGAGTTTCGGTATTTGCCTCTTCCTTTGCCGGTAAACTTGCCGTATGATTGTGAGAAGGCAGTTGGTTCACATTTAACGTATTCGTTTCCGCTCCAGATTTTTGACCTAAAGGTCTTGGAGTTAAACCAGGTCCCGCAGATCCATTACCAGAATGTACGGGCACCCTACCGCGTAAATCAGGTAGACCAAAGGTAGTTCTGCCATCGCCGCCATATGTTGTACCTAGAATCGAGAATAGCGCTGTGTTCTGTGAAATGGCCAAAAGTTGTCCATTACAAAAAGCCCAACCCCTGGGTGCAAAATTACCTCCGAACATTATTATCTGTGCTATAAATGGTTCCATAGTTTTTTAGTTTATTGGTTGATTGAAATATTAAAATCGATTGTCGATTTGTTTAAAAATGTACTGAATTTAGGAAAACGAAGATTTTCAGCCAATTGCTGATTTTGCTCCCAATGTTTGTCTGTAATATGTGCACCAAAATCGTTGAAAATCAATTCTGTAAAAACAATATTTTTATTTTTAGAAACCTTAAAATAAATACGGTGTTGTTTTCCTAGTTCACGGTTTGGCCAGTCAGTAATAAACTGATAAGAGCCGTCATCATCGGTAAACATTTTACCACGATGTTTATAAACCTGTTTTTCTGGAGATAAATGCCATACCTCTATCAAGGCATTTGTAATAGTAGTTTTTCCTGTGGCATCATATATTTTACCAGATACCGATACTTCTTTACCTAAAAAGGAAGTTCGTAAATCTGTTTTAACATCTGTATAAGGGGTATAACCTTTAAAAGGTGCGCTATTAGAACCTAATTCTTTTGCAATTGCTCCTGTTGGAACACAAATTAGACCTGTTGCCACCAACAAAGACCTACCAAGAAAAAGACGTCTTGGGTAATTTTTTTCCATTCTAGTTATTTTAGGTTAATAGATAACTAGACCAATTTCAAGTAAGCAGTGGGTTTGAATAAAACTAATAGCTATACAACGAGTCCATCGAATTATAAAAAAGGGAGAAGACCAGTTGAATATAGTTTAATTCAATTCTTTGAAAATATGGATTATTTTTTAACGCATAAATCTTGAACGGTGGTTTTTTCGATATACTGTTCGGTTAATAGGACAAACAACCTTATTCTTGGACAATAAAATATTCAAGGCAACCGATAAACAATTCTTACATCTTAAGGAAGCGCTATATTTCACATTTAATACTAGCCTACCGCGTATATTATTTTTTCAAAAAATCTAGAAGAAGAAGATGATGATGATGATTTGAGAATTGTTTAATTCTATTGAAGAATAGCTAAAAATGTAATTTTTTAAAAAAAATCAGCTTCCCAAAAGCGAACCTTCGTCTAATAACTATTAACCTAAAAACCTGTTTTTTAATATTTTACTTTAAGATGTAATACGTTCAACAAGTAAACCAATCGAAGGTCATTTAGCTACTTATGATAAGAAGTTCAATAGGTTTTATTTTTAATGTTACAAAAATGACTATTTGTCGATTTTTAAACTAATAAAGTATTAGAAGGGTATAAAATTTTGATTGAAGTAAACTAGTAAACTCTATTTATGTTTACCCTCTACCCCTTCAAAGAAAGCATGGTATTTTTCAAAATCTGCTTCTTGATTTTCTGTTGGGTAAACTGGTTCAGAAATCTTTACTTCTTTTTTTCCATAATCGAACGCAACCAATACAATGGGCACATTTGCAGTTTTAGCTATAAAATAGAAACCTGTTTTCCATTTCTCTACTTTCTTCCTAGTTCCTTCGGGAGATAATGATAACCTGAACTTTTTTCTTTCGTTAAATATCTGTGCTGTTGCCTTTACCGTGTCATTGGTTTTTGATCGATCTATGGGTGCACCACCTGTCCACCTAAAGAACCAGCCAAAGGGTGAATCAAATAGGCTTTTCTTACCGATATAATTAACTTCTTCATTCCATACTTCTCGTACTAACAAGCCTAAAAGAAAATCCCACCAACTCGTATGTGGCACTACTATAGCCACGAATTTATTCAAATGTGAAGGAAATTCTCCTTTAAGTTTCCATCCTAGGATTTTGAAATAAATAAATTTTGCTATTTTTCGCATATTGTAATTGCACCTATTTACTATTAGATTATCTCAACAGAAATATTTAAAAGACTAAGACTATACGTGATTATATCTTTTGATAAATAGCTTTTAGTTTTTCGACCGTTATTAAAGACTTCCAGTTTTCTCCTAATGCATTTTCCCATAATGGCTCCATACCCATAGCCACAGAAATCATTGTTTCCATTTCAGAATCAGATAAATTAGAACAAATGTTTGTTGGCAATACAATTTGATGTTTGGTAAGCATTTTATTAAATAGTGCAACACCCTGCGGATAAAACTCTTCGAGATATTGAAAAACAAGACAATTACCTATACCGTGCTTAATTCCTAAAACGTATCCTAAGCCATAACTCATTGCATGGGCTACGCCTACTTGAGAATAAGCTATACTCATACCGCCATGCCAAGATGCCATCATTAGCTTTTCCCTACTTTCAGACTCTGAGATATCCTCAAGAAATACTTCTTTACAGAGCTCTAAAGATTTCTCACCATAACTTTTGCTAAAGGCATTTAAAAATGTTCCATTAAGAGATTCAATGCAATGAATAAAACAATCCATCCCTGTATAAAACCACTGTTCTTTTGGTACTCCTAATGTTAGTTCTGGATCCAAAACAACCTGGTCAAATGTGGTGAAATCTGAATTTATTCCTAACTTTTTTTCTGGGCCCAAAAGTACGGTTGTTCTTGAAACTTCAGCACCCGTGCCACTAATTGTAGGTATACCGACATGGTAAATTGATTGCTTATGAACCAAGTCCCAACCTTGATATTCTGAAGCACTTCCCTTATTGGTTAACATTATAGCAACCGCTTTGGCCAAGTCTAATAAAGTACCGCCCCCTATACCAATAATACCTGAAGGTAATTCGGCAAACTTCTCTCTGATTATGCTGACCAAAGCATCTACCTGATTTGTTTTTGGCTCTTCCTCCGCTGAAATTAAAATGATTTGATCAGAGAATATAGTTGGAATTCGATTAATTAGCTCACTACCTTCAAAAACATCATCAACCAAATATATCATTGGAGCTTCTGAATGCTTCCGTTTGGGCATTAAGATATCGCCGAGGGTATTGAAACTACCTTTACCATAGACTACTCTAGGTACCATCGGAAAATTTCGATATTCCTGTGAAGCTTTAGTTGGTATATTCTTCAATGCCTTTTCTTTTTTTACTTCCATTAGTATTAAACATATTCCAGAATATCGGTCAAGGTAGAAATTGTCATGTAACCGTTATTCTCAATTGGTTCTTTAACTTCTTCATGTTCCCAAGTAGTATGAAAAGGTACATGTATGGCACGTGCTCCTATTTCTACCAAAGGCAATACATCAGATTTTAAAGAATTACCAATCATTAAAAACTCACTTGGCGATATTTGCAAATGCTCAAGCAAATCGCTATAATTTTTCTCCTTCTTATCACTCAACACTTCAACATGATGAAAATACTCAGAAAGTCCGGATCTCTCTAATTTACGTTCCTGATCTAATAGGTCTCCTTTGGTTAAAACTATTAGTCGGTACTTATCTTTCAAACTCTTCAAAACCTCTTCAACGCCATTCAATAATTCTACAGGCTGTGAAATCATCTCCTTTCCTAAATCTAACAAAGCGCCTATTGTTTTAGAAGAAACATCATTATTCGATAGATCTAACGCACATTCTATCATAGATAACATAAAACCCTTTATTCCATAGCCGTACAAGTCAAGATTTTTTATCTCTGTCCTAAATAGCTCTTGGTCAATTTTATTCTTGGTCTCATATTTTTCCAATAAATCTGCAAACTTATTTTCGGTGTCCCTAAAATAAGTCTCATTAACCCATAACGTATCATCGGCATCGAAACCAATAACATTTATTCCATCAAAATTTATTTCCATGCGGCCTGTGCTTTCTTTAAATCTTCTGGTGTATCTATTTCAATTCCTTGAACATGGGTTTCTACCATTTTAATCTTCTTTCCATATTCTAAATAGCGTATGGCCTCAATTTTTTCGGTTGCTTCTAATTGTAGCATTGGTAATCGTTGAAAATCCATCAAAGCACTTTTTCTAAATGCATATATTCCTTTATGCTTAAAATAAGTTGTATTTGCGTCTTTGGCCCTAGGATAAGGTATTGGTGACCTCGAAAAATATAACGCAAAATTTCTATTATCAACGATTACTTTTACCGTATTTGGATTATTAATCTCTTCTTCATCGGTAATCTTAACCATTAAAGAGGCTAAATCGATTTCTTTATGAATATCACTTTCAAATACATTTAATACACCTTCTAAACTTTCGCGATCTGTAAAAGGCTCATCTCCCTGTACATTAACAATAATATCAACATCCATTTGCATTACCGCCTCTGCAATACGATCACTACCGCAATCATGTTCTGTTTTACTCATTATAGCCAAACCACCTTCTTTAACTATAGTATCATATATGATTTCACTATCGGTTACTACATAAACCTCATCGAACAATTTGGTGTGTATTGCAGCTTGATAGGTTCGTAAAATGACCGGTTTACCGGCCAAATCTTGCATTAATTTTGCAGGAAATCTGGATGCCGCATAACGGGCAGGAATCATTGCTATTATTTTCAACTAAATCTATTTTATGTTTTTGTTCTTGGACGTATGCTTCTATAAATCCTAAAAATTATTACCAAGATAATGATGACCAGTATCGCGGCTAATATCGGGGCAAAAATAGATGCTGCCGTTACTACCATCGCTGTACCTGTTTCGATAGATGCATAGACGGGATTTGCCAAACCACCGGTTGTTGCGGTTGATGCCAATCTACCGGTTGCGCCTGCCCCTTTTATTGCGGTTGCCGTACCACCACCAGCAATTATTGCTAAAGACCATGTTATTACGGGATCTAAATCGGCAACAGTTGATACCATTACAGCAGTACCTGCTATAGCCGCTAAGGGTACAGCAATACTGTCTAATAAATTATCGAACCAAGGAATAAAATAAGCGAATATTTCTAATAAAGTGGCTACACCTAAAGTTAGAACTGCCACCAAACTTCCTATCCACTGCCAGTTTTCGTTTAAGTCCCAAACTCCAAAATAGGATGCTAAGCTCAATGCAAATAAGGGTAAAAAAACCCTAAATCCTACTGAAGCGGCTAATCCTATTCCTAAAAATATACTTAAAATTGTTTCGGTTGTCATGCTATAATCTAATATAGATTCGATAATTTCCTATATCCATAATCACTAAAATAATCTTTTATTAATCAACAAAAAAATCGTCTTTAAAGCCGATAAGATACAATTTGTTTTTTGCTCTGGTCACCGCTGTATATAACCATCGCAAATATTCTTTATCAATACCATTTGGCAGGTAGGGCTGTTCAACAAAAACCGTATTCCATTGACCACCTTGCGATTTATGACAGGTTATAGCATATGAAAATTTAACTTGGAGTCCGTTAAAATATTTATTGTTCTTTACACCTAAGAATTTTTTATACTTAGAACTCTCATGAGCAAAGTCTTTCATAACCTCCTGGTAAAGCCTATTACCATCTTCATAAGATAATGAAGGTGACTCTGCCGCAATAGTATCTAATAATAATACAGTTTCGAAAGGAGCCATATTTGGATAATCTACCATTTTAACTTTTACCTCTGCGAATTTAAAAGTGTAGATTTCCTTAATATCAAAAATCTCTAAAACTTCAATAATATCCCCATTGGCAATAAAGCCAGCTTCAGAGCTTGGTTTTAGCCAATAATAATTATTCTTGACAACCATCATGAAATCGCCAACAGCTATATCATTTTCTAAGAATAATATTCTTTCCCGTATGTTCTGATTATATAGATTCGCTCTTTTATTAGACCTTACTATAAAAGCTGTTTCTTCTTTACCGTTCTCTGAATAAGAACTATCGATGGCTTCCTGTATCTCATTTCCATCAATTAATCTAACTATATCCGTAAATGGGCTTACATCAAACTTAAAGTCATCGAAGAAATCACCTTGCAATTGTTCTCTTAACAAAGTTGCATTGGCTAAAATTCCTGAACCGCCAGCTTGTCTTACTACCTCGTTTAATTCTAATTGAATTACTTCTTTATTGTAATTCAATGAAAGCTTATCAGCATCTAATGCCGGGCTCAACACTAAATGTACCGGAGGTAATTGCGCCGTATCGCCAATCAATAACAACTTACATTTATGGCCAGAATAAACGAACATCATTAGATCATCTAATAACGAACCATTTTCAAACAGTTTAGAATCGGCTGCTGTATCTGGTATCATTGATGCTTCATCTACAATAAACAAGGTATCCCTATGTTTGTTCGGCGCTAATACGAATTGCACTCCGCCCCCACTTTGTTTTTTTGGAAAATATATTTTTCGGTGGATGGTAAATGCTTGGGTATTTGAGTAATTAGACATTACTTTAGCTGCTCTACCAGTAGGAGCCATTAGCACAGCTTTCTTCTGAACTTTCCAAAGACTGTTCACCAAAGTACCTATTAAAGTAGTCTTTCCTGTACCGGCATAACCTTTTAACAAAAAAACTTCATCTTTTATTGAAGACAATGTAAACTCTGCTAATTTTTGCAAAGCGACTGATTGTGTGGCAGTTGG
>TARA_R110002051_G_scaffold7041_6_pt1 | contig 21988 bp, 16 predicted proteins | sample TARA_R110002051 | Tara Oceans TARA_R110002051 (sample SAMEA4397023) | marine metagenome | biome: Polar Biome; feature: [MES] marine water layer (ENVO:01000295) within the mesopelagic zone...; material: water (ENVO:00002006), including particulate matter (ENVO:01000060) such as......
ACCAACCTTCACGCGTAGAAGGTTTTGGTGGGCGTAGCGGGTCTCGATGCCGAACTCGTGTTGAATTTTGACGATCCGGCCATAGCCGGTGGCCCAGCCTGCGAAAGTCACAACACCGTCCGCTGTCGCGTAGATAGGCGTGCCGACGGGTGCGGCCATGTCCGTGCCTGCGTGCAGACGCCCCCAGCGTGGGCCGTATGGAGAGGTTAAGCGGTAGCTGTCCTTGACGGGGATGGCGAAGGGTGCGCGCTCTGCGGCGATCCGGTAGAGGTTGATCTGGTCCATCCGGTTGAGAATGCCGTTAGCGCGTGCGGCATCGGGGTCAGGGGCGCCGCCTTTGGTTGAGAATTGCAAGGGCATCAACGGCCCGCCTGTGCCCGAATACCCACGGCGAACTGCGCTTAGCAATGTGTCGGGGTTTAGGCCTGCTTTGCGGAACATTTTACCGAGCGGTTCGACTGAAACCATCATCGCGTCTTCGAGTTGGCCGAAAATCTCGTCGTTCTTTTCTTCCAGCAGGCGAAGTTGAAGTTCAACCTCTGCGGCGCGGTCAAGTGCGAAAGCGGCGTCAGCGGCGATCAGATCACGTTCTGCTGCGGTGTCGCGCAGGGCATCGGCCAGCAAGGTTACTGTGCCTGTTGCCTCTTGGGTCATGGCCGCAGCACTGCCTGACATGCCATCGCCCGAGAGCGCGGCGACTTGATCACGCGCTTCTTCGCGGGCTTTCATCGTGTCGCGCAGGGTGGATTGCACGACCTCAAGGCCGGTTTCCAGCTCGCGGCGCTTGTCTTCTGTGTTCAGCAGTTCGGACTGCATGATAGAAATTTGCTCGAGCGCGGAATTGAAGCGACGCTGTGCGGCGATGGCTTCTTCGGCGCGGGTGTCACGCTCGGAGGAGAGCGTATTGAGCCGTTGTTCATAAACCATCTGGTTGCGTTGAGCCTGAGCGCGGAAATTGCCCGCCCCAATACTATCCATGAGCAGGATTGCGGTTGCGATAATTGTCCAGCCGACAACGGCGGTAGCCCCGGTCCATGCAACAAGCTGTGTTTCTGATGAAAGTCGGATGAAGCGGGTTTCGCTGTCAGAGCGCAAAAAGAGCCGTTTTTCAGGGAAATGGCGTTCGAGCCGCGCATGAATACGTTTAGTTAGTCGTGTTCGCAAAAGTCTCGTCCTTGTCCCGTCCCATTTCACGACGGGTCCGTACCCTTGTTGTCGCACCTGTGGTGTTAGAGACCTCGGTCGGGTCCCGCAAGAATTTTGGGCCTCTGTTTATGGATTTTTCATGATTATCCACGCTTTAGGCGTCTTACCGCCGATGATTCTGGTCAATGCGGGGGGGGGCCGCCCGCTAGCGGCCAATAAAAGTCGGGCGGTATGCCTGCCTCGGCGCGCTTTTCTTCGTTGAAGGGCGGCTTCAGGTCGGAGTGGAAATATTTACGCACGAGGTTGTGGAACACGCCCGTGGGGTCAAGGTCGTGTCGCCCGCACAGGAAATTAAACCATTTCGAGCCGTAAGCCACATGATGGACTTCTTCGGCGTAGATAATGTCGAGCGCGGCGATGGCTTGGGTGTCTTTGGCTTGTTTGAACAGTTTGATCATGCCCGGTGTCACGTCGAGCCCGCGCGCCTCGAGCACCATTGGCACCACGGCGAGCCGGCCCATCAGATCGGTGGCTGTGTCTTGTGCGGCCCGCCACATACCTGCGTGTGCGTCCAAGGCGCCGTAATAACTGCCGTGTACTTCAAGACAATCGCACATCAGGTTGAAATGTTTGGATTCTTCATCGGCGGCTTTGACCCAGTCGTCGTAATATCCGATGGGCATCGGGGTATCGGAGAACCGCGCGATCAGGTCCCAATGCAGGTCAACCGCGTTGAGTTCGATATGGGCAACGGCGTGCAAAATCGCGATGCGGCCCGCAGGCGTGCCAGGTTTGCGGCGCGGCACATCACGTGGGCTAAGAAGGGCGGGTTGATCTGGGCGCGCTGGCATGTCGGGTGGAGTGGCGTCGCCGATTTGTGGTATTTCATTGGCTGCGCGCGCGGCGTGCCACTGTGCGGCGTATGTGCGCGACAGGGCGGTTTTCGCGCGACCGTCGGCTGTTGTCAGCACGTTCACGGCCATTTGCGTTAGGGTAATCATGTGCGCTGCGCTGCAGCCAAGACGGCATCGACATGGCCAGCCACTTTTACCTTGCGCCAGATTTGTGCGATTTTTCCGTCGGATCCGATGAGAAATGTTGAGCGCTCGATACCCATGTAGGTATTGCCATACATGGATTTTTCGACCCAAGTGCCATAGCGTTCGCAGACATCGTTGTCTTCGTCAGAAAGAAGGGCGATTCCAAGTGCATGTTTTGCAACGAATTTTTCGTGTTTTTTGACAGAGTCTTTGGAGACACCTAGTACGATTGTATTGGCGGCGGCAAAATCGGTGACTGCTTGTGTGAAGTCGGTGGCCTCCGTTGTGCAGCCGGGCGTGTCGTCACGGGGATAAAAGTAGAGAACGACTTGCTGGCCTTTGAAATCTGCGAGGCCCACAGTCGTGCCGCCATCGCGGCGCAAGGCCACGTTTGGTGGAAGATCGCCGATTTTCAAATCATTCATGTCATTTCTTTCCATTGCATTGCTTTGTTGGTTTTGTTTTAGCCCAACTCGGGCAAAGATAAAGAGCAAGGGTATGCGGGCGATCATGGACGAGACACAAAGCACAACAAAGACCAAGCGTCGCTACTGGCGACCGTTTTTGCATGTGCTGCGGGTTATGGCGCTTGTGGCGATCTTGCCGGTTATTTTTGCGGGCATGGCGGCTGTGTTGCTGGTGGAAAGGGATATTGATGCGCCAGGTTGGTTAGCGTCGCGCATTGAGACCCGCGCCGCCAAGATGTTGCAGGGCGGCAGCTTAGTTTTTGGTAATATTTACATCAATATAGGGCGTGATCTTCATCCAAGGGTCAGGTTGGTCGAGACGGCTATTTCGGATGCCAACGGTATTTTGGTTGCCCGTATTCCGACGATCGAGGGGATGATTTCGCCGCGAGGTCTGTTGTTCGAGGGCAGTGTTTTGATGCAAGACGTGGCGTTGGATGGTGCGCAGATTAATCTGACACGCGCAAGAGACGGGACGGTTGCATTGGCTTTTGGTGATGGTGGACTTAAAACCGCTCCATCGTTTGTCGCACTTCTTGATCAAAGCGATCGGCTGTTGGAGCAGCCTGCGTTTGCCGCTTTGCGCAAAATTCGGGCGACCGGATTGGTGATCAACTATAGCGATGTACGGGCCGGCCGCGTGTGGACGGTGGATGGCGGACTGCTTGATTTGGATTTGACCGATGATCAAACGGCTGTGCGTGGTGATTTTTCGGTCCTGTCGGGCAGGGCGGGGATTACCCGTATGACGTTTGAATATGACAGTCCGCGAGGGGCGCGCGAGGCCAGGATTGCCGTTTCTGTTGATGGTGCTCGTGCAAGCGATATTGCGAGCCAGTCGCAGGCGATGCGTTGGTTGGCGGATGTCGACGCGCCGATTTCGGTGGCGATCCGGACAACGTTGGATGCGCAAGGCGCGCTTGGCCCGTTAAGTGCGACGTTGGCATTGGGCCGTGGTGCATTGCAGCCGAATGCGGCGACAGAGCCTGTGATATTTGATACCGCCAAGGCATATTTGACCTATGAGCCCGAAAGCCAGTTGATCCGCTTTGACCAGATCGAGGTTGCGGCCCCAGCGGGACGCGTCGCCGCGACGGGGCGCGCATATTTGGGGGAGTTTGTGGAAGGCGTTCCACAAGCTTTGGTGGCCCAGTTTAATTTTTCTGATTCCATGTTGGCCGCAGGAGGGGTGTATGAGGACGGGTTGATGTTGCCACCGCTTTCGCTTGATATGCGGTTACGGTTTGACCCGTTTGCCATCGAGATCGGCCAGATTGCGATGGCTGATGGCGAGACCCATGTGGTCGCGGAGGGTCAGGTGACTGCTGCATCAGATGGCTGGCAAGTGGCGTTTGATGCATCGGTTGACCAAATTGAGACCGCCCGACTGTTGGAGCTCTGGCCTGCGGCCTTGAAACCGCGCAGCCGCCAGTGGGTGTTGGACAATGTGACAGGGGGGCGTCTGACAGATGCGCGGGTGGACATACGCGCCCGTCAGAGCGAAAAGCCCGTCATTGCCGCGAGCTACGAATTTTCGGATGCCACGGTCAGGTTTATGCGCACGATGCCATTGATGCAGGGGGCGGTTGGCATCGGTGTGTTGCAGGATAATCAGATGATTTTGTCGTTGGACGAAGGCCGCGTGCCTGCGCCGCAGGGCGGGTCGGTTGATCTTGCTGGTTCAACGATGATAATTTTGGATACACGTGTGCGAGGCGGCGATGCAGAGTTGGATTTGCGCATGGATGGTACGATTACGGCCACGCTAGCGTTGTTGGACCGAGAGCCGTTCCGGTTCATCAGCAAGGCGGGTCAGTCCGTAACCGTGGCCGATGGGCGTGTTGAGGTGCAGGGTGATTTGCGATTTGCGCTGCGCAAGGGGGTGCCGCCAAGTGAGGTGCAATTCGATATCGCTGCTGATCTGACCGATGTGCATAGTGATGCATTGATAAAGGGCCGGGACTTGGCGGCGTCGCGATTGCGGTTAACCGCAGATCGTGATGGGTTGCAGATTGGTGGCCCGGTGCGCCTTGATGGGATTGCCGCGAAGGGGACGTGGACCCAACCCTTTGGTGCGCAGGCTGCGGGGCGGTCGCGCGTGGTGTCCGAAGTTACATTGTCCCAACAGTTTCTTGACGCTTTTGGGATCGCATTACCGCCCGGGACCGTGTCGGGACTGGGGCAGGCGGATTTGGCAATTGATTTGGTTAAGGGCCAAGCCCCTGCATTCAGGCTGACGTCTGATTTGCGCGGAATTGGCGTTGGATTGCCGGCGCTGGGGTGGCGCAAGGCGGCAAACGCGACTGGTGCCTTGACGGTGGTCGGTGCGTTGGGACCGGTTCCGCGCGTTGATGTGTTAGAGGTAAGTGGCGGCGGTTTGCAGGCCAAGGGTGCGATCCGGCTGACGGCACAGGGTGCGTTGGAGGAGGCAAGGTTTTCCCAAGTGAGTATTGGCAATTGGTTGAATGCGCCGGTTACGATTTCAGGGCGCGGTAAGGGCCGGCCTGTGGCGGTGTCGATTGCGGGGGGGACGTTGGATTTACGCGGTGCGGCCTTTGGTGGCGGTAACGGCGAGACGGGACCGATGAATTTGAGGTTGGACAAATTGCAGATCAGCGAGGGGATCGCACTAGATGATTTTCGCGGCGATTTTAGCGGGCTGGGCGGACTTTCAGGCGAATTTTCCGGCAATGTGAATGGCGGGCCCGAGATCAGTGGCACAGTGGCGCCGCAAAATGGACGCTCGGCGGTGCGGTTGCAGTCGGCGGATGCGGGAGGCGTTGTCGGGGCTGCCGGATTTGTGAAGAACGGCGTGGGCGGTGCGTTGGACCTAACGATGCGGCCAGTGGGCGCTGCAGGCACGTTTGACGGGGTGCTGTCGGTGCGTGATTTGCGAGTGCGCGATGCGCCTTCGATTGCCGCGTTACTGGATGCAATCAGTGTGGTGGGCTTATTGCGCCAATTGGACGGAGAGGGGCTGGCGTTTGACGAGGTAGATGCCAAATTTCGTCTGACGCCGACCGAGGTGATTGTGACCGAGGCCAGTGCAGTCGGGCCGGGCTTGGGCATTTCACTGGACGGGATTTACACGCTGGCCAGCAAGCAGATTGATTTTCAAGGGGTTGTGTCGCCATTTTATTTACTGAACAGCATAGGCTCGTTTTTGACCCGCAAGGGCGAAGGGCTGATCGGGTTCAATTTTAACCTTGCGGGCAATGCGGCAAACCCCGATGTGAGTGTCAATCCGCTGTCGGCGTTGACCCCCGGCATGTTCCGAGAAATATTCCGCCGTCCGGTACCCGAGGTAACCCAGTGAAGCTATCCGATTTTGACTTTGACCTGCCGGAAGATTTGATTGCTGTGCGCCCAGCCAAGCCGCGCACGTCGGCGAAATTGCTAGTGGCGCAAGGTGGTGAGATTTCCGACCATAGTGTTGAGGATTTGCCTGACTTTTTGCGCAAAGGCGATGTTTTGGTGCTGAACGACACCAAGGTTATTCCTGCACGATTGTTTGGTCTGCGCCACCGCGACGGCGAGTTTGGCATGACGGCGGCCAAAATGGATGTGACGTTGCTGGACCCGCGCGCAGATGGCACTTGGGCGGCAATGATCAAACCGCTGCGCAAGGTGAGTGATGGCGAAGACATTGTCTTTTCGGATGACTTATCGGCCACGGTTATGGCCCGCGCGGATGGGCAGGCGCAGTTGCGGTTTAACCTATCGGGTGACGATTTTGATGCCGCGCTGAATGCTGTCGGGGCGATGCCATTGCCACCTTATATTGCGGCAAAACGCCCTGCGGATGAGGCCGATAAAACCGATTACCAAACCTATTGGGCGAAACATGCGGGGGCAGTGGCAGCACCCACCGCATCACTGCATTTTGACGGGCCGTTGCTGGACACATTGGCCGCACTTGGTGTGGAATTTGTGCATGTCACATTACATGTCGGCGCGGGAACGTTTTTGCCAGTGAAGGTCGACGATATTGCGACCCACAAAATGCATGCCGAATGGGGCGAAGTGACGGCGAGTGCGGCCGCGGCAATTGCGAAAGCCAAAGCCGAGGGCCGTCGCGTTATTCCTGTGGGCACCACTGCATTGCGGTTGATTGAAAGCGCTGCGCGAACGGGCCAGATTGCGCCGTGGGAAGGTGAGACGGACATCTTTATTACACCCGGATTCGTGTTCCAGGTTTCCGATGGGTTGATGACCAATTTCCATTTGCCGAAATCTACATTGATGATGTTGGTGTCAGCAATGATAGGGGTGCAGGCCGTAAAGCGGATTTACGCCCATGCCATTCATGAAAAATACAGGTTCTTTTCCTATGGGGATGCATCACTTTTGCTGCGTTAGCAGCAGAGTGACGGTCACGTCTGCGTAGATGTCGCAAGCAGCTATGTCGCTCGTCAAATTTGGCTGCTAAGGCTGAATAGAATTTGGTTAAGGACCACGGAAATGATACAAGTCATGAGCAGTTCATGGGCGCTTTATCTTGGCATGTTCATGCTGATGATCGGCAACGGGTTACAGGGCACGTTGCTGGGCCTGCGCGGTGACTTGGAAGGGTTCAGCACATTTGCGCTATCCGTCATTATGTCAGCGTATTTTGTCGGGTTTTTGTTCAGCTCGAAACTGACGCCGAAACTGATCCGGCGCGTGGGACACGTTCGAGTTTTTGCGGCCTTGGGGTCAACGATTTCTGCTGTGCTGATCCTTTATCCCATTCTGGTTGAACCATGGGCATGGGCCTTAGGGCGCGTAATTATCGGGTTTTGTTTTTGCGGGGTCTATGTGACGGCTGAAAGCTGGTTAAATGACGCGTCCACAAACGCCACGCGCGGCAAGGCGTTGTCGATTTATCTGATGGTGCAAATGGCGGGTATTGTCGCGGCGCAATATATCGTGTCGCAGGGCGATATTTCGGGATACGCGCTATTTATTATTCCGTCTGTGTTGGTTTCTTTGGCGTTTGCACCGATTTTGCTGTCTATTCGCCCGACACCGCAATTTGCGCAGACCAAGCCAATGACCATTCGCCGCTTGATCCAGGCGTCGCCGCTGGGCTGTGTTGGCATGTTTTTGTTGGGCGGCGTGTTCTCGGCACAGTTTGGTATGTCGGCGGTATATGGCGCGCAGATCGGGTTAACTGTCGGGCAGATTTCTCTATTTGTGTCGGTGATTTATATTGCGGCCTTGGTGGCGCAATTTCCGATTGGCTGGTTGTCTGACCGTATAGACCGCCGCATTTTGATTTTGAGCGTCGGATTTGTCGGGGGGCTTGGGGCGCTAGTCGCATTTTTTATTCCCGGCAACTTTGGCGTGATTTTGTTTAGTGCGGCGATTTTAGGCGGCACGTCCAACCCGCTTTATGCGCTGTTGATTGCCTATACGAACGATTATCTGGAGCGCGAAGATATGGCGGCGGCGTCTGGCGGGTTGTTGTTTATCAATGGCATTGGCGCCATCGCCGGACCTTTGACCGTGGGGTGGATGATGGAAACGCTGGGCGCAAACGGATTTTGGATGTTTTCGGCGGTCTTGATGTTGCTCGTCGGGTTTTACGCGGTTTACCGGATGACGCGTCGGAGCCGTTCCGACATGGATGTGGACGGTGTAAGCTATGTCGCAGTGTCGTCTTCGTCGTCGCCTATTATGGTTGAAGTTGCACAAGAGGCCTATGTTGACGCGGAAATCGAGGAAGAGACGCAGTCAGCAGGATAAATGCTTGCCACAAAGCGGCGGGTCTGTTTGGGTTTACCTACAGCACGGTTGGAGGGCATCGGGTGGACGTAGCCAAGGAAGTTCTGTCGTTTTGGTTGGAGGACGTGGGACCAAAGGGATGGTACCGCGCAGAAGACGCGTTAGACCAAGACATCCGTGACCGGTTTGGAACGGTCTGGGAGGACAGCCGCGAGGGCGGCTGCGGCTTGTGGCTAACTGATCCGGAGGGCGCGCTGGCCTATGTCATCCTGACCGACCAGTTTTCGCGTAATATGTTCCGCGATGATGCCAAGGCATTTTCGATGGATAAGTCCGCGAGGGCGGTGGCTAAAGCGGCAATTGATCGCGATTGGGATCGCGCGATTGCAGAGCCTGCACGCCAGTTTTTCTATATGCCCTTGATGCATTCGGAGACATTGGCGGATCAAGATCGCGCGGTCCGCTTGATCCACAGCCGCCTACCCGAAACGGGTGCAGCCACATTGCAACATGCAAAAGTTCATCGATCGATCATTCGACGATTTGGCCGCTTTCCGTTTCGCAATGCAGCGCTGGGTCGGAACACGACCCCGTTGGAGCAGCAGTTCTTGGATGACGGCGGGTATGGTGCTGCGTTTCGTGCCTTTACCGACGCGCGCTGACCCAATCAGATAGGGGCTATGCGCAATGGTCACTAGAGGTCCGCCGAAAAGTAGTTTAACATCAAACTAATTTTACAATTGGAGGACGAAGAATGGCCGCGAAGAACTTTGATCTGATCGTGATTGGTGCGGGCCCTGGTGGTTATGTCGCGGCGATCCGAGGGGCGCAACTTGGTATGTCTGTGGCCATCGTTGAGCGTGAAAATCTGGGCGGGATTTGTTTGAATTGGGGCTGTATTCCTACGAAAGCGCTGTTGCGCTCTTCTGAAGTTTTCCACCTAATGCATCGCGCAAAAGAGTTTGGGTTGTCAGTTGAAAAGCCAAGCTTTGATCTGGGTGAGGTTGTGAAGCGCAGCCGCAAAGTTGCGGGACAACTATCAGGTGGGATTGGTCACTTGATGAAGAAGAACAAGATTACGACGGTCATGGGCACCGCCAAATTGGCGGGCAAAGGCAAGGTCAAGGTCACGACCGAAAAAGGTGTCGAGGACCTGACGGCGAAGAACATTGTGCTTGCCACGGGCGCGCGCGCGCGCGAATTGCCGGGGCTTGAGGCTGACGGCGAGACTGTCTGGACCTACCGTCATGCATTGCAGCCGCCTCATATGCCCAAGAAACTTTTGGTCATTGGATCCGGGGCGATCGGCATCGAATTTGCCAGCTTTTATAACACGATGGGGGCTGACACGACCGTGGTTGAGGTCATGGATCGCGTGCTGCCCGTGGAAGATGCCGAGATTTCGGCCTTTGCAAAAAAACAGTTTGTAAAGCAAGGCATGAAGATCATGGAGAAAGCTATGGTCAAGCAGCTTGACCGCAGCAAGGGCACGGTGACCGCTCATATTGAGGTGGGCGGCAAGGTCGAAAAGCACGTGTTCGACACGGTGATTTCGGCAGTTGGTATCGTTGGCAATGTCGAGGATTTGGGACTGGAAGAGATTGGTGTCAAAGTTGATCGCACGCATGTAGTGACGGACGAGTATTGCCGCACGGGCGTCGAGGGCGTCTATGCGATTGGCGATATTGCCGGTGCCCCGTGGCTGGCGCATAAGGCGTCGCACGAAGGTGTGATGGTGGCCGAGTTGATGGCGGGTATGCATCCACATGCGGTCAAGCCCGAGAGCATTGCTGGCTGCACATATTGTCATCCGCAGGTGGCCTCTGTTGGCTATACCGAAGCTAAGGCAAAAGAGTTGGGCTATGATATCAAGGTGGGCCGGTTTCCGTTTATCGGGAATGGCAAGGCGATTGCGCTGGGTGAGGCCGAGGGCATGGTGAAGACAGTGTTTGATGCTAAAACCGGTGAATTGTTGGGGGCGCATATGATTGGCGCGGAAGTGACCGAACTGATCCAAGGCTATGTTGTGGGCCGTCAGCTGGAGACCACCGAAGAAGATTTGATGAACACGGTCTTCCCGCATCCGACGTTGTCGGAGATGATGCACGAGAGCGTTTTGGATGCGTATGATCGCGTTATTCACATGTAAGTTGCGGGTAATTTGCCTGAGCTGTGAATTACAAAGGCCCGCCCATTGACTGGGGCGGGCTTTTTTCATTGATGTTCCGTTAATGTTCTGGCTTAACTCTGGCAATTCCTTAGGTTCGGGTTATGTAGAGCCTGACCATCTGCGGGGGCTAAAATGGCTGAGTTGAAGAACATTGAAGTGCGCGGCGCGCGCGAGCACAACTTGAAAAATATCGACGTGGATATTCCGCGTGACAAGCTTGTGGTCATTACTGGACTGTCAGGGTCAGGCAAGTCGAGTCTCGCGTTTGATACGGTCTATGCCGAGGGGCAGCGCCGGTATGTCGAGAGCTTAAGTGCCTATGCGCGTCAGTTCTTGGATATGATGGAAAAGCCGGATGTGGACCATATTTCGGGGCTAAGCCCCGCGATTTCGATCGAGCAGAAAACGACGAGTAAGAACCCCCGTTCAACTGTCGGAACGATCACCGAGATTTATGATTACTTGCGATTGTTGTTTGCCCGTGTTGGCACGCCCTATAGTCCAGCCACGGGTTTGCCAATTGAAGCACAACAGGTGCAGGACATGGTTGACCGTGTGATGGCACTTGACGACGGCACACGCGGGTATTTGCTGGCTCCGATTGTGCGCGATCGCAAGGGAGAATACCGCAAAGAGTTTTTGGAACTGCGCAAAGCGGGGTTTCAACGTGTGAAGGTTGATGGCACGTTTTACGAGTTGGATGAGCCGCCGGCGCTTGATAAGAAATTTCGCCACGATATTGATGTCGTCGTGGACCGGATCGTGGTGCGTGAGGGCCTAGAGACGCGGTTGGCGGATAGTTTCCGCACGGCGCTGGACTTGGCGGACGGGATTACGGTTTTAGAGACGGCACCTGCGCAAGGAGAGCCCGAGCGGTATACGTTTTCAGAAAAATTCGCCTGCCCGGTGAGTGGATTTACCATTCCCGAGATTGAGCCGCGGTTGTTTTCATTCAATGCGCCGTTCGGGGCCTGTCCGAGTTGTGACGGGCTTGGGGTTGAGCTGTTTTTTGATGAAAATCTGGTGGTGCCTGATGTGACGTTGAGGATTGCCGATGGGGCCTTGGCGCCGTGGCGCAAGGGGAAAAGCCCGTATTTCTTGCAGACGATTGAGGCGATTGCCAAGCATTACGGGTTTAACAAGAATGCCCGTTGGAAGGATCTGGATCCGAAGATACATGAGGTGTTTTTGCGAGGCTCTGGCAAGGAAGAGATCAAGTTTCGCTATGACGAAGGGGGCCGTGTTTATACGGTTGAGCGCGCCTTTGAGGGTGTGATCCCGAATATGGAGCGCAGGTATCGCGAGACCGATAGCAATTGGATCCGCGAAGAATTCGAGGGTTTTCAGAATAATCGCCATTGTGCGGATTGCGGCGGGTTCCGGTTGCGGCAAGAGGCGCTGGCGGTGCGGATTGGTGACAAACACGTGGGCCATGTGGTGCAGTTGTCGATTAAGGAAGCCTATGACTGGTGCCTAGCGGTGCCCGAAAGCCTAACCAAGCAGAAGAACGAGATTGGTAAGGCGATCTTGAAGGAAATCCGCGAACGATTGGGGTTTTTGAACAATGTCGGGCTAGAGTATTTGTCGTTGTCCCGGAATTCCGGGACATTGTCGGGTGGTGAAAGCCAGCGGATCAGACTTGCCAGCCAGATCGGTTCGGGGTTGACGGGGGTGCTTTATGTGCTCGATGAGCCGTCGATCGGTTTGCATCAGCGCGACAATGACCGTTTGCTAACGACACTGAAGAACCTGCGCGATCAGGGAAATACGGTGATCGTGGTCGAGCATGACGAGGAAGCCATTCGCGAGGCTGATTATGTCTTTGATATCGGGCCGGGGGCCGGTGTGCATGGTGGTCAGGTTGTGGCAGAGGGTACGCCTGCGGATATTATGGCGAACCCCAAGTCGTTGACAGGGCAGTATTTGACGGGTGCGCGTGAAATTGCAGTCCCAGTGAGGCGCCGCAAGGGATCAAGGAAAAAGCTGACCGTGGTGAAGGCCACGGGCAATAATCTGCAAAATGTGACAGTGGATTATCCGTTGGGGCAGTTTGTGTGTGTGACAGGGGTATCGGGGGGCGGAAAATCGACGCTGACGATTGAGACATTGTTCAAAAATGCTTCGATGAAATTGAACGGTGCGCGCCAGACGCCCGCGCCTTGTGAAACCATCAAGGGATTTGAGCATCTTGATAAGGTGATCGACATTGATCAGCGCCCAATCGGGCGCACGCCGCGGTCGAACCCTGCGACGTATACGGGTGCGTTTACCCCGATCCGGGACTGGTTTGCCGGACTGCCTGAATCCAAAGCGCGTGGCTATAAGCCGGGCAGGTTCAGCTTTAACGTCAAGGGGGGGCGCTGTGAGGCCTGTCAGGGTGACGGTGTGATCAAGATCGAGATGCACTTTTTACCCGATGTTTATGTGACGTGTGAGACTTGTAAGGGCGCGCGGTATAATCGCGAGACGCTTGAGATTAAGTTCAAGGGCAAGTCGATTGCTGATGTATTGGATATGACTGTCGAGGATGCGCAGGGGTTTTTCACCGCCGTACCATCAATCAGGACGAAGATGGACGCGCTGATGCGGGTTGGTCTGGGCTATATCAAGGTGGGTCAGCAGGCGACGACACTGTCTGGCGGTGAGGCCCAGCGGGTGAAGTTGTCGAAGGAACTTGCGCGGCAATCGACGGGCCGTACGCTGTATATCTTAGATGAACCGACAACTGGTTTGCACTTCGAAGATGTGCGTAAGCTATTGGAAGTGCTGCATGAGTTGGTAGATCAGGGCAATTCGGTTGTTGTGATCGAGCACAATTTGGATGTCGTGAAAACCGCCGATCATATCATCGACATTGGCCCCGAGGGTGGCGATGGCGGCGGACGCATTGTGGCCACTGGGACACCGGAACAGGTGGCTGAAAGCTTAGAAAGCCACACGGGTCGTTACCTGAAACCTATGTTGCAGTCCAAGGTTGCTGCGCAGTAATTACGCGCCGTGGCCCCGGGCCATCAGCCGCGGCAACATGGCAGAGAAGTCCTTGCCTTTGCCATTCTCATCCTCGACGAAAGTTTTGTAGAGCGCTGTCGCGGCTTTCCCAAGCGGGGTATCCGCATCGGCAGCGGCGGCGGCCAATTGGCTAAGGTTTAAATCTTTGAGCATCAACTCAGAGGCAAAACCCGGTGTGTAGTCGTTGTCGGCGGGGGAGTGCGGGCCGATGCCGGGGGCAGGGCAATAGGCGTTCATCGACCAGCTGGAGCCCGATGAGGTGCTGACAACGTCAAACATGGCTTGGCGATCTAGACCGAGTTTATCGGCGAGCGCGAACGCTTCACAGGTTGCGATCATGGTGACGCCGAGGATCATGTTATTGCAAATTTTCGCGGCCTGTCCGTTGCCGGAGGGGCCGCAGTGTACCGCTTTTTGTCCCATTATATCGAACAAGGGCTTAACGGCCGCAAAGGCGGCATCATATCCGCCTGCCATGAAAGTCAATGTGCCTGCCGTTGCCCCGCCGATACCGCCTGATACGGGCGCATCAATTGACAAAAGGTTTTGTAGTTCAGCGGCTTGCGAGACGATCCTTGCGCTTTCAACATCCACGGTCGAGCAGTCGAGATGCACGGCGCCAGTTTTCATAACGCGGTGAATTTCTGCGGCCACGTTTTGTAGTATGGCTCCGTTTGGCAACATGGTGATGACGACGTCGGCGTCGCTTGCGGCCAGCGCGGCAGAGTTTGCGTGTTGGATGCCCGCGGGAGTTGCGGCCGTGTCAAAGCCGATGACGTCGTGTCCTGCCTTGGCCAAATTGGCGGCCATAGGCGCTCCCATGTTACCAAGGCCGATAAATCCGATTCTCATGGTCTGCTCCTTTAAGTCAGGGTCAATGCGTCCGCACCCAAGGGGGCGGTCATTTTTGTGATGTCGGCTTGAGTGACTGCATCGAATTTGGCGTGTTGCCATTTTGGGTGGCGATCACGGTCAATGATCGCGGCGCGAATGCCTTCGATAAAATCCGAGTGCTGCACGGCGCGGTGGGTAAAGCGGTATTCTTGTTCAAGTGCCGCCTCGATTGTGGAGTTTACACGAGCGGCGTTGATGAGTGCGATCGCACAGGCCATTGCCAAAGGGGAGTTTCGGTCCATGTGTTTTCTGGCATAAGCACTGGGCGTGTCGTTGTGTAGGTGAGTGTAGATCGCGCCAAGGCTATTGTGAGCGAAGGCGCGATCAAGTGCGGGTTGCCAGTCTTGGAGCCGAGCCGCGGGGGGGCTACGAGGGGCAATTTTTTCAACGTCACCTGTATTTTCGAGCGAAGATTTAAGTGCATCCCATTGATCTTGTGGAATGAAGTAGTCGGCGAAGCCTGTAAATATCGCGTCACCTGCGTCCATCCTGTCACCTGTCAACCCGAGATATGTGCCGATATACCCCGGTGCATTTGCCAGCAGCAGAGAGCCGCCGACGTCCGGCACGAGGCCGATTGTGCATTCGGGTAGCGCAATTTGGCTGGTCTCGCAGACGATGCGGTGGCTTGCATGGCAACCGACCCCAACACCGCCGCCCATCGTGAAGCCGTGCAAAAAGGTAACGATGGGTTTGGGAAATTTAGCGAGTTTGGCATTGAGCCTGTATTCGTCGCGCCAGAATTTGCGGCCATACCCATAGTCGCGAGACTGGCCCGAGGCATACATGTCCGCGATATCGCCGCCAGAGCAAAAGGCGCGATCGCCTGCGCCATCGATGATCACAAGGCGAATAGTATCATCATCGCGCCAGGCGTCGATGGCAGCCTCGATTGCAAGGCACATGTCCCATGTCAGCGCGTTGAGTGCCCGCGGGCGGTTGAGGGTGATGTGCCCTGCATGGGCTGAAGTGCGCACAATGATATCGGTCATGGCTGCATCATGTGCCGCGCGGTGATCAGGCGCATAATTTCATTGGTGCCTTCAAGGATTTGGTGCACGCGCAGGTCGCGAACGATCTTTTCGATTCCATAGTCAGCGAGATAGCCGTAGCCGCCGTGCAGTTGCAGGCATTGGTCGGCGACTTGCGACCCCGCTTCGGTGCACAGCGTTTTAGCCATTGCGCAAAAGGTGGTTGCATCGGGGGCATTGGTGTCGAGTTTCCATGCAGCTTGGCGCAGGAAAATACGCGCGGATTGCAATGCGATATTCATGTCGGCGAGGCGAAATTGCAGGCCTTGGAATTGGTCAAGAGATTGCCCAAAAGCGTGGCGGTCGTGCATATATGTCAGTGTTTTGTCGAGAGCGGATTGCGCAGCCCCGAGTGAGCAGGCGGCAATATTGAGGCGACCGCCATCAAGGCTGCTCATCGCATATGTGAACCCTTTTCCGATGCGTCCGAGCCGATTGGTTGCAGAAACTTTGGCGTTGTCTAATTGGACTTGGCGGGTCGGTTGGGATTTCCAGCCCATTTTCTCCTCTAATGCGCCGAATGAAAGTCCTTCGGCGCCGTCTTCTACGACGAAGGCACTGATCCCCTTGGGACCATCCGCGCCGCTGCGCGCCATGACGATATAGGCGTCGGAATAACCGCCGCCGGAGATGAAGGATTTGGTGCCTGTGAGGTAGTATCCGTCGTCTGTGGGCGAGGCGCGTGTTTTCAGCGATGCGGCGTCAGAGCCGGACCCGGGTTCAGTTAGGCAGTAGGATAGTAAAGTGTCCATGCGCAGCGCAGGCGTAAGGATGCGGGATTTAAGGTCATCGGAGCCGTAGCTGTCGATCATTTTGGCGCACATATTGTGAATTGACAGAAACGCTGCAACGGAGGCGCAGGATGCAGACAGCGCTTCGAACACCAATGTGGCATCAAGGCGCGAAAGGCCAGTGCCCCCGCTTTCTTCGCTGACGTAAATCCCGCCAAAGCCAAGATCAGCGATGTCGCGCCAAAGTGTTTTGGGAATGGTGCCGTCTTTATCCCATTGCCGAGCAAAGGGCGCGATATGTTTGGATCCAAAGGATTTTGCCATGTCGAAAACGGCGGTTTGTTCGTCCGTCAGTGCAAAATCCATCAAAAGCCCCTGTTGGAAATGAACATAGGTTCAAATTATAGGTACCCAATCACGCGGCCGAAATAGACAAGATGTGTTGGCCCGCCGATCACAAGGCGGGCCAATCAAAAGCCCGTGTTTAGGAGATCGTGATTGTGCCACGCATTTTGCTGTGAGGAGTGCAGCGGTAGCTAAATTGACCCGCACCGCCGAAGGTCAGTGTCGCTTCTTGGCCTTTAGACAAAAGCCCTGTGTCGAATGCACCATTCAGATCGGTGGCCGTGTGGCGTGCACCGTCTTGATTGACGAATGTTACACTGTCACCCGCATTGATCACGAGATCGGCGGGATCAAAGGCAAAGTTCTTGATGACAACCGTATGTGCGGTTGTATCGGCGGCGGCACGCGCCAATGTGGCGGTCAAAGGGAGGGCCACAAGGGCGGCACCTAGGCGAAGTGCGTCGCGACGGGTTGGGTGGGTCATCAGAGGTTCCTTTTCAGTTCATGCAAGTCCATTTTGGATTGCCGTCACTGTTACACACGTTTGGTCGATAAGAAAGTTGCACACACGCGCATTTTACTTGTCGTTTAGTCCATCGGTTTAAAGTTGAATTCGCCGCCCTGACGAATACCCGATGGCCAGCGGGATGTGATTGTTTTGGTGCGCGTGTAGAATTTGAACGCATCAGGACCATGCTGGTTCAGATCCCCGAAGACCGATTTTTTCCAGCCGCCGAAAGTGTGGTAGGCCAGCGGCACAGGGATAGGCACGTTGATGCCAACCATGCCAATGTTAATCCGGTTAGCAAAATCGCGCGCGGTGTCGCCATCGCGGGTGTAGATTGCAGTACCGTTGCCATATTCGTGATCCATTGCCATTTGGATTGCGTCTTCATAGGTATCTGCCCGCACGACCGACAGGACAGGCCCAAAGATTTCTTTGGTGTAGATGTCCATATCTGTGGTGACGTGGTCAAACAGGTGTGGGCCGACAAAGAAGCCGTCTTCGTAGCCTTGCAGGCTAAAGTCGCGCCCATCGACAACAAGGTCAGCACCTTGGTCGACGCCGGATTCGATGAGCTTGAGGATATTTGCCTTGGCCGCCGCTGTTACAACGGGGCCATAATCCACGTCGTTGCCTGCAGTGTACGGCCCTACTTTTAGAGCGTCGATGCGCGGGACCAGTTTTTCGACCAAACGGTCAGCGGTTTCTTTGCCGACAGGAACAGCGACCGAAATTGCCATGCAGCGTTCGCCCGCAGCGCCGTAGCCCGCACCGATGAGCGCGTCAGCGGCTTGGTCGAGGTCCGCATCGGGCATGATGATCATGTGGTTTTTGGCACCGCCAAAGCACTGCACGCGTTTTCCATTCGCACAGCCGCGTCCGTAAATGTATTGGGCGATCGGCGTGGAGCCGACAAAGCCGATAGATTGGATAACATCGTGGTCGATGATTGCGTCAACGGCTTCTTTGTCGCCGTTCACGACTTGCAAAATGCCCTTTGGCAGGCCTGCTTGTTCCATCAATTCGGCGAGCATAAGCGGCACGGAAGGATCGCGCTCGGAAGGTTTAAGGATAAATGCGTTGCCGCATGCTATTGCAGGGGCGAACATCCACATCGGGATCATCGCAGGGAAGTTAAACGGAGTGACACCCGCGCAGACGCCAAGTGCTTGCTTCATCGAATACATATCGATGCCGGGGCCTGCGCTGTCGGTGAAGTCACCTTTCAGAAGTTCGGGGGCACCAATGCAGTATTCCACGACCTCAAGGCCGCGTTGCACGTCGCCTGCTGCGTCGGGAAGGGTTTTGCCGTGTTCGCGCGAAAGGGCCTCGGACAGTTTGTCCATGTTGTCGTTCAACAGGCCTACGAATTTCATCATTACGCGCGCGCGGCGCTGTGGGTTCACGGCGGCCCATGCGGGTTGGGCCGCGGATGCAGCTGCGACAGCGATGTCCATTTCAGCTGCGTTCGCCAGTGGTACGCGGGCTTGCACGTCGCCGGTCGCAGGGTTGAAGATGTCGGCAAAGCGGCCAGAGGTGCCTTTGACGTGTGCGCCGTTGATGTAGTGGGTCAGCTCTTGCATGGGATTCTCCAGTTGATTTATAGCAAGCTTAGTCTTGCGGTTTTGTATGTAAAAGCGTCAATATGCCAAAACAATTTTGCAAAAATGTAGGTATTAGGATGAATTGGGATGATATGAGGGTGTTTTTGGCGGTGGCGCGCGCCGAAGGTCTATCGGGCGCTGCACCGATATTGAAAATGGATCCTGCGACGTTGGGCCGAAGGGTGGCAAGGTTGGAGCGTCATTTGGGGGCCGCGTTGTTTGTGAAATCGCCGCAGGGCTATGCCTTGACCGATTTGGGAGAGCGGATGCGGGACCGCGCGGCGGACGCGGAAGCGGTGTTAAGCCAAGCGATGGAGGTAGGTCAATCTGCGGGGTTAACAGGGCAAATAAGAATCGGGGCGCCAGATGGTGTGGCGAATTATCTTTTGCCCCAAGTTTGTGCCGCGATCCAAGCCGAGAACCCAGATCTTGAAGTGCAGATATTGGCCTTGCCGCGTGTTGTTAATCTGTCTCGGCGCGAGGCCGACATGGCGATTACGGTTAGCCCGCCTGCAGCGGGGCGACTGACAGTGCAGCGCATTACCGATTATCAGTTGCACCTTGCGACCCGCCGCGATGCGCGCCCAATTTATCACGTTGATGACCTGCGAGACCGCCCTATCGTCGGATATATTCCTGATATGATCTTTGACAAGGAATTGGATTATCTGGGGGATTTGGGCGCGCACGGTGTGCAGCTGGCATCAAATTCTGTCGCTGTTCAGATGCAAATGGTGCGCCATGCCGGGGTTGGTATTGTGCATGACTTTGCGCTTCCAACGGTTCCTGAATTGATGCGTGTACTAGTGAATGAGGTGGCGTTGAAGCGGTCGTTTTATTTGGTGCGCCATGCGTCGGACCGGCAATCTGCGCGCCTGACCGGATTTGCAGAGGCGCTTTGCACCGGTTTGCGCGCAGAAGTGGCCCGTTTAGAACAAGCTGCACGCTTGACAGATGCGCCTTTGGTTTGTGACACTTAGACCAAGGTAACCTGTCTAACAAAGGAGCGTGTTGATGATTGTTTCCCAAATTCTGAAGTCCAAGCCCGAAATGGGTGTGGTCTCTGTCACACCCGATGCATCTGTGTCCGAGGTTGTGGGGATACTGTCAGAAAAGCGTATCGGTACGGTCGTGGTCTCGGCTGATGGCACCTCACTGGACGGGATTTTGTCCGAGCGCGATGTGGTCCGAGAGTTGGGCCGTCGCGGAGTGGCACTTATGGCTGAACCTGCGAGTGCGATTATGACGTCCAAGCTGGTCACGTGTGCCCCCACAGATAAGGCTGATGATGTTTTGGCAAAAATGACCGAAGGCCGGTTCCGCCACGTTCCCGTTATAGATGCGGGCAAGATGATCGGGCTGATTTCGATCGGGGATGTGGTCAAGGCGCGGTTGTCGGAGTTGTCGATGGAAAAGGATGCCCTTGAAGGTATGATAATGGGGCACTGACCCTTGCGTTTTTCCGCGCAGTCATGTTGCGTGCCCACAGTTGAACAACAATGAGGTGCGCCATGCGCGTTGGACTATATCCGGGCACGTTTGATCCTGTGACCAATGGGCATTTGGACATTATTCGGCGTGGTTGCACGCTCGTGGATCGCTTGGTGATTGGTGTTGCCATCAACCGTGACAAGGGCCCGATGTTTAGTCTTGAAGAACGGGTGGCGATGGTCGAGGCGGAATGTGTTCCGCTGGGCGCAGCCGTTGGTTGTGAAGTGGTGGTGCACCCGTTCGAAAATCTGTTGATCGATTGTGCCCGCGATGTGGGGGCCAATGTGATTATCCGGGGTCTGCGTGCCGTCGCTGATTTTGAGTATGAATTTCAAATGGTTGGCATGAACAGGTCAATGGACAATTCCATTGAGACGGTGTTCTTGATGGCGGATGCAAAAAATCAGGCCATTGCAAGCAAGCTGGTGAAAGAGATCGCGAGATTGGGTGGTGATGTCACAAAATTTGTGCCCGCGTCAGTGAAAGTCGCGTTGCAGCATAAGCTGAACTAAGAGCAATAACTGTCCAACGGCTTTGGCAAACATACCAGCCGATAGCGATTAGCTATAAACGCCAATGTTCATGATGCGGGCTGCGTCGGCGCGGCTGACGCTGCATGCGCGGTGGGTTCCGGTTTTGCCCGAAAAGACGGCCGAAAAGAATGTTTTCAAGAAGGTCATTTTACCTGTATCCAATAAATAAGCGATGTGGTGCTTGAGTGCCTGCTACGCCTTTGTGTTGGATGCCGCAAATGCCGGTTTGGACTACCCGCAATGTGCCTAGTGCATAGGACAGCAAAAAGCCGGCGACCACGATGGCGCCGGCTTGCTGGAATTTTCAGGTGGGTTAGATGAGTTTACCCATTACCACGGCTGTGTCGGCCATCCTGTTCGAGAACCCCCATTCATTGTCATACCACGTCAGAATCCGCACCATATTGCCGTCCAAGACCTTTGTCTGGTCATTGTGGAAGGTGGATGAGTGCGGGTCGTGGTTGAAGTCGCAGCTGACCATTGGCAGGTCTGTATAGGCAAGAACACCTTTCAGCTTACCGTCTGCTGCGGCTTTTATCGCGGCGTTGACTTCTGCAATGGTCGTGTCGCGGGAGGCTTCGAATGTCAGGTCTACGACAGAGACGTTTGGCGTGGGTACGCGGATTGCGACGCCGTCGAGTTTGCCTGCCAGTTCTGGCAGCACCAGACCGACGGCTTTTGCAGCCCCTGTTGACGTTGGAATCATCGAAAGGGCGGCCGCACGGGCGCGGTAGAGGTCTTTGTGCATCGTATCCAGTGTTGGCTGGTCGCCTGTATAGCTGTGGATTGTTGTCATAAAGCCTTTGTTGATGCCGATCGCGTCATTGAGCACTTGGACGACGGGGGCTAGACAGTTCGTCGTGCAAGAGGCATTGGACACCACGATATCGGCAGACGTCAGTGTGTCATGGTTCACACCATAGACGATTGTTTTGTCAGCGTCTTTGCCCGGCGCCGAGATAAGAACGCGCGACGAGCCATTGTCGAGGTGTGCTTGGCAGGCCTCTTTCGATGTGAATATGCCGGTGCACTCCATCACGATGTCTACGTCAGACCACGGCAGGTCCGCAGGATTGCGGATCGCTGTCACACGGATCGGGCCACGGCCCACATCGATGCTATCCTCGGTGGTCGTGACGGTCGCGGGAAAGCGGCCATGCACGGAATCGAACCGCAACAAGTGGGCGTTGGTTTCAACGGGGCCAAGGTCATTGATTGCAATGACCTCAATATCGGTGCGGCCACTTTCGATGATGGCACGCAAAACGTTACGCCCGATCCGGCCAAAACCGTTGATTGCTACTTTGACTGCCATG
>TARA_R110002051_G_scaffold62938_1_pt1 | contig 21986 bp, 14 predicted proteins | sample TARA_R110002051 | Tara Oceans TARA_R110002051 (sample SAMEA4397023) | marine metagenome | biome: Polar Biome; feature: [MES] marine water layer (ENVO:01000295) within the mesopelagic zone...; material: water (ENVO:00002006), including particulate matter (ENVO:01000060) such as......
CAAATCAAAAGGGGTGGTGAGCGAGACACTTCACAATTTTCTTTTTACAAACTAAACCTCATTGTCGAGCGAGCTCGGGGTTAGTTCTTCGTTTTCATCTTCATCTTCAGCTTCGATTTCGATTTCAGTTTCGTTCTTGGGGGATTAACTGCGTTGATCCCTAGTGCGAGACCGCTGCTGCAAATAGAATCCCGCGCTCGGCTCCGCCTAGCTGGAATTTTTTCATTCTCAAAAATGCTCGAGTGAACTCGGCATTTTTGAGAATGAAAAAATCCCGATAAACGTACGTTTATCGGGATTCTGATTGATGTGGGCGCAGAGGGATTCGAACCCCCGACCCCTTGGGTGTAAACCAAGTGCTCTGAACCAACTGAGCTATGCGCCCTAACTTAAGAACAGCTGTTCTCTGTGTTCGCGGGTGCAAATATAGCACATTTCTATACTCTGCAAAATTCTTTTAAAGAAAAAATTAAATTATTTCTGCAACCACAAATGTACTGCCTCCAACAAAAATCATATCCTCCTGATTTGCAGCTTCCTTTGCAGCCTTTAGAGCCTCAGAAACGGACTCATATTTTTCTCCAATTAAATGAAATTTAACTGCCGCTGCACATAAATCTTCTACCGGCATTCCCCTTGGAACATCAGGTTTGCAAAAGTAATAAGTGGCATAGGTAGGAAATAAAGGCAAAATCGATTCCAAATCTTTATCTGAAACGACCCCAAGTACGATGTGTAATGCCTTAAAATCTTCTCGAGCCAATTGATCCAAGACCAAACCAAGCCCTTCTTTATTATGTCCAGTATCACAAATCACCTTTGGCTTCTCTTGTAATACTTGCCATCTTCCCTGTAATCCAGTATTCCCAACTACGTTTTTAAGACCTTTGGCAATGTGTTGGATACCTAAAGCAAAGCCAAGGTCTTGCAGTATGGAAACCGCAACCTGCACTGTCCGCTTATTATTTTTTTGATAATTACCCTGCAGATCAGAAACCATAGGCATCACCTTAAAGTCGTACGCCTTATGAAGTGGCGCGTTTAGCTTTCGCGAAAGCGCAGAAAATACGGCTTCAGTCTCCTTGTGATATTCGCCAATGACCACAGGAACTCCTTCTTTGATGATTCCTCCTTTTTCTTGAGCTATCTCTGCCAAGGTATTTCCTAAAAACTGAGTATGGTCTATCCCAATATTAGTAATCACAGATAGTGCTGGGGTAATCACATTTGTTGCATCTAATCGTCCACCTAGCCCTACCTCAATAATCGCGATATCGACCTTTTTCTGAGCAAAGAAGGCAAAGGACATCCCAACCGTCATTTCAAAAAAGGACAATTTATTGGTTTCGAAAAAGTCTTTGTGCTTCTTTACAAATCCCATCACAAATTGCTTACTCGCTACTTCCCCATTCAAGCGAATGCGCTCTCTAAAGTCTTTTAAATGTGGTGATGTGTACAATCCAACCGAATATCCAGCTTCTTGCAACACCGAGGCCAGCATATGACTCGTAGATCCTTTGCCATTGGTTCCAGCCACATGAATACTCTTAAACTGAGTATGCGGATTTCCTAAATGCTCGACAAGCAACTCAATTTTGTCCAAATCTATTTTATAAGCTGCTGCTCCCTGACGCTGGTAGATCGGGAGTTGTGTAAAAAGCCAGTCGATGGTTTCTTGGTAGGTGATAGTCTTTATTTTTTTAGAAGCTTTCGCGAAAGCGTTTGTCCGCCAACTTCCACCTGCACAATATACAGTCCGCTAGGAAGACCATCAAGAGAAATCCTCTTTTCCGCGCCTTCAAAGGTCAATTGCTTCTGAAGTTGTCCCAATTGGTTATATATAACCACTCTTACCTTTCCTCTAAATTGCTGAGAAGAGACCGTTACTTGATCTCTCGCAGGGTTAGGGTACATTTGAATATCTTTGGCGCTCATCCCAACATCTGCAACAGACAGTGGATCGCTACTCACATCAATTTTATAACTCGATCGTCCATAAGTCCCCGCAAACAAAAAGCCTGAATTCTCATCCAAATGCAGATCTGTAACGACTACTGAAGGCATATTATCACCAAAGGGCGCCCAAGTCACTCCTTGGTCTGAAGAAGCCAAAACGCCTACATCTGTTGCCAAATACAAATTATCAAAGCCATCAATCTCGATATCACTCACAGGGATATCCGGAATATTATTAGACAAATCATCCCAAGAGGAACCATTATCGGTACTCATAAATACATGCCCGTCATCTTCTCCGAAGCGATAGCCAGAAAAGGTCACATAGACCTCATTAGGTGTTGTGGGTGATGCCTGAACTCGCGTAACCCAGCGATCAGGTAAACCTGCGCTAATATTTGTGTAATTGGAGCCTCCATCAAGAGAAGACCAAACATTACCATCGTCTGTTCCTATATAAATAAGATCACTATCCAACGGTGATACATCTATAGTTGTCAGCGTTCCAAAGGTCAAATTTCCCGTACTTGGACCGTTAGTTAAATCCGGGCTAATCGCCGTCCATGAATCGGCTCCATTAGATGAGCGATACAATCTATTAGTACCATAGTACATGATGTCATTATCCTGCGGATCGAAAGCGATTGGGGTATCCCAATTGTTACGATCTCCCCCTGCAATACCGTTTAAAGCTCCTGAGAAACTTCCGCCTCCATTTATTGATTTTCCAAGATTTCCACGTTGCGACAAAGCATAAATGATATTACCATTATCCTTGTTTACCAATGGCTGAAAACCATCTCCGCCAAAAATAGGCACCCAATCAGACAAGCCTCCTGTATTTGTGCGGATGGTGTTATTATCCTGAGAGCCACCAAAAACACTATTGGCATCTGAAGGGTCTACATAAAAGCGATAGAACTGAGTGATAGGAAGACCTAAATCTTTCACCGATGAACCTCCGCTATTACCACTCACATAGAGTCCGCCGTCATTACCTAAGTACACTTCCGTAGGATCTGCAGGGTTAAAAGCTAAGGCATGCTGATCGACATGAACATTTGGAAAAGTGACTTGCCAACTCGCTCCACCATCAACAGTTTTAGCCATATCGAAACCTACATGATAAACTTCATTTTCATTAACAGGATTGATAAATAACCCTCCGAACCACCAGTGAAAGCCAACATTTGTCAACTGATTAGAATTTACTGTTGTCCAATTGGCGCCTGCATCGGCTGTTCTATAAATACCTTGAATATTTCCTGTCGCATCTGCATAGGAAGCATACAAGACATCAGGATTTGAGGTAGCGATATCGATACTGATTCGCCCTTTCAAATTTCCGTCGGTTGGTAAGCCTGTTGTCAGTTCGTCCCAAGAAGCCCCACCGTCTGTTGATTTATAGATTCCGGAGGTTGGCCCGCCATAGGTTCTATTTTCAGGTGTACGCTCTCGCTCCCAAGCAACTGCATAAATCGTAAGCGGATCTGTAGGATGCATTGACATATCAATGATCCCTGTTTTATTGGAGATAAAAAGTATCTGATCCCAGCTTGCACCACCATCTACACTTTTATAGACTCCTCGATTTGTATCATTTCTAAACAAAGGTCCCATCGCACCAACATAGACCGTATTTACATCTGTAGGATCTACTAAAACCTTTCCTATACTCCCCACATTTTCTAGTCCGCGAGAAGTCCAGGTCAATCCTGCATCATCCGAGCGATATACCCCATCACCATCATAGGCTAAGGATCCTCCACCAGCATTTACCTCTCCTGTTCCCACATACATAATTTCATTATCACTTGGCGCCAAGGCAATATCACCAATAGATAACATCGGTTGGTCATCAAAAATGGGTTGCCAACTGCTACCACCATCATTAGACTGGAAGATGCCACCAGAAGCTGCACCTACATAGATAGGATTCCCTGTGAGATCGCTGACTTCAATATCGGTGATGCGTCCTCCAGTATTTAAGGGGCCTGTAAATTCCCAGATATTGGCTTGATTTTTTTGCTTTTGAAGTTCTTCCTTTTTCCAAATGGCCGCTTCACGATAGGCTCCCGGTTTGATTTCTCCAGTAGGATATGCACGTTGCATAAAAAGGTAGTCGACAGGTAATTTATCTGGAGATGCTGTAGCTTGGCCTTCAACTGGTGTTTCTGCCTGTTTGAAAGTATCTTTTTGTTGATGCCTTGTAAGAACATTGGCGACAATGACAAGAATAACAGCAATTGAAAGTAGGATTTTCTTTTTCATGATGGTAGTTTAGAATTACTTCCTAAAGATAACACTTTCAATAAATTAGTTAAGAATAGTCGCTTTCTAAATCTGCGAACAGAAAGTGAAAGAAGAATGGAAATTTGTGAATATTGCAAAATAGACACCCTACAATAAAACTAAATGAGTAAATGACTTAATCAGAAAGACTAAATCGGTAAACAATCTTCCCTATTTGCTTGGTAGGTGCTTTGGAATCTGAGTTGAATCTAGTGGCAAGGGCAGCGGCTTTGGCTGGTTCCAAAAGACAGCGAGAATTATTGGTCGTACCACGTACTCCCGCAGTTGCTTTGACCACTGTCCCGTTTCTATCTACTTCAATACTCACTACCACCGTTCCGGCTTCATTACAGTCTTGAACACGCTTAGGTTTCCCTAGAGCTTTACGGCCTCCTAATTGGTAGTTTCCGTCTCCATCGAGGCCAGTACCTGTTCCATAATAGCTAGACGCATTAGGATCACCATTAGGGTCACCTTGGTCACCAGGACCTCCGCCTTCACCTTGTCCTTCTTGAGCGACACCGTCGCTTTTAGGACCATTAATCAAGGCATCTAAAGCATTGGTAGTTGACGCATCAGGTGTTGGATCTGGTACTGCTTCAACCTTTGGTTCTTCTTTTGGTTTTACCTTAGGCTTTTCAACCTTAGGCTTAGGCACTTCTTTTGGTTTTTCTTCAATTACTGGTGCATCTTCAGTATCCTGAGTAATTACCTCATCCTTAATTTCAGGTTCTGGAGGTGTTGGCACCGGTTCTGGAGCGGTATTTTTAGGTGCAGAAGCAACAGGTTTTGTAGGCTGTACATTTCCTGAACCCACATCAGAGGTTCCAAAATTAACGGCAATCCCTCCTTCTATAGGCGGATCCATATAGGTCATCCCTACAAAAAACAAGAGGATAAGAATAATCGCCATCAGAATAGTCGTGATGGTGAATGATTTTCTTTTATGTACCGTATCTAAATATGCCAAAATATATGTGGTATTGGGTATTTGATCTATGAATTACAAAAACGATGCCTAATTGTTTCGTTGCAATCCTGCCTGCCGTACAGGTAGGTTCGCGAAAGCGAAATCCAACAACTTTTTAAAAAATTAATTAGGCCTAACTGCCAATACAATCTTGTATTTATTACGGTTGGCTATATCCATAATCTTCACCGCATTTTCAATGGGCACGCCTTCTTCAGCGCGTAAGATAATGGTAGGCTCTTCTACGCCTCTTAATTCATTAGTGATGAAGGCTTCAATTCGGCGTTCATTTACTCTTTCTTTATTGACATAGTAATCCAAATCCTTAGTGATACTCACCGACAGGTTTTGTTTGTTACTCGTCTTTCCTTTTGCTTTTGGCAAAATGAGATCCAATGCATCTGGCGTAATAGCCGGAGATGTCAGCAAGAAGAATACCAATAACAGGAATACAATATCTGTCATGGAACTCATGCTGAATTCTGGGCTAACTTTATTTCTTCCGCGCAGATTCATATTAGATAGGCTCGTTTAGAAGGTCCAAGAAATCTACTGCGTTTGCTTCCATAGAGTGTACTACTTTATCTGTACGTACAACTAAATGATTGTAGCCCATATATGCAATAATACCTACAATCAATCCTGCTACTGTGGTTGTCATCGCCGTATAAATACCTTCGGCTAGGGTTCCCATTTCAGCTTGTCCAGAACTGGTTGCTAAGGTGTGAAAAGCGAGTACCATTCCGATTACAGTTCCAAGGAACCCAATCATTGGTGCGGCTCCAGCTATGGTAGCCAAAACACTTACGTTCTTCTCTAAGCGATATACTTCTAGTTTTCCACTATTTTCGATTGCTGTATTGATATCTTCAAGCGGACTCCCAATACGAGAGATCCCTTTAGCGGTTAGTCTTGCAACAGGTGATTTTGTTTGAGCACACAATATTTTTGCAGCTTCTATATTACCACTTGATACATTATCGCGAATTTGATTCATAAAGTTTCCGTCGATCTTAGACGCTGCTTTAATAGCAAATAAACGTTCAAAATAGATGTAAACGGCTACAAAGAGCAATACGAAGAGGACACCAATAATGATCATTCCAGCTGTTCCGCCTGTAACAAGCAAATCGATAATAGATAGTGTCTTTTCAACAGGCTCGTCAGCGCCAAGCGCATCTGCTGCATCTTGCGCACCATCTTGTAAAAAGGTATTCAACATAATTCTAATTTAGTTAGTTTGATAACGGCTATAATAAAGAATAAGTATGTCTTACATAGAGAACATAATCACTAGGTAGACATAGCCGACAATAAATCCTAGGGCAGCCAACCACGATATCTTCTTTAAGTACCAGATAAAATCGATCTTTTCCATACCCATAGCAGCAACACCAGCCGCAGATCCAATAATTAACATACTTCCTCCTGTTCCAGCAGAAAAGGCAATCGCATGCCATAAGTTGGCATCCAATTCGACACCTCCATACATTCCAATCGAAGCTGCTACAAGGGGTACATTATCAATAATTGCAGAGAAAACCCCGAGAAGGGCCACTACAATATCCTGATTAGGTATTGCAGCTTGTAATACCTCAGCAAGGTAGCGAAGTGTTCCAACTTCTTGTCCACCGATAGTTCCATATACTAAGGTTTCTAATGCGCCAACGGCCATTAGAATTCCCAAGAAAAATAAGATACTAGAGATCTCTATACGAGATAAGGCTTTATGTGCAGAATATAAATGACGTTGTTCTTTAGAAAAATCTTCTTCTGGGTGGATATACTCAGAAACTAACCAAACAACTCCTAAAGCAAGCATCATCCCCATATAAGGAGGCAAATGCGTTAAGGTTTTAAAAATAGGCACCGATACTATCATTCCTAATCCAAGGAATAACATGGTCTTACTACTCAGTAAACGCCCTGCTTCTTCATCTTCCTCTTCTTTGACGATTTCAATATTTCCCTTGAATGCCGGTAAATACATTGCAATTACAAAAGGTACCGCAAAACATAAAATAGAAGGTATCACCAAGGTGGTTATAAGTCCGCCTACAGAAACTTTATTTGCAATCCATAACATGGTGGTTGTTACATCACCAATTGGAGACCAAGCTCCACCTGCGTTAGCCGCAATAACTACCATACCTGCAAACCATAAACGTTCGTTTTTGTTTGGAATTAATTTTCGCAGAAGCGTAATCAAAACAATAGTTGCCGTAAGGTTATCAATAATTGCAGATAGGATAAAGGCTAAGATTCCAATAATCCACAGTAATCTTTTCTTACTGCGAGTATTTACAGCCGTTTTAAGCACATCGAAACCTCTGTGCAAATCAATAATCTCAACGATAGTCATCGCCCCTATTAGGAATACTAAAATCTCAGCAGTCTTTCCTAAATGGTGCAATAAAGTACTATTAAATCCTTCTTGCATATCGTGGGCATCACCCCCCAGGAAATTATAAACATGATCATGACCATCTACAACATTAAACCAGCCTTGGGTAAAGCCAACAGCCAAAAATGCCCACATAAGCGAGGCCATTATGAGTGCAGGAACGGTTTTATCTAGTCGTAAAGGGTGTTCTAAGGTTATAGACAAATAACCTATCACAAAAATGAGTATAATTACTGATTCCATAAAAGTTGGTTTTTAAGAAGTTTTAAAGTAATTCTTTTAACGCGATTTCAAAAGCGGTTTTACTTATATTTTTTTTAGTGCTATTACTGTTATAGGTCTGCTGAATAGCAGCTCGTATAGTAGATGAGGTATCGTTAAAAATAGCATCGTCTGTCATTTGAACCTTTCGCTCCATGAAATAAGCAAATACTCGCGCCATTCCGCAATTAGATATAAAATCTGGAATTAGGCTAACTCTAGCATCAGTATGTTCCATGATAGGTCCAAAGAAAATTTCTTTATCGGCAAAGGGTACGTTAGCACCACAAGAAATTACTTCTAGACCCGTATCAATCATACGATCAATTTGATCTTGGGTAATCAACCTTGAAGCTGCACAAGGTGCAAAGATCTCAGTTTTTAGGTTCCAAATACGCTCATTCATTTCTTCAAAAGGAATCAAACCTTTTTTACCTAAAGTGTTTCCATCTTTCTCCAAATACATTTCTCGTATCTCCTCAAAGCTAAACCCATCTTCATTTATGAGTCCGCCCACGATATCAATAATCCCCACAATCTTGGCACCCATTTGAGCGAGATAATAAGCCGCAGCGGCTCCTACATTACCAAATCCTTGAATAACGGCACGTTTTCCTTTAATATCACCGCCATAAATATCATAAAAATGATGTACAGCTTCGGCAACTCCATAGCCAGTGATCATATCGGCCACTGTATATTTACGAGTTACATCTGGTGAGTAATGGGTATTTTCAATGACCTTAATCACGCCTTGACGCAACTGGCCAATACGATTAATTTTATCGGCTTCCGAAGGCTGAAAGTGTCCATTAAAAACTCCTTCTTGGGGATGCCATACTCCGCTTTCTTCAGTGATTGGAATTACTTCATGAATCTCATCCACATTTAAATCTCCACCAGTTCCGTAATATCTCTTAAGCAAAGGCGCTACTACCTTATACCAGCGTTCTAATACTCCTTTTTTACGAGGGTCCTTAGGATCAAAGTTGATTCCGGATTTTGCTCCTCCAATGGCAGGTCCTGACACTGTGAATTTCACTTCCATGGTTTTAGCCAAAGAAAGTACCTCATTCATATCTAGGCCCTTTCGCATTCTAGTGCCTCCACCAGCAGCACCACCTCTGAGAGAATTTATTACTACCCAACCTTCTGCTTCGGTTTGTGGGTCGTTCCAATGGAAAACTATTTCTGGGGATTTATCTTCGTAGCGCTGGAGTAAGTCTCTCATGTATATTCGTTAGTTAATAACCCTACAAATATAGGAAACTTAAAAATCTGCCTATGAGAATCTACTTAAAATTATTATCCCTGATTTGGATGATAAACAATCCCCGAAGAATGATCCTTTCTAGCTCCCGTTACACTTGAAAGACAGTTAATTGCACCTTCTAATTTAAGCAGGCCTAATAAACCAAAAATCAAAGCCTCCTTAAACTCTATTAATTTTGATTCTGGTAAGACAATGTTTACGGCTTTGTGAAAAGCTAGACGTTCTAATAAATAGCTATTAAAAGCACCGCCTCCTGTTACGAATACCTTACTCCCTACCGTAAATTGAGCTGCCAACTGCATCGCCACATGCTCTGTAAAGGTTGCAAGGATGTTCATTGGATCAGAATGAGCCTCTTCTAATAAAGGCAATATATGAGAATGCACCCATTCCATTCCCAAAGATTTGGGAGCCGAATCTTTATAGTAAGGAAGAGCATTAAGTTGTGCTAATAAATTTGAGTTGATCCTTCCCGCTTTCGCGAAAGCGCCACCATTATCATAAGGCTCTCCTAAAACTTGTGCATAGATATTCAACACCACATTGACAGGGCAAATGTCATAGGCAAGCCGATTTCCATCCTTTTGAGAAGAAACATTTGCAAATCCACCCAAATTGAGACAGTAATCATATTGACTAAAAAGCAATTGATCACCTATAGGAACCAATGGTGCGCCTTGACCACCCAAAGCTACGTCCTGTACCCTAAAATCGCAGACAACCCTTTGGTTTATGACTGTAGCGAGTTTAGGGAGATTGCCAATTTGCAAGGTAAATCCCGCCTCCGGCTGATGAAGTATGGTATGCCCATGCGAACAAACAGCATCGAGATTTTTGATGTTATTATCGTCAATAAACTGTGAGATACATTGACCGAGATAGTCTGTATACTCTTCATTAAGCAGAGCCAATTCTTCAGGAGATTGGTCAATCGCTACCTTGAGTTTCTGCTCCCATGCTCTTGTGTAAGGCACCGTAATCGCAGTCACTATATCAGCAGTATACTGTGGCTTAGTGCTAATTTTTACAAAGGCAAGATCCACTCCATCAAGGGAAGTACCACTCATTACACCAATTAGATTGTAGGATTTCTTTGCCATATTGTTAAAAATAATAAAGTTTTATTGAAGAAAGGCAACCAATCCAGTATCTTTGCACACTATTTTTACATAAACTTCAACACACAATCGCAATGGATTTTTCTCTTACCGAAGAACATATAATGATACGCGATGCGGCACGCGATTTTGCCCGCACCGAATTACTTCCTGGCGTTATTGAACGTGATAATATCCAGCAATTCCCTGACTCACTCGTTAAAAAAATGGGCGAACTAGGATTTCTAGGTATTATGGTGGATCCAAAATACGGAGGAAGTGGCATGGATGCTATTTCTTATGTTTTGATCATGGAGGAACTTTCAAAGATTGATGCTTCAGCTTCTGTAATTGTTTCTGTAAACAATTCATTAGTATGTTACGGTCTTGAAGCATATGGTTCAGAAGCACAAAAACAGAAATACTTAACCAAACTGGCCACTGGAGAATTTGTTGGTGCTTTTTGTTTAAGTGAGCCAGAAGCTGGTTCTGATGCGACTTCGCAAGCGACTACTGCGATAGATAAAGGAGATCACTATGTAATAAATGGAACTAAAAACTGGATTACCAATGGTGGTCGTTCAGATGTTTATTTAGTAATTGCCCAAACAGATCGTTCAAAAGGACACCGTGGCATCAATGCCTTTATCGTTGAAAAAGGAATGGAAGGTTTTGAAATAGGTCCTAAAGAAGACAAATTAGGGATTCGCGGAAGTGATACCCATACCCTACAATTTAATGACGTAAAAGTACCTAAGGAAAATCGCATAGGAGAAGACGGCTTCGGATTCAAATTTGCCATGAAAACACTTTCTGGTGGTCGTATAGGTATTGCAGCTCAGGCATTAGGAATTGCTTCTGGAGCATACGAACTTGCTCTAAAATATTCGAAAGAACGCAAAGCGTTTGGAACTGAGATTTGCAACCACCAAGCCATCGCTTTCAAATTGGCCGATATGTATACAGACGTTACTGCTGCTCGTCATTTAGTAATGAAATCGGCTTGGGATAAAGACCAAGGCAATAATTACGATCAATCTAGTGCTATGGCAAAATTATATGCCTCAAAAGTAGCAATGGAACATACTGTTGAAGCTGTTCAAATTCACGGTGGAAACGGCTTTGTAAAAGATTACCATGTAGAGCGCTTAATGCGTGATGCTAAAATCACTCAGATTTACGAAGGAACTTCTGAAATTCAGAAAATCGTAATTTCAAGAAGCTTGATTAAAGGATAATCAATATAAGAAATCCTCATTATTACGATCGTAAAAATGTAGGCAGAATGATTTTTAAAAAGCGCAGCTAAGCCTGCGCTTTTTTTATTATCGTATTTTTACAAGTGTAACTTTAATGCAAATACTTGGGAAAAGGAATTGTTTACATGCTTATTGCCGCATTCGCCTTTGCGTGGATGAATCTTCTGGCAAAATATCTCGCCGACTTCCATCCGTTACAAGTAGTTTTTTTTAGAGCCATAGGCACCTTTGTTTTTATCTTTCCTTATATGTTATATAAGAAGATCCCTGTCATTGGCACCAATGTATTCTGGTTGAGTTTTAGAGGCGTTTTAAGCTTTGTTTCACTCTCCTTATTCTTTCTTGTAATCCAACGCATTCCCCTTGGTTCTGCTGTAGCCTTGCGATATACTGCTCCTATTTTTAGCGTGATTTTAGCCTATTTCTTCTTAAAGGAAAGGGTAAAAACCTGGCAATGGGTTAGCATATGTATTTCCCTTGTTGGTGCATTCATGATGAAAGGCGTCGATTTTAGAATTGACAGCTTGAGTTTTGCTCTAATCATAGGCTCCTCCTTACTTGTAGGTGGCGTTTTTACTATTGTTCGCTATTTAGGATCGCGCGAACATTTCCTAACCATCATCAATTACTTTATGGTTTTTTCTATAATAGGAAGTCTATTCTTTGTGAATCATTGGCGGTGGCCAGTGGGCTTTGAATGGTGGTGGGTTTGTAGCATTGGTGTTTTAGGTATGATAGGTCAGATCTTTTTTACCCGAGCCTTCCAACTAGCAGACACCAGTACAGTCGCCCCTATAAAATATATGGAATTGGTGTATGCATTACTTTTTGGATTTTTCCTTTTTGGAGAGACCTATGCGTGGGTTCCACTTGTGGGAATGACCTTAGTAGTGGCAGGCATGTTATTGAATGTCTGGGTGAAAAGAAAAGATTGATCTTAATTGCGCTTTCGCGAAATTGCGAACCAAACTACAACTGCTCCACCAAGGAAATTGTTAGATCCTTAAGCACCAATTCGGCTTCTGAAATTTGCTGTTTCAAGTTCTCGTCATTAGGAGCTACATCTGAAATGCTTTGTAGACTTTTAAGATACCAATCACTCCACGTTTTTAGAATCTCAATCTCTTTTTCTGGATTTTCTCCATTGAATACATCTACTTTACTTATACTATATTCTGCGTTCAGCCGCTCAGTGGCAGCATTTAATGTGTTTTGTATAAGTTGGCTCCCTGTTTCAACATCTGCATTAATCAGTGTATAAGCACTGACTAAAGCTGCTGTTCCAACATTCTTCATAGTTTCTTGAGATACCTTATCTATCCGGTCATTATCAGTGTGATAAAACTGATCTGTAAAGTGCCACAACAATAATCCTGGAATATTTGCATCTAAAAATGGGGTGTGATCACTACCTCCTTCAAAAGGATTTGTATTCACTTCCCAATTAGCACGTGCTCCCTGTTGCTCAAAAATATCAATGATAAAGTCGTTCAGGTAATGAGGTTTCATATCTTCAATTTTCATCACTTCACCTCCCCACTCTGAATGCTTGTCTTTACCACGTGTCCAGATCGCACTTGGATCTGGCATTTTTTCTATTAAAAAGGACCCGCCAGTGACCGCCGTATTTTCTCCTACCATATCCAAGCTTATTCCCCAGTTGATTTCAGCCGTGCGTTTCTCCTTTTCCTGGATATAACGTCGAGTAGATATAATCTCATCTCCCCATAAAAAAGTCAAGGTTCGTTTTGCATTGAGTGATCCTTTATTCAGCAAATCTGCGGTGAGCATCGCCATTTCCAATTGGGTTCCAACACCCGTTGCATTGTCATTGGCGCCAGGTTCTTGAATATGTGCGCTGAGCACTAAGCTCTCCTTGGGTAATTCAGAACCCCTCACATTGGCAACTACCGTCAATTCTTCTGAAGGATAGATTTTGGTTTCTACCACAGCGCTCACCTGCACTTTTCCCTTGGATAATGCGGTTATTAATTTCTCTTTGGCAGCATAGGAAAGTGCCATCCCCCACGCCTTTGGTTCTTCGCTCATTGGGATTCCTCGAAACTGAATAGATGTTGTATTTTTTTCCGGTTGTAAATAATCTGGGTTATTATAAGTAAGTAACCCTAAAGCTCCTCCTTTTTCAATCGCTGGGGTAAACAAACGATACGGACTCATCTCTGCAAAGACAATTTTACCTTTGATATTTTTAGCAATGAGCTCTTTGGGGTCTTTGATATACACCACTTCTGCAGTCACCCCACCTTCTGGAGTTGAGGCCGCATTTTGATAGATCATATTCCTATTAGTAGCGTACTCCAATAAGGGAGTATCCATACCTACAATACTCAAACGTGCATCCACAGGCTCCCAAGTGGGGCGTTTCATGGCGCGTTTCTCAATACGATAAGTCAATCGATCTTCTGGACTAGCTTTTTCTTCAAGGATGTATCCTGCAGCTTCTAACTTTTCCTGAATGCGATATACCGTTGCATTAAAACCAGTATTTCCAGCAACACGCCAATATTGCTCCACAAAAGCGGTGGCTTCCATAGCGACATCTCCGCTGAATTCTGGGGATACTAACTCAAAATAATCAACATTCACTTCTGAGGGTGGAGTATCTTTTTTGCAGCTAATACTAACGCCATAAATTAAAAATAGTAACGCTAATACATTCTTTGGAAATAAAAATTTGTGGCTCATACGGCAATGACTAGTCTTTAATATTCTTCTTCTTGGGATTTAATAATACAGGAGCTCCATATCCTAGCTTCTCTAATTTCTTCATCTGGGTTTTCTCGTCTCCTACTACCAGGTAAATCATTTTATCTGGGTCGAGGTATTGGGCGGCCAATGCTTTTACTTCAGCAACTGTCATGTTTTTTACAATTGCTTCTCGCTGTTTGGCGTAATCAACAGGCATCCCGAGCTTGCTAATATTACCAAGCATATTAAGTTTTGCTCCCATGGTTTCAAAGGCTCGCGCATTGCTCTTAATCATAAAGCTCTTGGTCACTTCCAAATCTTTTTCATTGAAGCCTTCGCCATACTTCTGTAAGATATCTTTCACCAAAGCAGTTGACTCATACGTTACATTAGAACGCACTCCGCTAGAAATCGTAAAGGCCCCTGGCAAGGTGGTTCCTCTAAAACTAGATCCGATTCCGTAAGTATATCCCTTTCCTTCGCGTAGTTCTTGTGTCAACTGAGACGCAAAGCCACCGCCTCCTAGTCGGTAGTTCATCACTTGTAAAGGATAGAAATCTTTATCGGTTGCTGCCACAGCTGGATAACCGATAGATAACATAGATTGTTTAGCATCGGGGACATCATAAAAATAGACGTTAGAACGTGCGGGTGCTTTGGGTACTTCTACTACTGGAATTACTACAGCTTTTGGGGTCCAATTCTCGTTTAATCCCTCCAAAGAAGCTGTTGCCTTCTCTTTTGATATGTCGCCTACCACCTGCATTTTAGTAATAGATGGTGAAATATATTGAGTATAATAGGCTTTCAAATCGTCCATAGTAATGGCCTCAACCGAAACAGTAGACCCTAAATTATTATGAGATAGGATGTTATTTTTCCCATATACTAATTTGGCATACTCATTGGCCGCAATTGCTCGCGGATTAGCAAGTTGCTGTTGCAGATCACTCGCCGTACTTTGCTTTAGAAGTTCGAATTCAGTGGCATCCCAACGTGGTTCCAAGAGGATTTCTTGCACAAGAGCCATCGTCTGATCGTAGTTCTTGGCTAGGGTAGTTCCGGAAATTGTAATTTCTTCATTTCCTGAATACACATTTAAACGTGCCCCAAGACTTTCGATGGCGTTTTCAAGTTCAGCGGGACTTTTGGTGGCTGTGCCACGCATAAGAAGTTGGGCAAGTAAGTTAGACACCCCTACCTTATCGATATTTTCTAAAAGCAAACCACCTTGTATATTCATTTGAAATTGAACCAGGGGTACTTCGTCATTTTGAATACCGTATACTTTGATTCCTGATGATAATGTCTCTTCCCAAACAGTTGGAACCACAACATCTGGACTATCACCATAAGGAGGTTCCACAGTGCGATCAAAAGACGATGGTGACCTTTCATATTCGGCTGCAATTGAGGCATCAAATGATTCTTCGGCACCTTCTACTATTTTTTCCTCAACAACTTCTGCGAGGGTTGAATTTTCTAATGCCAAATCTGTTTGCCCAAGAGGCACAAAACTTGTCGCAATGTAATTTTTACCCTTGATATAGTTGTTGTACACACGCATTACATCTTCGGTGGTTACGGCTAGAATATTTTGTACGTCCTGATTGATAAAGGCTGCATCACCAGCGAATATTTCATATTGTGCTAATTGGAACCCCTTACTTAGTACGCTTGATAATCCTCTATAAAATTGCGTTTCTTGTCCTGCTTTGATTCTATCTAGGTCGGCCTGTGATATCCCTTCCGATTCAAATTTCGCGAAAGCGGCATCCACTCCTTTTGCTACTTCATCCAAGTCCTTTCCAGCATACGCATTAATGATAAGGCCGTACTCTCCTGACAGCTCAGAACCAAAATTATACATACTCACATTGTTAGTGAGCTGCATTTCGTCTACCAGCACTGTATTAAAAGGCGCTTCTTTTCCTTGAGAAAGGTAGGTTGACAAGACATCTAAGGCATAGGAGTCTGGGTCGTAATTAGGCACTGTTGTCCAGGTCATGCCCAACTGCGGAAGACGGGCGAAATTATCTTCATAATATAACTTCTTCGTTTCGGCGATGGTGACTGGGCGTTTCTCTACGGCTGGTATTTCTTCGCCCCTTTTGATTTCGTCAAAATATTTATGTACCCATCCTTTGGCTTGTGCAGGGTCAAAATCGCCTGCAATAGTCAAGGTTGTATTATTAGGAGTATACCAACGATTATAAAAATCCTTCACATCCTGTAGCGTGGCATTTTGAAGGTCTTCTAAAGAACCTATCACTTGCCAATTATATGGATGGTTTTCTGGATACAATGCCTTTCCTACCACATACCGACTATGCCCATACGGACGATTATCTACTGCCTGGCGCTTTTCATTTTTTACTACTTGTTTCTCTTTGGCAAGCACTGGATCGGTTACTGTATTGATAAAGTACCCTAGCTTATCTGCTTCTGCCCAGATCATTTTTTCAAGAGCATCTTTAGGAACCGTTTGAAAATAATTGGTGCGATCTCGACTGGTAGAACCATTAGCTCCTGAACCTCCAATTCGTGCACTCATAGCATCTAGTCCGCCCTTTCCTAAATTCTCAGATTCTAAGAATAAGAGGTGTTCAAATAAATGCGCAAAACCTGTTCGCCCTTCTATCTCTCTTGCCGAACCCACATGCGCAGTCAAGGCAACAGCTACTACTGGATCTGATGTATCTCTGTGTAAAATCACGGTGAGACCATTGTCTAAAGTAAATTTTTCAAAATCGACGTTGAAAGTGGCGGTTTCCTCTTGTACTAAAGCGGTATCGCCTTCATTCTTACAGGAAATAATGGAAATAGTAACCGCTGTAAAAAACAGTATTTGTTGTATGAGTTTCATAATTGGTCTTTAGGTTTTACTAAGTCCAAGATAGCCAAAATAGAAAGTGACTACTGTTAATATATGTTAATGGTGTTGAGTTGGTAGTGGTGAGTTGTTGGTTGTTGGTTGTTGGAATTTGAGATTTGAGATTTGAGATTTGGAACTTGGAATTTGGAATTTGGAGCTTGGAACTTGGAACTTGGAACTTGGAACTTGGAACTTGGAACTTTATATTTTATAGTTCTAAACCCCTCAACACATCGACTCCTCAACTTTTTTGGTGTTTAAGGCTAACAAATTTTTAGACTTCAATTCATTTTCTTCTCCCCTTTTTCCGACACTATAAGCTCTGCCGGCGGCGGCCCCAAAGTATGAAAATAAATTAAATACGCTCTACTCCACTACCCACTCCCACTTTTGACTTTTGACTTTTGACTTTTTAAAACGGCTGTTCATAAGTATTTTGAACCCATTTGATTCAATTATAGGAATAATTCCATAATTTTGTATTATATCCTTATTTTACACATGAAACGTACCATTATTCATTTCGATTTAGACACCTTTTTCGTGTCTTGTGAACGACTTATCGATAGTCGGCTCAACAATAGACCTGTCATAGTGGGCGGTACTGGAGACCGTGGGGTTGTGAGTGCCGCAAGCTATGAGACGCGCCTTTTTGGTGTTCACTCTGGCATGCCTATGAAAATGGCCAAACTACTCTGCCCACAAGCCATTATTATACGAGGTAATGCAGGTACTTATATGAAGTATTCTAAGATGGTTACCGAAATTCTCAAGGAAGAGATTCCCGTACTAGAAAAGGCCAGCGTCGATGAATTTTACGGAGATCTCACGGGCATGGATCGATTTTTTGGTTGCTATAAATTTTCCAAAGAACTCCGCACTCGTATTATTAAAGAGACTGGCTTACCTATTTCCTTTGGACTTTCTGGCAATAAAACGGTTTCCAAAGTAGCTACCGGCGAAGCAAAACCCAACGGACAAATAAAAGTCGATACCAATTATGAAAAGGTATTTTTGGCGCCGCTATCGATCAAAAAAATACCCATGGTAGGCGAAAAAACCTTTCGCACCTTCTGTAATCTAGGGGTTAAAAAGGTAGGTATCGTACAGCAAATGCCCGTAGAAATGATGACTTCCGTTTTCGGAAAAAATGGTCGTACTATTTGGCAACGCGCCAATGGGATTGACACCAGTCCCATCATTGAATATCACGAGCGAAAATCAATTTCTAGTGAACGTACTTACGGCCAGGACACCACAGATATTCAGAAACTAAAAACAACCATTCATGCCATGGCAGAAAACTTGGCATTCCAGCTCCGTCGCGGACATAAACTCACTTCCTGTATTACGGTCAAAGTGCGCTATTCTGATTTTCAAACCTATTCCAAGCAACTCAAAATTCCATACACCGCCGCAGATCACACCTTAATTCCCAAAGTCATGGAGCTCTTTGACGCTCTATACAATAGGCGATTATTAATCCGCTTGGTCGGCGTACGCTATAGCAGTCTCACCGAAGGTTTTTATCAAATTGGACTGTTTGAGGATACCAAGCGCACCGTCAATTTATACAAAGCCATGGATCATATTCGGATTCGTTATGGAGATCGCAGTATCATGCGCGCTGTTACCATGGGAGAAGGCGCACGCACCATAGGAAACCAAGGAAACTCCTTCAATGGAGAGCCTCCAATTTTATTAGCCCATCGCCATCAATAGTAGTTGCACACATATAAATCATGTATTTAAATAATCATTCCTATTACAGTTTGCGCTACGGCACTATTGCCGAAGAAGAGCTCCTTATCCTTGCCCAAAAAGCTGGCTGTACTAGTTTGGCACTCACAGATATTAATAATACCTCTGGCTGTTTGAATTTTGTGCGTAAAAGTACCGAATACGGCATCAAACCTATACTGGGAATTGATTTTAGAAATGGTGCTCAAGCCTGTTATATTACGCTTGCGCGAAACAACAACGGTTTTCTACAGCTCAATAATTTTTTATCTAAACACCTGCATAGCAAAACCTCTTTTCCAGATCTAGCACCCTACTTTGAAGATGCGATAAGTATCTATTCCTTTGAAAGAGTCTTAGAACTCGACAAGACGGAGTTTTCAGAACAGGAGTATATTGGAGTGCGAATTAAAGATCTTGGTAAATTGCGCTTTTCACGCCTTAGCGAATACAAAGACAAACTCCTTATTCTACATCCAGTAAGTTTTCGCGACACTCGAGATTTTAATACCCACAGGCTTCTAAGAGCTATCGATACCAATACCTTACTGAGTAAATTACCCGAGAGCGAACAAGGAAGTCCTGATGAAAAAATGGTTGATATTACGGCATTACAACAAGCCTACGTAGACTTTCCGCATATCATCGAAAATACACAGCGCATACTAGATGACTGCTCAATTTTCTTCGATTTTTCAAAGGATAAGCCTTCTCAAAATCTTGTTACGGTTGAAGGTTCTGCCGCCAAAGATTATAAAAAACTTCTAGCCTTATGCGATATAGGTCTACCTAAACGCTATGAGACAATTACTCCAAAAATCCGTCAGCGCCTCGCCAAAGAACTCAAGCTCATCCAACAACAGCAATATGTAGCCTTTTTTTTGATCAACTGGCGTATTGTAGACTATGCTCGCTCCAAAGGATATTTTCATATAGGACGTGGTAGTGGTGCCAATAGTATAGTGGCATATCTCCTAGGTATCACCGATGTAGACCCTATCGAACTGGACCTTTATTTTGAGCGTTTTATGAATTTATATCGCGCCAATCCGCCCGATTTTGACATTGATTTTTCTACCTGGGATCGGGAGGATGTAACTGATTTTATTTTTAGAGAATTTGGCCAAAACGGCCAGGCCGCATTGCTTGGTGCCTATGTGCGATTTAAGCATAGTGGTGCCGTGCGCGAACTGAGCAAGGTTTTCGGCTTACCCAAGCATGAAATTGATAAACTAAGTCATGGCCAGTATGACATCAACAAAATCGACGACTTGTCAAAACTCGTTCTTAAGTATGCCGCTATCTTAGATGGACGCCCCAATTATATCAGCATTCATTCGGCTGGTATCTTGATTTCAGAGAAACCCATTCATTATTTTTCAGCAACTAATTTTCCTCCCAAAGGCTTTCCTACGGTACAGTTTGATATGCATATCGCCGAGGATGTTGGCCTACACAAATTTGATATCCTAGGCCAGCGCGGACTCGGAAAAATAAAGGATGCCATAGGAATTATTAAGGAGAATCGACCCGATGTAGTCTTACCAGATATACACAATGCAAGACCCTTTTTCAAGGATCCAAAAATCAATGCGATGATAGCGCGCGCAGAGTGTATTGGCTGTTTTTATGTAGAATCGCCTGCCATGCGGATGTTGCTTAAAAAGCTAGGCGTGAGTGATTATTTAACCTTGGTAGCCGCCAGTTCGATCATTCGTCCTGGGGTTGCCAAAAGTGGGATGATGCGAGAGTATATTTTACGACACAAAGATCCCGAGCGCCGTAAACAGGCACATCCCGTCCTTTGGGACATCATGCCAGACACCTATGGCGTTATGGTATATCAAGAAGATGTGATTAAGGTAGCTCACCATTATGCCGGCCTCGACCTTGGAGAGGCCGATGTTTTACGACGTGGTATGAGTGGAAAATATCGCTCTCGAGAAGAATTTCAAGCGGTAAAGGATAAGTTCTTTTCCAACTGTATCTCTCGCGGTGAGCCTATGGAAGTTGTTGCCGAGGTTTGGCGACAGGTTGAGAGTTTTGCGGGTTACGCTTTCGCGAAAGGGCACTCGGCATCCTACGCAGTAGAGTCTTATCAAAGTTTGTTTTTGAAATGTTATTATCCGCTGGAATACATGGTTGCTACCATCAACAATGGTGGTGGATTTTATCGTGTAGAAACCTATATCCATGAAGCCAAAATGAATGGCGGCACTATAGAACCGCCCTGTATCAACAAAAGTACTATTCAAACAACGATCGAAGGAACTGTTATACGCTTAGGGTTTCAGCACCTACAAGGTTTGGAGCGCAAGAATATGATCAACATTATTAACGCTCACAACTTTGCACCCTTTACGTCACTCACAGATTATTTAGAGCGTGTCCCCACGAGTATCGAACAACTAGATCTCTTGATTCGTATTGATGCCTTTCGCTCCTTGGGTATTGACAAGCGCTCCTTACTTTGGGAAGCCCACTATAAAGCCAACAGTATCCCAGAGAATACCCAGCAGCAGCAGTTTTTTAAAGTCGGCACCAAGAGTTTTGCCTTACCTACATTTAACATTACCCAGCTAGAGGATGCTTTTGACCAGCTAGAACTATTACATTTTCCGTTGCATGACCCTTTTATATTATTGGAACATCCACCATCAAATGCGATACTTACCAAAGATCTTCGTTCCTATTACAATAAGACCGTTACCATTTATGGCTATCTGGTTACAGCTAAAAACACCAGCACATCCAAAGGCGACCGTATGTTTTTTGGTACTTTTTTAGATCAAGAAGGCCAATGGATAGATACGGTACACTTCCCACCAGTTGCTAAAAAGTATCCTTTTCGAGGCAAAGGCATTTATCGGATTGTTGGCAAAGTGATTGAGGAGTTTAATTTTCTCACCATCGAGGTCACTCAACTAGAGCGCATGGCGTACATCCCAGACCCAAGATTTGATGCGACATATAATCGGAAGGACATACCTGATGAAGAAGTGAAGCCTTTTAGGTTATTGCGATAGATAATTATCAATCTTAACCCAAGCACTATTGAAATACAAACGAAGAAAGTCCCCCCTTCGAAGGGGGGCTAGGGGGATGTTTTTTGAAGTGGTAACTAGTTGTCATTAACTTTACCCCATAAAA
>TARA_R110002051_G_scaffold116291_2_pt1 | contig 21922 bp, 22 predicted proteins | sample TARA_R110002051 | Tara Oceans TARA_R110002051 (sample SAMEA4397023) | marine metagenome | biome: Polar Biome; feature: [MES] marine water layer (ENVO:01000295) within the mesopelagic zone...; material: water (ENVO:00002006), including particulate matter (ENVO:01000060) such...
GCGACGCACTTCAAGCCGACCGAGGCGCGCGCGCTCTTTCGCGACGGCCTGCTGGACGAGGAGCTCCTTGGTGAGGCGGCGCAGGGCGCGGCTCTCATCAACTGGAACGCCGGCAACCGGTTCTGCGGCAAGTGCGGCGGGAAAACGGAAGGCCGGATCGGCGGCTATCGTCGCGTCTGCACCGCCTGCCAGAACATGACCTTCCCCCGCACCGATCCGGTCGTCATCATGCTGACGGTCGACGAGGAGCGGGACCGATGCCTTCTCGGGCGCAGCCATCATTTCCAGGAGGGCATGTATTCCTGTCTGGCGGGCTTCGTCGAACCGGGCGAGACGATCGAGCATGCGGTGCGTCGAGAAACCTTCGAGGAGGCCGGCATCCGCACCGGGCGCGTCCGCTATCACGCCTCGCAGCCCTGGCCGATGCCGCATTCGCTGATGATCGGCTGCTTTGCCGAGGCCGCGTCGACCGAGATCAAGATCGACGAGCAGGAAATCGCCGACTGCCGCTGGTTCTCCCGCGAGGAGGTGGCGCGTATCCTGGACGCCCAGCCGGGTGACGGCAGCACCTTCGCTCCGCCGGCCGGCGCCATTGCGCACCGCCTGATCCGCGACTGGATCGACTGGCCGCGCTAGGCCAGTCGGTGTCATCATTCAGGGCTTCTGCAGCGCACCGCGCATGGGGTGGCCCTTGTAGACGCCAAGGATGCGGACCTTTTCAGAGAAGAAGCGCAGCTCCTCGAGCGCCCGGCGCACCGCCGCGTCGTCCGGGTGGCCTTCGATGTCCGCATAGAACTGCGTCGCCACGAACTTGCCGCCGAGCTGGTAGCTCTCGAGCTTGGTCATGTTGACGCCGTTGGTGGCAAACCCGCCCATGGCCTTGTAGAGCGCTGCCGGAATGTTGCGGACGTTGAAGACGAAGGTGGTGACGATCACCTCCTGGTCGTCCTCCCGCGCGGCCCAATTCTCGTTTCGTGACAGCACGACAAACCGCGTCACGTTGTTTTCGGTATCCTCGACATTCTCCGCCAAAATCTCCAGACCGTAGAGGTCGGCCGCAAGGCGCGGCGCAAGGGCTGCCATCGAGCGGTCACCGGTTTCGGCAACCAGCTTGGCCGCACCGGCGGTGTCGCCCGCCACCACCGCCTTCCAGCCGTTCGAGCGGATGATCTTGCGGCATTGGCCCAGCGCATGGATGTGGCTGTGGACGGTGCGAACGTCGTCGCGCGTCACGCCCGGCAACACCATCAGCTGGAAGCGGATCGGCATGAAATACTCGCCGATGATGTGCAGCCGCGAATCCGGCAGCAGGTAGTGGATGTCGGCCACGCGCCCGGCAATCGTGTTTTCGATCGGGATCATCGCCAGATCCGCCTCGCCGTTTTCGAGCGCCGTGAAGGCATCCTCGAAGGTCGGGCAGGGCAGCGGCTCCATGGTGGGAAACATGTCCCGGCAGGCCATGTCGGAATTGGCGCCGAAGTCGCCCTGGAAGGCGATCTTGTTGGTGGTCTGGATCATGGGGAGCGCCTCAGGAGGATCGGCTGGCGAGGATCGCGCGGGCCTTTTCAAGATCGGCCGGAGTATCGACACCGAGCGGAACCGAGTCAACGATCTCGACATCGATGCGCATGCCGGCCTCGAGCGCCCGCAACTGCTCCAGCGATTCCCGCTTTTCGAGCGGCGAGGGGCCAAGCGAGACGAACCGCTCCAGCGCCGTGCGGCGGTAGGCATAGAGCCCGATGTGATGGTAGAGGGGGCCGGGACCATGGGGTGCAGTCGCCCGGGTGAAATAGAGCGCGCGCAATCGGGTGGCGGAAACCGGCGAGCCGACCACCTTCACGACATTCGGATTGGTCTTCTCATGCTCGTCGCTGATTTCGACCGCAAGCGTGGCGATATCCACCTTTGGATCGTCGAGTGGGCGCAGAGCCGCACGCACGGATTCGGGATCGATCGTCGGCAGGTCGCCCTGGACGTTGATGACGACGTCGATCCGACCCTCCGGGTCGGCCTTCTGCACCGCCTCGAAGATGCGGTCCGAGCCCGACTGGTGATCCTGCCGCGTCATCACCACCTCGAAACCTGCCGCCGCCACGACGTCGAAGGTCTCCTGATGGTCCACGGCGACGATGATTCGACCGACCCTGGCCTCCTGTGCCCGCCTGGCGACCTGGACGATCATCGGCAGCCCGGCGATATCGGCAAGAGGCTTGCCGGGAAGTCTTGTGGAAGCCATGCGCGCCGGAATCAGCACCAGGGTCCGTTCAGGGGCAAGTTCGGTCATGAAGAGCCTTCAAAAGCGCGTCGAACAGTGTCAAAAAGTCTCATGCGCCAGCCTATAATCGTGTTGCAACGGCAATGCAAAAGACATAGGTTCCGCGCGATTTCAAGATGGCCCGCCTGTACCTGGCGGTTGCGAGGGAGCATTTGCAAATGAACTCATACGTGAACATGGCGGTAGGAGCATTTCTTGCCACCGTTTTCGTAATGATGACGGTTTCGATAGCTTCTGACGGCATCTGGCACTCGGAAGCGCCCGAACAGGAAGGCTTTGCCATTGTTGCTGCGGAAACCGGAGGCGAAGCTGGCGCCGCTGAAGAAGTGGCTGCAGTTCCGATCGCCACGCTCCTGGCCAGCGCCGATGCGGCAGCCGGCGAGTCCTCGTTTCGCAAATGCGCAAGCTGTCACACCGCCGAGCAGGGCGGCGCAAACAAGGTCGGTCCGAACCTGTGGGGTATCGTCAATCGTCCAATCGCCTCGCATGAAGGCTTCAGCTACTCCGCCGCCATGCAGGACTTCTCCGAAGGCGGCTCTGTGGTCTGGGACTATGACCACCTGAGCTACTTCCTGGAAGCTCCGAAGCAGCACATTCCCGGCACGGCCATGGGCTTCGCCGGCCTGAAGAAGGATGATGAGCGCGCCAACGTGGTCGCTTACCTCCGTTCGCTGGCGGATAGCCCGGCTCCCCTGCCGGAACCGGTCGCTGCAGAAGCCGCACCCGCAGCAGAAGCCGCACCTGCCGCTGAGGGCGCTGCTCCTGCCGGCGAGGGTGCTGCACCCGCTGCCGAAGGCGCCGCTCCTGCCGCCAGCGACATACAGCCGGCCGCGCAGGCTCCCGGCCCGAGCGGGGAAGCGCCGGCGCCTGCCGTTCAGGAGGCCGAGCCCACTGCCGATCAGGCCCCGCCGATCACACAGCCCGGCACGACCACTGGCCAGCAGCCGGCTCCAAACAACTAGGATTTCCAAATCCATTGAGAAAAAGCCCGGCCATCGCGCCGGGCTTTTTTTGTGTCTGGCTACGGCGAAGGCGGTAGAGCGGGGCAGCTTGCCTCAGCCCAGGAACCAGGCCCAGAAGCTGACGGAAATGATCCCGAAGGCCGTCGTCACGCTGATCGTCGAGGCGGCAATGTTTTGTCCGGACCGGAAGCGGTGGGCGATGAGCCAGGCATTGATCCCCGTCGGCACCGACGAGGTCAGGACCATCGCCGCCGTCCATTCCGGGCTCAAACCCAGCAGCCGGCTCATGGCGTAGACCGCAGCCGGCAGCAGCAATAGTTTCAGCGCGGCGATGGCGCTGGTCAGCCCGATATTGCCGCGCACCGGGTATTTCGTCAGCGCCATGCCGATCGAGATCAGGGCGGCCGGTCCGGCAGCGCTCGACAACTGCGTCACCACCGTGCTGAGGACCGGGGTCAGCGTCAGTCCGGAGAGATTGAACGCAAGGCCCGCCGCCAGCGCGATCACCAGCGGGTTGCGGACGAGGTTTGAGCCCACCTGCATCAGGATGGCCCGCAGGCCGCGCCTTTCGCCCCCGCCGACCACCACGGCGGCGCGTTCCATCAGGATCGTCCCGACGATCATCATCAGCGGCAGGTGGATGGCGAGCAGGATGGACAGTGCCACCAGTCCGTCCTCGCCGACAGAGCGTCCGACCAGCGGAAGGCCGATGAAGACGTTATTGGCAAACGCTGCCGACATCCCGGATATCACGCCGATCTTGGCGTCGCGCCCAAATACATGCCTGGCGACGAGATGCCCTGCCGTCCAGGTGACGGCGACGCCGGCGAAATAGGCACCCCACAGCCGGAAGGGTGAAGCGCCCTGGAAATGCGCATCCGCCAGCGTGTGGAAGATCAGCATCGGCACGGCGATCTTGAAGACGAATTCGCCCAGCGCATCTCCCGTCGCCTCGTTGAGGACGCCCAGGCGGGCGACAAGCCAGCCGATCAGGATGAGCAGGAAGACAGGGGCGACATTGACGAGAGTGGAGGACACGGCGGGGAGGCTTTCAAGGGAAGGGGCCTTCGCCTTTAAACCATCTCGACGAACGTCACAAATGCGCAGCGGGGAGAGTGTTCGTATCGCTCACTTCCTGAAGCCTGCCTCTAGGGTTTTTGCTTCGCTTGTGCGAGAAGGGGCCAAGATCGGTAAGAAGCAAATCAGGAAGGGCTTGGCTGGATGTCCAAATTCGACGTTCTCGCAGTCGGCAATGCCATCGTCGACATCATCGCGCGTTGCGATGACAGTTTTCTCAGTGAAAACGACATCATCAAGGGCGCGATGAACCTGATCGATGCCGAGCGCGCCGAACTGCTGTATTCGAAGATGGGTCCTGCTGTTGAAGCGTCGGGCGGGTCGGCGGGCAACACCGCCGCCGGCATTGCCGGGCTGGGCGGCAAGGCAGCCTATTTCGGCAAGGTGGCCGAGGATCAGCTGGGCACGATCTTCCAGCATGACATCCGCGCCCAGGGCGTCCATTACGAAACCAAACCGGACGGCTCCAGGCCGCCCACGGCCCGCTCGATGATCTTTGTCACGCCCGACGGCGAGAGATCCATGAACACCTATCTCGGCGCCTGCGTCGAACTGGGGCCGCAGGATGTGGAGCCGCAGGTGGTGGCCGATTCCAAGGTCACCTATTTCGAAGGTTATCTCTGGGACCCGCCGCGCGCCAAGGAAGCAATCCTGGAATGTGCCCGCATTGCCCACGAGAATGGTCGCGAGGTGTCCATGACGCTGTCCGATCCCTTCTGCGTCGGACGATACCGAGCCGAGTTCCTCGACCTCATGCGCTCAGGCACGGTCGATATCGTGTTCGCCAACAAGCAGGAAGCGCTGTCGCTCTACGAGACAGAGGATTTCGAACTGGCATTGTCGAAGATCGCCGCTGACTGCAAGCTCGCCGCGGTGACCCTCAGCGAAGAGGGGGCGATTATCGTGCGCGGCGAAGAACGCATCAAGATAGACGCCTTCGAGGTTGCTGAAGTGGTCGACACCACAGGTGCCGGTGATCTGTTCGCAGGCGGGTTCCTCTATGGCTACACCCAGGGGCGCTCGCTGGAAGATTGCGGCAAGCTTGGGTGCCTGGCCGCGGCCATCGTCATCCAGCAGATCGGTCCGCGTCCGATGCAGTCGCTCCGGGGTGCGGCGGCCCTTGAAGGCCTTCTCTAGGGGCGGCTACTTGAAGGCTTCCCCGGGATAGGCGCCCCAGACCTCAGCCTGGCTGACCCAGCCTTCGGCACCTCCGGCCGAGGCATGGCACCAGTCGCCGTTGCACTCGTCCATCACGATCACGACACCGGGCTGAAGCTTGGCGATGACCGCTGCCGAGCTCTGGGGTTCGCGGCGCATGTTGACGAAGACCTCGCCCTTCTCGCGCATCCATGGTGCTGCGACGGCGGTTCTTTCGCCCGAAAGCAGCGCCTGGTTGACCCAGCCTTCGGTCCCGTCGGCGTCACGCACCCGGCGCCAGTTGTCGTATTCCTGAATGATCTCCATCGGCGTGCCAGATTTCATGTACATCCACGCAACGGGGTAATCCGTGCTCGGGCCGATGCGGATGTTGACCCGTGCGGACTTCAGGCTGACAAATCGGGGAAGCGGCAGCCCGCTGGCACCCTTGGCCGCGCCCTGGGCAATTGCCGGCGAAGACCCGAAAGCGGCAGGGCCCAGGCCGATCAGGGTAGCCATGAGAATCTTGAGAATGACGCTTCGCATGCGTGCCGTTCCAACTTCTGCCGCACCGGCTGCGCCGGCGATGGAGGGATCGTTGCCGGGCGCAGCCAAGACAGCCGCCTCGCAAGAGGTTTTGTTTGTCTTCGGCGACGGGTCTGGTAGAAACGCCCTGGATACACCGAATATCGCGCCACTTGGTTAAGGACCTCTGAACACGACGCCATGACGCCCAAGAAGAAGCCCAAGGTCTACATCACCCGGAAGCTCCCGGACGCCGTCGAGACCCGCATGCGCGAGCTCTTCGACGCGGAGCTCAACATCGACGACACGCCGCGCACCCGCGATGAGCTTTCGGCGGCGATGAAGGCTGTGGACGTGCTGGTGCCGACGGTGACGGATCGCATCGACCAGGCGCTGATCGAAGAGGCGGGCCCGAACCTGAAGCTCATCGCCAGCTTCTCCAACGGCACCGACCACATCGATGTCGACGCCGCGGCGAAGAAGGGCATCACCGTCACAAACACCCCGAATGTGCTGACCGAAGATACGGCCGACATGACGATGGCGCTGATTCTCGCCGTCTCCCGGCGACTGACGGAAGGCGCGCGGATTCTGACCGATCATCCCGGCGACTGGGCCGGCTGGTCGCCCACCTGGATGCTCGGTCGCCGGATCTGGGGCAAGCGCATCGGGATCGTCGGCATGGGCCGCATCGGCACGGCAGTGGCACGTCGCGCCAAGGCGTTCGGCCTCGCCATCCATTACCACAACCGTAAGCGTGCCAATCCGGAGACCGAGGAAGAGCTGGAGGCCACCTATTGGGACAGCCTCGACCAGATGCTGGCGCGCGTCGACATCGTCTCGGTGAACTGCCCCTCGACCCCGGCGACCTTCCATCTCCTCTCGGCGCGGCGCCTGGCGCTAATCCAGCCGACCGCCGTGATCGTCAATACCGCCCGCGGCGATATCATCGACGAGGCGGCGATGATCCAGCTTCTGCGCGACGGCCAGATTGCCGGGGCAGGGCTCGACGTCTACCAGAACGAGCCGGCCATCGATCCGAAGCTGATCAAGCTTGCCAATGAGGGCCGGGTGGTTCTGCTGCCGCATATGGGCTCGGCGACCATCGAAGGCCGGATCGACATGGGCGACAAGGTGATCATCAACATCCGCACCTTCTTCGACGGCCACAGGCCTCCCAACCGCGTGCTGCCGGGCCGGCCCTGACGCAGCGGACGAGCGACGACGTCAGCTAGCCAATACCGGTGGCGTGGCGTCGAGCGTCCGGACCATTTCGATGAAGGTCACGCGATCATAGCCGGGGTGAGACTTCTCCGCCGTCTTCACGAAGCCCCAATGGGCAAACGTCACATGGTTGCCGGTGAGTTCGATGCGGGTCTCCAGACGCAGCCGGCTGCACCCCCGCTCTCGCGCTGCCGCTTCGGCTTTTGCCAGGAACCGCCGCCCGAGCCCCTTGCCCTGTGCGTCCGGGTGAACGGCAAGCTTGCCGATGTAGAGGCAGTCGGCAAGCTCCAGCCGGCAGAAGATGCAACCCAGCAGCTTTCCTTCCTCCACGGCGAAGAACGCTATCTCTGTTCCCGCCTTCTCCGCCAGCGACGCAGCCGTCAGTCCCTTGGCAGACGAGGGTGGATCGATGACGCCGTCCATATAGGCGAAGGAGGAATGGATGAGCGCCAGGAGCTCGTCCCAGCGGTCGAAATCCGAACCAAGGCGGAAAATCTCGATCATGCCTTGCCCGTCTCCGCGGGACGGCGCTTGTAGCGGATCGTGTCGAAACGGGCCGTCAGCGAGTCGTAGAGAAGCAGGCGGCCGACCAGCGGGTCGCCGATGCCGGTGATGAGCTTGATCGCTTCCATGGCCATCAGTGTGCCGATGACGCCGGTCAGCGCGCCGATCACGCCGGTCTCGGCGCAGGAAGGGATCAGCCCCTGCGGCGGCTTCTCCGGAAAAAGGTCACGGTAATGCGGATTGGCAGTCCCGTCAGGCGCGGCCGCATAGGGCATCAGTACCGTCAGCGAGCCGTCGAAGCGGCCGACGGCGCCTGTCACCAGCGGAATGCGGGCCTCTGCTGCGGCGTCTGCCGCGGCATAGCGGGTGTCGAAATTGTCGGATCCGTCGATCAGCAGGTCGAATCGCGGAAGATGCGACCTCGCCCAGGGCAGGGAGAAGCGCTCCTCGTAGTCGAGAACCCGGATGGTGGGGTTAAGCCGGGCGATGGCGGCCCGCGCGCTGGCGGTCTTGGCCGCACCAACCGTGCCGGTGTCGTGGATGACCTGTCGCTGCAGGTTGGAGAGCGAGACGACGTCGTCGTCGACGATACCGAGCGTCCCCACGCCCGCCGCCGCCAGATACTCGAGGACCGGCGCCCCGAGACCGCCGGCGCCGATCACCAGCACGCGGGCGCCCTTGAGGCGCTGTTGCCCCGCGCCGCCGATTTCGGGCAGCAGGATGTGGCGACGATAGCGCTCGATTTCGTCCGGGGTCAGTTCCATGACTGGTTTCTAGCAGCCCTGCCGACGTCGGGGAAGCGGTTGCTAGGGGCGGACGCTGCCGCCGTCGACGGTAAAGAACTGCGCCCGATCTGCCAGAGCTGAAAACATCGACCGGTCGGTGCCGGTCATGAAGGACTGGCCGCCGAGGTCATGGATCAGGTCGAACAGAGCCCTTCTGCGCCCCTCGTCCAGATGCGCGGCGATCTCGTCGAGGAGAAGGACCGGTGCAAAGCCGGTCATATTGGCGGTGAGGCGCGCATGCGCCAGGATGAGGCCGATCAGCAGTGCCTTCTGCTCCCCCGTGGAACAGCGTGCGGCATCCATGTCCTTTTCCCGGTGACGGACCTGCAGGTCGCTCCGGTGCGGTCCGTCCAGCGTGCGCCCTGCCGCAGCGTCGCGCCCGCGGCTCTCGCGCAGCATGGCGAGATACCGGTCTTCCAGATCTGCCGCCGGTCCCTCGGGGACATCATCCAGAAAGCCTTCCAAGGCCAGCACCGGGGAGGGGAAAGGCGTCTCCTCCGAAGCCGCCGACAGGGTCCGCAACAGGCCGAGCATTTCCTGCCGGGCGGCGGCCATGGCGATCCCCAGCCCCGCCATCTGCGCCTCGATGGCGGAGAGCCAGGAGGGGTCGTAGCGTCCCTCCGACAAGAGGCGGTTGCGGTTGCGCATGGTCCGTTCGAAATCGCCCGCGCGACGCCCGTGGGAGGGATCGATCGACAGGACCAGGCGGTCGAGAAACCGCCGACGGTCGGCAGACGGGCCGGTGAAGAGACCATCCATGGCCGGCGTCAGCCACAGCACGCTGAGATGGTCGGAAAGCTCCTCGGTCGATTTGGCAGGCGTGCCGTTGATCCGCAGCCGGCGGACCGAGGTCTCACCCTCGCCGTCGATCCCGGTGCCGAGCGATACCTCGCCCTCCATGCCTTCCAATCGGGCAAAGACGGAAAAGCCGCCCTCGGCGCCCACACGGGTCACATCGGCCAGAACCGCCCGCCGAAGGCCTCGTCCGGGAGAAAGAAACGAAACGGCTTCCATCAGGTTGGTCTTGCCGGCGCCGTTCTCGCCGGTCAGCACCACATGCCGTTCGTCGAGCGTCAGGCTCGCCTCCGTGTAGTTCCGGAAGTCGGTGAGCTTCAGCTGCGAGAGAAAGATCTTCTGGGCCATGAGTGTCTGCTTGCGTCCTCAGAGGGAGCTAAGCGTTATCCGTCGCCATGGCAAGCATGCACCGCGATGCGTCACCTTCGATGCCGCAACGACACGCCAGACGACGAGCCGATCGATGGCGCGGGAACTTCCGTGAGACTGGCCGGTTTTACGCGCGACATGGAAGCGGCGGAGAGATAGGCTCCGGTATCCGCCAAGGAGGCACCCATGCTGGAACATGATGACATGACCCCGGAGGAGGCGCGGCGTGACCATCGGGAGATGCTGTGGTTCCTGGCGATCAATGCGGCCTTCGGAATGGCGATCGGGGTGGTGGTGGCAGCTGCCCTGGTCTGGTTCGATCTCTCCGGGCTCGGAACCCATGTCAGTCGTTCGCAGATGCCGATGTTGTCCTTTGCTATGATGGCCGTGCCGCTTGCGTTCACCTTCGGCGGTGCTGTAACAGCCTCGGCCATCATGCTGATGCCCTACGAGCGCAAGACGCGATCTTGAGCGCCTGAACGATGGCGGCACCAGCGGGCAACGCGAGGGACATGCTGTGGCGGACGATGACGAACGGATCATGCGGCTGGAAGAGCTTGCAGCCCACCAGGCAAAGGTGATCGACGAACTGTCGGACCAACTGGCCGACCAGTGGCGGATCGTCGAACAGATGCGGGCAAAGCTCGATCGTCTGACCGAACGCTTCCAGGCGATCGAGGAAAGCGCTCTGGATGCACCCGCAAACACCAGGCCACCACACTACTGATCGAACCCGGATGCGACAAAGGGCAGCGCAAGGCTGCCCTTTGTGTGATGATCCAAGGATGCGAGGCAACTGTTCACCGCCCTTCGGCGCAAGACGTCGCCCTCAGCCCTCGAAGAACTCCTTCATCCGGGCGAAGAAGCCGGTGGATTCCGGATTGTTTTCCTTCGAGGAAATCTCGTCAAATTCCTGCAGCAGTTCCCGCTGGCGCTTGGTCAGCTTCTGCGGCGTCTCGATCTGGATCTGGATGTAGAGGTCACCTGTCTGCGACGAGCGCAACACCGGCATGCCCTTGCCCTTGAGGCGGAACTGCTTGCCGGGCTGGGTGCCCTCGGGAACCGTGACCCGCGACTTCGTCCCGTCCAGCGTCGCGACGTCGAAGGTGCCGCCGAGCGCTGCCGTCGTCATCGAGATCGGCACGCTGCAGAAGAGATCCGCTCCGTCCCGCTGGAAGAACTCGTGCGGCTTCACCGACAGGAAGATGTAGAGATCGCCGGTCGGTCCGCCGCGCGTTCCGGCCTCGCCCTCGCCCTGCAGGCGGATGCGGGTACCGTCCTCGATGCCCGACGGAATGTTGACCGAAAGCGACCGCTCTTCCGCGATGCGGCCCTGGCCGTGGCACTTGGTGCACGGGTCGGTGATCGTCTGGCCACGCCCGTGGCAGGTCGGACAGGTGCGCTCTACCGAGAAGAAACCCTGGCTGGCGCGGACACGGCCGGAGCCGTGGCAGGTGGCGCAGGTCTTCGGCTGCGTGCCGGGCTTGGCTCCGGAGCCGGAGCAGAGGTCGCAGGTGATCGAGGTCGGAACCCGGATCTGGGCCGTCTTGCCGGCGTAGGCTTCCTCGAGCGTGATTTCCATGTTGTAGCGCAGGTCGGCGCCACGTTCACGACCACCCGAAGACCGCCGGGCGCGGCCGCCGCCCATCATCTCGCCGAAAATGTCTTCGAAGATGTCGGAGAAGCCGCCGGGACCAGCGGAACCGAATCCACCGCCGCCGGGACCCATGCCGCCTGACTCGAAGGCTGCGTGGCCGAAGCGGTCGTAGGCAGCCCGCTTCTGGGGATCCTTCAAGGTCTCATAGGCCTCGTTGATCTCCTTGAACTTCTTCTCGGCATCGGCGTCGCCAGGATTCTTGTCCGGATGACACTTCATCGCGAGCTTGCGAAAGGCGCTCTTCAGCTCCTTCTCGTCAGCGGTCCTGCCGACACCCAAGGTTTCGTAATAATCTGCTTTTGCCATTGAGGTAACGGCTCCCGAAAGGATTCCGGCTGCACGATGGCAGCCGGATTTCTAGTCGACTATGTTCTGAGCTTTGCCATCGGGCGAACTCAGGCCGACTTCTTGTCGTCCTTGATTTCCTCGTAGTCGGCATCGACGACGCCATCGTCGTCCTTGCCGCCCTCGGAGCCTTCGGCACCCTCGGCCTGGCTGGCTTCATAGATCGCCTGGCCGAGCTTCATGGAGACTTCCATCAGCGTCTGCGTCTTCGCCTGGATGTCGTCAGCGTCCGGCTCGGAGGCTTCGACGGCAGTCTTGAGCGAAGCCACCGCATCCTCGATCGCCTTGCGGTCGGTTTCGGACACCTTGTCACCGTAGTCGGCGAGCGACTTCTCGGTCGAGTGGATCAGGCTTTCGGCCTGGTTCCGGGCCTCGACGCCTGCACGACGCTTCTTGTCTTCCTCGGCATGCGCCTCGGCATCCTTGACCATCTTCTCGATGTCCGCGTCGGAGAGACCACCGGACGCCTGGATGCGGATCTGCTGCTCCTTGCCGGTGCCCTTGTCCTTGGCCGAAACCTGGACGATGCCGTTGGCGTCGATATCGAAGGTCACTTCGATCTGCGGCACGCCGCGTGGCGACGGTGGCAGGCCGACGAGATCGAACTGGCCGAGCAGCTTGTTGTCCTGCGCCATTTCACGCTCGCCCTGGGAAACGCGGATCGTCACGGCCGACTGGTTGTCGTCAGCGGTCGAGAAGGTCTGCGACTTCTTCGTCGGGATCGTCGTGTTGCGGTCGATCAGGCGGGTGAACACGCCACCGAGCGTTTCGATGCCGAGCGACAGCGGGGTCACGTCGAGAAGCAGAACGTCCTTGACGTCGCCCTGCAGAACGCCGGCCTGGATGGCGGCGCCCATGGCAACGACTTCGTCCGGGTTGACGCCCTTGTGGGGCTCCTTGCCGAACAGCTGCTTGACGACTTCCTGGACCTTCGGCATGCGGCTCATGCCGCCGACGAGCACGACTTCATCGATTTCGCCAGCCGTGACGCCGGCATCCTTCAGCGCTGCCTTGCACGGAGCAACGGTGCGCTGAACGAGGTCGTCGACCAGGCTTTCGAACTTCGAGCGGGTCAGCTTCATCGTCAGGTGCTTCGGACCGGACGCATCGGCGGTGATGAACGGCAGGTTGATTTCAGTCTGCTGCGAGGACGACAGTTCGATCTTCGCCTTTTCCGCAGCTTCCTTGAGGCGCTGCAGGGCGAGCTTGTCGTTCTTCAGGTCGATGCCGTTGTCCTTCTTGAACTCGCCGGCCAGATATTCGACGAGACGCATGTCGAAGTCTTCACCGCCGAGGAAGGTGTCACCATTGGTCGACTTCACTTCGAACACGCCGTCGCCGATTTCCAGCACGGAGATGTCGAAGGTGCCGCCGCCAAGGTCATAGACGGCGATCGTCTTGCCTTCGGTCTTGTCCAGGCCATAGGCGAGGGCTGCCGCAGTCGGCTCGTTGATGATGCGCAGCACTTCAAGACCGGCAATACGACCGGCATCCTTGGTGGCCTGGCGCTGGGCGTCGTTGAAGTAGGCCGGAACCGTGATGACGGCCTTCTGGACCTTTTCGCCGAGGTAGGATTCGGCGGTTTCCTTCATCTTCTGAAGGATCATCGCGGAGATTTCAGCCGGGGAGTAGGACTTGCCCTGGGCCTGGACCCAAGCGTCGCCGTTGTCGCCCTTGACGATCTCGAACGGAACAAGGCCCTTGTCCTTCTCGACGGTCGGATCTTCATAGCGGCGCCCGATCAGGCGCTTGACGGCAAACAGGGTGTTGGTGGGATTGGTCACGGCCTGGCGCTTTGCCGGCTGGCCGACGAGACGCTCGCCATCTTCGGTGAAGGCGACCATGGAAGGGGTGGTGCGAGCGCCTTCGGCGTTCTCGATTACCTTGGAATCCTTGCCGTCCATGATGGCAACGCAGGAGTTCGTCGTACCAAGGTCGATGCCAATTACTTTAGCCATTTTTTCTCTCTCCTTTAAGCGAACCGTCGGAACCCCGCTCAGGCATTCCGCTGACAGTTCCTCGACTGGGATGGTCTACTGTATTCTCGCAGCATGCGCTGCGTCATGCGGCGTATATAAGGACGGGTTTTTTGGACTGCAAGGCAGGACAAGACTCTGATGTCAGCAAAAACACACGGGAATGTGAACGCAACCGTCTGCGGCTCACTGACCCATGATCAGGTCGTAGAGCGTCGTCTGGCGCGGCGGGCGGGTGGACGCGGTTGCGCCGGCATCCACCGGCGGCATCGGCCGGCCACCAACGTCTGCGGGCGGTACGGGAGCGCCCCCGAAATCATCGTAGGGACCGCGATATTCGCGATAGTCGCGGATCGGCATCTCGCCCTGCGACACGTCCTCCTGGTAGACATCGGCGGCTGGCGGAGCGGGATAGTTGTCGCGCCGCCCGACGCCGGGAAGCACGCCCGAGATGATGTCGCCGATGCTGGTCGGCTCCCGCTCCGGCTCGATCGAGGCCGGCGGCAGGTCGAAGCCGCCATGGCTTCCAAACAGGGGTGTCGGGGAATAGCCGTCGAGCGCGGTCGTCATGTAGTCTTTCCAGGCTTTGGCCGGAAGTCCGCCGCCGGTCACCTTCTTCATCGACGTGCCATCGTCGTTGCCGAACCAGATGCCGGTGGTCATGACGCTGGTGTATCCGACGAAGAGCGCGTCCCGGAAGGACTGGGTGGTGCCGGTCTTGCCTGCCGCCTGCCAGTCCTTGAGCTTCGCCGCCTTGCCGGTTCCGTTCTCGATGACGCGCGTCAACATGCTGTTCATGGTGGCGACCACCGTTTCGCTCAGCACCCGCGGCGGGCTGTCGTAGCCTGTCTCGTAGATCGTGTTGCCCTCGGCATCGAGGATGCGGCGGACGATGTGCGGCGTTGCCTTGTAGCCGCCGTTCATGAAGGGGGCATAGGCTGCCGTCAGTTCCACCAGCGGCACCTCGGATGTCCCCAGCGCAATCGATGCATTGGGCTGCAGCTCCTGCTCGATCCCCATGCGGTGCGCGAGGCTGACGACCTCCTGCGGGCCGACCTCCATGACGAGCTGTGCAGCGATGGTGTTGAGCGACTGGGCGAGGGCGGAGGAGACCGTCACTTCGCCACGATACTTCTGGTCATAGTTTTCCGGGGTCCATTTGCCGATCCGCACCGGTGCGTCGTTGCGGATCGAGTCCGACCGGATGCCGGCTTCCAGGGCGGCCGCATAGACGAACGGCTTGAAGGCAGAACCCGGCTGGCGCTTTGCCGTCACCGCCCGGTTGAACTGGCTCTGCGCGTAATCCTTGCCGCCGACAAGCGCGCGGATTGCGCCGGTCGCATCCATCGAGACGAGTGCGGCCTGCGAGGCATTGAGCTTTTCGCCGTCACCCTCGAGGATGTCGGTCAGGGCCTCCTCGGCCTTCCGTTCCAGCGACAGGTCGATCGTCGTCTCGACGACGATATCCTGCTTTACCTCGCCGACGAGTTTCGTGACCTCGTCGAGAACCATGTCGGCGGCATAGTGCTCGGCCCCGGACCAGTAGCTGCGCGCTTTCGTCGGGGGCTGCGACATCGCCGACTTGATCTCGTCCTCGGTGACATAGCCCTCTTCCTGCATCGCGCCGAGAACCACCTGGGCACGCGCTTCGGCAGCCTCCGGATCGCGCGCCGGCGACAGCCGCGACGGGGCCTTCAGAAGACCAGCCAGGAGCGCTGCCTGGCCGAGGTTGACCTCGCGTGCCGACGTATTGAAATAGCGGCGCGACGCCGCTTCGACGCCATAGGCATTCGACCCGAAGAAGACCCGGTTCAGGTACATCGCCAGGATCTGGTCCTTGTTGAACTTGTGTTCCAGCCAGAAGGCGAGGAGGACTTCCTGGATCTTGCGCTCGAAGGTGCGTTCCGGCGACAGGAACAGGTTCTTCGCCAGCTGCTGGGTGATCGTCGAACCGCCCTGAATGGGCTGGCCCGTCAGGTTGTTGATGAAGGCGCGCGCGAGGCCGAAGGGGTCGACGCCGAAATGGGAGTAGAAGCGCCGGTCCTCGATCGCCATCACCGCCTGCGGGATGTAGGGGGACATCTCCTCCAGCGACAGCGCTTCCCCGCCCGTGGCGCCGCGGTTGGCGATCACCGAGCCATTGGTGGAGACAATCTTGATGTTGGGTGGGCGATCGGGGATCGACCAGGCGCTGGCGGCGGGCATTTGCGCGCCGTAATAGAGGACAAGGCCACTGATGCCGATGCCGGCCCAGATGCCGAGCACCAGGCACCAGTAGAGAAGCGAGCGCACCGGCGCAAAAAGGCCGCGCGACTGGCGGCGCGTCTTGCTTTTTCGGCGGGAACTGGAGGCAGCAGGCTTCTTCGCCGGGCCGGACTTGCGCTTGGGGCGGCCGCCGACGACCCGATCATCAGACCCCAGCCGCAGATCGTCTTCGAAACGGTCTTCATCGTCTTCGAAAGACGGTTCGATCCTGTGTCGCGATTTGCCCTTGGCTGCCATGCCGCGTCGGTAGCCCCATGTTCCTAAAGCCGACCGAGGCCGGTGATCAGATATTCGCCCAAGCTTTGGCTGGACTCTAAATGCGGCGATTTAACGGGGTGTTAAGGGAAACTGGCCGGGCCGACCAAACTGGTCGGCCCGATGCGATAGGCTATCGACGGCATTCGTCCACATAGCGGTTGCCGTAACGGTCGCGGTAGTAGCAGCGTCCTGGCTGGTCCTGTACGCTGCCGATCAACGCACCGCCTGCACCGCCCACCGCTGCGCCAACCGCGGCTCCACGGACGTCGCCGGATACGGCGCCACCGACCACTGCCCCGGTTGCCGCACCGACGCCGGCGCCGCGTTCGGTTGCCGTGCAGGCTGCAAGCGACATGGTCATAAAGCTGATTGCGAGAACTTTTTTCATAGGTCTTCTCCCTTGGTTGACGATGGAGTTAACCGCTCGGGGCCGCCGTTGTTTCATCTCCGGCGCTGAAAAACCGTTCCAATCACCGTATCCGGTTTCCACCTTCGGCTGATCGAAGGCAAACGGGAGGGTTTCGGAACAATGCCTGGCCGTTTCCGTTCCGTTTGATAAGCAACAAGGGAGAAGAACAATGCCGAACAGAGATCCCATCCAGAATCCGGCGCCGGAAACTCCTCGCGGGCCGACTTCGACGCCAGGCATTCCCGACCGGACGCAGGGCAAGCCACCCCTCACGCCTGTCCAAGACCCGGGCGACACCAAGAACCCGCAGGATCCCAAGCTCAATCCTGCCCTGATGCCGATCGGAGATCCCGCCGGCGGGGCGTAATGAATTTTGAATGCGACAACAGGCGACGATCCGTCTGTTGTCGTTTCAGTCGTTCATGACGATTGCCCAGGCTCCGGAGATTCGAGAGAGCACTTTCGGTGCTTAATTTTACATTCCGGCGCATCATGCGTAAGTTCTACACAAGACCGCCTTTATAAAGCCAAGTTTCGCGCGATCAATTCGATCCTGGGACTGGGATCAAAAGGCCTATCGGGCTGCAACAGCATGGGGAGGTTGGTGTGCCGACACAACTGGTTCGCAATCCGGTCAATCCGGATCAACTGAACATGCTACAGCAGGTGTTTGATCAAGCATGTGTTGAGCACAACATCAGCAAATCCAGCCCGGACGGCGAGGCCTTGGCTCTTATTCTCGTCCATTCGATGCAAAAGGGATTGAGTGAGAAGGAAAAGCTGGAATCGCTTGCTCACATCCTGGCTGAAAGCCGCGGCGTCTGACACTTGTTCCTGGCTGCAATGAGGAGGTTCCCGAGGCGGAACCTATCGCTGCTTGACCCGTTAATGGATCAACTGGAACACAATGGAGGCTTCAATGGCCGAATCTACAGGAAATGTGAAGCCGATGGGCAACTTGGATCAGCTCGACAGTGACAAGATGGGCCAGGAGATCGCGTCGCTGCGTGCCGAGATCGCTTCGTTGAGTGCACGCCTGAGCGAGCGCGCCGGAAACGCCGCCGCCTATGTTCAGGATGAGGCAACGACGGTCGCTGGTGCGATCCGCGAACATCCTGCCACGGCAACGACGCTCTTCACGCTGATCGGCACGATCGGATTTGCGATCGGATATCTGGTCGGTGCTCAGTCGGTTGAAAACCGCACTGCCTGGTATCGTCGCTACTCCTAGCGCTACCGAGCCATCTCAATAAATGGGCGGATGTCGATGTCATTGACGTCCGCCCATTTCGTTGTGCGGGATCGCCTCATCAGGTGGTCGCTTTGATGCTTTTTGGATGTTGGCGTAGAGCCATGCGCAGATCGCATTGCTGCGGTGCAAAATTGAGGCTGTTTTTCAGGCATGCCCACTGTATGATCAAAACATCGAAGGACGCACTCCTCCTCCCAGTGTTCTTCGATGGGACTAGCAACACCTCCTCCTCCCGGTTGCTGGTCAGTTTCGGAAACCCGGCGCACCTCCTCCCGCGCCGGGTTTTCTGTTTTCGGCGTAAGTGCGAGATTTAGCATAAGCCGCAAACCTTGACAGAGCGGCACCTCGCTTCTATCTCCCACGCATCGCTATTTGTAGACAAGACTGCTCTAAGCACCTCCGGTGCTCTCGACACCCTTCCTTCAAATACGAGACCACCCCGTTCCGGTTCGCTGGAACATCGCCGCTATTTGCAAGAGAAAGACATCGACATGGCTACCGGTACCGTAAAGTGGTTCAACGCAACCAAGGGCTATGGCTTCATCCAGCCGGATGATGGCTCAGCAGACATTTTCGTTCACATCTCCGCTGTTGAACGCGCTGGTATGAGCTCGCTCAACGACGGCCAGAAGCTGTCCTACGAACTCGTGACAGACCGCCGCTCCGGCAAGGTCGCTGCAGACAACCTGCAGGCTGCATAAGTCTGCCGCAGACGTGATCGGAAAGGCCGGCTTGTCCGGCCTTTTTTTATGTTAGCTATTGCAAATCAACGACTGCCGTACCATTTGCTGATCATCAGCGTTTCCGGCGCAGTGAGCAAATGCGGGGAACCGCGCCATCGATGAAACGGTTGCCATATTCGTCTTTTACGAAATGTTAACCAGTTGGAGCGATGATGATCGCCAGGGCCGCAATGGGCACATTGCCTGAAGCGGACGCGCCGGAAATGCCTGTCTCGATTCCTGGGTGACCACGGATGTACTGGCACAATCAGAATCGAGAGTAGAAAAGGTCGGGCTTGCCCGGCCTTTTTGTATTCTGGGGCCGGGCTTGCCCGGCCCCTTTAAGATCTATCTCAGAGTGCTGCCATGATCCGTGCCCAGGACCGGATGCCCTTGTGGAAGGACTTCAGGTCGTATTTCTCGTTAGGCGAATGAATACGGTCATCGACGAGACCAAAGCCGACCAGCAGGGAATCCATCCCGAGCATCTTCTGGAAATCGCCGACGATCGGGATCGAGCCGCCCATGCCGACGACCACGGCAGGCTTTTCCCATTCGTCAGACAGGGCATTCTTCGCCTTTGTCAGCACCGGTGAATCATAGGACAGCTGGATGGCGGGCGAGCCGCCGTGCTCGTGGAAGTCCACGGTGCAGTCTGCCGGGATGCGCGAGCGGACGTAGGCACGGAATGCGTCGCGCACCTTCGCCGGATCCTGCTCGCCGACCAGCCGGAAGGAGATCTTCGCGGAAGCCTTGGCGGCGATCACCGTCTTGAAGCCCTCGCCGGTATAGCCGCCCCAGATGCCGTTCACTTCGCAGGTCGGCCGCGCCCAGGTGAGTTCCAGAACCGAGCGACCCTTCTCGCCAGAGGGAACCGACAGTCCGACCTCGCCGAGGAAGCTTTCCGCGTCACGACCGAGCGTCTCCCAGCTCGCCTTGATGTTGGCAGGGGTCTCCTCGACACCGTCATAGAAGCCCTCGAGGGTGATCCGGCCGGTCTCGTCTCGCAGGCCGGCCAGAATTTCCGTCAGGATGTGGATCGGATTGGCCGCCGCGCCGCCGAAGAGGCCGGAATGCAGGTCGCGATCAGCGGCAGTAATGGTGATCTCCTCGCCCACCAGGCCGCGCAGCGCTGCGGCGATCGCCGGCGTCTCGCCGTCCCACATGCCGGTATCGCAGACCAGCGCGCAGCTTGCGGTCAGCTCCGCGGCATTTGCCTCCAGGAACGGCTTCAGCGAGGGTGAGCCGGATTCCTCCTCCCCCTCGAAGAGGATCGTGACGCGCACCGGCAGGCTGCCGTGGACGTCCTTGTAGGCCCGGCAGGCTTCCACGAAGGTCATCAACTGGCCCTTGTCGTCGGCCGTGCCGCGACCGGTGATCACCTTCCGTCCCGCGCCCAGGTCCTTGATTGCCGGAGCGAAGGGATCGTTTTCCCAAAGCTCCACGGGGTCGACCGGCTGCACGTCGTAGTGGCCGTAGAAGAGGACATGCGGAGCATCCGGCGTCGCGCCGGCATGATGCGCCACCACCATCGGGTGGCCGGTCGTATCGCGTACGGAGGCGTCGAAGCCGATTTCGGTGAGGGTCGACACCAGCCACTCGGCGGCCTGTCGGCAATCGGCCTTATAGGCCGGATCGGTGGAGATTGATTTGATGCGCACCAGCTCGAACAGCCGCTCGAGGCTTTTCTCGAGGTTCTGGTCGGCACGGTCGAGGACGGGGGAAAGCTCGTTCATCTGGAAATCCTGTCTGCAAGAACAGGGGCGACCTTAGTGCAAAGGTCGTTGTGTTTCGAGAGCCGAGTTGGCGAAAGACTTTAGAGCTTGCGCGCGTTGTCGATGGCCATGCGCATGTATTCCATCATCAGCTCGCGCTCGAATTGCCGGAACCCCTCGAACAGGACGGCATCCGCTTCGGCCGCAGCCTCGACGGCCTGCCGCTCGAGCTCGCGCCCGAGCTCCGTCAGTCGAATGATCTGGGCGCGACGATCGCGGGGGTGTGGCTCACGCGTGATCAGTCCGCCGCGTTCCATGCGCACCAATGTGTTGGCAAGCGTTGCCTGCTCGACCTCCAGCCGATCGAGAAGTTGCTTCTGGGTCAGGCCGTCTTCCTGCCAAAGCTCCAGCAGCACCGGAAACTGGCCCGGAGAAAAGCCGAGGTCTGCGGCCCGGCTCTGCAGGGAGCGTGAAAAGCCCTTGGCCAGTTGGCCGGAGAGATAGGTCGCGCAGTGGGAGCGATTGAATACCATGGGAGGAGCTTTCCTGACGAATGCAGGCGATATATAGCGCTCCATGCTTTCGCCAAGCCTGCGCAGCAGATCAGCAGAAAAGCAAAACCGCCACGGCCGGGAGGGGGATCGGCCGCAGCGGTTCGATGTCTGGACAAAGGCCCTGAGGGGGATGAGGCCTTCGTCCGGTCTGGAGCGGCGGGGATGAGCCGACTGCCAGACTGCGGCGTGATCATTCGCCGGTACACAGGAAATGCGCAGCCGAACGGGGCTTTTCAAGGGAATCGCAAATTACAAATCAGTAACGTTCCGGTGAGCCTGCGGCAGGCATTGGCGCCGCGGTTTTCCATCAAGTTTTCGTGGACTGGCGAAGTGCTGCAAGCTATTCCATAGCCCATGAAAAAAGGTGATCACCTCTTCCTCGTCGACGGCTCCGGTTTCATCTTCCGCGCCTTCCACGCCCTGCCACCGCTCACCCGCAAGTCGGACGGGCTGCCGATCGGCGCCGTGTCCGGTTTCTGCAACATGCTCTGGAAGCTGTTGACGGACGCGCGCGATACCTCCGTCGGGGTGACGCCGACGCATTTCGCGGTGATCTTCGACTATTCCTCCAAAACCTTCCGCAAGGATCTCTACGACGCCTACAAGGCGAACCGCTCGGAGCCGCCGGAGGATCTCATTCCCCAGTTCGGCCTGATCCGCCAGGCGACGCGCGCCTTCAACCTGCCGTGCATCGAGACCGAAGGTTTCGAGGCCGACGACATCATCGCCACCTATGCGCGCCAGGCCGAGGCGACCGGTGCCGACGTCACCATCATCTCCTCCGACAAGGACCTGATGCAGCTCGTGACGCCCAACGTCCACATGTACGACAGCATGAAGGACAAGCAGATCGGCATTCCCGAAGTGATCGAGAAATGGGGCGTGCCGCCGGAGAAGATGATCGACCTGCAGGCTCTGGTCGGCGATTCGGTCGACAACGTTCCGGGCATTCCGGGGATCGGCCCGAAGACAGCCGCCCAGCTGCTGGAAGAGTTTGGCGATCTGGAAACGCTCCTGGCCCGCGCCGGCGAGATCAAGCAGGTGAAGCGGCGCGAAAGCATCATCGCCAATGCGGATCTCGCGCGCCTGTCGCGCCGGCTGGTCGAGCTTCGGCTC
>TARA_R110002051_G_scaffold57104_9_pt1 | contig 21891 bp, 20 predicted proteins | sample TARA_R110002051 | Tara Oceans TARA_R110002051 (sample SAMEA4397023) | marine metagenome | biome: Polar Biome; feature: [MES] marine water layer (ENVO:01000295) within the mesopelagic zone...; material: water (ENVO:00002006), including particulate matter (ENVO:01000060) such as......
CGCGACGGTCTGAAACCAGTGCACCGGCGCATTCTTTACGCCATGCACGAAACCAATAACACCTTCGATAAACCCTACCGCAAGTCGTCACGCCCGGTTGCTGAAACTATGGGTAAATACCACCCGCACGGCGATAGCGCGATCTACGACGCGCTGGTGCGCATGGCGCAAAACTTCTCGATGTCGCTGGTGCTGCTTGACGGGCAAGGCAACTTTGGCTCGATGGACGGCGACCGCGCCGCCGCCTACCGCTATACCGAAGTGCGGATGAAAAAAACAGCCAACGCCCTGCTGGATGACATCGACAAAGACACCGTTGATTTCCAAGACAACTATGACGGCAAAGACCGCGAACCCACCGTTCTGCCGGCGCGCTACCCAAATATGCTGGTCAATGGCGCTGGCGGTATCGCGGTTGGCATGGCCACCAATATCCCGCCGCATAACCTAGGCGAAGTGATTGCCGCAACGCTGGCGATCATCGATAACCCTGACATGACCTCCGAGGAATTGATCACATATATTCCGGCCCCTGACTTTCCGACAGGCGGCATCATCCTAGGGCGCAGCGGTGCCTTCAAAGCGTATACCGAAGGGCGCGGCTCTGTCATCGTGCGTGCCAAAACCCGCTTTGAGGAAATCCGCAAAGACCGCTGGGCGATCATCATCGAGGAAATTCCCTATCAGGTGAATAAATCGGTCATGATCGACAAAATCGCCGAGGCCGCCCGCGATAAAAAGATCGAAGGCATCGCCCACGTGCAAGACGAATCCGATCGTAATGGCGTGCGGGTCGTGGTCGAACTCAAACGCGACGCCACCGCCGAGGTCGTGCTGAACCAACTGTTCCGCTTTACCCCGATGCAAACCTATTTCGGCTGTAACATGTTGGCGCTAAACGGGGGCCGCCCCGAACAATTGACCCTGCGCGACTTCCTTTCCTACTTCGTGGACTTCCGCGAAGAAGTCGTGGCGCGCCGCACTGCATTTGAATTACGCAAAGCCCGCGAACGCTCGCACATCTTGTGCGGTCTGGCCGTGGCCGTCACAAACATCGACGAAATCGTCACGACAATCCGCCAGTCCGCCGACGCGGGCGAGGCGCGCCATAAGCTGATGACCCGCCCTTGGCCTGCGCAGCCTATCCTCGAGTATATCGCGCTGATCGACGATCCAACCCATACTGCCAACGACGATGGCACCTACAACCTGTCAGAAACCCAAGCCCGCGCAATCCTTGAACTTCGGCTACAACGCCTGACACAAATCGGCGTCAAAGACGTCACCGACGAGTTGAAAGATCTTGCAGCAAAAATCCGCGAATATCTCGAAATTCTGGGCTCTCGCGACCGGATCATGCAAATCATCCGTGACGAGTTGACAACCGTGCGCGACGAATTCGCGGTGCCACGCCGCACCGAAATCGTCGATTGGTCAGGCGACATGGACGATGAGGACCTGATCGAAAAAGAAGACATGGTCGTGACCGTCACCTCTGGTGGTTACATCAAACGCACGGCCTTGGCCGACTTCCGCGCACAGCGGCGGGGCGGCAAAGGTCTATCCTCGATGGCCACCAAAGAAGAAGACGTCGTCACCACCCTTTTCGTGGCCAATACACACACCCAACTGCTGTTCTTCACAACAGACGGGATGGTTTATAAACTCAAAACATGGCGCCTCCCTCTTGGGTCACGCACCGCAAAGGGCAAGGCAATCGTCAACATTCTGCCAATCCCGACAGGTGTCTCTATCGCTGCCATCATGCCCGTTGACCGCGACGAGGCGGAATGGGACGACTTGCAGGTCGTCTTCGCCACTTCTGCGGGCACCGTGCGGCGCAACAAACTGTCCGATTTCACCAAAGTGATGCGCAATGGTAAAATTGCGATGAAGTTCGAAGGCGACACCGCAGATTACACGCTGATCAACGCGCGGATTGCGTCCAACGACGACGACGTAATGCTGTTCACTGATTCGGGTCGCGCGATCCGCTTCCGCGCAACTGATGTGCGGGTGTTCAACAGCCGTAATTCGGTTGGTGTGCGCGGGATCAGGCTGCAAGGCGACGATAAAGTTGTCTCCATGTCGATCATCCGCCACTTCACGGCAGAATCCGAAGAACGTGCCGCCTATCTCAAGATGCGCCGCGCGATGGCGGGTCTGGCCGATGATGCGGAAAACGAGGATGAAGACGCCCCAGCAGGTGCAATCAGCCCGGACCGTTACGCAGAAATGTCTGCCGCCGAGAACCTGATCCTAACGATCACGGAAAAAGGTTCTGGCAAACTCTCATCGTCACATGACTATCCACTGCGCGGTCGCGGCGGCATGGGTGTTGCGGCGATGGACAAGGCGATGCGCGGCGGCGCGCTTGTCACCTCGTTCCCCGTCGAGATGTCCGATCAGATCATGCTCGTCACCTCGACGGGCCAATCGATCCGCGTGCCAATCGAAGGCATCTCGTTCCGGTCACGCAGCGCGGGTGGCGTCAAAGTCTTTGACACCGCCAAGAAAGAAATCGTCGTCTCGGTTGCATGGATTGCGGATCAGGGCGACGACACCAACATTGAAGATGCTGAAATCATCGAATAATAGGCATACGTAAATCAAACGCGGATCATACGTAGGTCATACAACAATTCAGGCGGGGTTTTCAGGCCCCGCCTTTTGACATAAATCGGGTCACATGACAGATATTCTTAACATCATCGGCGGCGGCATGGCCGGATCTGAGGCCGCTTGGCAGGCCGCAAACGCAGGCCTGAAAGTGATCATTCACGAGATGCGCCCAAAGGTGAAGACCTTCGCGCATCGTACTGAATTTCTTGGAGAAATGGTCTGCTCAAACTCGTTCCGCTCGGACGATGACGAACAAAACGCCGTGGGTCTTTTGCACTGGGAAATGCGTGCCGCTGGCGGGCTGATCATGGCGATGGCCGAAAAGCACCGCATCCCCGCAGGTGGGGCATTGGCCGTGGACCGCGACCCGTTTGCGCAAAGTGTGACAGCCGCTTTAACATCGCACCCTAACATATCAATTTCATACGAAGAAATCACTTCCCTGCCCGATGACGGTCAGTGGATCATCGCCACCGGTCCACTGACATCAGGCGCATTAGCCGATGCCATCGCCGCCCAAACCGGGGCGGAAGCCTTGGCTTTTTTCGACGCAATCGCGCCCATCGTTTACCACGACAGCATCAATATGGACGTGGCTTGGATGCAATCGCGCTATGACAAGGGCGAAACGCTGGAAGAGCAGACCGCCTACCTCAATTGCCCGATGACCAAAGCGCAATACGAGGCATTCATAGATGCTTTACTCGCCGCTGATAAAACCGAATTCAAGGAAGGCGAAACCGCCGGATATTTCGACGGCTGCCTTCCTATCGAAGTAATGGCCGAGCGTGGGCGCGAAACCCTGCGCTTTGGTCCAATGAAACCTGTGGGTCTGACCAATAGCAATGACCCTGAAAACAAACCATACGCCGTTGTGCAACTACGTCGCGACAATGCGCTTGGCACGCTTTATAATATCGTGGGTTTTCAAACCAAGATGAAGTACGGCGCACAAAAGGCTGTTTTTAAAACGATTCCCGCACTTGAAAATGCGGAATTTGCCCGTCTTGGCGGTATTCATCGCAACAGCTTTATCAATTCTCCGACACTGCTCGATACTCAAATGCGCCTGAAATCTCGCCTGAACACTCGCTTTGCGGGGCAAATCACTGGCGTTGAGGGCTATGTTGAAAGTGCCGCAATGGGCCTGCTTGCGGGCCGTTTGGCAGTGGCAGAAATGATGGGTAAAACCGTGCCAGACCTACCAAACACAACGGCAATGGGCGCATTGGTGTCCCATATCACCGGTGGCGCGGCCGCGAAAACCTTCCAACCGATGAATGTGAATTTTGGTCTTTTTCCACCGCTTGACGGGATGAAATCAGGCCGACGCGGCCGTAAAGACCGCTACAAAGGCTACACAGATCGTGCAAAAATTGACTGGCAAGATTGGCTCTCGCAGCTAGGTTAAACCCATGATCACACGCTTCGCCCCATCGCCCACCGGTCCGCTGCACCTTGGTCACGCCTATTCCGCGCTGCTGGCAGAACAAATGGCGATGGATGCGGGCGGCACGTTTTTGCTGCGAATCGAGGATATCGACCTTTCTCGTGCCAGGTCGGAATGGGAGACGCAAATTTATAATGATTTACAATGGCTTGGATTGTGGTGGCCCAAACCCGTAATGCGACAGTCCGATCGTTTGTCCATCTATCAAGGCCGGCTTCAAAACCTTTGGGATCGGCAATATTTATTTGGCTGTTCGTGTAGCCGCCGCGACGTAGTAGAAGCCACAAGCGCCCCGCAAGAAGGCACCGCCCCTCAAGTTGGCCCTGACGGCATCATTTATCCCGGAACTTGTCGTGAAAACCGGGCGTTCGCGCTTGGACCTGTGATGCCTAGCGATATGGTTCTGCGGCTTTGGATGGAACGTGCCGCCAATATGGCCGGCGAAATTCGTGCTCAGGGAAAAGTGATTGCCTTCACCGAAACTGGCCGCGGCCCAAACGGAGAATCCGGTATCATCGAGGTCACCGCCAGCGAAGTGATTAAAGCAATCGGTGACGTGGTGCTTGCGCGCCGTGACATGGGTACGTCTTATCACTTGTCAGTGGTGCTAGATGATGCAGCCCAAGAAGTGACACATGTGGTGCGCGGCGAGGATTTATTTGAGGCCACTAAGATCCATGTGATCTTGCAGCGGCTTTTGCGTCTGCCCACGCCTGTCTATCACCATCACAAGTTAATCCGAGATGAGAACGGTAAGAGATTGGCAAAACGCGACGATGCGCGCGCAATTTCTAAATACCGCGAGGATGGTGCAACACCAAATGATATCAGACAGTTGGTGGGGCTTCCTCATGTATAACCGTGGCTACTTCGACCTCTAGCCCATTTTGAACAGCGGTGAAGAAACATGACCTGCGCCCCGTGTGACATGCTGGTCCGGTCTGGTTGACCTCGATCAAGAGGCAGTCCCGGTCACAGTCAATTTTGAAGCCAACAAGCTGCTGTGTGTTACCGCTTGTGGCCCCTTTGACCCAGAATTCCTGACGCGAACGGGACCAATAAGTTACCTCCCCGCTTGCAAGGGTTTGCGTGATGCTTTCGGCATTCATCCACGCCATCATCAACACTTCACCCGAAGATGCATCTTGTGCAATCGCGGGAATTAGGCCCGCCTCGTTATATATTAGCGTGGCGGGATCAAATGACATGGGTGTGGACCTTTGCAACAGGAGCGTTGCGGACTATCTAAGGGCAAAGCTTTGAGAGGGCAAACCCGGTGTCAGATAAAGTCGAAATGATGAAGCTCTATTCACAGCGCATATTGGCGTTGGCTGCGGATATGCCACGCACGCAAAGGCTAACATCCCCGACAGGAACAGCAAAAAAGCGCGCCCCACTTTGTGGATCAACCGTAACGGTTGATGTCGTCATCACCGACGGAGTGATTGTTGACTACGCACAAGACGTAAAAGCCTGTGCACTAGGTCAGGCAGCGGCCGCAGTTGTTGGCAATGTGGTCGTGGGGCTATCCGCTGCACAAGTCAAAATTGGCCACGACCAAATGTTGGCAATGCTCAAAGAGGGAGGACCAATTCCAACGGCACCTTTCGAAGCTTTAGGTGTTTTGGAACCGGCGCAAGACTACAAGAATCGACACGCCTCAATCATGCTGGCATTTGATGCCACTCTTGACGCTATCGCGGTCAGTCAAACCTAAAAAAAACGCCGCACATCCTATAGGGATGGCGGCGTATAGAGGTGCGATGCTGCATCCGATCTCATTTTCCAAGGGGAGAGGCAAAACCCCCGCTTTGAAATTGGACAGGCAGGTCATCAATCATTGCAAGGTGGGACACGGCAATGTGACGGACCGAATGCACCAGTCGCTGGGCAGGTCAGACTATCCCGGGCAGAGATAGTCCGACAAACAACATTACAAGCAGAGCAGCGGCGCCAATGGCATCGACAAGAATGGTATCACGCGACCGGATGATCGCTGTTTTAATTTCATTCGCCATCGTCTTGCTCCCCTGAATAAATGTTGCCTCTTTGTTCCATGTAGTTAACGGGGTGTAAAGAACAAAATATGAACAAGTCTGCGGGAATGTTATATAATTACCTTAACCGACTGATATTAAACGAATAGCTTTGTCTTGTTCCATTAACCAAAGTAGCGTTCTACTGGCCTGTCCGCGCGCAGATTGCAGCTTTGGATCAATTGAAAGAAGATTTCTGGCGTCGGTCTGGGCAATTTGCATCAGATTTGCTTGCCGTTCCAAATCGGCGATCCTAAACCGCGGCACGCCTGATTGAGCGGTTCCAATCACGTCGCCGGCCCCCCGCATCGCAAGGTCTTCTTCGGAAATGCGAAACCCATCTTCGGTTTCGCGGAGAATTTCGAGCCTGCGACGCCCCGTTTGGCCAAGAGGTTCTTGAAAGAGCAATAGGCAGCTGGATGCGGCAGATCCTCGCCCGACCCGTCCACGAAGTTGGTGTAGTTGAGCAAGACCAAAGGTTTCGGCCCGCTCGATCACCATAATCGAGGCGTTGGGCACGTTTACGCCGACTTCGATCACCGTTGTTGCCACTAGAACCTTTGTCTCACCTGCGACGAACCGCGCCATCGCTGCGTCTTTGTCTACGGAAGGCATTTGTCCATGCACAAGCCCAACGACACCTTCGCCAAGTGTAGCGCGTAGTCGTTTAAACCGTTCTTCGGCCGCGGTCATATCAAGGAATTCGCTCTCCTCGACCAACGGGCAGACCCAATAGGCTTGGCGTCCGTCGGTCACAGCGCGCCTCAATTTCTCGACGACTTCATCCATGCGTTTGGTCGAGATCAAGGCGGTTTGCACTGGCATCCGCCCGGGTGGTTTTTCGTCGAGCACCGAAACGTCCATGTCGCCGTATTGCGCGAGGGCCAAACTGCGTGGGATGGGCGTCGCAGTCATAACCAGCACATCGACCGCCTGCCCCTTTGCGCCGAGCTCCATCCGTTGGGCCACACCAAACCGATGTTGTTCGTCGATCACCGCAAGCCTAAGATCGCTAAATTCGACGCCTTTCTGAAAGACTGCATGAGTGCCCACAAGGATTTGAATATCGCCGTTTGCAAGTTGTTCGAGTTTACGCGCCCTCTCTGCCCCTTTGTCGCGACCGGTCAAAATGTTTAACGAGACCCCCGCACTTGCAGCCAATGGTTGTAGTCCTTCCAAGTGTTGACGCGCCAGAATTTCGGTGGGAGCCATCATCACGCCCTGTCCGCCCGCCTCTACCACTGCCAATAGCGCCATAAGTGCAACGAGGGTTTTGCCGGACCCAACATCGCCTTGCAACAGGCGGTTCATACGTAATGGCGCCGCCAGATCCGTGCAAATCTCCGTGATTGCCCGGCTCTGCGCGCTCGTTGGGTCATATGGCAGTGCGGCGAATACCATTGATTGCAACTTACCTGTAGCATGCGAAGGCCTGCCTTTGCCGCGCCGCGCCGCTGCGCGCGCCAACGCGAGTGTCATCTGATGCGCAAATAGTTCGTCGTAGGCAAGGCGTTCGCGGGCCTTTGCGTAGGGCGATAAATCGGTTGTGGCCTCGGGGGTATGTGCGTCCCTTAGGGCTTGCAACCAATCGGGCCAGCCATGTTGAGATTTGAGCGACGGATCAATCCATTCTGGAAGGTGTGGTGCAAGACCAAGCGCAGAACGGGTCCCTTTCCACATCAGCTTTTGCGTGATCCCTGCATGGAGCGGGTAAACCGGCTCAAAGGCAGGAATTTCGTTTGCGTCCTCGATCCGCACGATGTGATCCGGGTGCACCATTTGTGCTATGCTGTCAAAAGCCTCGATTTTACCAGAAACGATGCGTTTTTGCCCGGTCGGCAATTGCTTTGACAAGTAGTCGCCGCGCGCGTGAAAAAAGACCAATTGAAATGTGGTTTCGCTATCAGTGACGTGAACGCGGTATGGTCGGCCTCGCGAACTGGGTGCATGGTGATCGCCGATCGTCACTTCGACGGTAACGGTAGCTGGGGCAATTACATCACGGATCGACGCGCGCTGACCACGATCTACGCCAGAAATCGGGAGCGTAAAAAGAAGGTCACGTGGTCTGGAAATACCTGAAGTATCAAGTAGTTGCGCGGTCTTTGGTCCGACCCCTTCCAGCTTGGTCACGGTGCCGAATAAAGGGAAAAGTATTTCGGGGCGCCCTGTCATAAACCGGCAATCATGTCCAACCAGGTGTCTTCGCCTATTATTAAGACACCTAGAGATTCTGCTTTCACGGCCTTTGATCCGGCGCCCGGACCTGCAATCAAGATGTCGGTTTTTGCGCTGACAGATCCAGATACTTTTGCACCGAGTGCCTCGGCGCGCGCCTTTGCCTCCGCGCGGCTCATGCGTTCAAGCGTGCCTGTGAAAACGACCGTTTTGCCCGACACAGGGCTACCGCTAGCCTTTGGGATAGCAGCATCTTGGACGCGGAGTTCGGAAATAAGCTGATCGATTGAAGCCCTCTCGGCGGGGTTTTGAAAAGCTGTGATCAGTGATGTTGCCATGACTTCGCCAACGCCGTCTATTCCCAATAGGTCGTCCCATATAGGTCCGTTGCCAATTTCAGCCATAGCTAAGGCGGTTTCCATTGTCTGCCACGTCACGAAATGACCTGCAATCAGACCCGAACTCGCGTCGCCGACATGTCTAATCCCCAAACCAAACAGGGTTTTACGGAATGGAATATCCCTCTTGCTTTCAATCGCTTCAAACAGTTTTTGAGCACTTTTCGCACCCCACCCCTCGCGGTTTTTGAGTTGTTGCAGACCGTTGCCATACCGCGCCTTTAGCGTGAAAATGTCAGCAGGGTTTTTGATCCAGCCGTCTTTATAGAATTGTTCGATTTGTTTTGCACCGAGGCCTTCGATATCAAAGGCACCGCGACTAACGAAATGCTTTAGGCGTTCTACGGCTTGTGCCGGACAAATCAGGCCACCTGTGCAACGGCGCACCGCGTCACCGTCTTCGCGGATGGCGGTAGATCTGCATTCAGGGCAGGTTTTAGGAAATTTAAAAGGCTTTTGTGTCCCGTCACGACGCGAGATATCCACATCCTTTATCTTCGGGATCACGTCTCCTGCACGGTATATTTGAACCCAGTCGCCGATCCGGATGTCGCGACCGTCGCGAATTTCGACGCCTTTTCCGTCGCGTCCGGCAATATAATCTTCGTTATGCAGCGTAGCATTTGAGACGACCACTCCACCAACCGTGACGGGAAAAAGGCGTGCGACCGGTGAAAGCGCCCCAGTCCGCCCCACTTGAATTTCAATATCAATCAGCTTTGTCCACGCCAATTCAGCGGGAAATTTATGCGCAATCGCCCATCGTGGTGTAGTGCTTCTGAAGCCAAGTCGTCTTTGCAACTCGAGATCATCGACCTTATAGACGACGCCGTCAATATCGTAGCCAAGGCTTGCACGCTTGGCTTCAATTTCCCGATAATGCGCAATCATTTCATTAGGTGAAGCACATATTTTGGTTAACGGGTTGGTTTGAAATGCATATGATTTCAGAGTTTCAATTGCGGCGAATTGTGTGGCGGCGAAAGGAGCGGAAATCTCACCCCAAGCATAGGCAAAAAACTTGAGGGGGCGTTGTTCTGTAATCGAAGGATCGAGCTGACGCAACGAGCCCGCTGCGGCGTTGCGCGGGTTCGCGAATGTTTTCGCACCCGCGGCGGTTTGCCTTGCGTTAAGCGATGCAAAATCTTCGCTACTCATATAAACTTCGCCGCGGACCTCTAGAATTGCAGGCACGCCGCTGACTTTATGGGGGATGTCCGCAATTGTACGTGCATTTTCGGTGACATTTTCACCGATGGCGCCGTCGCCCCTTGTTGCGGCCTCCACCAAAGTGCCGTCCACATACCGGAGCGATAAGGAAAGACCGTCAATTTTGGGCTCGGCTGTAAAGAGCAACGTCTCGTCAGGTCGGAGCCCCAAAAATTTACGTATGCGTTCGTCGAAGTCGTGAATGTCCGTGTCCGTAAAGGCATTTTCGAGGCTTAGCATCCGTTGGGCATGTTGCACTTTTCGAAAGCCGTCAGATGGCGACGCACCAACCTGATCAGACGGGCTATTTTCTAGTCTTAAGTGAGGAAAGCGCGTTTCTATGGCTTGATAACGCCTTTTAAGGGCGTCGAAATCAGCATCACTAAGCGTAGGCGCGTCGTCGGTATGATAGTCGCGGTTTGCTTGTAAAAGACGTTTTCCCAAGTAAGCAAGTTCCAACGAGGCTTGGTCTTGCGTCAAGTCGTCAATCGCGATGGTCGCTGTATCTGTATTGGTTTCCTTCAGACGCGGCACGGCTTTCCCCCAAACCCATGATCGGAGAGAGCCCCTGATCAAGTCTAAGTTTTAGCAGTGTCGCGCGCGAGGTAAAGCGTAAGCACCTTCATCACGAGAAATCATTTAGCAGGGAGGTTACGCACCGATGGCGAGTTTTTCTGCGTTCGCAACAGGAACCGGATCGCGAAGAACATATCCACGCCCCCAGACTGTTTCGATATAATTTTCGCCTTCGGTCGCTTCGCCCAGCTTTTTACGCAACTTACAGATGAAAACATCAATAATTTTTAACTCGGGTTCATCCATACCTCCATAAAGATGGTTCAGAAACATCTCTTTTGTCAAAGTGGTACCTTTGCGCAGGCTAAGAAGTTCCAGCATTTGGTATTCTTTGCCGGTCAAATGTACGGTGCTTCCGCCAACATCGACTGTTTTTGCGTCTAGATTGACGGCGATCCGACCGGTGTTGATAATCGATTGCGCGTGGCCCTTCGATCGCCGAATAATTGCATGAATGCGTGCGACCAGTTCTTCACGGTGAAATGGCTTTGTCTTATAATCGTCCGCGCCATGTCCAAACCCTTTGAGTTTGGTATCCGTATCATCATCACCAGAGAGGATAAGGATAGGTGTATCGATCCGGCTAAGTCGCAATTGGCGCAATACTTCATGACCATTCATGTCAGGCAGGTTCAAGTCGAGCAGGATCAAATCGTAGTCGTATAATTTGGCTAAATCGATCCCTTCTTCACCCAAGTCCGTTGCATAAACGTTAAGATTAGCATGGGTTAACATCAATTCGATGCTCTTTGAGGTTGTAGGGTCGTCTTCTACCAACAATATACGCATTCAATTTCTCCGCTGTCGCTTTGCTAAAACACCATAGGCGCCGAATGGTTAATTGTAATTTAACGACGTGAGACAACTTTGCACCCCTACCTAGGGTTGTCTATACCGTTTTAATGCCGTTGCCCTAAGCGCGCCAAGTCCGTGCTGTTCTATAGCTGTTTCCCATTCCGAGAATTCGTCATCAGACAGTGCATACATTTCCATTGCTGCATCACGTGTGATTAAACCACCGTTGACCGCCTGCACAACCAGTGCCTTGCGCGACGCAACCCAGCGCCGTGTTTCGGTGGCTGGCAGGTCCGCGCGCGTCATGATTGATCCGTCAGGCAAGGTCACGGACCGCGGCCCTTCTACTTTTCTCAAATACATCTCTCTATTCCCTTTTCAGGTCGCCCCATGAGCGTTATGCGGTGTCAGCCTTAATGAGAGGTGTAGTGGCACCTTGTTCATGTGTCGTATTTACCTATATTTCGAGCAAAGATTTCACGATCGGATGATCCTATGCCCCTCGACCTGCCTTTAAATTCCCTTGGTTTCGCAAAACCGCCGTCAGAAACACGTGTCGTGGTGGCGATGTCCGGTGGTGTGGATAGCTCTGTTGTGGCAGCACAATTGGCCGAAGAAGGCTATGATGTGGTTGGGGTGACCTTGCAGCTGTATGATCACGGGGCTGCTTTGGCGAAAAAGGGGGCCTGTTGTGCGGGCCGTGATATTCATGATGCGCGCCGTGTGGCCGAGGAAATGGGGTTTCCGCATTATGTGCTGGATTACGAGAACACTTTCCGCGAGGCGGTTATGGACGAATTTGCCGACAGCTATTTGGCTGGCGCGACACCTGTGCCCTGCATTCGCTGTAATGAGCGCGTGAAATTCAAGGACCTGCTAAATACCGCCAAGGATCTGGATGCGGATTGCATGGCGACGGGGCACTATATCCGGCGAATGGTTGGTGCAAATGGTGCGGAACTACATTCAGCGGCTGATCCGACAAAAGACCAAAGCTATTTCCTGTTTTCGACCACACCCGAGCAGCTATCCTATCTGCGGTTTCCGCTAGGGCATTTGACATCAAAAGCCGCGACCCGCGCATTGGCGCAAAAATACGGGCTGGGTGTCGCGGATAAGCCTGACAGTCAAGACATTTGCTTTGTGCCTGATGGCAACTATGCGGCGGTGATCGAGAAATTGCGTCCGGGTGCGGCGGAACCGGGTGATATTGTCGATGGTGAGGGCCGTGTGCTGGGACAACACACCGGTGTTATCCACTATACCATTGGTCAGCGGCGAGGCCTCGGGATTGGTGGTTTGGCCGATCCTTTGTATGTGGTGCGTCTTGATGTGGTCAACCGCCATGTGATTGTGGGGCCAAAGGCGATGTTGGCGACACGCATGGTGCCGTTGCGCGAGATCAATTGGCTTGGAGATGGGAGCCTCATGGCAGGCGGCGAACGTCAGATATCTGTGAAGGTGCGATCAACCAAGCCCCCTATTGAAGCCATTTTGCGCCCAATCACGGATACAGAGGCCGAGGTTGAGCTGCTTGTGGCGGAGGAAGGGGTTTCCCCTGGGCAGGCTTGTGTATTTTATGACCCTGATAGCACGCGGGTTTTGGGCGGCGGGTGGATTTGGCGCGGCTATTGACCCAGTGCGCCAACCGTAGGCCTGCAAGCGCAGAATTTGGACCAAAGCCAGTTGCAGCGGTGCTGCATTACGTGAAACACCCATAATATTAGCCAAAAACCGCTAGCCAACCCAAGCCTCCCGCATTAACTCTGTCGCATGATTTACAATTCTGCATCCGAGTGGCGCGCCGCGCCGCATAAACGTGTTCTTCTTTTCGCCACATCTGGCTTAGGTAAGACACATGTTTCTCACATCTTGCGGCGCTCGGAGGCTTGGTTTCACTACTCGGTCGATTACCGCATCGGGACGCGCTATATGGCGCCGCATATTGTTGATAATGCAATCAAGGCGGCGATGCAGGTGCCCGAATTGGCGCAACTGCTAAGATCGGATTCGATCCATATTGCGGCTAATATTTTGACGGAAGACCTTAAGGCCGTCTCGCAGTATTTGGGCAAACCTGGTGACCCTGCGCGCGGCGGATTGCCGTTTGAGGAGTATGTCGTCCGGCAGATGCAGTTTCAGGCCGCGGAAGAAGCGGCGTTGCTTGATACTGCCGCATTTATTGATCGCGCGCAGTCGCTCTACGGGTACCCGCATTTTATCTGTGACACGGGTGGCTCTATTTGCGAATGGGTTGATCCCGATGACGCGAACGACCCAATTATGACGCAACTTGCAGCGCATAGCCTGATGGTCTGGATCGAAGGATCCGAAGACCATACCGCCGAACTAATCGACAGATTTGACCGTGCGCCCAAACCGATGGCCTATCAGCCTGCGTTTTTGCTGCGGGTCTGGACAGATTATCTTGCGCAAAACCAGTGCAACGCCCAGCAAGTGGATCCCGATACATTCATTCGTTGGGCCTATGCCCAAGCCTTGGCGCACCGTCAGCCCCGCTATAAGTCCATGGCGCAGCGATGGGGGTTGACGATCCCGGCAACTAAAATGGTGAATGTGCAAACCGCGCGCGATTTCGAGGATGTGATTGCGGATGCCCTTGCGGCCCATAGCTAAGCATCATAGCTCGTAAATCTAACCTATACCTATCAGGAATAATCAGATGCCCATCAAGATTCCTTCAACCCTTCCCGCCTATGACGTGCTGACGCGCGAGGGCGTGATGGTGATGGATCCAGATGACGCGACGCATCAAGATATCCGCCCTCTGCGAATTGGTTTATTGAATCTGATGCCCAAGAAAATTCAAACAGAAAACCAGTTTGCGAGGTTGATCGGCGCAACGCCGCTGCAAATCGAATTGACGCTTATTCGCATGTCAGAACACCAGACCAAAAATACAGCTGCCGAGCATATGGAAGAGTTTTATAAAACTTTTGACGAGGTACGCGACGAAAAATTTGACGGGCTGATTATCACAGGTGCGCCGATCGAGCATCTCAACTTTGAAGATGTGACCTATTGGGACGAGTTAACCCAAATTTTTGACTGGACCCAGACCAATGTGCATTCCACATTTGGTGTTTGTTGGGGCGGCATGGCGATGATCAACTATTTTCACGGCGTCCCCAAGCATATTACTGATCATAAAATTTTTGGCTGTTACAGGCACCATGTGACCGATGCGGCGTCCCAGTATTTACGCGGGTTTTCTGACGATTGTGTGATACCCGTCAGCCGATGGACGGAAATGCGCCAAGAGGATATTTCAAAAGTATCCGACCTTAAAACGTTGATAACAAGCAACGATTCAGGTCCATGTCTGGTCGAGGATGCGGCTCATCGTGCGTTGTATGTCTTTAACCATTTCGAATATGACAGCGGCACGCTCAAGCAAGAATACGACCGAGATATTGCGGAAGGCACGCTGATAAACGTTCCGCAAAATTATTATCCAGACGATGATCCTACCCAAACACCGACCAACAGGTGGAGAAGTCACGCCCACCTTCTATATGGTAATTGGATCAATGAAATTTACCAGACAACGAAGTATGACCTTGATGAAATCGGCTCTTAGGACAGTGAAAATAGTGACGCTTGGGCTCGGAGCTCTCTTGGCGGGATGCACGTCGACGGCGCGCACCGCGGCTGTGGAGGCCGCATATCCTCCGATTGGGCAATTTGCCGAGGTCACCGGCGGCCGTGTGCATTATTTGCGCGCAGGCACAGGGCCCGAATTGATCCTTTTGCATGGCGCGGGCGGAAATTTACGCGACTTTACGTTTAAGTTGTTTGACACGCTGGCCGAACGATACACCGTCACCGCGTTTGATCGCCCAGGAATGGGCTATACTGACCGCGTGCCTGGGGTTGCGACGGGCCCGTTGGCGACCCAAGGTGACAGCCCACAAGCCCAAGCGCAAATGTTGCGCGAAGCTGCCGCAGTGATTGGAATTTCAGACCCGATTGTGGCTGGTCATAGCTTTGGTGGAGCCGTTGCATTGGCTTGGGCTACGGCGGGGTTGACCGAAGATAGACCACAGAACGCCAAGGCCGTTGTGTCATTTGCAGGTGTTGCAATGCCTTGGCCGGGCGATTTAGGCGCTTATTACACGATTAATGGCAGCGCATTTGGGGGTGCCGTGACGATCCCGATACTCTCCGCCTTAGCCACGGACAAACAAATCCGCAGTGTTATTGGAAGCACTTTTTCGCCGGACCCAGCGCCCGACGGCTATGCGGAGTATATCGGTGCGCGTCTTACGTTGCGGCCCGAAAGTTTTCGGGCAAATGTGAGGCAAGTGAACACGCTACGCCCGAATGTGGAGGCGATGAGCGCGCTGTATCCGGAGCTAACCCTACCGATTGAAATACTGCATGGGACCGCAGACACGACAGTGCCTATTGATATTCATGCCCGAGAAATCATTAAGATTGTCCCGTCAGCACGACTGACAGAGCTGGACGGCGTTGGACATATGCCACATCAGGTTGACCCAGATGCCGCAATCGCTGCGATTGACCGTGCGGCGACCCGCGCTGGATTGCGCTAACGCCTCGCGTTGCCCATAGTATGAATATGACAACAAGGATGACATTGATGAAGTTACCTTTCGACGGCGGTATCAGCAAATTCTACAATGAATCAGCGCCCAATGCGGTGCGTGCTGCCATTGTGGGCGCCCGAAAGAACGATATTTTGAACGACACTTATCCTTATCCAAAACGTATGAAGCGTGACGCATATGAAGCCGAAATCGCGGCGCTGCAAGTTGAATTGGTACGTCTGCAAGCATGGGCACGCGACACTGGCGAGCGGATTGTTGTTGTCTTTGAAGGCCGCGATGCCGCAGGTAAAGGCGGGACGATTTCGCGATTTCGCGAAAACCTGAACCCCCGTCATGCCCGTGTTGTCGCCCTGTCAAAACCTACCGAAGCCGAAGCGGGACAATGGTATTTTCAGCGTTATATCGATCACCTGCCAAGCGCAGGCGATATCATTCTATTTGATCGCAGTTGGTATAATCGCGGCGTTGTTGAGCATGTTTTCGGGTTTTGCACCCCTGCCGAGCGTGAAAAATGGTTTTCGCAGGTAAATGAGTTTGAAAAGTTGCTGGTCGCCGATGGGATTAAATTGTTTAAGATCTGGCTTAATGTTGGACAAACGATCCAACTTAAACGATTTTTGGACCGCGAAAAAGATCCATTAAAGCAATGGAAGTTGTCGTGGATCGATGTTGAGGGATTGTCGAAATGGGACGCATATACTGACGCGATTGGCGAAACGCTGGACCGCACCCATAGTGACACTGCGCCTTGGACTGTTGTGAAATCCGACGACAAACGCCGTGCGCGGCTAAATACGGTCAGGTCGGTTTTGACCCAGCTTAACTATACTGGACGCAACGATAACGCACTGGGCGCTGTGGACCCATTGGTCGCTGGCGGCCCTGATCTTTGGTATGGTTAAGCGCGGCTACCACCACGGTAATTTACGCGCAGCGTTGGTCGCTGGCTGTTTGTCATTGATCGAAAAACGCGGGCCGACGGGATTTACTTTGTCAGAGGCTGCGCGCGAAGCCGGTGTGACCCCAGCCGCCGTTTATCGCCATTTTGAGGGTCGCGAAGACCTGATCGCAGAGGCCGCATTTCAAGGCTACGAAATTTTTGGTGGAATGCTGGAAAAGGCTTATGCAGGGGGCAAGCCGTCTGATCTGGCGGCATTCGAAGCAACAGGTCGCGCGTACCTTTCATTTGCCAACACATACCCGGGCCACTATGTGGCGATGTTTGAAAGCGGTATTTCGATCCAGAGAACGCCCGCACTTCATGCCGCGGCAACCCGTGCGATGGGGGTTCTGGAAACAGCAGCGGTTGCGTTAAGCGAACATATTCCGGTGGATAAGCGGCCGCCGCCGCAGATGTTTTCGGCCCATATCTGGGCGCTGTCACATGGGGTGGTCGAGCTATTTGCGCGCGGCAGCCCGGGCACAAAATCACCGTTTCCACCAGAAGACCTGTTGGAAAGCGGTATTGGAATATACCTGCGCGGATTGGGCCTTGTTGCCCCGGATAAATAATAGGATCAGATGATGAATGGAACACTAGCAGCGATTTTCTTGATTGCCAGCCTCACGGACATGACACTGACGGATTGTGCCACAGGCTGTTTGACCCGATCAGATGCCACGGCGCGGCTATCTTTCCAGCTGGCTGAAGTGCAATTCGGTGACGTAAAGGTCGGCAATGAGCTATATCTTGGCTATGACATGGGAAGCTCATATGGACCGTTTCAGCCAACCTTTGGTGCGTCGCTGACCGACACGGGTGATTTTTGGGTTGGTGCGGGTGCAAAATGGACAAGCCAAGGCTTCGCCCCGGGGCCACTTTTTGTTGAAGCCTCTTTGATGCCGGGCTACTTTGATCTGGGTGATGGACCAGATATTGGCGGGGCTTTGCAGTTCCGCTCGGCGTTAGGCGTTGGATATGAATTTGAGAATGGCGCTACAGTTTTGGCCGCCTACGATCACCGATCCAATGCAGATACGCAGCTACTTAACCCCGGTCTAGAGACAGTTTCCATTCGGGTCGCGATTCCTTTCTAAGGTAAAAGCACCAAAGAACGAGCATCCCAAACCACGGTTGTCGGAGCGCCTACCTCTAAAACCGGACGTCCAATCAGGTTTTTCATTGCAATATTAAGGGTGTCGGCCGCGCCATCAAGACGCACATCATAATAGGTCATGTCGCCATAATAGACCACCTCGTCAACGATACCTGCAATTGTTTCGCGGTCGGTCGTCTCCCCGTCAAAGAGGAGGGCAAGCGTTTCGGGGCGGATTCCAACGGCGGCCTGGCCTAGATGGATCCCTACCGGTGCCTGTTCTTTTTCGACGTCACAAAGGCCAAGACAGGCAACAGCAACGGAAATCTTGTCGCCGATTGATTTTACGTCGGCCTCCAGGAAATTCATTTTACCTATAAATTCCGCCACACGTCTGCTATTCGGGCGACGATACAGTGTTTCTGGATCGTCTAATTGTCCAATCTCTCCTTCGAACATGACCGCGATCCGGTCAGACATCACCAGCGCCTCTTCCTGGTCATGTGTGACAAGAATAAACGTAATCCCCACATGACGCTGCAGACGTATCAGTTCGACCTGCATCTGTTCGCGCATCTTTTTATCAAGTGCGGACAGAGGCTCATCGAGTAGCAAAACTTTGGGCTTCAATATTAAGGCACGGGCCAAAGCCACGCGCTGACGCTGGCCACCCGAAAGCGCATGAGCTTGGCGCGCGCCAAAGCCCTTGAGGCCAACCATATCAAGTGCTTCCGCAACAGCGTGGTCTTTTTGGGACTTATCAATACCCCGTTTTTTACGCAGCCCGAAGGCGACGTTTTCTGCCACCGTCAAATGCGGGAAAATTGCGTAAGATTGGAATACCATATTGGTGGGGCGCATATTTGCAGGCACCCCCTGCATGTTCTTGCCACCAATCATCACCACACCGTCTGACACCCCTTCAAAGCCTGCGATTGTGCGAAGCAATGTCGTTTTACCGCACCCCGAAGGGCCCAATAGAGAGAAAAACTCTCCCGCCTTAATGGTCAGGTTGATGTCACGCAGCGCATGATAGTCACCGTAGAATTTGTTCACCCCAGTGAGTGAAATTAGGTCGGTCACAAAAAGCCCCCTTTGTCGCGAACGCCCGCACGGGCCATGCCGCGCCTACGCAATATTTCCGCAATGGTGAGTAAAATAATCGAGAGCGTGACCAGAATTGTTCCTAAGGCCATGACAATCGGTAAAGATGAAGGAAATCGCAAAAGACCCCAAATGTATACCGGCATTGTCGGATTTGCGCCCGTGAGAAAGAAAGCAATGATGAACTCGTCCAAGCTTATTGTGAATGCAATAAGCATCGAGGAAATAATTCCAGGCATCACCAGCGGAAGTGTCACAAGGCGGAATGCCGACCAACGACTTTCGCCCAGATCCATTGCTGCCTCTTCCATCGACGGGTCGAGGTTTTGAAAGGCGCCGTTGAGAATCGCGATGCAAAATGGTGTGCTGATCAACACATGGGCCGCGATGACCGTCCAGTTTGATAACCCCAGATCGAGGATTTGCACGACAACCACAAGCAAGGATACTGCGACGATGATTTCCGGGAGTACGAGTGGTAACATGACCAGACCCAAGATGCTGCGTTTGAGTGGGAAATTATACATAGCCCCTGCCCGCGCGGCGCAGACACCTAAAATCGTTGAAAGAAGTGCGGTTACGATTGCGATATAAACCGAGTTTTGCACTGCGGCATGGAGCGCCTTGGTGGTCATTAGGGCGTTGAACCATTCGGTCGTGAACCCCGACAGCGGGAATGCGATAATTGTGGCGTCATTGAACGCGAATATTGGGAGAAGTACAATTGGAGCGTAGAGAAAGATTAGATATGCAATTGCATAGATACGCAAACTCATGAGCGGCCTCGTAAGTACCGCCGATTGAGAAAAACAAATAGCAAGCTGATTGCCGTTACACACAGCATAGCAACGATCGCCAAAGCGGCCCCAAGAGGCGCGTTGTTGAGCGCGAGAAACTGTGTTTGGATCATATTGGCAACCAATTTGCCGCCAGCGCCGCCCATTAACTCGGGCGTCACATAGTCACCGATTGTCGGAATAAAAACAATGAGAACGGCAGCCACAAGTCCAGGCATCGACAGCGGAAGAGTGACGCGGAAAAACGTCGTCAATTTTGTTTCACCAAGATCTTGGGAGGCCTCGATAAGAGACCTGTCGATTTTCTCTAATGCGACAAAAATCGGTAGAATTGCAAAGGGCGCGAAGGCGTGCGCGAGAGTTATGATCACGGCATTCACGTTATACAGGATAAAGGTCAGCGGCTCGTCTATGAGACCAATATTGAGAAGACCTGTGTTGACCACGCCATTATAGCCCAAAATGACTTTCCAAAGAAAAACCCGGATCAAGTAGCTGGTCCAAAAAGGAATTGTAATCAAGAATAGCCACAGTGATTTGCGGTTGGCGGGCACGTGGAATGATACAAAGTAGGCAACCGGGAACGCGAGAGAGACAGTCACTAGTGTCACGACGCCAGACACGAACAAAGATCGTTGCAACAGTGCAAAATAGATCGGTTTGTCAAAAAGTTCACGATAATTGGCAAAAGTGAACGTCGTATCCAGATCCATAAAGTCTTGTGTCCAGAAGCTGAACAAGACGATTGCACCCAGAGGGAACGCGAGCAGTAGAAGCGCATAGATTAACGGCGGACTGACCATTAGTAGTCCGCGGCGTCCTTCTGTTGCTGTTAGCTTACTCCACATGGGTTGATTTTCACCGTGCCGCGGAAAAGTGCAAGGGGCAAACGAGGACTGCTGTGGTTATTCCAATAATTTGTCCGACATGCGCGTAGCAAGCCTGTTTTGTCCCTGTCCGGAGATGTGAACTGCCACGCTTGATACATCTTCGGCGGACTTGTTTTGACTAAGTTCTGATTTTGCCACGACCCGTGTCACTTTGATTTGAAAGGCAACAATTTCAGCAAGCTTAGTGGAAATAAATTCTTTTGGCGCGTCGGCCATTTTCCAAGCTGACGAGCCATTTGTCCGCGTTTCAAACTCTTTAGTAAGACGGCCAACGCCCCCCCGTTTGGACTTGTCATCGCGCAGGAACGTGATTGAGCCGTGCATCTGCGCCACCTCATAGTTCCATGTGGGGACTTGGCGGTGGGTATTCGCTTTGGATGGATACCAATTGGGGGAGATATAACTTTGGGCGCCGTTGAAGATGGCCATGACGTCCTGACCATCTTGTAATATTTGATGCATTGGATTGCTCGCTGCAACATGCCCGACCAACACGTCTGCGCCTATCTGCAACAGCGGGATGGGGTTGGCGATCAATCCATCTTTAGTATGGGCGACGATGGTCGCTAGAGGAAAGTTTGAAATCAAACCCGCAATAGTCGCGAGATCACTCTCTTCAAAATCGGAAGGCAAATACATCTGGTTTCCTTTTGAAACAAAAGAGGGCGACCACTGCTGGCCGCCCTCTTCGAAAAACAAGTCCTGAAGCTTAACGCTTGGAGAACTGGAAGCTCTTACGGGCTTTTGCTTTACCGTATTTTTTGCGTTCAACGACGCGGCTATCACGTGTCAGGAAGCCAGCAGCTTTCAAGGCCGCGCGCAGAGTTGGATCATAAAGCTGAAGCGCCTTGGATACACCGTGCTTGACCGCGCCAGCTTGTCCGGAAAGACCGCCACCGGCAACAGTAGCCATAACGTCGAACTGATCAACAACACCAGCAACCTGGAAAGGTTGGCGCAGGATCATCTGCAGAACTGGACGTGCGAAATACACGGACATTTCCTTGCCGTTCACAACAACTTTTCCGGATCCAGGCTTGATCCAAACGCGGGCTACCGCGTCTTTACGCTTACCAGTCGCGTAAGCGCGGCCAAGCGCATCGCGTACTGGCTCACGGTTGATTTCAACAGGTGCCGCAACAGGCGCATCAACGCCTTCAGCAACTTGGCCCAGCTCTTCGAGAGAGTTCACTTGATCAACCATTATG
>TARA_R110002051_G_scaffold71624_1_pt1 | contig 21868 bp, 19 predicted proteins | sample TARA_R110002051 | Tara Oceans TARA_R110002051 (sample SAMEA4397023) | marine metagenome | biome: Polar Biome; feature: [MES] marine water layer (ENVO:01000295) within the mesopelagic zone...; material: water (ENVO:00002006), including particulate matter (ENVO:01000060) such as......
TACAGCTACCATGAGCAAAGGTGCCTATTTAATTATAGAGCATACCGAAGCACTACATGTTGTAGATGTAAATAGTGGCAATAGATCAAATAAAGCTAAAAATCAAGAAGATACTGCCTTAGAGGTAAATCTTTTGGCTGCTTCAGAAATTGCAAGACAATTGCGTCTTCGTGATATGGGCGGAATTATCGTTGTAGATTTTATAGATATGGTAAAATCACAACACAGAAAAAAGCTTTTTGAACATCTTAGAGATGAGATGAAGGACGATCGCGCCAAACATAAAATACTACCTCCAAGTAAATTTGGTTTAATTCAGATCACCCGACAAAGGGTACGACCTGAAATGAATATTAAAACAACCGAAGAGGACCCTAATAATGCAGGGAAAGAAGTGGAAGCACCTATTGTTTTAATAGACAAAATTACAGTTGACCTTGAAAAACTCCTTAAAGGGCCTGCAAAAGATAACAGTATAACACTTAATATACACCCTTTTATAGCGGCTTACATTACAAAAGGATTTCCATCCATGAGAACCAAATGGTTCTTAGAATATAAGAGATGGATCAAAGTACAACCGCGCGATGCGTATACGTATCTTGAATACCGTTTTAAAAATAAAGACGGCAAAACAATATATTAAGCTATTATGGCTTTGATACTTTAAAAGCGACTCCCAACAGAGTCGCTTTTTTTGTTTTGGGTTTTTGGAGATTTTTTTAAATACTAATCAAAAAAAGTATCTGAATCGAAAATAAAATCATTATACTGGTCGTTAGATATAAATTTTGCTTCAAACAAAGGACTTACTTGAAATAAAATTTTATTCTCTCTTATAATTTGATTTAAATAACTGTCATAATCTTCTATATTTTCATATCTCTCAACTCTAAACCATTTAACATTTAGATCAGAAGAATTATAAAATTTTCCAAAACTCCAATTATTAATTTCTTGAGGCACTTCTGGAAGCGTTATCATTGATGTTTCATTACTATCAAAATTAATGTTCCAAGTATAATAGTTTAATTTTCCTTCAACAGTGGGGATTTCATCAACTGAATTTCCCGAAGAAATTAATAATTTACCTACGTTGTGACCACTTCCATTTACTGTTAGATTTATTTGCCTATCAATAATTTGAAAATCTAAATCCCAATTTGGTATATTATATTTTTCAAGAGGGATACCAACCCTATTTGTTATATAATCCTCTAAACGTAAGAAATGTGAATATTTATAAAATGAAGTATTTAATACATAATCTTCTATAGGCTGAATGTACATATCAGGAGATTGCGTCGTGTTATGACCACTACGCCAAATTTCATGATAATTATTGTTTTTAAAATCATTTTCATTTTGGTATCCTCTTATTTGAAGGCTTCTAGTATGATCATTCTCTAAACCATCAGAATAAGTTGTATCTACAAAACCTTCAATCTGGTCTTCTGTAGATAATTCATTCGCATTTAATTCTTGATTGTTTAATAAAGTATCATCGTTAATCCACATATGACTTACTTGTCTAGTATTTCGATTATAAGCATTGATATAATAACTATCTAAAGTATTATCCTCGTTTAAATATTGATACTTGATAAAAGAAAAAGAAAAATCCAAATGATCATAACCTGTGGAATACCCTGGGTTAATTGACCCTGAAATTATTACATCCTCCGAAAAACCTATAGTATTTAGTTCATATAACTTAAAGTAGTCTCGTCTTCGTGGAGATTTTGGTTTAAATTCACTAAAACCGGACCTAGTTACATCCATTATAGTATACAAATTTGCATATTCTATATCTACAAATTCGTTTCTTGAGGCAATAGTGAACATATAGGGTGCTTCTAAAGCTATATCTACTTCAGTAGATAAAACAAACGATGTTGGGATAGAATCAATCATCCTTGTAGCTAACAATGAACCATCATACGCTGATGCAAAAATCATAAAATCTTTATATCCTTTGCGAAAAAAGTAATTGTCTAAATCAACATCTAATAACTTTCTATGAATTGTAATTGGATAATCTTTTGAAATAATACTACCAGATTTTTCAATTATTTCAATCTTAATATTTGCCGATCCAGTTGGGTATAGTTCTGGATTAAAACTAAAGTTGACATTTGAATTATTCCTTGAGGTTAAAAGTATTTCATCATTAAAATAAACTACTATTGATTCTATTGCCCCACTATTATTTTCAACTGTAAAATTGACATCTATTGATTCATAAATAATAGGATTATTAGTTAAGATGTTGCTTGTAATATCTTTAATCTCAACCTCATTTACTATTAAATCTTCTTCACATGCAGCTAATATGGAATAAACAAATACTACTAACAACAATTTCCTCATCCTTAAAATTTATTTAAACTATATTAACAAAACTCACAAACGCCCAAAATATTTCAAAATTTCTACTTATTGATAAGTTGTATTAAATTTACTGACGTTTATTCTCAATTATAATAAATAAACTTTTGACTACTCCAAAAACTAAAGGCTACACTGTTCAAGAAGCCACTAAAAAAATAGAAAGCTACTGTTCTTACCAAGATCGGTGCCATAAAGAAGTGGTTTCGAAATTGAAAGACATGGGCATGATCCCTATTGCTATAGATACTATAATAGGACAGCTAATTGAAAATCGTTTTTTAAATGAAGAACGATTTGCAAAAAGTTTTGCCAGAGGCAAATTCAATATTAAAAAGTGGGGTAGAAATAGAATTGTTAGAGAGCTCCAATTTAGAGATATATCTAAATTTAACATTACTACGGCCTTAAAAGAAATTGAACCTGAGGCCTATTTAACCGCCTTAGATGATTTGGCAAATAAAAGACTTGCACAAATAACAGAATCCAATATTCAAAAGCGGAGAAAAAAACTTGCAGATTATCTTCTTTATCGTGGTTGGGAAAGTCATTTGGTATATGAAAAATTACAAGAACTTATAAAATAGCTTCGCTTATTAATTAGGTAAATATATTATACCTATTATTCGTTTGTTTAATAGCCCTCTCATTTTTTTCATCAATCCACTCTTGACCTTTTAATTTTCTCATTAATACATCATAATAACGCATTATAAGGATGTTATACGATGCTTTCGCTAAATTAATTGGATTACGTGCCAAGGCACGAAGACTCATTGAAAAACCAGGTGTTTTATATTTCATATAATGCCAATACCCTTCGGGCATATACAATACCTCTCCATGAGATAGTGTGGTTTTAAACCCAGATGCTTTTTCTAATACTGGCCACTTTTTATAATCAGGATTCGAGAAATCTATACTCTCATGTGTAATTAAAGAATGAGGAACTTTGTATAACTTCTTTGTTTCTGACTGAGGAAAAAGCACAACTTCTTTACTTCCATCAAAATGAAAATGAAAAATATTAGCTAAATCTATATCGTAATGCATGAAAGTATGTGAATCTTTCCCTCCAAAAAACAACATTGGTACTCCTTTCAACAATTTTAGTCCAAAATCTGGAACACTATAATCTTTCTGCAACTCTGGCACTTCCTTAAAAATATTCCAAAGGAAAATTCTATATTTTGTAGGTTCTTTTTTCAATAAATCCACGTAATCCGCCATCCTCATTTTGGCGTGTGGCTCATTAAACCCATCTTTATGCTGCACCGGCCTGTCATCATATAGCGGTACGGTCTTTTCCCCTGCTACTGCTTTAATATAATCTAAATTCCATTTAGAAAATGCAGGCCAATCTTCAATAGCCTGCTCTAAGACAACAGGTTTCTGTGGCTTAAAGTAGTTCTCGATAAAGTCTTCCTTGGTAATATTACTTACCCTTGGTATATCTGCTAAATTCAATTACAAATGGTTTTTTAGGGAAACCAAAGGTAATTAACGATTAGAAAATAATTTCTTAAAAATGTATTAATGTGGTTTTAGTTGGTGATTTTAGCCTTTTGCTTTGCGGTTTCATTACGCTCTATGGAATGACCAGGTCTTGACCATTTTGGTTTTTCACCCATTGCTTGTAATGCTGAGTCTTTTGCCTCCACAGTTTTAGGCTGAGATACTTTAGTAAATGGTTTTTGCGGATTTAATCCTAGCATTTTAAACATTGCCATATCCTCATTTACATCAGGATTGGGAGTCGTCAACAACTTGTCGCCCGCAAAAATTGAATTTGCACCTGCAAAGAAACACATTGCCTGCCCTTCTCTACTCATTTGTGTACGGCCTGCAGATAAACGTACTTGGGTCTCGGGCATTACAATTCTTGTGGTTGCTACCATACGTATCATTTCCCAAATAGATATTGGTTCAATATCTTCCATAGGTGTTCCTTCTACAGCAACTAACGCATTAATTGGCACTGATTCTGGTTGTGGGTTTAATGATGTTAGGGCTACTAACATTCCTGCCCTATCTTCCAATGCTTCACCCATACCAATAATACCACCGCTACAAACAGTTACATTACTTTTACGAACATTTTCTATAGTATCTAAACGATCCTCAAAAGCACGTGTAGATATAACATCTTTATAATAATCTTCCGATGTATCTAAATTATGATTGTAGGCGTATAGTCCGGCTTCAGCCAAACGTTTTGCCTGATTTTCGGTAATCATGCCTAGCGTACAACACACCTCCATATCAAGTTTATTTATGGTACGTACCATTTCTAAAACTTGATCAAACTCTGGGCCATCCTTTACATTTCTCCAAGCGGCACCCATACAAACTCTAGAGCTGCCAGAGGCTTTAGCACGAAGAGCTTGAGCTTTAACTTGAGAAACAGCCATAAGGTCATTTCCTTTAATATCTGTATGATAACGTGCTGCTTGTGGGCAATACCCACAATCCTCGGGACAACCTCCAGTTTTTATTGAAAGCAATGTAGAAACCTGAACCGTATTTGGATCATGATTTTTTCTATGTATAGTTGCAGCTTCGTAAAGAAGCTCCATTAATGGCTTGTTGTATATTTCTAGAATTTCTTCTTTTGACCAGTTATGTCTTGCTTCGCTCATAAAATCTCATATTCTTTCTGCCCCCAAAAATAGTGGAATTCTAGTTTATATCTTAATTAAGTGATTTTAAAAATCAGGATTATAAAAATTATTCGACGTCTTTTTTCTTATTTGGGCCTATACCCTTACTTTTTTCATCAATAGGTTCTGATGTACCATCCTTACCTTTTAAATACTCTGGTAATTGCATCCCTGCCATATTAAACATTTCTTGAAGTGGCGGTACCGACTTATACATGCCAGATATAAAGTTGGCAGTAGAATTTTTACCGTCTTCCCCTTTTGCTCCAGAATCCCAAACGGTCACCTTATCAATTTTAATATTTTTAATTGCTTCGGCTTGGGTTTTTACTAATTCTGGTAATTTATCAGCAATCAATAAAAGGACGGCGTCCTTAGGGTTATTCCCCGCAGCCTTCACTATTTCATCTAAACCTTGTGCTTGCTTTGTTAAAACCTCTAAAAGACCTTGTGCTTCTGCCTGTGCCTTAAACAAAATAGCATCTGCTTCACCTTTTGCTCTTCTTCTTATTCTCTCAGCTTCTGCTTCCGCATCTATCTCAACTTTCCTTTTATCTATTTCAGCAGGCACTACAATATCGGCCATTTGCGAACTTCTTACTCGTTCCGCTCTTGCCAATTCAGCATCGCGTTCTGCAGCATACGATTCCTCTAATGCTTTCGCCGACTGAACTTTTTCTGCAGCTATTGCAGTACGTTCTGCCTCAGCCTCTCTTTGTCTTCTTAAAGAATCTGAATTTGCTACATTAATCTTAGCAATATTTTCCCCTTCTACAGCTTGTGCATTGGCCGCTGCTACTTGCGTACGTTCATCCTGTACCGCATTAGCCTCACCAATAGAACCATCTCTATTTTTTTCTGCAACAGATTTACGCGCTGCATTTATGGCGTGTGCCGCAGCTTCTTTACCTAATGCCTCTATATAACCGGACTCATCTACAATATCCGTAATATTTACATTGATCAGTTTAAGACCTACTTTCTTTAATTCCGACTCAACACTTTGCGAAATATTGGTTAAAAATTTATCTCTGTCCGAGTTAATTTCTTCAATATCCATTGATGCCACAACTAAACGCAATTGACCAAAAATAATTTCTTTTGCCAAATCTTGAACTTCTTGCATTCCTTGACCTAACAAGCGCTCTGCTGCATTCTGCATAATACCAGGTTCTGTAGAAATACCAATTGTAAACCTTGAAGGTACGTTTACCCTAATATTCTGCTTACTTAATGCATTCACCAAATTAACCTCAATAGAAATAGGTGTAAGGTCTAAATATTCATAATCTTGTATTACTGGCCAAATAAACGCTGCACCACCATGTATACACCTAGCAGAATTTCCTGATCCTACTTTACCATATACTACAAGAATACGATCAGAAGGACACCTTTTATATCTTCTGATAAATGAAATAATAATGATAAAAAAGAAGAGGATGGCAAAGCCAATAGCAATTAAAGATGCTCCTCCAGCTAATTGTAATGGTAATAGCATAGGGTTATTTATTTAATAGTTCAACAATTAAAATTCCATTTGCGGTTACCTGCTTTACACGTACCACATTATTTTGAGTTAAATCTTGATTCTCATCGGTCAATGCTTCCAATTCTCTTAATGTTCCTTGAACATTGATACTCACTTTGCCAATTCTTGATCTATTTGCCCCAATAGTAAGATAAACCTCGCCTATTTGATTTAAGGCATTATTTAATTTAAGTGTTCCACTACTTTGTAGTTTGGCTAAATAATAAAACAGTGATGCCATGGCAACCATCATTAATAAGCCACAAATAACTGAAATAATTACAGTAAGCATTTGTGAAAGACCATTGTCTAAACATGCAATACCTGTCCATCCAAAAATGGTAAAAAAACCGGTTAAATTCTTAAAAGATAAAAATTGAAATCCAACACCATGATCACCTTCAATATCCGTATCTACATCTCCACTCATATCATCCGCATCACCCCCAAATAGAGTAGTAACAAGAAAAATCAATAAGAAGAAAGATGCAATTATGGCAACCACCCAGTATACTTTTTCAAAAACGGTTAATGCATTAAACCAAGTTTCCATAATAAAATCTTATTCAGTTAACAATTGAAAGATAATACTTAATGCGAATTAGATAAAAGGTTCATAACTATTTATTTAGAAAATAGACAATTAATCTTAGCCCTTTGAAACCAGAATACTAACCGCATTACCGCCAAAACCAACAGCATTTACCATTACTTTTTTAATAGATGTCGATACTTTTTCTTGTTTAAGAAATGGTACTGATATAAATTCATTATTCTGAAGCATAAGAACCGCAAACTCTAAATTAAGCATACCAGAAGTAGCAAAAGTGTGACCTAGTTTCCACTTATTAGTAGTTAATTTGGGCATTTTGTTGCCAAAAAGTTTTTTTATGGCATTATATTCCGATAAATCGCCTTTTATGGTCCCAGGTGCGTGCATTACAATTACATCAACCTCTGAAGAAGGTAGTTCTCCCAAGGCCATTTTCATCGATTTCTGGAAACATTCAGCATTTGCAGAAATAGAGGTGTTATGCTTTAAAATCTCTGTAGCATAACCAACACCATCTATTGTTGCTAAGGCATTTTTCACTTCTCCTGTTTCTAGACATGCTACAGCAGCTGCCTCACCTAAAATCATGGTATTATATTCTTTTTCTAGGTTTAGAGCTTGGCAAGGGTAACTTGGGCTTCGTTCAGTTACTGTTGAGATATCGACTACCGAAGTAGAATTTGAATCGGGATCTTTTGCATAAATTTTTAAAGCTTTCATTTGGGCAATGGTAAAATCAGTTAATGGTGCCTCACTGGCGCCTACTAAAAACTTATTTGCCATACCACTTTTAAGCCAAGCCACACCATTTATTACAGAATGCAAGCCCGTAGAGCAAGTAATGGAATGAGAAATTTCTGGACCTGTTGAACCCAAATCATGAGAAACCCATGAAGAAATATTGCCTAATGTTGTTGTTGGCGAACTAAGGGTTGATGCTTGCCCTGATTCTAAATATTCCTTATGGTACTCTTCAAACAACTTTGTAGCCCCTCTTGACGACCCTAAATTAATTCCAAATTCGGCATCTTTTCGCCAACCAGAATCTCTTATGGCTAACCTAGATGCTACCATAGCAAATAGAACACTATCATCTAACTTCCTATACTTATTATCAGATTGGCGAAGTTCTTCTACAAGTTCACGTGCTGATTTTACTAGTGGTGCAACCCAATATTTAGCTCCATTATTATCCTGTAAAGAAAAAAAATGTTCTTTATTCCGATAAGCCTTCCAGGTTTCCTTTAATGTACTGCCTATTGGCGAGAGCGAGGCTATGGCTGTTATGGATATTTTCTCTTTCAAATTATAATCTAAAATATTTCTAGTGCTTCTGAAATTGTATCGTAAATTTTTTGAAGATGATTGTTGGTAATAACGTACGGCGGAAGTACATAAATAGTACTCCCTAAAGGCCGTAATAAAACACCTCTTTCTACAAAAAAGTTATACAAATTATCACGTAAACTACCGTAACGTTCCATTTTAATATTTAAATCAATGGCCAATATTACACCCATTACTCTTACCTCTTGTACTTTTATATGCTTTTCAATTTTCTTTGCAAAGGAGACATGAGCACTTTCTATATAAGTTCTTCTTTTTTGAATTTCTGGGGAGTTTAAAAGTGCAATTCCTGCCAATGCAGCCGCACAACCTATTGGATGCGCGCTAAAAGTATGGGCATGAAAAAAGCCTTTATGTACCTCATCACTTAAAAAACGATTAAATACTTCTTGACTACAACTTGTAATACTCAACGGAAACATGCCCGCAGTAAGTGCTTTGCTTAAACAGATAATATCTGGTTTGTTTTCTAAATAGTCAGACGCAAAATTTTTTCCTGTTTTACCAAAACCGGTCATTATTTCATCTGCAATTGTTAAAACATCGTTTTCTTGACAAAGTTGAATTAACTCATCTAATCCACTAGCCGTATGAAATTTCATGCCCGCAGCACCTTGCACCAATGGTTCAAAGACAAAAGCGGCGCAACTATTCTCCTTTAAAATTTTAACTAATTTACTTTTTACCTCTCTTAAATTATCTTCTTGCGGAGTAGGAATACGTACTACTTTTAAAAGAAAATCTTCAAAAGGACCGTTATACGATGACAATCCAGATGCACTCATTGCCCCAAAAGTATCGCCATGAAATCCGTCTTCAAAAGCAATTAAAGTATCTCTTTTTTCTCCGTTATTATGAAAATATTGCAACGACATTTTTATGGCTGCTTCTATTGCTGTAGACCCATTATCATTGAAAAATATTTTAGATTGATTTTTAGGCAATATCTCTATTAACTTTTCGGACAACTCAATAGCTGGCTCATGAGTGAGGCCACTAAACATTACAAAATCTAATTTTTGCATTTGCTTAGTTATGGCTGAAACTATGTATTCATTAGAATGCCCATACATTACCGTATACCATGATGCAATACCGTCTATATATTCCTTATCATTCTCGTCAAATAACAAGGCTCCCTTAGCTTTTACAATTGCTAATTGTGGTTTATTCAACTTATGTTGGGTTAACGGGTGCCACAAGTGCTTTTCATCTCTGGTCGTAAGATTTTCCAAGGTCATAGAATTTATAATTCGGCATTTTCTCTATCTTGCAAAGATCGGGAAATAAACCGCAATAAAGAGATGCTCTTAAAAAGAAACAAAAAAGCCTTTATAGACTTTTCTGAGATTAAGAATACTACCGTATTATTAATTTTTTTTGTAATTACATTTTTAATACGTTTTCCCTTTTTCTTTCGAGATTATATTGACCGAGACGAAAGTACTTTTATATTATTAGGACAATCTTGGGTTGATGGCTTTTTACCTTACACTCAACTATGGGATTTAAAACCACCTCTTACTTTTGCATTTTTTGCTGCAATCATATCTGTATTTGGCAAGAATTTTATTGCTATTAGATTAGCCGGTGTTATTTTGGTAGTTGTTACTGCCTACTTTACTTATAAGATTACTTTGTCTTTACTATCTAAAAAGGCATCAATTGTAGTAGGTGTTTTTTGTATTGTTCTATTAAGTCTTTTTGGAAGTTTACAGGGGGTAATGTCTGAACATATTTGTATCGCATTTTTTATACCGGCACTCTACCTTTTACATGCCAAAAAATATTCTGCATATGTGCTCCTAGCTGGTGTATTAATGGGCGCAACGGTTATGGTGAAATTAAATATGGCCTTTCCTATATTTTTTATTGGCCTTTTTCTTTTGTACGAGTCATTATTTATTAAAAGAAACCTTAATCTGATACAGGTAATTTTATTTGGAATAGGAGTTTTGGTTGTTATTTTCGCTACCATTTTACCTTATTACTTAACTAACCAAACGCATATATGGTGGAAATCTGTGATTTTAGCTCCTTTAGAGTATACGGAAGCAAGAAGATATTCTATTTTTAAATTAGCTCCCATATTTGTTATTACTAGCGCTTTTCTACTTTATGCATACAAAAGCAAAACAATCAATTTTAAGAACAGAACTGTTCAATTACTACTTGTAGCTTTATGTGGTGTGCTATTTTCATTTGTTAAAGGAGGCAGAATAAATGGGCATTATCTTATTCAAATACACCCCATGCTACTTATTCTAGTAGCCATTGTACTATTTAAATTAACAGAAACCTACAAGCCTATAATACCAAAATACGTATGGCTCATAGCTTTATTAATACCCGCGGAAAGTTATTTAGAATATACCAATATACTTAAAACCAAATATAAGCGTAATACATACTTTAATGGAGAAGGATTTTCTGTGCCCGCTTTTATTAAGGCTAATAATTTAGAGACTAAAAATATAATGTTCTTTGAGTACCATATTGGATACTGGAATTTGGGCACTTTACCACCAACAATTGCATCTACCCACCCTAGCAATATTTGTAGAGATGAACTATTTACTTTCTTTGGTAACCCTAGAAAAAATTCTATGGAAGAATTAAAGTATATAATGGAAGAATTACAACCAACAACAGTCGTAATAAGAAAAGGCAGAAGTATCTTAGATAAAAATGAAATTGAAGAGAATGAATATTTAAATGCATATTTAGCCAAACACTACGGCATTTTTACCACCGTTGATAATGCAGAAATTTTACAGCGTTTAAAGTGACTTTAATATTCCTTCGAACTCTGCAGCATATTTTTTAATTACTTCTTTATCAAAATTATCTTCTTCATCAATTCTACCTAATGACGCAACACCTGTTTTAAGTAATATAATATTTTCAGTTTGAGGATTAGCCTCACCACTAAATAAAACCGAAACCTCATACCCCTTTTGTAACAACCAATTTATTGTTAATAAGGAATGGTTTATACTACCTAAGTAATTTCTTGATACTACAACCACCTTATAATCTGGCATTATAATATCAAACATAGTATCTTCTTCATTTAATGGGACCAATAAACCTCCAGAGCCTTCAATTATTAAATGATTATCCGTTTCTGGTTCATTAATATGAAATCTATCTATACGAATACCATCAATTTCTGCAGCTGCATGCGGACTAAGCGGAGATTTCAACTCGTAACTACATAGATGAAACTTACTTTTATTATTAGAAACAAGACTTTTTACCTTTGCAGTATCTGAATCATCCAAATCACCTGCTTGAACTGGTTTCCAATAGTCTGCCTGTAGTGCCTCTGTAAATATCGCCGAAGCAATTGTTTTACCTACACCTGTTGAAATACCTGTTACAAAAATCTTTTGCATTATTTAATTAGTTTGAGTTAGTGATCATACCACAATTTAGGCACTTATATTTTCTTTTTTCGAAAAATGGAAAAAGTTTATAAAAAACTCCCTTCCTGTTATAATATGGTTCTGATTTTTGAGCTTTACAATTGGGACAAACAATAGGATCCCCAAAACTATCAACAGCATAGGCTCTAATTTCATTATAAATTTCCAAAGCTCTTTCTTTATCTTTAGAATACACTTGTAACTTAACTCCACCAATAGCATTACTTATAATGGGGTCAGAATTTAAAGTATTCTCATCTCTTAGAAATACTGGTATTCCTTCAGATTCAAGTTTTCCTTTCACAATTTGTACATCTGCAACATATTCAAAAGAAGCTAGTTGATAAAATTTATCTTCCATGTATATTAAATAAAGCTACTTAATAATTTAACTAAAAGTCCAATTTCTTCTTTAGAATTAAAACTATGAAGACAAATTCTAAGACGTTCTTGGCCTTCAGGAACGGTTGGCGACAAAATTGCTTTTATATTAAACCCTTTATCAATTAACTTTTTAGATACTTGTTTTGCTTTTTTGGAACCAGGTATAATACAACCTTGTATTGCCGTATTACTTGGAATAAAAAAAGTATCTAGTTTATGAGTGGTTACCTGTTTTTTAAAAAACTCTATATTCTCTTTTAGTTTTGCCTTTGGCTCCTTACTCAATTCTTGCATAAATGAGTGTGCAGTAATTATAGTTGCTAATGTATGTGGGGTAAGCGCCGTAGTATAAATAAAAGGTTTTGCAAAGTTTACCAAGAAATCTTTTAAATCGTTAGACCCCAAAATTGCCGCACCATGACACCCAAACCCTTTACCAAATGTAACTGTTCTCGCAAAAATATCTTTTTCAAGCCCTAATTCTGGAATTAATCCTTCGCCATTTTCACCCAAAACTCCTACAGCATGTGCTTCGTCAACTATTAAATTAAAACCACTTTTTTTGGTATACTTTACCAGTGCTTTTAAATCCGGTGTATCGCCATCCATAGAAAAAACACTTTCAGTTGCTATATAAACAGCACATTCTTCGCTCTCGTTTCTAGCTAAATTTAAATCAATCTTCTCTTTTAGGTTAGTTAAATCATTATGTAAAAAACTGTAAGATTTTGCATTACTCATACGTATACCTTCACGTATGCTTGCATGAACTAATTCGTCATAAAAAATTAAATCTCCTCGTTGTGGCACAGCACTAAACAACCCTAAGTTAGCATCATAACCAGAATTAAAAACAAGTGCTTTATCAGCCTTATAAAAATTGGCCAATAAAGGTTCCAGAATAGCATATAATTTATGATTACCAGATAATAACCTAGATCCGCCAGAGCCGTTTGTAGCAACATTTTCCTTTAATAATAACTGAAAAGTTTTTGAAAATAAGGTTTCGTTTGTTGCAAAGCCTAAATAATCATTAGACAAAAAATCTATTGATCCGTCAGCAAAACTTAGTTGCCTAAAAGTATCCTCTTTTTTACGGCTTGCTAAAATCTTTAGCAATTTATTGGGTAGTTGGCTCATTCAACAAAAATAACTTTTCTATGAAACGAAAAGAAAATAAATAAGGCCTTGACGGCGCTTTTCTAAGTGGTATTATCAACAATTTTATTTTTTAATAGAATTTGCAAAAATTAAATGCCTTATTAGCATTATTAAACTGATTAATAAATACTTACAAAGACCTTTGAAGTCTTTTGAATAGAAAATAAACACGTTTATTAACTAGTAATACAAACAAATAGCATATTTTTGCTTCTTTTTTTAAAGAATTTTCCTACTTTAATGTAAAAGTAGGAACAATTACATCCCGCTTTTTTTGGAATTAAATGGCAGAGAATAATATTTTAGACTTAAAAAGACTTGAGACATTAATGTCGTTTGATGTAATGGATACGCTTCCTGAATCTGTTTATGATGACATAACTGCTTTGGCGGCTGCCATATGCAATACTCCAACAAGTCTTATTTCATTAGTAGATGATAAAAGGCAATTTTTTAAATCGCACCACGGGTTAGGTATTAACCAAACACCTATAGAAGTTTCCTTTTGCAAACATGTTATAATAGATAGCGAAGATTTATTCATAGTAGAAAACACCCATGAAGATGAACGATTTGCAAACAATTTATTAGTTACAGAAGATCCTAATGTTGGATTCTATGCCGGTGCATCATTAACCACAGCTAACGGTCATCGTCTTGGTACATTGTGCGTAATTGATTACGAGGCAAGAAAACTTAGTCCTCAACAAATAGCTGGCCTAAAAACACTTGCCAACCAAGTAGTACAATTACTAGAACTACGTAAGTCTAAAAAAATAGAAGAAGGTCAACGACGCGATTTAGAAAGAAAAGGCAAACTATTAGATAATATTGTAAAAGCTACAGGTATAGGTATTTGGGAACGTAACCTAAAGGAAGATGCGATAGTTTTTAATAACAGTGCTCTTGAGATATTAGGGATAAGCCACCCAAAAGAAATCCCAATAAAAATCAGTAAATGGCTTACCTATATTCATCCAGATGATTTAATAAAAGTCAAAGAAAGATATTCCAATTGTTGCAATATTAAAACCAAAGCATGTGAACTTCAATATAGAATGAAGCATACAGACGGCCATTATATTTGGGTAAATGAATATGGTAAAGTGTTAACTTGGAATGAGAAAAATGAGCCGCTATTAATGTATGGAACTATTCAGGATATTACAGAAAGAGTAAATTATAATACAGAATTGGAGCGGCTTAAAAATAACCAAGAAGCCATGATCAATAGTACTAGAGATTTAATGTGGTCTATAGATCTAGATTTTAAATTAATTACAGCAAATTCTTCGTTTCATGAGTTAATAAAAAGAAATTTAGGCTTCAGTTATAAAGAAGGTGATTATACTTTTTCCGAAACATACGATGAAGCAATAAACAATAAATGGAAAGCCTATTTTAACAGAGCTTTAAAAGGAGAAACTTTTTCTATAAAACAAAAATTCGAAGATCCAGTAAAGCATTGGATAACTTATGGTTTAACTTCTTTTAACCCTTTATTAGATTCAAAAGGAAAACAAATTGGTATTACTTGTTTTTCAAAAGACATTACCTCTGAAGTGTTATCACAACAAGTTTTAATGAATGCCAAAGAAGAGATGGAAAAAATTATGGAGGCTTCTTTAGATATCATCTGTACTTTGGATGAAGAAGGATACTTCTTAAGTATTAATAAGGCATGTAAGAAAATATGGGGTTACGAACCAAAAGAATTGATTGGTACCCAATATATAGATTTGGTTTTTGAGGAAGATCAAGTTAAGACTCAGGATTCTGCCAACTCACTTTTATCAGGTACAAAAGAAACAAATTTTGAAAACAGATATGTACATAAAAATGGTTTTTTAGTTCCTATGCTTTGGTCATCTAATTGGGATGAAAAAGATTGTGTATACTATTGCATTGCCCGGGATAATACAGAAAAGAAAAAGGCCGAATTAAAATTAGAAAATAGCGAGCGCTTGTTTAAAACACTAGTTCAAGAAAGTAGTGACATTATAACTATACTAGATGTAGAAGGAAATTTTAAATACGTAAGCCCTAGTTCTATAAAAGTAATTGAAATAAATCCCGAAGAGTTTATTGGTCGTAATGTTTTCGAGTTTATTCATCCAGATGATTATAACAAGGTGCAAGGTAAGTTTTATTCTATAATTGAAAATGATTACGTAAAAATTGAACCATTTAGGTTTAGTAATAATTTAGGTGAATGGAGATGGTTTGAAGCAATAGTAACCAACCAACTTAATGAACCGTCAATAAATGGTATTGCCATTACCTCAAGGGATATTACTGAAAAACGCATGGCTGAAGAACAATTAGAAACCAGTGAACGGCGCTTTAAAACATTAGTACAAGAAGGTAGTGATATGATTTGTATTGTTGATAAGCATGCAATTTTTTCCTACGCCAGCCCAACCTCTACAAACATCTTAAATATAACTTCAGAAAAATTTATAGGCACTAATGCTTTTGACTATTTACACCCTAATGACCTTGAAGATGTTAAAAAAGAATTTAATAGGATTTTTAAAGAACCTCAAATTACTATTGGCCCTTTTAGGTTTAAACATGGAAACGGTAATTGGATTTGGATGGAAACTATAGTTACAAATCAATTAAACGAGCCATCAATTAACGGTATCGTATTAAATTCTAAAAATGTGACTACACGTGTACAACATATTAACGCTATAAAACTACAAAATGAGAAGCTTAAAGAAATAGCATGGACACAATCACATATTGTTCGTGCACCAGTTGCTAGACTAATTGGATTAATTAATTTAATAAAAAACGAAAATGATATTTTGCAGTCCGATGAAAAAGAACAAGTTTTAAATTTTATTTATACATCTGCAAACGAAATAGATTCTGTTATTAAAGAAACCGTAGAGAAAACCGCTACCGCAATAGATTTAGAAGAATTTAAATGAATTACCAATTACTACTAATAGAAGATGATCCCATTTTTACATTTCTGTTGGAAAAGGGATTAAAATCCGTTGAACTAGAAGGCGACATTTTCAACTTTTTAAATGGACTAACTGCTATTACCTTTTTAAAAAATGAATTCTCAAGAGAGAATAATTACATCATTTTTCTTGATTTAAATATGCCCATCATGAATGGCTGGGAATTTATGAATCAGTTTGAAAAGCTTGGAAATACAGATAATTGTTTATTGTTTGTTTTAACTTCATCCGCATATCAACAAGATCTAGATAAACTAAAGAATATGCCATTAGTTAATGATTTTATCACAAAACCTATTACCGAGTATAATTTAAAGGGCATAAAAGAAGTTGTTGAGAAAAAATTTAAGAAGTAAAAAATATTCGTATCTCCAAAATTAAAATCTAGAATAGCTATTCAATACTTAGCTTCATTATCTTAGCTAAAATTTATTTTATGCGCTATGTACTTCTATTTGTCTTTTTAGGACTCCAGCCTATTCTATTATCAGCTCAAATTAATACCTACTCCATTTCATTTGAAAATGCTGTTCATCACGAAGCAAAAATAACTGCCAATTTTAACACTCTTTCGCAAGACACTTTATCAATACGAATGAGCAGGACCTCACCAGGTCGTTATGCCTTGCATGAATTTGCTAAGAATGTCTATAATTTAAAAGCTACCGATAGTAAGGGCGCCAATCTATCCACAATTAGAGTATCCCCGTATGAGTGGAAAATAAGTGGTCATGATGGTCAAGTAAACATCGCATATACTTTATTTGCCAATAGAGGAGATGGCACCTATTCCCAGATAGACGAAACACATGCTCATCTTAATATTCCCGCTACTTTTATGTATGCACCATTATTAAGCGAAAGACCTATCGAAATCAATTTTAAAAATAGAGATGATTTAAATTGGAAAGTAGCTACTCAATTGCCACATGTAAAAGACAATATTTATAGCGCTCCTAATCTTAACTATTTTATGGATAGCCCTACAGAGTTAAGCAATCATAAAGTGAGAGAATTTGAAGTGGACGGTCAAAACATAAAATTAGCATTACACGATCCAGGTTCAGAAGAAGAAGCAACTACTTATTTTGAGAAAGTGAAAAAAGTTGTTCTTACTCAAAAAGATGTGTTTGGTACGCTACCACCATTTGATTATGGGACCTATACCTTTTTAGCCTGTTATGTACCAAATGCGTCTGGTGATGGTATGGAACATAGAAATTCTACAATTTTAACCAGTACCAGAACTTTAACAAATGGAGGGATGGACGGTAATATTGGCACTGTTTCTCATGAGTTTTTTCATAGTTGGAATGTGGAACGCATTAGACCAAAAACACTTGAACCCTTTAATTTTGAGGAAACAAACATGAGTGGTGCTCTTTGGTTTGCAGAAGGTTTTACCAGTTATTACACCAATTTAATTCTTTGTAGAGCGGAGCTAATTTCTCCCGAAGATTATATAGAAGGATTAACTGGAACTTTTAATTATGTTTGGAACTCCCCAGCCCGACAATTTTTTAATCCCATAGAAATGAGTTTTCAAGCTCCATTTGTAGATGCAGCTACCTCTGTTGACCCAGTAAATAGAGAGAATACGTTTATTTCCTATTATTCCTATGGCAGTGTATTGGGGCTAGCTCTAGATTTATCTTTAAGAGAACAAGGGTTAAATCTAGATGACTTTATGAAACAAGTGTGGAAATCCTATGGAAAAACAGAAATTCCATATACCATTGAAAATTTGAACGAATCTTTAAATGTATATGCCGGCCAACAATTTGGCAATGGCTTCTTCAATAACTACATCTTTAAAAGTAATATGCCAAGGTATTCTGAACTTTTTAAGGAGGTTGGTGTAAATATATCTCAAAACACAAATGCTGCTTATTTTGGTGCCGCGGTGGCAATAACAGAGGATTTAAATGGCAAATTACAAAGTAATACTAAAATTGGTAGCCCTGCTTACCTTGCCGGTCTAGACAAAGATGATATTATTACTTCCATTAATGGAAAAAAATTCCCAAATGGCATTCAATTTAATACATTCATTAAAGAGGAATTTAAACCAAATGACGTTATTTCAATTACATTTATAAGAGATGGACTAGAAAAGAAGACGGAAGTAACTTTAACGTATGACCCTAATTATACAATTAATTTAGATGAGAAAAATGGCAATGCGCCATCAAAAAAAATATTAAATGCTCGTAACAATTGGTTAAAATTTGAATAAATGAATATCTACTATACTACAGCCAAAACAAAAGATGAGTTATTACAAATACTGTCATTACAAGAAAGCAATTTAAAATCAACCGTTACTGCTTCAGAAATGGCTCAAGAAGGTTTCGTTACCGTGCATCATAATTTAGATATATTAACTAGGATGAATGATGCCTGCCCGCATATCATAGCTAAAGATGAAGATAAAGTTGTAGGTTATGCGCTATCAATGACCGATGATTTTAAGGATGAAATTTCAGTGTTAAGACCAATGTTTACTGAATTAGAAACTAACAATATTCAAAACTTTATAACTATGGGCCAAATATGTGTTGCCAAAACCCATAGGAAGCAGGGGATATTTAGAGGATTATACGAAGCTATGAAAAAAGCCTCCTATCCAAAATATGATGCTATAATAACTGAAGTAGATGCCACTAATAGTCGTTCATTAGGAGCACATTACGCTGTAGGTTTTGAAAAATTATGCACTTACCATTCTTTAGGACAAGATTGGGAATTGATTTCTTTGAAAACTTCGTAAGCCTAAATATTTTTTAAATATTATTGTTTTTCGATAATTTTTATATATTTGTTATCGTTAAACGATAATTTAATAGGTATGAAAATATTTGGTCCAAAATCACTATCAAGCTTCTTCTATTATATATTTAGAAGTATTTCAATTGTACTCTTGGCATTTCTAACCTATATGGAATTCGCTTTTATCACAGAAAAATTTACGGTCAATAACGGTAGATTTGATATGAAAATTCCCCTAACAGGAAGTTCTATACAAGGTGATTATCAATTTAGCGACATCTTAACCATTACCCTAACTTTAATTTTTGGAATTCTACTGCTCTATTTACTTTCTAACATTTTTAAAGCTCTTAAAAAAATGGTCATTTTCAATAAAAGTATTATCAATAATTTGAAACTCTTAACCATCCTAAATTTAATTATTGGTCCTATTCTATATTTTCTAATTCAATATCCAATAATGCGTCATGATAAATTAGGAAATATTCACAATCTTATATTATTGGTCATCTTTGGAATGATTTCTTTGTTTCTTACTTACGTATTTCAAAAGGGATATAACGTACAATCTGAAAACGACCTAACCATATAATTATGAGCATTGTCGTTAACTTAAATACCATATTAGCAGACCGTAATTTAAAAAGCAAAGAACTGGCTGAAATGATTGGTATTACCGAAGCTAACCTATCCATACTTAAATCAGGTAAAGCAAAAGCCATTCGCTTTTCTACACTGGATGCAATTTGCAAAGCATTAGATTGTCAGCCTGCTGATATACTCACTTATGATAGGAAATAAAAAAAGGCTACACTAGGGTGTAGCCTTTTTAATTTATAACTAAATGTACGCCTTAATCAGCCAGTACAATTACTTTATTATTCTTAAGTTCAATAGTACCGCTAGAAATTTCTAAGACCGTATTTCCAGCAGCATCTTTGGTAAACTTAGTAGCATATTCTTTATTTAAAGTAATATTGCCCGCAACTTTCACCTTACCCTCTTGCAATAATGAAACAATTGGGGCGTGGTCTTTTAACATCTGAAACTCGCCATTTATTCCCGGTACTGTAACCGAAGTTACTTCTCCTGCAAATAAGGTTGCTTCTGGTGATACAATTTCTAAATACATATCTCTTTTAGTTATGAGTTATGAGTTATGAGTTATGAGTTTCAATTCTGAACTCTAAACTCTGAACTCTGAACTTAATTACGCTTCAGTCAACATTTTCTCACCTGCTTCAATAGCCTCTTCAATAGTTCCTTTAAGGTTAAAAGCAGATTCCGGCAAGTGATCCAATTCACCATCCATGATCATATTAAATCCTTTAATAGTGTCCTTAATATCTACTAAAACACCTTTAAGACCTGTAAACTGTTCCGCAACATGGAAAGGTTGCGACAAGAAACGTTGAACACGTCTTGCTCTACCAACGGCAGATTTATCTTCTTCAGATAGTTCTTCCATCCCTAAAATGGCAATAATATCTTGAAGTTCTTTATAACGTTGTAGAAGCTCTTTTACTCTTTGAGCACAAGCATAGTGCTCTTTCCCTAATATTTCAGCTGTTAAAATTCTTGATGTAGAATCTAATGGATCTACCGCTGGGTAAATTCCAAGTTCAGCAATTTTACGAGATAATACTGTTGTAGCATCTAAGTGAGCAAACGTTGTTGCCGGTGCTGGATCAGTTAAATCATCCGCAGGTACGTAAACCGCCTGTACAGATGTTATAGAACCTCTTTTTGTTGAAGTAATACGTTCTTGCATAGCACCCATCTCAGTTGCTAAAGTTGGTTGGTAACCTACCGCAGATGGCATACGACCTAATAATGCCGAAACCTCTGAACCTGCTTGCGTAAAACGGAAAATATTATCTACAAAGAAAAGTACATCTTTTCCTTGACCTTCACCTGCTCCATCACGGAAGTACTCTGCAATAGTTAAACCAGAAAGTGCAACTCGTGCACGTGCCCCAGGTGGCTCATTCATTTGACCAAAAACGAAAGTCGCTTTTGAACCTTTCATTGCTGCTTTATCTACTTTAGATAAATCCCATCCACCTTCTTCCATAGAATGCATGAAATCATCACCATACTTAATAATACCAGACTCTAACATCTCACGAAGTAAATCATTTCCTTCACGAGTACGCTCTCCTACTCCAGCAAATACAGAAAGTCCACCATGACCTTTTGCTATGTTGTTAATTAATTCTTGAATTAATACTGTTTTACCAACACCAGCACCACCAAATAAACCAATTTTACCACCTTTTGCATAAGGCTCAATCAAATCGATTACTTTAATACCTGTGAACAAAACTTCTGTTGAAGTTGAAAGATCTTCGAATTTTGGAGCTTCTCTATGTATTGGAAGACCTGCTTTACCTGCTTTAGGCAAATTACCTAAACCGTCGATAGCATCTCCAATTACATTGAACAAACGACCATATACATCATCACCTACTGGCATTTGAATCGCGCTACCTGTTGCAACCACATCTACACCTCTACTTAGACCATCGGTTGAATCCATTGAAATGGTTCTAACCGTATTTTCGCCAACATGAGATTGTACTTCCAATACTAAAATAGACTTATCCTTGTTTACAATTTCCAAAGAATCATAGATTCTAGGTAGATCAGCACCTGATTGAAATTCTACA
>TARA_R110002051_G_scaffold1008_2_pt1 | contig 21862 bp, 19 predicted proteins | sample TARA_R110002051 | Tara Oceans TARA_R110002051 (sample SAMEA4397023) | marine metagenome | biome: Polar Biome; feature: [MES] marine water layer (ENVO:01000295) within the mesopelagic zone...; material: water (ENVO:00002006), including particulate matter (ENVO:01000060) such as......
TCGGGTATTTCACCTTCCAGTCACGAAACCGGTCGTTGCTAACAACACGATACCCGTTCTGCGTCGCGACCTGCAAAATCCGCTCGTCCGCCGTCACGCCGCTTTCAACCACAAACACCTGTGCATCGGGCAGACCAATCATGCGCGCCATCGACGCATCCGCCAAATGCCGGCCCCGTAAAACATACCCGACATTGGCATCAAAAATCACATATGGGGTCAAACCACGGTCTTGCAGCGATGCAATCACCCGCTGCAAAACCACCTCGGACGGATCACCTCCCCAATGCATGACGTTCGATCCATCAACGACAACGACATTGCGCGCGCGCGGTTTCTGGGCACGGCCACGCCACCCCCAAACGACCCGCAACAGGTAAATAAAAAACAGTGCGCTCGCACCAATGCCCAGCAGGGCCAAATCACTTAACTCGCTCATACCAAAGTGGTAATCGCAGGTCCCATATCGCGCAACGCAAAAGGGGTCAGCGCAATGCCGACCCCTTCCACATTTCTAATGCGTCATAATTATGCGCGTTTAACCAGCTTGATCAGGAACAGCAAAATCACCGCCCCCAAGGTCGCATGGATAATCGCCGCAACGATTCCGCCGCCAAAGCCAAGCCCGATCGCAGGAAAAATCAACCCTGCAACAAAGGCGCCAACGATCCCCACAACGATATTGCCCAGCAAACCAAAGCCGAACCCTTTGACGATCTGCCCCGCTAACCAACCTGCGATTGCGCCGATGATGATGATAACCAGAATGCTTTCAATGCCCATTTTAGTACCTTCCCTAATTGAACCGCTATCTTGCGGATGCCCTATGCTAACACGAAATCAACAGATTACGTCAACCTTAGACCAATAACAGCAAAAAGGGCGCACAGAGATGTCCCCGCGCGCCCTCTGGCAATCTAACGCCCATGGGGGTGGTCTAGTTCAACCATGTCCGGGGCTCCGCCCGCAAAGGGTGGAAAACCTCTCCCAGAGGCTTTCTCGGATCAGCCTTTGCCCTTCCAAGGCACCAACCAACGTTCCAGCCACCGCACCAGCATATCAATGCTGAACCCGATGATGCCAATCAGGATAATCCCCATCATAACAATGTCGGTCGACTGGAATTTCGAGGCGACCATGATCATCATGCCGACACCCTTTTCCGCCGCAACCAATTCCGCGGCCACAACCGTGCCCCAACACACACCCATCGCAACACGGGCGCCCGTGAATATCTCGGGCAACGAATTGGGGATGATCACATGACGCATAATCTGCCACTTGGACGCACCCAAACTATAGGCGGCATGGACCTTGGAAATCCGCACACCCGACACGCCGGACCGCGCCGCAATCGCCATAATCCACAATGCCGCAAGGAACAGCAGGATAATCTTGCCAACCTCGCCAATCCCCGCCCAGATGATCACCAGCGGGATCAACGCAAGCGGCGGCACTGGGCGCATAAATTCAACAATCGGATCAAACCAACCACGGAACCAATTCGACAGACCCATCGCATACCCCAACGGGATACCCACAATCGCACCCAGCAAAAAGCCGACGACCACGCGGAATAACGAATATCCCAGATGTTCCCACAACGTCGAATTGCGATAGCCATCCTTCGAGATATCCACGACACGCGCCCAAACTGCCTCCGGTGCGGGCAGCCAAATCGGCTCCATCTGAATACCCTTGGCAGGCGAAATATTCAGCGTGCCCTTGGGCGACATCGACACCGTGCCGAAATCTGTTTTCACAGGGTTTCCAGGCGAAATCGGGTTGCCGTTCACAGCCGTAATCGTCACGCCATCGTCGCGGCCCAAAACGTCGTTCTGATCAACACGCAACAATTTGTTGCGATACGCGGCAACAGCAACAGCATCGTTTTTGGCAAAACCGTCACCCGGTTCGACAACCGGGTCATCAATTTCAGACCCCAAAGCAAACACAACAACCGATACAGTCGCGTCATCGGTTTGCGTGCCATCGCTGGCGGTATATGTGAAACTGCTTTCGCCCACATAAGGCCCCGGCATATGCAAGAAACCCGGCAATAACTTGGACCCGGTAAACGCGCCCCAAAACAAAAAGATCAAAACGATCGACACGACAGAGGCCGCCGTGTTCGACGTAACCGCACTCTCGTCGCCAAACGTCACTGTCTTAAGCGAACCGTAATCATGCTTTGGTGTCATCAAACGCTTGATAAACGACCAGACAAACATGGCCGCAAGGACCAACAAAATATAGCCGATGACAAATGGCAACGCGCCGACGACAGCCGAGACAACAGCAACCAGCTCGGCACCAAGATCAGATAACAGGCTCATGCGCTGGCTCCTCCCATAATCTCTTCTTCCATATCCCAGATCATCGACAATATTTCTTCGCGGGTCGAATTAAAGTCAGGATGCTTTTTCACTTCGCGCAGGTCTTGACCCACACCCATCTCGGCAAATGGCAGGTTATACTCTTTGTGAATACGGCCCGGACGCGGGGCCATCACGATCAACCGCTCACCCAGCAGCAACGCTTCCTCGACAGAGTGGGTAATCAGAATGATCGTCTTGCCGGTCTCTTTCCACAGCTTCAAAACCAGACCCTGCATCTTTTCACGGGTCAGCGCGTCAAGCGCGCCCAGCGGCTCGTCCATCAAAATCACATCCGGTTCGTTGGCCAGACAACGGGCCAAGGCCACACGCTGCTGCATCCCGCCCGATAACTCGTAAACCGCCTTTTCCTTAAATTCTTGTAAGCCGACGACATCGAGCAGGTGATCGACGATCTCCCGCTTGGGTTTCTCGGCCATACCTTTCATGCGCGGACCAAAGCCTACGTTTTCACGGACCGACATCCACTCGAACAATGCGCCTTGCTGGAACACCATGCCGCGCTCCGGCCCCGGGCCATAAACGCGCTTTTCGTTCAGGGTAATCTCGCCGGATGTCGGCGCCAAAAAGCCCGCAACAATATTCAACAACGTGGTCTTGCCGCACCCCGAAGGTCCCAAAACCGAAAGCAACTCCCCTGCCTTCAAATCAATTGTCACGTCTTTTAACGCCTGAACCGATCCACCAGCCGGCAAATCGAAACGCATCGAAAGCTTATCTATCTGAAGTCCCGGCATGTCCCCGCCCCAATAATTTTCTAGAAAATCCCACCCATTAGGCAACAGCATACCGATAATGTCTGGGATTTTCTCGAAAATCTTTATTGTGGCGCAGAGTCACCCCTGCGCCACAAAGTCGAAAGCGTTTACATGCTGCTTGCGGCCATCAGACCATCGACATTGACGTTGGCGTCATAGCTGTCGTTTGCAGACGGGATCGAACCGGATTCGACGAACACGTCAGCGACACCCTTCATGAATGTCTGCGCGTTGCCGCCCAACCATGCGTCCGACAACTGGTCTTCAACCGATGGGAACACGAATGTCGCCATTGTTTCAGCTGTCGCATCTTCGTCCATACCCGCATCATTGGCGATCACTGGCAGCATCATCGCTGTCATCGAACCGTCGTTCCATGCGGCATTGGCCTTCGCAGTCACAGCCAGAAACTTGGCCACAACATCTGGGTTTCCTGCAACAAAAGACGCAGGCGCTGTTGTGGCGTCAAACACCAAGATGCCCAGCGCTTCTTTTTCCGCACCCGTCAGCAATACGTTGCCATAGTCCTTCATGCGACGCAGCGCGCCACCCCAACCACAGGCCATGTCAACCTGACCTTGGGCCAATGCAGCCGCACCATCAGCAGGTGCCATATCGACGACCTCCAAAGACGTAAGATCTACACCAAAGTGATCCATCTGGCGCAAAAATCCGTAATGCGCCGCTGTGCCCAACGGAACCGCTACTTTCTTACCAGCCAATTCGCCCGCAGACATCTTGTCGATCTCAAGACCAGAGGACACAACACAGTTGTCGTTCTCTGCATAAGAAACGGCCACATCAATTACCTGAATGTCCTGACCTGCGGATGCAGCAACAACAAACGGCGGAATGCCTTGGGATACAGAAATCTGCACATCACCCGATGCCATCGCAGCAGACATTGCAGTACCGGTGTCAAAAGATACCCAGTTGATTGGCATCCCCAAAGCTTCCTCATAGTCGCCGTTCACTTTGGCAAACTGGAATGGCATTGGCCACTCAAGAAAATACGCAACCGTCAGCTCGTGGCTTGCGGCCACTGCTTGTGTTGCGCCTGTCATCATGGCGACCGCAGCTGCGGCACCCATCAAAGTTGTCTTCATCGTCATATCGTCGTCTCCCGTGTTGAAAGCCCGATTTTCGGGCCGTTTCGCGGACAAAGTTGTCTCTGTCTCATCAATTCTTAGCTGAACATGAAATCTTGCCGAGTGCTATCCCCATCTCTTCACATTCGCTGCCACCGGATCACACTTTCGCGCAATACCAGTCCAAGGTTCTTTGCTTTACACTTTCAGGCGCTGCAATTCTCCGGCCCAACCCAATGAAATTGTTTGTGCCACGTCAATCGGTTTGATCGGCAAATAGCAGGGGCACAATTGAAACAACTGACCACGTCAATTATTATATTCTATGAAACCATAGCGTTACACGAAAGCAGGCGGGAATCCTCGAAATTTCCCGCACAAGACTGGCTCTACTCATGGATCGCAACTGGCCCTATTTAACAGGGGGCAATGACATGCACAGTGACAACAGATTGTTCGCGCGGACCACGGATTCGTGACGCGCCTCACCCCATTACATCGCGGAGCAACTAAAATGGATATGACTGCACTGACCAACGATCCTGCTGGCGTCATCGAGGCGGACCGCGCCCATGTTTGGCACCACCTGAGCCAGCACAAACCCTATGCCAACGGCGTTGACCCAAAAATCATGGTTGAAGGCCGCGGCTTGCGTGTTTGGGACATCACCGGCAAAGAACACCTTGATTCAGTCTCGGGCGGGGTCTGGACCGTGAACGTAGGCTACGGACGCAAACGGATCGCCGATGCGGTCGCGGAACAATTGACCAAGATGTGCTTTTTCGGCGGCACTGCGGGCAATATCCCCACATCGATGTTCTCCGAAATGCTGATCGACAAAATGCCTGGTCTCGACCGCGTCTATTACGCAAGCTCCGGCTCCGAGGCGAACGAGAAAGCTTTCAAAATGGTCCGCCAGATCAGCCATAATCTGCACGGCGGCAAGAAATCCAAAATCCTGTATCGGGAGCGCGACTACCACGGCACAACCATCGCAACCCTGTCGGCAGGTGGCCAAGAAGAACGCAGCGCACAATACGGCCCCTATACACCGGGCTTCGTCTCCATTCCGCATTGCTTAGAATACCGCTCACAAGACGGCTCCTCCGGCGAGGCCTATGCCGCCGCGTCGCTCAAAGCCATCGAAGACGTGATCCTGCGCGAGGGGGCCGACACCATTGGCTCGCTGTGTCTGGAACCCATCACCGCAGGCGGCGGCATCATTGTCGCTCCCAATGGGTATTGGGAAGGTGTACAGGACCTTTGCCGCAAATACGAAATCCTGCTGCACATCGACGAAGTCGTCTGCGGCTTGGGGCGCACCGGCACATGGTTCGGCTACCAGCAATTCGGCATCAAACCCGATTTTGTGACAATGGCAAAAGGCGTGGCTTCTGGCTATGCGGCAATCTCATGCTGCGTGACGACAAATGCGGTGTTCGATCAGTTTACAAATGACAGCAGCCACATGAACTACTTCCGCGACATCTCGACGTTCGGCGGTTGCACAGGTGGCCCTGCGGCGGCGATCGAGAATATGAAAATTCTCATTGAAGAAGACCTGCTCGGCAATTCCACCCGCATCGGCGCGCACCTGAAAGACAACCTGCATGGCTTGATGGACAAACACGCCTGCATCGGTGATGTGCGCGGCATGGGCCTGTTTGCTGGCGCCGAACTGGTCATGGACCGCAAAACCAAAGAACCGATGCCGGAAAAAATGGTCGCCCAGATCGTGGGTGCTTGCATGGCACAAGGCGTGATCATCGGGGCCACCAACCGGTCCCTGCCCGGCTTCAACAACACGCTGTTGTTCGCCCCACCCCTGATCGCCACCAAAGACGACATGAACGAAGTGACCGAAGCGGTCAGCTACGCGATTACAAAAGTCATGGGCTAACCCCATAAACCTCCACTACTACCCAAAGGCCCGCACACCATCGCGGGCCTTTTCGCGTTTGAAATGTCAGCTTGTGCGCCCACTTTACCGATTTTTTTGTGCCGCAGCTAAAGTCTGCTTTCGAGAAAAGAAGATCGCGCGCGGAGAACATCGCCCATACGGTTTGTGAGTTTAACTTGCCGCTCTCAGTATCTCGATTAGGTCCACATGAGTTAGCGAAAATGGGTTCCCTTTCAGTGAAGACGCCTTAGCAGCGGCATCAGCGACCTCTCCATAGTCGCCTGAAGCCAGTCCCAAATCCTTGAGGCTGCGCAGGCCCAGCGTGGTCGACCACTGCCTGAGTTCTGTAAGCCCGTCACCTTGACGACCCATGGCAAAGTGAGTGTCAATTTGCCCCAATACCCAAGACAACCGTTCGTGAATATCTGTATTCTCTTTCGCTTTTCGCAAATGACTTTCGAGCACTGCAGGCAGCAAAGTTCCGCAAATTTCACCGTGGGGCGCATTGGTTTTGCCGCCGATGACGCCTGCAAAACCATGAACGGCACCCAGCCCCGCATTGGCCAAAGCCAAACCGCCACAGGTGCTGACCCAAGCCATCGCATCCCACGCGTCAGGCGTGTCGTTTTCAACCACATCACGCAGCTCGCGCAAACCAACCGGAATAGCCGCGCGGCAAATCGCGTCGCTCATCGGGTTGGATTTGATCGATAAGTAAGGCTCGATCACCTGTGTGACAGCATCCAACCCTGCGGCAAGTGTCACATGTCGCGGCGCGCCCTGCATTAGGCCCGCGTCAACAATGGCAAGCTGCGGGATCATGCGTGGGTCGCGTAGGCTGACCTTAAGGCCACGTTCAGGCACCGAAATCACCGCGTTCTTCGTCACTTCTGCACCAGTGCCCGCTGTGGTCGGCAGTGCAATCATCGGAATTGGCGAGGCGTCCAGTGGGCGGCCATCTCCCACGACTTCAAGATAACTAAGGGCGGGCCCTGCGCAGGGGATCAGGGCGGCCAGCGCCTTAGCAAAGTCAATGACCGACCCTCCACCAAGCCCGATCACGACTGCTGGGCGGAAATATTGCATCCTCGCCAACGCTCGCTCGATATCGGGCAACGACGGTTCATTCTGGCAAGCCATTGTTTTTATTGTAAGCCCCGCATCACGGCAAGATGTCACCAGCCATTCGGCCCGCTTGGCATTGGCCCCATGAACCAACAAGATGCTATCGCCAAACCCCTTGGCAATAGTTGCAGCCTGTTGGCTTTGACCGCGTCCAAAATGGATGGTTTGGGGGCTCGCGAATGAAAACATCGATCTATTGCCTTATGATGCGAGTGCCATATTGGCAGAAACGTAGCGATTTGCCATTTGTGGCAGGGGGACCGGATTAATCCTACCGGCCATGCCCGCCGCACCAAATCGCTCGAACCTATCTTTGCAGACGGCGGTCATCGCGTCGACACCTGGAGCAAGATATTTGCGCGGATCAAACTCGCTCGGGGTCTCAGCAAACACCTTGCGAATGGCCCCCGTCAGCGCCATGCGCAGATCAGTATCAATGTTAACTTTGCGCACCCCGTGCTTGATGCCGCGCTCGATTTCCTCGACAGGCACGCCCCACGTGGGCGCGATTTGTCCGCCATAAGCATTGATGATATCTTGCAAGTTCTGTGGCACCGATGACGAGCCATGCATCACCAAATGCGTATCGGGAATACGTGCATGAATCGCCTGAAGCGCATCCATCGCCAAGATTTCGCCGTCTGGCTTTCGCGAAAACTTGTAGGCCCCATGTGATGTGCCGATCGCGACTGCCAGCGCGTCAACCTGCGTCAGCCGCACAAATTTGGCGGCCTCATCAGGGTCCGTCACCAAAGATGCGCGGTCCATGACGCCTTCAAACCCATGACCGTCCTCTACTTCGCCTATACCTGTCTCAAGTGATCCTAGATGTCCGAGCTCACCTTCGACCGAGACACCAACAAGATGCGCCATTTCGGTTACCTTTGCGGTGACCGCGACGTTATATGCAAAATCAGCGGGCGTTTTTCCGTCCCCCTTCAACGAACCATCCATCATCACCGACGAAAACCCATTGGTGATGGCGGACAAACATGTCGCGGGCGAATTACCGTGATCTTGGTGCATGCAAACAGGAATGTGCGGGTAAAGCTCGATGGCGGCGCGGATCAAATGCGACAGCACGATATCGTTGGCAAAGGCACGCGCGCCGCGACTGGCCTGCATAATCACCGGACTATCCGTGGCGTCAGCTGCAGCCATAATCGCCAACATCTGTTCCATATTGTTCACGTTAAATGCAGGTAGCGCATAGGTGTGCTCTGCCGCGTGATCAAGTAATTGACGAAGTGAAACGAGGGCCATATTGTAAATTCCTACTGGGCAGTCGCGCGTTCAGTCGTGTGATAAGTGACGAGCCGTTCAACCTCGCACCGCGACCCAAGAATGACGGGGACACGCTGGTGCGGCCCCGTGGGGTCGATATCCAGAATAGGGATATGCCCAGTCGAGGCAGCGCCGCCCGCTTGTTCGATAATCATGGCCATGGGATTGGCCTCATACATCAGCCTCAGCTTGCCACCCGCATCGCGGTTATTGCTGTCAGCGGGATATAAAAAGACGCCGCCGCGCGTCAAAATGCGATGGATTTCGGCAACCATTGATGCGGTCCAGCGCATATTGAACGGCCGAAGCCGCTCACCCTCTTCGCCGGCAACACATTCGTCGACGTAGCGGCGCACAGCTGTGTCCCAATACCGATAACGCGAGGTGTTGATCGCGAATTCGGATGTCTCGGCGGGCACTTTCATATCGGGGTGGGTTAGTCGGAAATCCCCTGTGCCATGTTGACAGGTAAAGCCAGCGACCTTGCCTCCTACTGTTATAACAAACATCAACGACGGGCCATAAATCGCATATCCTGCGCACACCTGATTACGACCTTTGTGCAAGACATTGCGATCGCCGTCCGACTGCACCTTCATAACCGCAAAAATGGATCCGACGGACAGGTTCACATCCAAATTCGACGAGCCATCCAAAGGGTCGAAATAGAGCAGATAGTCCCCCGCTTCAGGGTCCTTCAACCAAGTAACCTCCTCGACTTCTTCCGACACAAGCGCCGCAAGGTGCGGACTGTTTGCACAAATCCGTTCAAACTCATCGTTCGCCAAAATATCGAGAGTCTTTTGTGTCTCGCCTTGAATATTTGTCGCATTGGCAGAGCCAAGGTTGCCGTCAAATGCGCCATTGCGCACGTGGTCCGCGATAACGCGACAAGAACTCGCTATATCCTCAAGCAAGAAAATCAGGTTGGGGTCCAATGCGCTTTGCGTCAGATAGCGCCGCAGGGTCATTTCAGTCATCTCTCTTCCTCAAAAACTCATCGTGGCGCAGACTGCCTTTTTCCATGATGCATATTTGTCCTGACGCGTGGCCTCTTCCATTTTCGGTGTAAATTCGGTTTCACAGGCCCATTGCGCGGCGAATGCCGCCTGATTTGGATAGAGGCCAACATGCATGCCCGCGAGCCAAGCTGCACCGAGTGCAGTCGTTTCGCGGATTTTGGGGCGATCTACAGGCGCGCCGATAATATCGGATAAAAATTGCATTGCCCAATCGCTGGCCGACATACCGCCATCAACCCGCAAGGTCGGTTGCACGCCCGTCGCTTGCCAGTCGGCAGACATAGCCTCTAACAAATCACGCGTCTGATACCCCACACTCTCCAGCGCGGCTTTCGCCATTTCAGCAGGGCCCGTACCGCGTGTCAGTCCAAAGGCGGCGCCACGGCATTCGGCATTCCAATAAGGTGCGCCCAGTCCCACAAAGGCTGGAACAATCACAACATTCTGATGCGGGTCGGCTTGGGCTGCCAGCGCTTGCGTCTCGGCCGCGTCGCTAATGATATGAAGGCCGTCACGCAACCATTGCACAACTGCGCCCGCCACGAAAATCGAACCTTCCAGCGCGTAAGTTGGCTTACCGTCCAACTGATAGGCGATCGTGGTCAGTAGGCGATTTTTCGATGTAACAGGCGTCCCGCCTGTGTTTAAGAGTGCAAAACAGCCAGTGCCATAGGTCGATTTCATCATGCCCGGCTCAAAGCAGGCCTGTCCCACCGCAGCCGCTTGCTGATCGCCCGCGACTCCACATATAGGAATTGGTGCACCAAAGATGCCCGCGTCGCTCTGACCAAAATAAGCTGCACAGTCCTTCACCTCTGGTAGCATCTGCATCGGGATATTCAGCAGATCGCAGATGGTCTTGCTCCAGCGCCCCTTTCGGATATCGTAAAGCATCGTGCGCGCAGCATTCGTCGCGTCAGTCGCATGAACAGCACTGCCCGTTAGCTTCCAAATCAGAAAACTGTCAACTGTGCCAAACATCAATTCACCTTTGACGGCTCGGGTGCGCGCGCCCTCAACATGGTCCAAAATCCAACTCAACTTGGTGCCCGAAAAATACGGATCAACCAAAAGGCCTGTGCGCTCGGTGATCATCTTTCCATGACCAGCATTGCGCAAACTACGACATTGATCGGCCGTGCGCCTGTCTTGCCAGACGATTGCATTGTAAATTGGCTCGCCCGTGGTCTTATCCCACACGATCGTGGTTTCTCTTTGATTGGTGATTCCAATTGCAGATATCTGGCCTGCCGAGATGCCCGCGCTTTCCATTGCGTCGTGGCAAGTGGTTAGCGTCGTCTCCCACAAATCAAGCGGTTCGTGTTCGACCCAGCCCGAGTTTGGGAAATGCTGTGCGAATTCTTTGTGTTCGCTGGCCACAACACCCATCGCGCTATCAAACACCATCGCACGGGTTGATGTCGTGCCTTGGTCAATTGCGAGAATATGGGTCATGTGCGGCCTCGGTGATTTAGGTTACAGGAATGCCAAGACCACACGAAGCGGCGGATCATTCGACAGTCTTTGAAATTTAAGTGGATGGCAGGGTATCTGGGGCCAACAATATGGCCCCAGACGTTTAGCTTACTGCCAAGACTTGATCAGCTCGTCATAAGAGATCGTGACAGGTGTCTCGTCCTCATTTTCGAGCTTCGGCTGTGGCGCACCAGGTGCGTCAAACCAAATCTGCGGATCAACTTCGTCGTTCATCACTGGGCCAAGTTCGCCCTGAACACCTGAATTCTGCAAACGGATCAGGATTTTTTCCTGATCTGCACAAAGCGCATCAAGTGCTTCTTGTGGCGTTTTCGCACCGGACATTGCGTCGCCGATGTTCTGCCACCACAGTTGCGCCAGCTTTGGATAGTCAGGAACGTTGGTGCCTGTTGGCGACCACTGAACCCGTGCTGGTGAACGATAGAATTCGATCAAGCCACCAAGTTTCGGCGCACGCTCGGTAAAGCTTTCATCTTGGATCGTTGATTCACGAATGAATGTCAGACCAATATGGCTTTTCTTCACGTCCACTGTCTTGGATGTCACGAACTGCGCATAGAGCCACGCAGCCTGCGCACGATCAACTGGTGTCGATTCCATCAGCGTCCATGAACCGGCGTCTTGGTAGCCGATCTTGGTGCCTTCGGTCCAATATGCACCGTGTGGTGAAGGTGCCATACGCCACTTTGGCGTGCCATCTTCGTTCATCACGGGCAGATCAGGTTCGATCGACGCAGCAGTAAACGCTGTATACCAAAACATTTGCTGCGCGACGTTACCTTGGGCAGGAATTGGACCCGCTTCAGAGAATGTCATACCAGCAGCAGCAGGCGGCGAATACTTTTGCAGCCATTCGATAGCCTTCGTAACAGCATAAACTGCGGCTGGCCCGTTAGTATCGCCGCCACGTGCAACGCAAGATCCAACAGGTTGGGATTTTTCGTTCACACGAATGCCCCATTCATCGACTGGCAAACCGTTTGGCTCGCCCTTGTCGCCAGCGCCAGCCATGGAAAGCCACGCATCTGTATAGCGCCAACCCAAAGACGGGTCTTTCTTACCGTAGTCCATGTTACCAAAGACATCGCCTTCAACGCCCAGACGTGACAGGTCACGACCGGTGAAGAATTCTGCGATATCTTCATATGCAGACCAGTTCACAGGCACGCCCAGCTCATAGCCATACTTCGCTAAGAAGTCTGCTTTGTTCTGCTCGTCGTCGAACCAGTCAGCGCGGAACCAATAAAGGTTCGCGAACTGTTGGTCTGGCAACTGATAGACTTTGCCGTCTGGACCAGTCGTGAAAGAAAGACCAATAAAGTCCTCCAGATCAAGACCAGGGTTGGTCACTGCAGCACCGTCGCCGGCCATCCAGTCAGTCAAGTTCCGCGCCTGCTTATAACGCCAATGCGTGCCAATCAGATCGGAGTCGTTGATATAGGCGTCATAGATGTTTTCACCTGACTGCATTTGTGTCTGCAGCTTTTCAACAACGTCACCTTCACCGATCAGGTCATGCGTGACCTTGATGCCTGTAATGGCTTCAAACGCAGGAGCCAGAACGGTGGACTCATACGTGTGAGTGCCAATCGTTTCGGAAACGACGTTGATCGACATGCCCGCGTAAGGCTCTGCCGCATCGATAAACCATTGCAATTCGGCTTCTTGGTCGGCCCTTGACAGGGTCGAAAGGTCTCCGATTTCGCTATCAAGAAAAGCCTTTGCGGCCTCAATATCTGCGAACGCGGGTAAGGCAAGCATACAGGTTACAATGCTTAGCGCAGTCGTTCCTCTAAGTCGCAAGTTCATTTTGTTCCTCCCTAAAATAGAACATCAAAACAGTCCCGCTCTTGCAAACTGGACCGTCAATTATGCCGTCCTTCAAACCCAGCGGAAAACCGCAATGGCGTAAAAGAGACATACGATCAGCGCACCCCATTGGGGCGCACTGAGCATTCCAAGCCAAGCCAAATTGATGAAGGCCGAGCCCAAGAGCGTGATGAACAATCTGTCACCGCGCGTCGTTTCGATCCCAAGGACACCGTTGCGCGGCACCTCGGGATATTTGATTGCCAAGATTGTAAATGTGATCAATGTTACTGCGATCACGCCAAAGAAAGCGGCGGTAGGCCAAGTCCATGCCATCCAGTCCATTGTTTTTCTCCTCTTTCTTTACTTACACGCGGCCCAGGGCAAAGCCCTTGGCGATGTAGTTGCGAACAAAATAGATCACCAAAGCTCCCGGAATGATTGTGAGAACACCCGCAGCAGCGAGGACCCCCCAGTCAATCCCTGCGGCGCCGACGGTGCGCGTCATAGTAGCGGCAATCGGCTTAGCGTTCACCGATGTTAACGTTCGGCTCAGCAGCAGCTCAACCCATGAGAACATGAACAAGAAGAACGCTGTCACCCCGATACCTGACGCCACCAGTGGCGTGAAAATGCGTAAGAAGAACCTCGGAAACGAATAGCCATCGATATAGGCCGTCTCGTCGATTTCCTTGGGCACGCCACGCATGAACCCTTCCAAAATCCACACCGCTAGCGGCACGTTGAACAAGGCGTGAGCCAAGGCCACAGCGATATGTGTGTCGAACAGACCGACCGAGCTATAAAGCTGAAAGAACGGCAAGGCGAAAACCGCAGGCGGGGCCATCCGATTGGTCAACAACCAAAAGAACAGATGCTTGTCGCCCATAAAGGAATAGCGGCTAAAGGCATAGGCCGCAGGCAGTGCCACAACCAACGAGATAACCATGTTCATGATGACATATGTCATCGAATTCAGGTATCCCATATACCACGACGGGTCCGTCAGGATCGTTATGTAGTTGTCGAACGTCAAGTCGCGGGGCCAAAGGGTGAAGCTGTTCAAAATCTCCGAATTGTTCTTCAGGCTCATGTTCAAAAGCCAATAGATCGGCAGGAGAAGGAACAGCAGGTAAATACCCATCACAATTGCATTGCCCTTGATCTTTGGTAGGGCAAAGCCGCGCTTTGTGGCTGTGCTTGTAAAGTCAGACATCAGTGGCCATCCCTTTTATCGAGGTTCGTCATCACAGTGTAGAAGACGTATGAAATCAGCAGGATCACGAGGTAATACATAATCGAGAAGGCGGCCGCCGGACCAAGGTCGAACTGTCCGAGCGCCATCTTGACCAAGTCAATCGACAAGAACGTCGTCGAGTTACCTGGTCCACCACCTGTCACCACAAAGGGCTCGGTGTAGATCATGAAACTATCCATAAATCGCAGCAGGATCGCGATCATCAGCACGCCCATGATCTTGGGCAGTTCGATAAAGCGGAAAACTTTCCAACGGCTCGCTTGGTCGATCTTTGCCGCTTGGTAATAGGCATCAGGGATTGATTGCAAACCAGCATAGGCCAGCAGTGCGACCAACGATGTCCAGTGCCAAACATCCATCACGATCACGGTCGCCCATGCCGCATAGAAATCTTGCGTATAGTTATAATCGATTCCTAGCGCGGTCAATGTATAGCCAAGTAGACCAATATCAACGCGCCCAAAAATCTGCCAAATCGTGCCGACCACATTCCAAGGAATAAGCAAAGGCAAAGACATCAAGATCAGGCAAGTCGAAGCCCAGAAACCTTTTTTGGGCATGTTCAGCGCAACAAAAATGCCCAAGGGAATTTCAATAGCTAAGATGATAGTAGAGAAAGCGATTTGGCGACCAAGTGCATCCCACATACGCTCCGATGACATCATTTCCTTAAACCAGCTCAGACCGGCCCAGAAAAACTTGTTTTGTCCAAAGGTGTCTTGGACCGAATAGTTCACGACCGTCATCAGCGGAATAACAGCCGAAAACGCGACGAGTAGAAGCACGGGTAAAATCAGAAACCATGCCTTTTGATTGACTGTCTTATTCATGACGGGTTCCTTTTGAAGGGCAGCAGAATAACTGTGTCATCTCGCCACCTCGGGCGCGACACGCCAGCTATTGGAATAGACGTTGATGCCAGCGGTATCGAACACTACTCGGTTCATATCGGGCGAGATATTTTCGTCCTCTCCCGCCAAAATGTTGATCTCCGTGCCTTGGAAATCGGCGCGCACAATCTTGTGGCGACCGACATCTTCAACCCGCTTGATTGTCACTGGCAATCCAGCATCACCCGCGGTCAGCGAGGTGAATTCGGGCCGCACACCCAGCTCAACTTTCCCCGCAGGGCGGCCAAAACCTTTGCCCAGTGCGATTTGCGTCCCGCCAATGACAGCGGTTTCGCCCAGCACTTCGGCAGCCAGCACATTCATGCCTGGAGAGCCGATGAAATAACCGACAAACGTATGCTCAGGCCTCTCGAACAATTCTTGCGGTGTGCCCATTTGCACCACGCGGCCGTCATACATAACAACCACTTTATCCGCGAAGGTCAGAGCCTCAGTTTGGTCATGGGTCACGTAAATCATCGTGTGGCCAAACTCGTGGTGCAGTGATTTGAGCTGCGTGCGCAACTCCCACTTCATATGCGGATCGATCACCGTCAACGGCTCGTCAAACAACAGCGCGTTCACGTCTTCACGCACCATGCCACGGCCAAGCGAGATCTTTTGCTTGGCATCTGCCGTCAAACCACGCGCCTTGTGGTTCAAGCTGTCTTCCATCCCGATCATCGCGGCAATCTGCTGCACGCGGTCTTTGATATAGGCGGGATCCGCACCATGGTTGCGCAGTGGAAACGCTAAGTTATCGCGCACGGTCATAGTGTCATAGACCACGGGAAACTGGAAAACCTGCGCGATATTGCGCTGCGTTGTGGGCTCCATCGTCACATCTTTGTCGTTGAACAAGATGCGACCCTGACTGGGGTGCAACAGGCCAGAAATGATATTGAGCAACGTAGATTTCCCACATCCAGAAGACCCAAGCAGGGCATAGGCTTCGCCATCCACCCAATCATGGTTCAATTCTTTCAGCGCATAATCGTCTTCATGCTTTGGGTGCGGCAGATAGGAGTGTGCCAGATTTTCGAGGGTGATTTTTGCCATTTTTCCGTTCCCTCAAGCAGCTGTAGCATATGACGCAGGGGCGACAGACGTTCCGTCTTGCGCAAAGATATAAACGTGGGCTTGATCCAGATAGACGCTGAGCGGGGCGCCAATTTTCAAATTCTTGACGCCGTGCACCAATCCAACCCAGTTTTCGTTCTGGTGCTTGAGGTGAATAAATGTCTCTGATCCCGTTATCTCTGTCACTGTCAACTTGCCTGTAAACGCAAGCGCGTCGGGCGCTTCCTTGTTCAGCTTAAGGTGGTTGGGTCGAAAGCCCGCCACGTAGCTGCCATCGCCAAGCCCTGCAAATGCACCGGATATCGAGCCGGCAACCTGCCCGTCCCCGAACCGAAGCTGATTGCCCGCCTTATCAAATTTCAAAAAGTTCATTGGTGGATCAGAAAAGACGCGCGCGGTCGTCGCATTCACCGGCTGGCGGTAAACGATCGGAGTCTTGTCAAATTGGGTGATGCGGCCTTCCCAAATCGTGGCCGTATTGCCGCCAAGCAACAGCGCCTCTTCAGGCTCCGTGGTGGCATAAACAAAGATTGAACCCGCTTCTTCAAAAATCTTCGGGATTTCCGCGCGCAATTCTTCACGCAGCTTATAATCGAGGTTTGCCAAAGGCTCGTCTAGCAACACAAGACCCGCATCCTTCACCAAGGCACGTGCAAGCGCGCACCGCTGTTGCTGACCACCAGAAAGCGCAAGTGGTTTGCGATCCAAAAACGGGGTGAGCTTCATCAGGTCAGCAGCCTTTTTCACGGCTGCATCAATCTGGTCGGCCGATTGCTTTAACAGCCGCATCGGGCTGGCGATGTTCTCATACACTGTCATCGACGGGTAATTAATGAACTGCTGATACACCATCGCGACACCGCGATCTTGCACACGCATGCCTGTGACGTCCTTACCGTCCCAGAGCACCTTGCCAGTATTAGGCACATCAAGCCCCGCCATCAGGCGCATCAATGACGTCTTCCCAGACGACGTTGGCCCAAGCAGCACGTTCATTGTGCCCGACTGCAACTCCAAATCGGTGGGGTAAATATGTGTATGGCCATTCATGGCCTTCGACACGCCCTCTAAAACAAGTGACATTTCTCTCTCCCCTTTTCGCAGCTTACACTGCGTGTTGCTGTGACGACGTAGCAGGCGCTTTTGCCAGCCATGCGTCAAGCACGTCAATTTCTTGTGTCGTCAGACGAAGACCCAGTTTTGAGCGACGCCAAACGATGTCCTCCGCAGTTCGCGCAAATTCGTGTTCAACCAGCCAGTTCACTTCCCGCTCAGTCAAGTTCGCTCCGAAGTTTTGACCAAGATCGGTTTCGACCTTCGCGTCGCCCAGCACATTGAATGCATCCAGACCATAGGCTTTCACCAAACGCGTGACCCAAGCTGTGCTGAGAAATGGATACTTTGCGGCCAACCGCCGTGTCAGCGCGGCAACCCCGTCCACTGGAAAATTACCACCCGGCAAGGGCACGCCAGCGGTCCACGGCTTGCCCGCTTTTGGAAAGAATGGTGTGATCTTTTCCAAAGCAGTTTCGGCGAGCCTGCGGTATGTCGTGATTTTACCGCCAAAGACATTCAGGATTGGCGCGCCTGCAGACTGATCAACCTTTAACACATAATCGCGTGTTGCGGCAGTGGCCGAGCTCGCGCCGTCATTGTAAAGCGGTCGCACGCCGGAATAGGTCCAGACGACATCGTCCTTTGAAACGTCTTTTTTCAGATATTTGGACGCGAACGCCAAAAGGTAATCTTGCTCTCCGGGCGTGCAAACCGGCTTTTGGTTGACATCTGTATGGTCGGCATCGGTGGTGCCGATCAGCGTAAAATCGGTCTCATATGGGATCGTAAAGATGATCCGCCCGTCTTCACCTTGAAAGAAATAGCATTTGTCGTGGTCATAAAGTTTGCGGGTCACGATGTGACTGCCGCGCACAAGCCGCACACCCTCTGTGGAATTGGTCCGCACGGTGTTGCGGATGATGTCTTCTACCCAGGGCCCGCCAGCGTTCACCAACATACGGGCCTTCACGACGCGCGGGGTGCCACCTTTTTGCTCAAGCGCAACATGCCAAATGCCGTCGATCTGCTCTGCGGACGTCACCTTTGTGCGGACATTTATCTTTGCGCCACGGGCTTCGGCGTCGCGGGCATTAAGGGCAACCAAACGGCTGTCCTCGATCCAGCAATCAGAATATTCAAAAGCTTTCTGAAAACGGTCCTCAAGCGGTGCCCCCTCGGGTGTTCCACTCAGACTCAAAGAGGTTGTCCCCTTCAAAATCTTACGTCCGCCAAGATTGTCGTAAAGGAACAATCCAAAGCGGATGAGCCATGCAGGTCTGCACCCCTTCATCCACGGCATCACAATTCTCAAAACCTTCGACGTCGGCGTATCGACATCAAATCGCATGTCTTCGTGGTAGGGCAACACGAACCGCATCGGCCAAGAAATATGCGGCATCGCCTGCAATAGCGTCTCGCGTTCGATCAACGCCTCACGCACGAGGCGGACCTCCCAATACTCCAGATAACGCAATCCGCCGTGGAAAAGCTTAGTCGACGCAGAGGACGTTGCCGAGGCCAAATCGTTCATTTCAGCCAACTCAACACTCAGCCCGCGACCAACGGCATCACGTGCAATACCGCATCCATTGATGCCGCCACCAATGACAAAAAGGTCGACGATGTCGTGAATTTCACGTTGGTCCACTGAAGCCTCCCCGCATTCATATTCCGCCACAGCCTCCCAGCTTGCGACGCTACATCAAACAACACTGAATCAAATACTAAAGCAAGAACGAATGTTCGTTTTCTTTCGTTTCGTCTTAACATGCTGAAAGTGAGGCGTTATTATTTTCGATGCGTCCGAAATAGTTGAATTTCAAACAGGTTGACGCGAATCGAACACTTGACGTTTGGTCAATGCTATCGGTTATTACGGGGAAACGGACACCGCAGCCTTGGCGTGCGTAACGGTAATGCGAGTGAGGAAGCCATGGTCTCGAACTTCAGACAACAAGAGATACTCGAACTGGCCCGTAAAGACGGAAAAGTCACGGTTGACGGCCTTGCAGAACTCTATGATGTGACCGTCCAAACGATCCGTCGCGATCTGACCGATCTGGCAGACAGTGGGCGACTTAAACGCGTGCACGGGGGCGCAGTTGTCCCTTCGGGCGTCATCAATATTCAATATGATGAACGCCGCAAGTTAAACGAGGCTGGCAAGAAGGCGATTGCTGTCCGATGTGCGCAGGAAATCCCCAACGGTGCCTCGGTTTTTATGAACATCGGAACCACCACCGAAGCCGTGGCGCATGAACTCCTAGATCACGAAAACCTGCTCGTCGTGACCAACAATTTGAACATCGCAAATATTCTGGCGGCAAATCACAGCTGTGAAATCATCTTAGCTGGCGGCGTCCTGCGACGCGCAGACGGCGGCATTGTCGGCGGGTTGACCGTGGAGATGGTGAAGCAATTCAAGTTTGACTATTCTGTCCTTGGCTGCTCTGCAATTGATCCAGATGGTGACCTGCTTGATTTTGATGGCCAAGAAATCATAGTCAGCAGCACCGCAATCAAAAGATCCCGCAAGGTCATGGTCGTGGCTGATCAAAATAAATTCGAACGCAAAGCTCCTCTCACGATCTGCTCTCTGAGCGATGTCACCATGCTCTTCACCGACAGCAACCTGTCCAAGGATCTAATTGCCAACTGCACTAACTGGGGGACCGAAGTGGTCATCGTTTGATCAGGCAGAAACCGCATTTGGAGGCGCTCGTTTGAAAAATCGCGACAACACAGACTGGATTTTCGTCTTACCGGCAGCGATTGTGCTTGGGCCTATCGGGCTGATCCCCCTAATCCAGTGATCAACTATTCCTTCTTCGAAATCTTCGTCCTCGATGCGCGTTTCTGGGTCGGAACCGACTGGTATACATAAATCATTGGCTCTGGCCGCTTCTGGGCTAGCTTTGGCCGCAGCACTTTATTCTCGGTCCTGATACTGCAATTTTTACGAACGACCGTTCGTAGGCAGTTGTAATTCCACCTCCTAACGGTCCTCGTCTGACAACGAGCAAAACTGACTAACGAGACGTGATGGGCCGGATCATATCTCCGGCCCAGTTTCGTTACTGACCCTGAGCCAACAGTCGCCCGCCGTGCGGGTTATCAATGACCATTTTCCAATTGCCATCAGCCTGTCTGCGTAAGACCGCAATTGAGAGACCGGATTGCGCCAATTCCTGACCATCAGGTGTCAGCCCAGTCATCGCCCACGGCGCGATGTGTACAGCGATATCGCCGTTTACAATGACCTCATGGCCTGCATCGTAATTGAAAACCGGGTTAACAGCCGCCATGCTGGAAAACATCTGCTCAAGTTGGGTCGCGTCTGAAATCGGCGCATCTGGTTCAAACACCACGGTTGCTTGGTTTTCGTAACTCGCCATAACCTCAGCGATGTCTCCATCTTGGAAACTGTCTGTCATGTTCTGAATTACTGCAAGTACGTCTTGTTGATCTTGTGTCATGTTTTTTCCTTCTGCTGTTGAAATCTGGGGTTGAGCATGGCAAGCGCCATCACCCATGCAAATGCATGTCTCATCGTTAATTCCTTCTTTTGGGTTGGGGTGGGTGGTTTCTAGCCGGGCGGATCTATGAGTTTCAAAACCTCGGCAGCGTAATCTTTGAGCGGCTCAAGTGGACCCGTTGCGCGTTGAAGTTTTGCAGCCGTTAGGCCTGCCTGAGTCCGCGATGCAAGCTTTTTGACCTCTGTGAAAGCAGGGGCCTCCGACAATTCGGATGATGGGAAGGTCCCAACGCGTCCCGAAGCCATGGCCACCGGCAAGCGCCTACGGCAAGAACAGGGCGCTGCAGGGCTAGCCAAGCCGCACATGCTTGCTGTGAAATCCTGAACGCGTGTCCGTGCGCGAGATAATCGTTTGCGAAAATTGCCGGGAGAGATATCCAAGGCCTCTGACGCCTCAGCGTGATCGAACTCTAGAATCTCGCCGAGCACATATGCTGCACGATGCTCCCTGTCCAAACAAAGCAACATTGCCATCGTGCATCTAAGGCGCAAATCATTGAGCATCACGTGATCTTCGGGCGCTGAGTTCTTTTCGTCTGCGAGCCCGTTTAGCAGGTCATCGGCGAACACCTGAAACGAAAGCCCCGGATCGTTGGCGATGACCTTGCGTGCTGTCAGGAGGTAATTTGTCGCAACGCGATATGTCCATGTCTCAAAGCTGCTGTCTCCGCGATACGTCGAAAGATTGGTGATAATGCGTATGAGAATTTCCTGCGTAGCGTCTTGCGCTGCAATAGGATCGGCCAGCATGCGAAGAGCTAACTTGTAAACGCGGGCTTGAATGCCCCGAACAAGCACTTCCAAAGCATTTGCGTCGCCGACTTTTGCCAATGCGATGTCGGTCTTACTTATGCGATCCATGGTTCTAACTGTGCCTTTTTGAAAGTGTCATATTCTATTAGACAATCGCTCAGGGCAAAGTGTGACAAAGAAAATGAATTAGCACCAAAGATATTCAGTCAATGTGGACGCGGACACTCAAAAGATTTCAGGCAACGGCAACTAAGTCCGCAGAGCCGCATTCCCATCAGTCACTTTGGGTCATCAAAAATCATCCGCAAAAACACGCCAAACCTTGGCATACGCAGATCATACGCAAATCATACGTCTTGCACCCGCCCGCCAATAGGTCCAATCTGACCGCTCACTAGGGCCAGATCATGC
>TARA_R110002051_G_scaffold308629_2_pt1 | contig 21822 bp, 20 predicted proteins | sample TARA_R110002051 | Tara Oceans TARA_R110002051 (sample SAMEA4397023) | marine metagenome | biome: Polar Biome; feature: [MES] marine water layer (ENVO:01000295) within the mesopelagic zone...; material: water (ENVO:00002006), including particulate matter (ENVO:01000060) such...
AGGGTGTCCCGCTGGCGCCAATCCGGGGCCTTGGGAAGACCTGCAACAAAGGGGCTGCGCTCCCGGCTGGGCATGCTATGCCTGCGCCGAAATTTGCAACCGCCCTGAGACAGGAGCGCGGACTATAGTGACGAAGCCCCCTATGCGCAACACTCCCAACCGGGGCGATTACACACGTCGCTCCAGCCCTGCCCAGACAGCGAATTCCGGCTGGATATGGGGCCGCCACGCGGTCCTCGCAGCGCTGCAAAACAGCAAGCGCAAAGTGATCGAAATCCGCGTCACCCGCAATGCCGCGAAGGAACTTCCCGCCGGCATCGCGGCAGCGCGCATTTATGAGCCGCGCGAGATCGACCAAGCCCTGCCCGACGGCGCCGTGCACCAGGGCTTCGCCCTCAAGGCCAGCGCGCTGGAAAGCGAGCACATCAATGCCGTGGTCGACCCGACCCATGGCGCGCTTCTGGTGCTCGACCAGATCACCGACCCACACAATGTCGGCGCGATTTTCCGCTCCGCCGCCGCTTTCGGCATTCGCGCCATCATCATGCAGGACCGCAAGGCCCCGCCTTTGTTCGGCACAGTCTGCAAGAGCGCAGTCGGTGCCGCCGAACGCGTGCCGCACATCGCGGTCACCAATATCGCCGATACGCTGAAGAGCTTCCGCAAGGCCGGCCGCCATGTGCTCGGCTTGGCCGGCGAAGGCGATATCTCGCTGGCCGACGCCATTGCCGGTTATGACGGCAAGGGCCATGGGCCCGGCCTGGTGCTGGTGATGGGATCGGAAGACAAGGGGCTGCGCCCGCGCGTCGCCTCGGAATGCGACCAGCTGGTGCGGATCCCGATGATGGATGCAATCGAGAGCCTGAATGTCTCGAACGCGGCCGCCATCGCACTCTATGAAGCGTCAAAATGGCGCCCGGCCCGTGGCAAGGCGTCAGCCAGCGACCCCGAAGACTGAAACCCGCGAGCTTGCCCGGCCAAACCACCCATGATCGGGCGGCCAAGAGCTGAACGGTTTCCGGCAGCGCTGGCGTGCAATTGAACTCACACAAGCGCCGCCGGATTCGTGTTCGCGGATGATGGACCGGCAGAGCCGACTATTTGGTGTTACCGACGCGCAGGACCGGACGGCCATTGCGGCGCCAATCGACATTGCCCTCGATCTCATCGATGGAGACGTCGCCGCTCCCGGATTCGCGCACGGTGACATTGACGGCCGTGCCGCCAAAACTGACCCCACCAGATCCGTTTATCGCCACATCGAAGGGTTCCGCCCGCCCGCCACGGACATTAACGTCACCGGAGCCTCCGACACGGACATTGAAAGCGCCGTTCATGCTGTCGGCCGAGACATCGCCCGAGCCGTTAATGCTGATATCAAGGCCGGCAATCCGGCCAAAATCGACATCGCCGGACCCGTTGATCCCGATATCGGTGTCGCCAGTCACATCGGTCATGCGAACATCGCCCGACCCGTTGATGCCGAGATCGACCGAGCCGGCGATAGCGCCGAGGATGACGTCGCCGGAGCCATTAATGCCGAGGTCGAGATTTCCGCCGACACCACCTGTCGTCACATCGCCGGAACCATTGATGCTGATATCGACGTCATGGGCGATATCACCGGTCTGGAAATCGCCACAGCTGTCGATTTCCAGATCGAGCGAGCCGAGATCGCCGGATGTGCCCTGGAACGCACTGTCGCGCAGGCGCAGCGCCAGCGAGGCGGGCGCGGTGATGGTCAGCAACGGATAATCGGCGATGTCATGCCGGGCTCTCCAGTGCCGTCCGATCCGTATTTGGCCGTCGCGATTATTGCAACTGAGATTACGGATCGACTGGCCGCCATCAATCATGAGGCTGGAACCGGTCTGTCGCAGCTGCGGGTCATCGGCGATGCCGCCGGTGTTGGAGATAGCGACGCTGACCTGCGAGGAGGTCCCGGTGCGGATCTCGACCCGACCAATGAAATGTTCAATCGAGACGGTGTCGGCGCCATAGCTCTGGCCTGCACCCTGGGCGGGATCCTGGGCTGTCGCCGCATTGGCGATAACGGCCAAGCTGGCGAGGGCGAAAGCCGTACCAGTGATCAGTGCAAATTTACGCGTCATGAAAATCCCCTTGGATTGGTCCGATATAAACTGGATGCCGCAAAGGCCCCGATTGGATGCAAGCCTGCCGGATTCATTCCTGCCGCTCGCTGACGAGCGTGTGACAATGGTTTAATACTGCGCCGCATAAAACGCGTTGAGAGGGAATAGCGATGCCCCGATCCCCTGGCGACCCCTCGCATAGCGGCCACAGGGGCGGATAAAAGGGGACAGGTATAATTAACGCGTCCGCTCCACGGCGCCTTTGCGGGCAAAGCGGTGAGACTGCGCGTTAATTATACCTGTCCCCTTTTATCCCTCCGCCGTATGCGCCTGAAGCCGTTCCAGAAATTGCGGCATCAGAGCCGCGCGCACGGCTTCATGACGCCAGAACGGGTTCATGAAGACGCAGCGCAGCAGGACCAGCGTTTCGCAATCGCGCACCCCGCCATAGCGGTCCAGATGCGCGTCAATCAACCGGCCATAACCTTGCGTGCTCAAAACCGTCTTGGAGACTGAAAAGGCCGGGTCGGCCTTGAAGCCGGCATGGGCTCGCGCAGTGCGCGCATTGGAGGCGCTCAGGGCTTCACCCTTATGCGCCAGCGAGAAGCAGACGATATTGGTGTCGGCCGGTTGCAGCAGGCGCGCCATCGGGGCAGAGGCCTGGAGCGTCTGCGAAAAGGCCCGCGCGCTCTCGATCGTCGCCGCCAGCATAGCGCCGAAGCGGTCGGGCGTGAAACTCATGGTCTTCCCCGTCAACCAGACCGCCGACGGGCCGGCACCGCTGCGCGATCCTTCCAGCGTCACCATCCAGCGATCATTCGACAGGGCGAGATCGATATAGGGCGCAGGAAATCCGGACGTCGCATAGCGCGCTTCGTCGGCAACGAGAAAGGCGCCGCAGGCATAGGGCACATAGCCGAGCTTGTGCGGGTCGAGCGTGACGGAATCGGCACGCCCGATCGCGCCGAGCGCGTCGCGTTGGGCCGGCTGCAGCACCGCCTCAGCGGGCCCGCCCAGCATCGAGCAGAAAAAACCACCCCAAGCCGCATCGACATGATGCCAAATATCGAGGCCCCTGGTGCGAAGCGCGTCGAGCTGATCGCACACGGCATCGACCGGATCGATCTCGCCCGCCTCGGTCGTCCCGGCGACGGAAACGACTGCCAGCACCGGCCGGCCCTCGCCATGTGCCCTGGCGATCACAGCGGCGAGGGAAGTGGGGTCCAGCCGCCCCTCCCCGTCCAGCGCCACCGACCAGAAGGCCTCCTCGCCGAGACCGAAGACATTGGCCGCCTTGAGCCATGAGAAATGCTTGTTTCCCGGCACGATCAGAACCGGCCCGCGCCAGGCCCGCCCGGAGGCAGCACGAACACGCTCGGCATGCTCATGCGGATTGGTCAGAACACCGCTGGCGCCGCGTAATTCGCCGTCGGTCATCGCGTGCTCAGCGACCCGCTCATGATAGGCGTCCCAACCCATATGCGCCGCGGCAACCGGATCGAAGCGCTCGCCGGTCTTTTCCGAAACCGCCAGCCCCAGCGCCAGGAAATGGTCGAGCCGGTAGCGGGCGCGCCAGACGCCCTCGAAATTGGCAATCGTACCGCCGCTGGTGAAATGCCCCTGGGCGTGGAGCGGATCGAAGCCGACCATTTCGGCCAGCATGGCAATGGCCTCGTCTTCGATCTTGCCGCTGACCCGGGCGACTTCGCGCGAGGTGTTGTTGGGATTGTGAAGCAGGGTCGCAAAATGCCCAAGCAGGGCCGGAAGCGATGTCTCCGACACCATATGGCCGATATAGCGCGGCGTGTATTTGGGCACTTCCGAGCACAGCATTTCCCGCAATTCGCGCGTCGCTTGGGCAAAGCGTTCGCGTTCCGCCAGAAAGGGCGCGGACAGTCGCATCTCTGCGGAGATTGGCGAGGGATCGTCCTGAAACAATGATCGGCGCCAATCAAACCAGTGATCCAGAATCGCTTGGAATTCAGCCCGTACCCAGGCCGCATTCTCCGATTTCGGCCCGAGGAAATAGGCTTCGTCCAGCCAGGGCTCCCCGCCACTCATGACGCGCTCAGACGCCGCACTGCAGCGTCGTTATCAAGCGGACTTCCAACAGCAGACATTCGGCTCAGTCAGCCTCCAGCGCAGCAGGGCTGCCCATGCAGGTCCTGCAACCTCGTGAACATCATTGGGCTTGATAAATGTCAATGCGCATATCCGCGCAGGGCGAAGGGTCCTGGTCAGCTCGGCCAGAGCTGATAGACCGCCGTGGCGATCAGCGTGCCGATGGCATAACCGAACACCCCGACCAGCACGCCCGGCGTCACCAGATCCTTCCAGCCCTTCGCCGCCGCCAGTGCCGGCGCCGTCGTCGCACCGAGAATCGCGGCATTGGATGCGGTGATCAGTTCGGGCAGCGAGAATTTCAGGATCGAGCCGAGCCCGAAAGTGATGACCGCGTGCACCGTCAACAGGATGCCGATCAGTGCGATCAGCACCGGTGCCGATTGCACCAGTCCCATCACATTGGCGCCGGCGGCAATCGCCGCGAAGAAGACAAAGCTCAGCCCGATCCCGATCTCATAACCGCCATGCAAGCTGGCCATGGTTTTCGGGAAAGCCGTGGCCGGGATCAGGGCCAGAACTGTGATGATGGCGTAGCGCCATATTCCGGCATCCTCACCAAACTGGGCGACAACCAATCCGGTCAGCATATCGCCCAGCACCAGAACGATCAGCGCAAAGCTCGCCGCATAGACCAGCGTGGCCGCCGTCGCCTTACCCTCGCCCGCATCCTCTTCGACGACGTCATCAACCCGGCTGTGATCGCGCGGAACGAAACGCTTGGCGACCCAGTGCAGGCCGGGCAAGACCGCCAACATCGCCAGGAAGACGCCAGAGAAGAGATTGTCGACCGCCGTCGCGGCGGAAACGAAGCTTGGATCCTCGACGCGCAGTCCTGTCAGATCTACCAGCGCAGCATAATTGACCGAGCCGCCAATATAAGTGGCGGTGAATGTCCCGGCGGCGGCGGCCTGGTTGGGACCGATATCGATCAGAGAAAACGCGACCACCGCGCCAACCACTGTCCCCAGCGTTGCGAGCAGGAAAGCCAGCGTCATCCGGCCGGTCTCGAAGAATATCTTCTTCAGATCGGCCTTCATCAGGAAAAGCGGGATCAGGAGCGGCATGAAATAATCGAAGACAAAATCATAGCCGGGCGAGTCGTGGGGAATAAGACCGAGATTGGACGCGATGATCGCAAACAGGATTGCCCAGACGGCGCCGGTCAACAGCGCCCCGATCCGGGTTTTCTCCATCAGGAAGCCCGCCGCCGCGATCACGAACAGGGCCGCGAGCGCTGCCAGCGCATTATCTGCCGGTATCAGTGACATGTCTTTTCCCCAATATTATCGATCCGCGCGGCGTCAGGCCGGCCCGGCACACTTATTCGCCGTATAGCTCCAGCGCCCAGGCCGCATCCTTGGCCGTCGCGCGCTTGAAAGCCTCGCGCGCTGTCAGCCGGTCGACATAGGACACGAATGGTTCTCGCCGCTCCAGCATTTTGAAATTCATCAGAAAATTGAGCGTTGAGCCGATCATCAGATCGGCAGCGCTAAAGCGGTCATTGACCAGATATTGCTTGCCGGCGAGCCCCTGGGTCAGTGTCTCAAGCACCCGGTCAACACTGCCCCAGCCAACCGTGGCCGCGGGTGTTTCGCGGTTGAAGGCCTTATCGATAAAGGCCGGCTCGATGCAGGCGGCGCAGAAGAACAGCCAACGCAGATAGTCGGCGCGGGCGATATCGTTGATCGCTGGCGCCAGAGCGGCTCCAGGGCAGGCATCGGCCAGCCAAGCGCAAATCGCCGTGCTTTCCGTCACCAGATGCCCGTCGACGTCGAGCGCCGGAACCTTGCGCATCGGATTGACACCGGCATAGGCCTCGCCCTCGATCTCGTCGCGAATATTGACGAGCTTGACCTCGAAGGAATTGCCGATTTCCTCCAGCATCCAAAGCGCGTGAAAGCCACGCGTACGCGGGCAGTGATAGAGCGTGATATTGCTCATGCTCGGCTTCCTTTAATCGTCAACGAAGGCATCGGCCTCGATCTCAACCAGAAAACCCGGGCTGATCAGGCGGGATATCTCGATCATGCTGGTGGCGGGCGGATGATCGCTGAACACCTCGCCATGAGCACGTCCGAACGCCTCCCAATGATCGATATCGGTGACGAACATCCGCGTCCGCACGATATCGCTCAGGGTCGCGCCGACATCGACCAGCGCCGCCGCGATAATCTCGAAACAGCGCCGCGCCTGGGCTTGCGGATCGCCGGGTGCAAAGACGCCGCCCTTCTCATCCATCGCCACCGTGCCGGTGACCCAGACATGCGCCCCGCGGCGCAAGGCCCGGCAATAACCGACCTTGGCCTCCCAGGGCGCCCCGGAAAATGCGCGTCGAACCGGGGCGCTCACGCCTAGCCCTCCGTGGGCGCCAGAATATCGAGCGAGACGGCGGTCATGGCTTCAATCGCTTGGGTGATGGTTTCCTCCGGATCGTCCGGCGCAAACAGTGGCGAATGATTGGAGGGAGCAGCGACACCGCGAGCTGCGTAATCATCGAGCCGGGCCTGCGTCGTACCGCCGACCCAGAACATGAAGGTCGGGATGTGGGCATCGGTGCGCTCATATTGCGAAAAGTCTTCGCCGCCCATCACCGGCGTCGTCTCGATCACCGCATCATCGCCGAACCGGGCCCGCATCGCGGCGACGGCGCGATTGGCCAGAGCCGGATCATTGTACAGCGCCGGCGTATAGGGATCCTCGACCTCGACATCGGGATATTCTTCCGGCGTCAGGCCGTAGGAGGCCGCCTGGGCGTGGGCAATACGTTCGATCCCGGTCAGCAAATGCTCGCGCACCTCGTCGGTATAGGAGCGCACGGTGAGCTGCATGTGCGCCTCATTACCGATGATATTGTGCTTGGTGCCGGCATTGATCGCACCGACCGTAATCACACCCGGATCGAGCGGCGACAATTCGCGTGAGATCAGGCCCTGCAGCGCAATCACGATCTGCGCCGACAAATAGACCGGATCCTTGGTCGCGTGCGGATAGGCACCATGGCCGCCGCGGCCATGAACGATGATGTCGACACTGTCGACATTGGCCATCGCATAGCCGGGAACATAGGTAATCTCGCCGGCAGGAATGCCGGAGAAGGTGTGAAACGCGACATTATAGTCCGGCTGCGGGAAGCGCTCGAACAGCCCGTCTTCGATCATCATGCCGGCACCGAGACCAACCTCCTCGGCCGGCTGGCCGATCAAAACCAGCGTGCCGGACCATTGATCACGACGTTCCATCATCTGCCGAGCCGTGCCGACGATCGCCGTCATATGGGTATCATGCGCACAGGCATGCATGACCGGGCTCTCAAGCCCGCGTCGGTCGACACCGGTGACGGTCGAGGCATAGGTAACGCCGGTATTTTCTTCCACCGGCAGCCCGTCCATATCGGTGCGCAGCATCAGAGTCGGGCCTTCGCCATTGGTCAGCACGGCAACAATGCCGGTGCCGCCGACACCCTCGGTGACCTCAAAGCCGATCGCCCGCAATTCGCTGGCCAGTCGCGCCGCCGTCTGGATCTCCATCAGGGAGAGTTCCGGATTGGCGTGGAAATGCTCGTACAGCGCCTGCAGATTGGTTTCATAATCGGCGACGATCGACTGGCGCATCGCATCATCGCCGGGCACCGGAGCCGGTGTCGCCGAAGCCGCCAAAGCCGCTGCAGCAGAGGCACCGGCCTCAGGCGCGGCCGGTGTCTGCGCCTGGTCGGCAGCAGGCGAACAGGCCATCAGAGCCAAAGCGGCGACGGCGGTCAAAAACTGGCTTTTCATATCGGATTTCCCCATCCACTCATTCGCGACCATTCGAACCGCGACTCGCAGTCAGGTCAATCACCCAAGTCGATCCGGTGCGATATTTACCCAATCCATCACAGCCGCCAGCACGCCTGCGCCGGTCAATTCGCGCCGCGAAGAGCGGACGTCTATGGCGTTTTCGGCGCCGGTGTTCCGAGCAGGCTGCGGTAGCGCGCGGCGACATCGCCGAGATTGATCTCGTTGAGAAAAGTCGAATAGGCCAGATAAGACAAGAGATAACGCAGATCCGTTGCCCAGGGCGGCATGAAGGTCGGCTCGGCGATCAGGCCCTGTTCGCGCAGCATTTTCATCGCTTCCAGATCGGCCAGATCGATCTTGCCGACGAAGAGCAGGCGGATGAAGGCTGGATCGCCCGCCCTCACCGCCGTGCGAAGATAATTATGCACTTCCAGCAGCCCGCCGAGATAGATCGAATCCTTGGTGCAGGGTGCACCGCCGCCAACCAGACCGCCGCGCACGACCCGGCGCGCATTCTCGAACGCCTCAATCGGGGCGTCCTGGCCGCCGCGCTCGCGGAAGAACTCAAATAGTTGAATGAAATCGGCGCCCTCGGTCGCCATATCAATCGCAATGGTCCGGTCCGCCAAGCGCCGGAAGCGGCGCGGATCAAGGGCACCGGAAATGAACTCCGCGAACACGGCGAGACCTTCCTGGGTCCGCGCATTGCCCGGATGTGCCTCGCCGAGGATTGGAAACCGGCTCTGGGCGGCGCCATTCATATTGGTCGCGATATGGATCAGCGCTTCATGTTGCAGCAATTGCGTCACGTCGAGATCGGAGAAGGCCGCATCAGCCCGTAGCTTGATATAGTCGCGCCCGGCCGCCGCCTTGGCCGAGACATTCAGCGTCACTTCGACCTGAGGTGCCGCTTGGCCGAAAAAGCGCGGCAATTCCGCATCGAGCCGAGCTTTGAGGTCGGTGGCGCTGAGACGTTCCGGCGGTTCGAGCCGGATACTGCCCTCCTCGAAATCCGCCAGCAGTGTGTCGAGCCGGCGGGCGAGATCGAGTGCATTGCGCTTGCCATCGGCGATTGGCGTTCGGGGATCGCCATACAGGGCGCGCGAATGGGTGTGGAAGGTCTTCGTGCCAGTATTGGCCAGCAGGGCAGCGGTCTCAGCCGTCGTATCAGCCAGCCGCCGCAGCCAGTCATGCACCGGGCTGTCGCCATCAATCAGGGCGCGCGCCGCTGCGACACGCTCCAGTGAGGGCGCCGGATCGATGCGCGGATAGACCGGCTTGGGAAGTTCGCGCCCGCCGGCGGCAAAGAATGCATCGGCATGAGAGCGATCCCAAGCGATGGTCTTGAGCACCGGTAAGCGGTCTTCGGCTTCCAGCAACAGCCAGGCCGCGCGCGAAAGGCGCTCGACTTCGGCCTCGGGCAGCCCGTTCGACATCAGTTCACGCGCCGGGCCTGCGCCGGGATGTGGCAGGCCTCGATCACCGGTGGCGGCGTTTCGAAAAAGAACTCGGCGGTGCGATTTCGCCGCGCCGTCTTGAGGTTGAAGAAAGCCTCACTGTCGGTACGCATGATTTCATAGACCGGGCGCTGATCCTCCGGCAGATCCGCCGCGATATGCATCGACAGGATCTCATCGCGCATCGCCGGATCGGCGATGACACCGGAATTGACCATCGGGTCGCCGCGATTGAGCGCCTGGACATGATCCATGCCGTCAATCACCCGCCCGAACAGGCTCATGATGCGGTCGAGATGACGCGGCCCCTGCCCGATCACGATGTAGAATTCGACATCGCCGGTATCGGGACCATTATCGCGCGCCATCCCCATCGTGCCGGGACAATGGATCAACCAAGTCTGCGAGCCGTCATCATTCTCGGCCGCCGGAAACCCGTTCACATGCCCGACCACGGGCGCGTAGAGATCATCATCAATCATCGGCGTGAAGACGATGCCCGCGCTGGGCCGTACAAACTCACCCTGCAGCGGCGGGTATTGTGGCAGCTCCACAGAATCCGCCTCTTCGCCGCGCCCGCCTTGGGCGACAAAACCATCGATCACACGATAAAAGGTACGCCCGTCAAAAAACCCGTCGCGCACCGCCTGGCGCATCCGCGCCGCATGATGGGGGGCAAACTCGTCGGAGAGTTCAACCGTGACGGTGCCGTGACGGGTCTCGATCAGCAGCAGGTCTTCGGGGTCAGCGACGCGCCAGGTCGGAATGCCAGTGAAGTCGGGAATCGCGACCTCGGCCATCGCCTGTTCGGCCTCGTCGGGGATCGCCATGTCGTTTCCGGCGTCCGGCGAGCAGGCTGCAAGCGCCATCAGGCTGAGTCCAAATATCAAACTGCGCATCAATCACTCCCCACCCAAGCCAGTCGCACCTATTCGAGACGGTCACGAAGCGGGCGTCAATCGCCTTGCCGGATGGCCAAGGACGTACCGCCTATTCCGAGCCACCGAAGCGATCTGTCCAGGCCGCGATATCATCTTCTTCGATCTTCTTGAACAGGACGTCCGGCGGCTCGACCGACAGGCCGACCGGCAGCGCCGTCAGCATCGATTTGGCATCGCCCTGCGGCCAGGCGCGATGCGCGTCGGGGATGGAGAGCGCATCGAGGATGACCTTGGCAGAGACCGGAATAATCGGCTGCGCCGCGCTGGCCATGATGCCCATGTAGTTGAGCGCCGTACGCACACCGATTGCAGCGCCCTCAGGGTCGGTCTTGAACTTCGTCCAGGGCTCGGCGCGGGTGAGGTATTCATTGCCGAGCGCCCACAGGCCGCGCACTTCAGCGGCTGCCTTGCGGAACTCCATCGCTTCGAAATTGGCGGCAGCCGCTTCAAGTCGGACGGTCATCTCAGCCGCCAGCCAATCCTCATTCTCGCCCCATGTGCCGCCCGCTGGCACAACGGCCTCGAAGCGGGACTTGTTGAAGCGCAGGACGCGGTTGACGTAATTGCCCAGCACATCGGCCAGGTCCTTATTGATCACCGACTGGAAATGTTCCCAGGTGAAGGCGGCATCCGAGCCCTCCGGCGCATTGGCGGTGAGATACCAGCGCCAATAATCGCCCGGCATGATCTCGAGCGCCTGGTCCATGAAGACGCCGCGCTTCTCCGAGGTCGAGAATTTGCCGCCATACCAGGTCAGCCAGTTAAAAGCTTTCAGCTTGTCGACCGTCTTCCACGGCTCTTCCGAACCGAGAATGGTCGCCGGGAAGCTCACCGTGTGGAAGGCGACATTATCCTTGCCCATGAATTGGACATAGGTGACATCGCCGGCGCCCTTGTCGGTCCGCCACCAGCTCTCCCAATCGGCACTATTGAGCGCGGCCCATTCGGCCGTTGCCCCGAGATAACCGATCGGCGCGTCGAACCAGACATAGAAGACCTTGTTCTCAAAGCCCGGACGCGGCGCGCCCTGGCGAGCCACCGGCACGCCCCATTTCAGATCGCGCGTGATCGCCCGGTCGCGCAGGCCTTCATCGAGCCATTTATAGGCGATGGATTTGGCCAGCGATGGCCAGCCGGTCGAGGCATCGACCCAGGCGCGGATGCGGCCTTCCATCTTGGTCTGCATCAGATGCAGATGCTTGGTGCCGCGCACTTCGAGATTCTTCGAGCCGGAGACTTTCGAATAGGGCTCGATCAGATCGGTCGGCTCCAGCAAGCGGCCACAGCTGTCGCACTGATCCCCGCGGGCGCGTTCAAAGCCGCAATGCGGGCACGTGCCCTCGACATAACGGTCCGGCAGGAAGCGGTCATCATCGATCGAGAAAATCTGGTGTTCGAGCACTTCCTCAATCAGGCCGCGATCTTCGAGAACATCGGCGAAATGCTGGGTCAGCCGCGCGGTTTCCGGATTCGAGGTGCGGCCAAAATAATCATAGCTCAGCGAGAACCCCTCGCCGGCCTGTCTTTGAATTTCGTGTTGTTCATCGCAATAAGCGCGCACATCCATGCCCGCCTCGTTCGCAGCCAATTCGGCCGGCGTACCGTGCTCGTCGGTGGCGCAGATATACAGAACCTCATGGCCAGCCAGCCGCTGGAAGCGCGCATAGACATCGGCCGGCAGCATCGAGCCCGCCAGATTGCCGAGATGTTTGACCCCATTGATATAGGGCAAGGCGCTGGTGATCAGGATACGGGCCATAGTTGGTGCTTCTTCTTTGCGGCGGAAGTCGTGTATGTTTATTCGCCTGAAGCGCGAGTATCAAAACCCGCGCGCAGGATGGCAGACATAGCTGTCCTTTCATGGGGAGGAAATACCCAATGCCGCGCATTTTCGGTCTCAATATCATCGCCGTGCTGGTTTCAGCCATCGCGCTCTATTTCGTCGGTTTCCTGTTTTACGGCCTGTTCTTCGCGGATCTCTGGATCGGGCTTCAAGGCTTCACCGAGGCACAAATCCTCGAAGCCGATGAACACATGGCCCTCGGCATGGTGCACGGCTTTCTGATCTCGCTGGTCACGGCCACTTTCATCGGCTTGGCGCTGAAGCGGTTTGGGGCTGACGGCATGATGCCTGCGATCCAGGGCGCGGTCCTGCTCTGGGCCGGTTTCGCCCTAACGACGCTGGCCTATGGTTTCGTCTATGCGATGCAGCCCTTCATGCTGTTCGTGCTCGACGGCTCCCACCTCCTGGTCGGCTTTATTGTCGTCGCTGCAGTGCAAACGGCGCTGGACGGCGTTGGCGTCAAGTCCGAATACGCCTGATACCAAACGCGCGGGGCCCGACGGGTTTCGCGCGTTCGCCACGACGCAGACAAAAACCGGCTTCGGGCTGGGCTTCGACAGTCAGGAATCACGTCATGACCGACACCCAGGCCCCAGGCAAAACCGGGCCAAGCCAAGTCAAGCGAACGCAAGCTCCAGCGGACCCCAAGTCGGGTTTCCTGCTGCGGCGGCTGGCACCGTTGGCCGGCCTGCTCGTCTTTGCGGCGGCGCTGTGGACGATCCACAATGAAACCGGCCATCTGCATGTTCGCGATATCGCGGCCAGTTTTCGAACCATCGCCTATAGCGATATCGGTTTCGCGGCCGCACTGACCTTCGGCAGCTATCTGATGCTGTCGCTGGCTGACTGGTTTGCGCTGCATTATTCCAGCGCCCGCCTGCCCTGGCACAAGGCCGGCCACGCGGCGACGCTCTCCTATGCCGTCTCGAATGTCGTCGGCTTCGGCCCTTTGACCTCGACCGCCGTGCGTATCCGCCTCTATTCCGTCTGGGGCATCGATACCGGCACGGTCGCGATCATCACCGTGATCACAGCCGCCAGCCTCTATCTCAGCGGCGGCGCGGTGGCCGGGGTGGGCCTGATCCTGCGACCAGCCGAGATCGCCGGCTTCTTCGGCGGCCATCCCGCGCTCTACCAGGTCCTGGGCATTGTTCTGGTCGCACTGCTCGCCGCCGCGATTGTGCTGGCCTTGCGGCTCAAAGCGCCGATCAATTGGCGCGGCCTGACCATCACCGCGCCGCCGCGCTGGGTGCCCGGCTTGCAAGTCCTCGCCTCGATCACCGACTGGTTGCTCTCGGCGGCTGTGATCTGGATCCTGCTGCCCGAAATGGTGCGGCCCGATCTGATCGCCTTCCTGCCGCTCTTTATCCTGGCCGGCCTGTTTGGCGCCCTCAGCGGCCTGCCCGGCGGCATTGGAGCCTTCGACGCCACCCTGATCCTGGTCGCACCGCCCGGAAGCGAGGCCGCCTACGTCGCCGCGCTCGTCGTTTACCGCGTGGTCTATTTCGCCGGCCCCTTGCTGGCTGTCGGGATCGCCACCGCTTGGTCGGTGCGGCGCAAAATCCCCGCGACGGCCATCGGCGCCCAGACCGCCTTCGCCTCGGTCGCGAAAATGGTCGCGCCGCCGGTCTTCGCCCTGCTGACCTTCCTGTCCGGCGCGATGATGTTGTTATCGGCGGCAACGCCCGATCTCGGCTCGCGCCTGCGCGCCCTCAATGACTGGCTGCCGCTGGGCGTGATCGAGGCCTCGCATTTTGCCGCCAGCTTGGCTGGACTGATCCTGCTCTTCCTCGCCAGCGGGCTCTACCGGCGCCTGCACCGGGCCTGGACCGCGACGCTCGCTCTGAGCCTTGCTGCCGCAGTGCTGGCCATACTGCGCGGCCTGCACTGGAGCGATGCGACCTGGCTCCTGACCCTGTTCACCCTGCTCGCCCTGTCCGGCCCCGCCTTCTACCGCCGCGCCGAGGCCGGCAGACTCCGGCTCGGGCGCGAATGGACCGCCGCCATTCTCGCCACGCTTCTGCTGGTTGTCTGGGTCGGCTATGTCTCCTACCGGCACATCCCCTATCACGACGAATTATGGTGGAGCTTTCTGATCCGCGGCGATGAATCGCGCACTTTGCGGGCGATCAGCGGCGCCATCATCCTGTTCTTCCTGATCGCGATCTGGCGCTGGCTTGGCAGCAGGCAGGCAACAACAGACCCGCGCGCGTTGGACGCGGCATCAACGGCAAGTTTGAGGCAGGTTCTCGCCAGTGCAACGGTCAGTCATCCCGACTCCAATCTGGCCCTGCTCGGCGACAAGCGCTTCATCTTTTCGCCCAGCGGAAAGAGCTTCATCCAGTATGGCATTCGCGGCAATAACTGGATCTCGATGGGCGAACCCACTGGAGAGACGAACGAAATCAAGGCTTTGCTCTGGGCCTTCCGCGAAGCCGCCGATCTCGCTGGCGCCCGTCCGATCTTCTACGCCGTGCGCGAATCTGCCCTCGGTGATCTGATCGATCTCGGTCTAGTGGCCCAGAAAATTGGTGAAACCGCTTTGATTTCATTGGTAAATTTCGGAATTGAGGGCCCCAAACGCGCCGAATTGCGCCAAGCCCGCAACCGCGCCATCCGCGACGGCGCCAGCTTCGAGATCCTCACCCCCGACGAGGCCGCGCCCCTGATGCCGGCTCTAAAAGACATTTCAGATGAATGGCTTACCGGTCATGGCGGCGCCGAGAAAGGCTTCTCCCTCGGCCGTTTCGACGAAGCTTACCTGGCCAATTTCCCGATTGCTTTGGTGCGAATGGCCGGCGAACCGATCGCCTTCGCCAATCTCTGGACAACCCCCGATCGCCGCGAATTTTCCGTCGATCTGATGCGTCATGCCGAGGGCTCACCGCATGGGGTGATGGACTATCTCTTCACCGAACTGGGCTTGTGGGGCAAGGAAAATGGCTATGCCGTCATGGACATGGGCATGGCACCGCTGAGCGGCCTGGAGGCCCACCGGCTGGCCCCCCTGCTGACGCGGCTCGGCACCTTCGTCTATGAACGCGCCGGCAGCCTTTACGGCTTTGACGGCCTTCGCAAATACAAGAATAAATTCCTGCCCGACTGGGAACCACTCTATCTCGCAGCACCAGGCCGGATGATGCTACCCGCCGCGCTCGGCGATGTTGCCCTGCTCACGAGTGGCGGCCTGCTCGGCCTGTTCGGACGCGGCCGCGCCCGCGCCGACTAGGCCTTCAAGCCTGTCATCGTCCGGATCGTCGCAGCGATCCGCGCCGCATGCTCAGGATCGAGCACGGACGTATGGCTCTGGTCCGGCCAAGCCTGCAGCTCGTTGAACTGTCCCCTGGCCGCCGCAGCCCGCACCAGGCCAGCATTTTCACCGCCATCAGCGCGACTGGCAAACACCGCCACCGGCAAATCCGCCGCCGCTTGACGATCAAACAACGGGTCATTGGCATTGAACCCCGTCATCTCGCGGCGTGAATGCGACCAGTGGGTGCGGGCATCAAACACATGCCGCTTCTCGCGCGCCCGCTCTGTCGGCAGGCCGAGATCATCGCGCAGCGCTCCGGCCACCAGTCCGACCAGTCCCAGCCCCGCCGCCAATTCGCCAGCCCGCAAAGCCAGGGTAAAGGCGTGCAAATGCCGGGCAGCCACCGTTTGGCGATAGGCATGCGGATGCAGCGCATCGACGAAAACCAGGCCGGCCAGCTCGTCGGGATGAAGGTTGGCGAAGGCGTGCAGGCGCAATCCCGCCATGGAATGACCGACCAGCAACCAGGGCGGCGGCAGCTCAAGCGCCACTAAAAGCCCTCGCATATCAGCGACATGCCAGGCCGGCGACAACACCGCATCGCGTGGTGCCGGATCGCTGAACCCCATGCCGGCACGGCCATAAAGCAGAACCTGGTGGTCGGCCTTCAGCGCCTCCTTCAGCCACCAGCCATCGGCATACATGCCAAAGGCGCCATGATCGAAGACCACCACCGGCGCCCCGAGCGGCCCTTCCAGGCAGGCATGCAGTCGCCGATCAGCATCGATAGCGACGAGCGGGAAAGGCGCATTGATCATCGCTCATGCTAATCCCGCCACCTTGCCTGCGGCAATCAAATTTGTGATCGCGACCCGACCCACACACAGACCATTGCAGCGAAGCCTTGTGAGATGTCCCGGCTGCGGCTATCAGGTCGCCAGACGATCGAAATCGGGCCGGCTTAGCTCAGCTGGTAGAGCACCTGATTTGTAATCAGGGGGTCGGGGGTTCGAGTCCCTCAGCCGGCACCATTTCGAACGCCCAGACTATCGTCGAGCATCGACGCATCTTGGATTATTCCTGGCGAGCCTCTCGGGGGCTGCGACGCTCCCTGGCGCTGGCGAATGCTAGCACTGCAGGTGTCGACTGGCCGGACCGGTCGCCCCCATGTCTCCCCCATACCGCCGCTGCATTAGGCCATCGAATGCAGCCCGACATGTAACCTTTCCGAACCTGGGCGCGAAACTGTTGGAACTGGGCTGGAATGGCCATCCCGTGGCACCGCTATGTCTGGTGCTTCCCGCGACTTTGGAGACACCGATGAAACTGACGCTGCCCGCCATGATCCTGTTCGCCACCGTGTGTTTTGCCTCCCTCGGGGCCGTGGCCTCTGCCAACGGCCTGATTTTCAGCACACAGAACGAGATGACCAATGAAAGGTCGACGCCGTTTACCGCCGAAGCCTTCGCGGCAGCGCAGGCCGCAGGACAACCCATTCTGGTCGATATTTCAGCGACCTGGTGCCCAACCTGCCGGCGCCAGGGTCAAGTGATCGCGCAACTCCTCGACAGCGGCGAATTTGCTGACCTGGTCATCCTCGAACTCGACTGGGACAGCCAACGCCGGATCGCACAGTCCTTCGGCGCGATGCGGCAAAGCACGCTGATTGTGTTTCGCGGTGAGGACGAAGTCGCCAGAGCGATCGCCGTAACCAGTGAGCACGACATCCAGTCGCTGCTCTCACAGGCCTATGCGAACTAAGCCACGGATCCGGAGACTTTAGAATATGGGACCTGAATCCTATGGCCTTGGATTGATAGCAGGCATGCTGTCGATCCTGTCGCCCTGCGTCTTGCCGCTCCTGCCGATCGTGTTCGGCACCGCATCCGACAAGCACAGGTTTGGACCGCTCGCCCTCGCGGCCGGGCTGACCCTGTCCTTCGTGCTGGTTGGGCTGTTCGTCGCGACGATCGGCTATTCCATCGGGCTCGATGCCGAATGGATCCGCAAGGCAGGCGGCATTCTACTCGTCGCTATCGGGCTTGTTTTGCTCGTCCCGGTGTTGGGCGCAGGTTTCGCGACCGTCACTGCACCGGCCAGCCGATGGCTTGATGCCCGCTTGGGGTCAACGAACGACTCCAACGGTTTGGCCGGTCAATTCTCGATGGGGGTCGTTCTGGGCGCCGTCTGGAGCCCGTGCATCGGACCGACGCTCGGCGCGGCATCCATGTTGGCGGCGCAAGGTGAAAATCTTGGCCAGGTCACCTTGGTCATGATCGCCTTTGCCATCGGCGCAGCCATTCCGCTGACCTTTATCGGCATGGCCTCACGCGCCACCTTGGCGCGGTGGCGCGGAAAAATGCTGCAGGCCGGTTCGATCGGCAAAATGCTGCTCGGCGGCGTGATGCTGGTGGTCGGAGTGATGATCATCTCCGGCGTCGACAAGGCCATCGAAGCCTGGGCCGTCGAACACTCACCCGCTTGGCTGACCTGGCTGACGACCAGCATCTGAAGTCTTGATGACCGCGCCGCCCGTGTCTCCATTTGTGAGACACGGGCGTTGATGCCAATCAGCGCGTCTTGTCAGATATGAGGCCCAAACCAGCGCCCCATTTGGTATAGGTCGAACCGCGGCGGGCCTCGAGTTCCTCCGCGCCCGGCTCGAGATATTCAGGCCCCGGAACCAGGCCCGCGCCATCGACGAGCCGGTTCATGTAATTATACAATGCGATGATCGAGATCGCCTCGAACAGGCTCTCCTCGCTCCAGCCGGCCTCCAGCACATCGCGGGTTTCGCGCACCGGGCTCTTGCCAGGCTGGGTCGTGATTACGCGGGCGAGCAGCAGAACCGGCACCATTTTCGCGGCAATGGGCGCGGCGGCCGGATCATCCAGCAAGGTCTGGAAGACCTCGGCATCAATGCCAAAAGCCCGCGCCATAAGGGTGTGAGCGCCGTAACAGAAGGCGCATCGATTGGTGCCCGACACAAAGGCCGCGATAAGTTCGCGCTCGGCGATCGAGAATTCCGACGGTGATCTCAACAGCGCGTCGTGCAGGGCCAGCAGCGGCTCAACGCCTTTCGGAAAGCGCTGAAAGACATGGCTGAGATGCGTATCTTCAGGAAGCGACGGGAAATTCGACATCAGTTTGTATCCTCTGGGGTCGGCAGGAGCTTGTTGCTGGCCAGCCACGCCAAACATTCAATCTCGCTCTGAAAGGCGCGTGCCGGAAACCCGGCGCGATGGAGGGCTTGAGTCAGGAACATGGCATGGCTCAGTTGGGCCGGACGATGCAGCACGATGAAGATCGTCGCAGGCGGGAGCGTGGCGATGAAATGGTCCGCGACGCCGCGGAATTGCTGGACATCCTGCAGCATTTCACAATCATTCCAGTCGATAATAAGAGCCCGAAACTGACGGGCTGAGACAAAGGCCGAGATCGCATCAGCATTTTCCAAGCTGACGTCAAATCCGTTATCGCCATAAAGCCTCACCCGCGCGACGTGACCATCCTCCATCACTTCAAGCGCCATCGACAAGGGTTGCATATTTTGTCCTCGCTCAACGCGCCGCAGGCCCGGCTGGACAGATCCGCCGGGCACTGTATCAAACGCGATCCGACCCGCTGTGTACATCATCAGTCGCAAAGACAAGGTTACCCGCAAGGCGGGAGCGTCGAAGCTGAGGCCATCCGGATCGTTGTGGGAGCGAAGCGGAAACGCTCGCGCCTATCACCGGCCTGCGTCTGGGGGGACAAGGCGGGTTCAACAGGATCGGGATGGCCTCATGCCACGCGGTGCCAGGGGCGTAGCCCGCGCGGCAATTCGAAATTTATGGACGTTCGACGGCGGTCAACGAGCCGTGACCATAGGGCGTTTCGATCGACTCGCAGGTGCCGGTTGGAACATTGCTCCAGGAATTGCCCTGGTAATCGACGGTCGAGGTGCCGGCACAGGTCGTGCCGGGTCCGGCGGCGCAGTCATTTTCACCCGCTAGGGCGACGCCGTAACAATGTTCCATCGATGCGGATGTCGTCGTCACGGTGGCATTGGATGCCGCTGCAGCGAGTGCCAGTGCCAGCGCGGAGGCGGCGAAAGTGGCGATTTTGGTTTGCGTTTTCATGGTTCACCTTTGCTTGATAATAGGGGTGTGATCATTGCCAACAGGCCGACCACATGCTCCATTTCGCGCGGTCATGACAAAAGGTTACAGCGCGCTGAAATAAATCGGCGCAGAGCGGGATGTAACCTCCTGGTGCCTGCGGACGAACTCCTATCAAGAAGGGCAGACATGATTGCGTCGGAGAATGAGCTGCGCACAATGATGATCGCCAGTCAGGACGGCGATGCGCCGGCCTACCGGCACCTGCTCACAGCGCTGCGCCCCCGGCTGGAGATCTTCTACCGGCGGCGGGTCCATGATGGATCGGCGGCGGAAGATCTGGTCCAGGAGGCCTTGATGGCGATACATATAAAGCGCGACACCTTTGATCCCGGCCAGCCGTTCACGCCCTGGGTCTATGGCATAGCGCGCTACAAGCTGCTCGATTATTACCGGCGTCACCACAAGCATCAATCGGTACCGCTTGACGGTATCGCGGAATTCATTGGCGAGGCCGATCATGGCTTCGCCGCCGCCGACGCCCGCATGGATCTCGGCCGCTTGATGCAAGACCTGCCGGCAGCGCAATCGCGCGCTGTGCAACTGACCAAGCTTGAAGAGCTGTCAGTCGCCGAGGCCGCAGAGAAAACCCAGTCGGGCACCTCCGCCGTCAAGGTCAATGTTCATCGAGGGTTGAAAGCCCTGATCGCAAAATTTCAGAAATCGGAGGCGGAAAATGTCTGATCCGCTGATTGATTCCCTCACCGCCGACCTGAAGCCGGTGAACCGGCACCGGATCGGGCACCGCTTGGCGCTGTGTGTCATCGCCGGTCTGATCCTCGGAGCCGCTGTGTTCTGGCTCCTACCCGGGCGGATGATCCGATCAGACCTCGATATCGCCGTCACGGAACCTAATTTCTGGCTCAAATTCGGCTTCACCGCGGGCCTTGCCCTGGTCGGTTATTTCTCACTGCGCCAATTGAGCCGACCGGGTGGCGATGCTCCCGCTGCGGTGCGCCTTCCCGTGGCAATATGGCTGGGACTCGCGCTGATCGCCGCTGTCAGCCTGATTGTCACGCCGGTCGACAATTGGACGGGCTGGATACTGGGATCAACGGCTGTGCGCTGTGTGACTTATATCGTGCTGATTTCGCTGCCGATCATGGGCCTGTTTTTCATCGCCGTCAGGCGCGGTGCCCCGACAAGACTTGCCATGGCCGGCTGGGCCACCGGGCTCGCCGCGGGCGGCATCGGTGCGACGATTTACGGACTGGGTTGCCCCGAATCCTCAGTTGGTTTCCTCGCGGTGTGGTACGCATTGGGGATCATCTCGACCGGGCTGATCGGCGCGTTTACCGGACGTCACCTGCTGCGGTGGTAGCGGTCCCAAGGGTGGGCAGGTCTGCCCGGTGTGGAGGTGTTGATAGCAGAGCAACAGGCGAGCGACAGTGCCTGCACCCGATGCCAGAGTGAGAAGCGAGGGCCAGATGATCGAAACCGGGCCGGCTTGGCTCAGCCGGTAGAGCACCTGATCTGTAATCCGGGGGGACGGATTCATGTCCCCCAGCCGGCACCATTTCGATGGCCTTCCCAGCCTCGCAGGCTGGCGGGGCGAACAGGGTGGGAGATCGAGTTTGAACCAGCGCAACCCGATTGTTTTGAGTTTGATGATCGCGGTCCTGACGGCGGCGCCGCTGGCCGCGCAACCAGCGCCCGCGCCTCGAAACGGGCCCACGGCAAGTCTCAGCGACGACCAGATCCGCGATATCATCATCCAGCGCTCGATTACCGCCTATTCCGGGCGCTGTCCCTGTCCGGAGAACCGGATGAGCAATGGCGCCCGCTGCGGCCATCGCAGCGCCTATGAGCGGCCCAATGGTGAAGCGCCGAAATGCTATCGCCGCGATGTCTCCGACGAAGAGGTCGCGCGTTTTCGGGCCGCGAGCGAGCATTGATTGATCAGGAGTAGAGCAGAACTTGATCGCTGATGGACCGCACGTGGTTTGCCGGGCTTCAGCCGGATCGATCCCGGCGCGCAGCCAGGCCGTGCTCGGCGGCACGCACACCGAAATCTCCACGCCGCGAGCGGCTGGAGGGATGCGGAGTTCCCATCGAAATGGGAGGGGTGTGGGACGCCTTCGAATGCCGAACTGGCGCCAGTTTGATTTTGTTTGGTGTGACAGTCGAAGTCGTCCCACACGTGCAGTTTTCTCGGGCTGTCTCCACCCCGGTTCC
>TARA_R110002051_G_C8768549_1_pt1 | contig 21792 bp, 22 predicted proteins | sample TARA_R110002051 | Tara Oceans TARA_R110002051 (sample SAMEA4397023) | marine metagenome | biome: Polar Biome; feature: [MES] marine water layer (ENVO:01000295) within the mesopelagic zone...; material: water (ENVO:00002006), including particulate matter (ENVO:01000060) such as......
ATTTTATTGGCCAAAAGTGGGTCAAAATTAATGGCCATTGACACCTCCAAAACCTCCTCGCCTTAATAAGAACATACGCAGCGTATTTTATTTGACATACGCACGGTATGCATTATTATAGATCTCATACGCCGCGTATGTTCGTTAGCGGCTCCCTATACCCCAGAGCGCAATAGCGCTCCTTAAACACCGGACAGACACGATGTTGGATCAGCGAAAACTCGAAGGATCAGCCAACCGTAGAGATGTATTTAATCTCAATGCGCAGCTGGTCGAGCCGCTCTCAATCTCCGGAAGACAGACCGTCGGGAAAATCAAGAAAATCGGATTAATCGTCAATCCGATCGCCGGAATGGGCGGCCGCGTAGGCCTAAAAGGCACAGATGGAATGGCTGTTCTGGAGGAGGCTAGAAGGCGAGGTGCGCGGCCATTGTCAAGTGGACGCGCGCTCCAGGCGCTGAAGCGCCTAGCTGCCTCGAATACACCCTTCACTCTAGTCACTGGCGCTGGCGAGTTGGGCGAAGACGTCTCTCGTGCCGCCGGACTTGAGCCTGTGGTGGTGTACCGGTCTTTGACTGAATCCAGTGGTCCCGACAACACCCGCAATTTGGCTATCGCCATGGTTGAAGCGTCAGTCGATCTAGTGTTGTTTGCCGGCGGCGATGGTACCGCGCGCGATGTCTTGAGCGCGCTCAATGACCAGGTACCCCTACTTGGCATCCCCACGGGGGTGAAGATGTATTCTGCAGTTTTCGGCACCAATCCTGAAAACGCTGGAGATCTGGTCGCGCGTTTTATCGCTGGCGAGCCCTCGGTGCGTTTTCGCGAGGCTGAAATCATGGATATCGATGAGGCTGCCATGCGCAATGATCAAGTATCTGCGCAGCTCTACGGCTATGCGAGCAGCCCTTATGAACGCCATTTGGTGCAGAACGCTAAATCAGGCTCCGGGCCTAGCGAAAATATCGCGCTGGATGCTTTGTGTCGACAGGTAGTCAGGGAGATGCAGCCTGACTGCCTTTACATTATCGGACCGGGCACCACAACGCGGCGGGTGATGGCTGCACTCGGGCTTCCTGCGACCCTGCTTGGAGTGGATGTCGTCAGGAATGGGGCGCTTATAGGCTCGGACCTCAACGAGCAGGCGTTGCTTCAGCTCGTTGAAGGGCGTGAAGCCCGAATCATTGTCAGCATTCTAGGTGGGCATGGCAGCCTTTTCGGCCGCGGTAACCAGCAAATAAGTTCCGAAGTCATCCGCCGTGTGGGCCACCAACACATCGATGTCATCACGTCGATGGACAAGCTCATCTCTCTCGAAACTGGCGGGTTGCGAGTCGACACAGGCGATGCCGAAGTTGACGCGATGCTTACCGGCTACATGCGCGTGCGCACAGGGTCCGACCGGGCCGTTTACGTCAGGGTCCGTTCCTGATTCCTCCACTTCAACGCAACGTTAGGATAATCCTATGAAAAATTCCGTCGCTCATCCCTACATGGCGAATTCTGTACCTGCTCTAAAACAAGAAATGCTCGATTCGATTGGCGTGCAGAGCATTGAAGAACTGTTTCAGCAGATTCCGCATGAACATCGACTCAAGCGTCCAGTCAACCTGCCGCCTGCGCTGACTGAAAGCGAACTGCGCCGCCATCTTGTTACTACACTCAGCAAGAACAAGACGGCTGAACAGAACCTCAATTTTCTGGGCGCTGGCTGTTGGCAGCATCATGTGCCGGCTGCATGTGATGAGGTCATACGCCGTAACGAGTGGCTCACCTCGGTGTTCGGTGAGCCAAGCTCTGATCATGGTCGAAACCAGGCCTGGTTCGAATTCTGTAGTCAGCTCGGTGAGCTACTGAATATGGATCTGGTCGGCCTGCCTGTGCGCAGTTGGGGCTGCGGTGCAGGCCATGCGATACGGATGGCCTCGCGTATAACCGGGCGCAACGAAGTAGCAGTCGTTCGCGCGATTGACCCAGAGCGGTTATCGGTCATTCGCAATTATTGCGAGCCCGTCGAAATGGCAAGCCATATCAAGGTGCGGCTTATTGACTACGACCCTGCAACCGGATTGTTAGATCTTGACGATCTGCGGGCCAACATCGGGTCAGAAACGGCGGCCGTCTATTTCGAGACGCCTTCCTATTTCGGTGTTATCGAGCAGCAAGGCGCAGAAATTGCGGCTCTTGCACACGCTGTGGGCGCCGAAGTTATAGTTGGGGTCGATGCCATTTCTCTTGGCGTGCTTTCCTCGCCCAGTGATTTCGGTGCGGATATTGTAGTCGGTACCACTCAGCCATTGGGTGTGCATATGAATAGCGGCGGCGGGGTAAGCGGTTTCATCGCCTCACGTGACGAAGTCCGTTATGCCCACCAGTACCCGACACTGTTCATCAGTATTGCGGAAACGATCAAGGCTGGCGAGTACGGCTTTGGCTTGAGTCTGTTCGAACAATCTTCGTTCGGTCTCCGCGACAAGGGAAACGACTGGGTGGGCCACTCTGTCTATATGTGGGCCATTGCCAATGCTGTCTACATGGCCATGATGGGCCCTCAGGGCTTTGAAGATGTGGGCAAAATTATTCTCCAGCGGGCTCACTATGCCGCCAAGCTGCTCGCCGATATTCCAGGTGTGCGCGTGACCTTTCCCTCCGGTTTTTTCAAGGAGTTCATCGTTAACTTCGATGACACCGGGCTCCGTGTTGCAGATATCAACAAGCGGCTTCTTGCGCTCGAAATCTTTGGCGGGAAAGACCTGTCCCATGATTTTCCCGAATTGGGTGCAAGCGCACTGTACTGCGTCACAGAAATCCACACCCAGGCAGACCTTGAGCGTCTGGCAAATGCACTGAAAGAGGTAATCGCACAATGAACACAACTCTGAAGGAATACCACGCTCCGGTCTGGAGCGAGCCTGTCATTATGGAAATGGGCTACCCCGGTCGACGCGGCGTCGTCTTCTCCGAAGTGGAGCAAGACGTGCAGGCTGCTGTAGGCAGTGCTGAGGCCCTGATTCCCGCCAGTATGCGCCGCTCAAGTAAACCGGTACTCCCGGAAATGTCGGAACCCGAGGTGCTGTATCACTATCTGCGTTTGTCGCAGCAGACTCTGGGGATGATGAATATCAGCCTGTTTGGCACCTGCACGATGAAGTACAACCCGCAGATCAACGAGGCCATGGCCTGGCGGCCAGAAATAACCGAGGTCCACCCTTATCAGGATGAGGATACGCTGCAAGGTTCGCTAGAGGTGGTCCATGGCATGGATACTATTCTGCGCGAATTGTCCGGAATGGATCAGTTCGTTTTTCAGGCAGGTAGCGGTGCGGATGCGGCGTACACAAGCTGCGCTGTAACCCGCGCCTATCATGCATCCCGCGGCGAACTTGCTCAGCGCGACGAGATCATTACCACGATTCAGACGCATCCTAGCAGCGCAGCCACTGCCGCTGCTGCGGGCTTCAAAGTGATCACTCTGATGCTCGAAGAGAACGGCTATCCTTCGCTCGAATCGCTAAAGGCCGCAGTGTCCAACCGCACCGCTGCGCTAATGGTAAACAACCCCGACGACATGGGCGTATACAACCCCGAGATTCGCGAGTGGGTGAAGATCGTGCACGAGGCTGGTGGCCTTTGCTTCTACGATCATGCCAACTTCAATGGTGTGATGACAAAGATTCGTGCCCGCGAGCTAGGCTTCGACGCAACCATGTTTATGCTACACAAAACTTTTGGCGCACCGAAAAGTGGAGTAGGAGGGCCAGCAGTTGGCGCATATGGCTGTACGGCTGAGTTGGCACCCTTCCTGCCAGCGCCGATCGTGGCATTTGATGGCGAGCGTTACAGTCTTGATTACAATCGTCCACAGAGCAGCGGCAAGATCCGCGAATTCTGGGGGAATGTGCCGGTCATCCTCAAGGCCTATGCCTGGTCTCGTTCAATGGGAGCAGCCGGAATGGCAGAGGCGTCTGATATTTCGGTTCTGGCGAATAACTACATGGAGCGGGGCTTGCTCGCTATCCGCGGTGTTACCCGGTCACATCCTGAGGCAACGAGTCCCCGGCTAGAAATGACGCGCTACAGCCTTCAACAGCTCAAAGATGAAACAGGGGTCGACGTTCACGACGTGCAGAACCGCATGAGTGATTTTGGTATTGATCCAATGTGGAGTAGCCACCACCCATGGCTGGTTCCAGAGCCATTTACTCCTGAAGCAGGGGAGATGTATGGCAAGGAAGCGTTGGACACCTGGATTGCAGTGCTGGCTCACATCTCTGACGAAGCCTACTCCAACCCCGAGATCGTAAAAACTGCGCCGCATAATCAGGCTATACATCGGCTCAAAAGCGCGGCGATTGAAGATCCGGAGCATTGGGCCATGACTTGGCGTGCTTACAAGCGCAAGAAACAGCTTAGTTGACAGGCTCCATGGCACAGCCCCGTCTTTTCGGGCGGGGCTGATCTTGAAGCCTGATCAGAGCTAATCATCCGTTCTTGGCGAACTCTGACACACAGGACTGGAGTTCGCTACTAGGCTGCGAAGGAATCGCGGACGACGACTAATTGAAGATCAGACCAGGAACGCGCTTTAAGAGGCGCGGCATATATATGCACCTCGGTAAATTTCTTTTCTATGTTTTTTTAGTCCGGCACTTACTATGTTGATTTGTCTCACAGATGTTCTCTATCTCTGTAAACAGCTCCGACATGCTACGGCCACTCTTTGTGTTTTTTGGTCAGCCTTACTTGGTCGCTATAAAGCCGAGTTATACAGCCGTGGTTTTATTGCTTTGGGTAATAAGGCAATAACAAACACGAGCTCATTAAGATGCATTAAATATAACAGGTGCTTATAGAGTATCAAGTATGCGATACATACAGGATTAGGCTATTAAGCAAGAGTATGCTTGTACCGCACTTTTCTCATGATCCATATCCTGTTGGTTATGCACTGAGCTATTAAGCTTGGTTCGCAGGTATCTTGAAGGCGCTTTGTTTTAAAGCGAACTTCAAGCCAACTTTGATTTTTAAGGTAAACAAACATGAAAGTATCTAAATTTTTTAGTTCACATTTAGTAGTAGGTAGTTTCGCTGTCGTATTGTTAGGGGGTCTCCCTGTGGCTGCGGCCAACGCTGAAGGCGGGGCAGAACGTCTTAAAGCTCTGCATGCCGATAGAGATGTTCAAAGTAACAATGCAGTCTCTCAACCACCCGTTTCTGTGAAGAAAGAGGTAAACAAAACCACCGTCAAAGGTGGTCCAGAACAGGCCAGGAAGTTCCACAAACCTCACAATGGCACTCTTTTCAAAGCTCGCGGGCGTTAAGCTTATTTCTTCGCCCTGTATAGCTTTACATTACAAGCTGCACCCCGACTCTTTAAGCACCCAATGCGGGATTAGAGGGTCGGGGTTATTCTTCCGGAGAGTGATAGCAAAATCCATTTAGGTATACAGGACGGTTGCGGCCGCGCGTGAATCCCGCATCATCAATGACCCACTTCCTTGTCTATTCCTGCGTTTAATGTGCAGGAAAATGAGTAACTACATACTCGCCGAGTTCCTGTACTACTTCGTGTGCTGGTCTTCTGCCGTATTTGAGGTTGAGACCAACGTGATTGACACCTATTGCCTGCAAACTATCAAGGTACTCTATAAGGAACCGGTGCCCGGTCCTGAGGCCAAGATGGATAGGTGTAGGCGGTTCCTCCGGATCCTCTGCCAGATCTAAATATAACGATTGTGAGAATGGCTTGAAGCTCGGGGTTAACGACCTCCAGGTGTTGATGGTGTGCGCTTGCTGCTTGACATTCTGCGGATAATACAGCCATCCGTCTGCATGCTCGGCAATCCATTCGACCGACTGACGTGAGTTGCCGGTTACAAGCACGGGAATGTTTTTTAGAGGAGGCTTCGGTAGCAGGTCGCCCCCTGTCATCTCTACACGCTCGGTAGAAATGTCGGGAAAATCTTCGCTCCAGACCCGGCGAGAAACTTCAAGTGACTCTCTGAAAAGCGCTTGCCGTTTCTCCAGCGATGAAGCAAAAGCCGAAAACTCAGATGGCCTGTCCCCCGTCGCCAGGCCGAGCACCAGACGCCCACCAGAAAGGTGATCAGCCGACGCAGCTGCCTTGGCGACATGGAGAGGGTGACGTAGCGTACTGACAATACTGCCGGTGGCGAGCGCAATCCGTGAGGTGTGCGCCATTACATAGCCCATGAACACCCATGGATCATAAATGTGGCCTGTATCTCCGAACGATGGGACATTCAAGAAAACATCTCTGAAGAATAGTGCTGAGAATCCGTACCTTTCAGCCAATTTTGCTGACTCGATCTGCTGTTGCAGGTCCATCAGGGGGACCGGCCCCGTGTAGGATTCAATCGGGAAGAATAACCCAAGGGTCATCTGCCCTTCTTTGAACATTGCGGAGTATCCGCGGTGATGAGAAAAGTCAGTCATTGAGAAGCCACCCGGCGTAAGCCATTGCTGAGATGTGCATGGAGTCTGGGGGCTCAAGCATCAGGCGACCTTTAGGTCTATATTGCTCGCGCTCGCCAGATAATATACGAGTTGTATGCAAATACTAAATGCATACGTTTCGTACGTCAATCTGGCTGACGGCTTATCGTGCTAATTCCAAACGGTAAATGCTTGTAAGTCTTAGTTTGCCCGCTCATTTTTCAGCAACAACCCGGAAGCGAGTGTCACGAAGCTTTCTATGGCTTTTGACGAAGCGGCGTGGGGATCTTCAGCATGGGCTATCCAGAGGGAGGCGCCCAGCAGGGCACCCATGATCAGGCGGCCGGTAGCCTCGGGGTCTACAGGGTGGATCATTTTCTCATCTATCAATCGCTGAACACTGCGTTGAGTACTCTGCATGCAGGCATTCTGGCTTGGCCATTGTGAGGGATCGCCTAGTACTGCCGGCCCGTCTAATAACACTATTCGCTGTATTTCGGGCTCCAAAGCCATTTTGATGTAGGCGATGGATTCATCTATGAAGCCTTCCCAGGTCGAACTTGCATTACTGATTACTACTGAAAGACGATCAATCATCTCAGCGTCAATCTGAGCGATCACCGCTTCAAGCAGTCCTTTTTTGCCCCCAAAGTGATGATAAAGAGCCCCTCTTGTCAGGCCCGCGTCAGCAGTGAGCTCGTCCATTGAGCTGTCCGCATATCCGTTGGTAGCGAATGCTGTTCGGGCTGCCGTAATCAACTTGCTGCGAGTTTCCGCAATCATCTCTGAACGTTTTTGCGCCATCAGCTATTTCCTTATTCAAATTAAATACACTGCGTATGCTATTGACATGCGAGGCGTATGATATATTATCTAACACATACGTTTCGTATGCAATGATTGCTTATGAGCCTGGATCCATATTTTGTAAAAGTCTCCGGATCGTCAAGCAAGACCATTCGGGCAGATTTCATGACCGCGGCTCACTTACCTGTCCCACGCCTTAGTGAACGCCGCACAGGAGTACATCATGTCTATTTTTGAACAAGATCTGGCGCCCTTGCCGGTCAATCATATTGCCCTTTCACCTTTAAGTTTTATCGAGCGGACTGCGGCAGTCTACGGTCAGTACCCAGCGGTAATCCACGGGTCAATTCGGCGTAACTGGCAGCAAACCTATGAACGGTGCCGCCGTTTGGCGAGTGCTCTCAGCAGGCGGGGCATAGGCAGAGGAGATACGGTGGCGGTGATGCTGCCCAATATTCCATCGATGCTCGAAGCGCACTTCGGCGTGCCGATGCTGGGTGCAGTGCTTAACACGCTGAATGTACGGCTGGATGCCCAGGCAATTGCTTTCATGCTTGAGCATGGAGAAGCAAAGGCACTGATCACTGACCGTGAGTTCCATGAGGTAGTTCGGGAGGCTTTGAGGCTGCTGACTCATCCGCCTCTCGTTATCGATGTCGATGACCCGGAGTATGGCCAGGGCGTCGCGGTAAGCGACCTGGACTATGAAGCTTTCCTGGCTGAAGGCGACCCGCAATTCGCTTGGGACTGGCCGGAAGACGAGTGGCAGGCCATCTCGCTGAATTACACCTCGGGTACTACCGGCAACCCCAAGGGCGTTATCTACCATCATCGCGGCGCCTATCTGAACTCTCTGGGCAACCAGATGACATGGGCGATGGGCAATCATCCGGTATACCTTTGGACATTGCCGATGTTCCATTGCAATGGTTGGTGCTATCCCTGGACTGTAACGGCCTTAGCTGGCACACACGTTTTTCTACGTCGGATAGATGCGAGCAAAATCGTTTCGATGATCAGCGAGCATAAAGTCAGTCATTTGTGTGGGGCACCAGTGGTGTTCAACACATTAGCTAACACGGTTGATTTTGAGAACTCCAAGATTAACCATCCGGTTAATGCAATGGTGGCGGGTGCGGCACCGCCAGCGAAGGTAATCTCTGCAGTAGAGGAGATGGGCATCAGCATCACTCATGTCTATGGACTGACCGAAGTATATGGGCCCGTCACCGTGTGTGCTTGGCATTCGCAATGGGATGGTTTAGAGGAGGATGACCGCGCCAGGATCAAGTCACGCCAAGGGGTACGTTATCCCACGCTTGAAGGTTTGATGGTAGCCGATCCTCAAACATTACAGCCGGTACCATCTGACGGACACACCGTGGGCGAGATTTTTATGCGTGGTAATACCGTAATGAAAGGTTATCTTAAAAATTCGAAGGCAACGGCTGAGGCGTTTGAAGGCGGCTGGTTCCATACTGGAGATCTGGCGGTGCGCCATGCAGATGGTTATGTCGAAATCAAGGATAGACTCAAAGACATTATCATTTCAGGCGGTGAGAATATCTCCACCATTGAAATCGAGGATGTGCTCTATCGCCACCCTGGGGTTCTGGAAGCGGCGGTAGTAGCGAGACCGGACGATAAATGGGGCGAAACCCCTTGCGCCTACATCACCCTCAAAGTTGGGTTTCAAGACACTCAAGAGGCCGATATTGTGTTGTTCTGCCGTGAGCATCTAGCGGGATTCAAGGTTCCGAAAACGGTCATTTTCAAAGCGCTGCCTAAAACTTCTACAGGCAAGATTCAGAAGTACCTTCTGCGGGATTGGGCAAAGTCACTTCCGACGTTGAACTCTTGACCTGTGTTCTGAAGCCATCCGCTAATGCAGCGGCAGAGCTGATTGCTGTATTGTGAATATCGAGTAGACACAATTTTGTCTGTCACCTTACGACTTACAGCAATCTGGACAGCCTGATGCTGCCCTGCGCCAGGCTGAGATCCCTAAATTCTTTTTTACTCCTGTTCCATCAGATCCATGTCGAACAAAGCCTGAAGGTGGCTGAAGGCAGCGAGTTCGAAAGTCTCGTGACTGAGGACACTTTCCTTAACCATAGGTAGACGGCTGACGGCGATTTCGACAGCTGCTTCATCGTCTGCTTCATAGATGAGAACCACTGCGGGCCGTTTTGGCGAGAAGTAAAATTCCCGAAGCGAGCCTTCCTGGTACGAACGCCATACTTCTTTGATCTCGTCCACCATAAGTGGCGCAACATCATCCATCGATTTTCCTTCAGCGATTTTGAACACTACTAAGAATTTCATGTGTGTCTCCTACATTAGGTTAGAGGAGAGTATAGTTTTCCGGCTAGCGCCCTTGTAGCGGCAAGCCTCTCACTTCAGTGTTGCCTCCATGTCCACTCGAGTCTTGTCATTAAGTCTGGAACAGGTTTAAATTTTTTGAGCACCTTCTTAACTAATCACAAAAGGTAACCCGCAAGGGTGTATCAGCAGGACAAGGTTTGCGTTCGAGCTGTACTGCGTTAAGGGGTTTTTAGCGTTGCCACTCGCATGTTAGAGAGGCAATGAAGTCCAATACCAATTGGGTCCGTTTCGGCGTCAAGCGACGCTGAAGACGAATGGCAAATAAAGGAGATTCTTTCGTTCGCCAATTTGCCATCACCTCGACGACTCGACCACTGCGTAAGTCCTCCAGCCCCAGCCATCGGGGTGCCCAAGCAACTCCAAATCCGTCCCTGACCATGCTCCATGCGGATTCCCCATCATCGAACACGTATTTGGGTTTTGGAATGTAGCGTATCTCTTTCTGGTCAGTGGGAGACTTAAAATTCCAGCTATCGATCTGTCCGGTTGCCCTGTTCCGAAAGCCAATTTGAGTATGTTCGGCTAGGTCCGAGGGAGTCAGGGGTTTCCCTTTGGCACATAAATACTCTGGGGAGGCGCATAATATCCATGGAAATGTGAAGAGTTTTCTAGATATACAACCCGGCCAATTGGCAGGACCTTCGACACGGATAGCAAGATCTAGGCCGCGTGCCGCCATGTCTGGAATGTCATCGCCGAACTGAAGCTCAATATCAATTTCTGGATGTTCACTGAGAAATTTGGGTAAGGCGGGCATGAGGCAAGTTCGGGCGAATGCCGTTGGTGCCGCGAGCCTAACTCGGCCCGAAACGCCACTATTGCCAAGATCAGCCAGGAGGTTTTCAGAACGCTCCAGATCGTTCAGCAAGCTACGCCCTTCACTCAGCAAACGATCTCCCTCGTCGGTCAGAGAGAGTGAGTGTGTTGTCCGGTGTAGTAAGCGAACCCCGTACGTGCGCTCGAATCGACTTACGGCTTTGGATAATGCCGAAGTTGAAGTGCCGGCTCTCCGCGCGGCTTCAGCAAACGAACCTGCCTCAACAACGCGAACAAACCACAGCAACTGCGTTAAACCTGCGGGCAATGGCGGTAATGACATGAAGTCAACACTAACATGAGCGGTTTCTCCCTACAAGAAGGGCCAGTTTGCTGGGAAGATAAAGCTTTGAGGAGATATAGCAGGAATTTTTTACTCGCTTAATACTCTTTCGCTTAGAGACTGCGGCGTCCGGTTATAAAGATCTAACCGCTTCGTCAGAAGCATCGGAACAAGACTTGAATACCTTAAACATAGGGTTTATCCCCTTAGAGTGCCCGCTGCCGCCTGGTACCGAACATACGGATTTCAACCAAGACCTAGAGAGCGAACATTGAGCAATATCCAAAGCAAATCTCGCAAGCAAGCTGGAATTTCGGGCAGCACCGAGCAGCCGAATAAGGAAGTCGGTTTGATAGTTGTGGAGGTCGATCCGCCCTCCGCAGCGAGCGTTGCACCTTGGTACGCCGTCGCCGACCTGGTTGACGCATTCGCGATTCATCTTCCGCCGGATTCGACAGCTGACCCTCTGCGACTGGCGAGTTTCGTGTTCGCGACGCAGCCAGGTTGGGTCGCAAAGCTAATGTGTGTCCGTGATACGCTTGTACGCCCCTTCGGAATCAAGACGGCGACAAAGTTGCGGACCGAGCAAAGGACCTCTGGAGCTCAGCATATAGGCATTTTCCGGGTCTTCGATTGCGATGAAAGCGAGGTGGTGCTTGGTGAAGATGATCGTCACCTGGATTTTCGGGTATCGGTCTTGCATCAGTCGCAGATGAAAAGTGATGGTGCATGGGATGCTCGCCTAATAGTCACCACCGTCGTCCGGTGTCACAACTGGCTAGGCCGGCTCTACATCACCGCGATTAGGTATTTTCATCGGCGCGTGGTCATAGCAAGCCTCCAACACGCGGCTCGGCGTGGCTGGCCTGAGGCTTGAAAGTTACCGCGAAAGAATTTAAGGGTTAGTTGTTTGGGCTCTGATTTCTACTGGTTAGAAAAGCCATGGCATGTGTATTGGCGCATGCCATGGCCGTGCCGATGCCAGCTGCCTAAGCCTACAGCCACGTCGAATACGCCGCCGGACAAGAGGACACTATAATGGTGTTTTGTGCAGTAGCTTTGCCAGATGGCCGGTAACAAGTTGCCTTGTACGCGGCTTATTGCCGACCACCTAAACATATTGATTACGGATCAGAGGCGCGGCTCCTTTTGCGGTTCGCTTCCGCCCCAGTACAACCAGGTCCAACTTTCACCGCTACGCCTAAATATTCCCGTTGCAACGTAAGGGATGATCGCTGGAACGCCGTCCTCCATCTTGTGACCATTAATGCGAATCTGCGCCCAAGCAATATCTCCGTGCATCCAGGACACTACCAGCTGAGGGTCCCATCGAATACCTAATGTGGTGACCCATTTGATACCGCTCTGAGCCGCCTCTGGACCAATAAAATACTCATCCAAACCTGAACCTGAGATCACTATGTCAGGGTCGGAAAAGTACGCTGAAGCGTTGGAATCCGGAGTTGAAAATGCGTCAAGCGTCTGCTTGATGAATATTTGGAGTGATTCTCGAATTAACGGTTCGGAAATCATTGATGGCGACTGGTAAGCTTCGAAATTGTTAATCATGAAGATTCCTGCAAGATACGTGGCTTCTGGGTTTCAAGTTCGCTGTTGAGCTGGCTTGGCTATTTGGCGTACGATCCGTATGCTAGCTCTTATTATCCAGCATACGGATCGTATGTCAACTGAGCGGCGCCTCGGTTGCAGGATCATCTGTATCGAACCATGGTTCTCCGTCAGGCTACTGGTGAGTTTATTGGAACCAGTTGCATGGCTTTCTCACCGAGCTTTGGAGCAAGTAGCTGTTGCACTGCTACCACGGCAGTCAGCGGGCGCCATGCGACCGTCATACTATCAATGAGCCCGGTAGGGCCGAGATGCAGATGGTCCATTCCGTCGATCACATGTTCACCGCACTTGGCGGTAAAGATAGCGACGACATCGGCTCCATCACGCAGGAGCAACTTCGGCTCGAAGCTGTCCAGTGTCTGAAGAAGATGGGTAAGCACTTTTGTGGCATCTGCTTTGCCTTCAAACGGGGTGGAAAAGATCGGGCTGCGGATAATAATGCCGTCGGAAAGGTGGGCGATCGCTCCCGTGACATCCCGTTCGCCCATACATTTTAGAAATGCGTTTAGATGTTCTGAATCACTCATGCGGGTCACTCCTATATGGTTGGTTCGGTAGCTGCGAAGTCACTGGATGACTACAAGATGAATGTGTTATCGCTCGTTGGATGCTTCGAAACTGTTGACGCCTGTAAGCTGGGCGGAGAGGGCCCAAAGACGTTTCGCTTGTTGTCGATCGGCGGCGTAAGGTCGAACGCCGACTAGAGAAGACTGTTCACCTTCATCCAGAGCAGCAATATCGCAATCCTCACAATAAAGTCCCCCTTTCCCGTCTAGCTGCGGCGACGTCGCAGCCCACACCTGGGTCGCTGCTCCTTGCTGTGGAGTTTTGAAAGACGGATCCGCAGTGGGGGCGCCGTTTTGATCCAGCCAGCCTGCTGCAATCATTTCTTCCTGTGGCAGATGACGCTGAAGTGGGGTCAGAATCTTGCCGGGATGAACCGAGAAGGCACGCACGCCATCTTTCTGGCCAAGCTGGTCCAACTGCAGGGCAAGCAATGCGACGGCAGTTTTTGACTGCCCGTAAGCCAACCACTTGTCATAGCCATCGTCAAAATGCAGGTCGTCCCAGCGTATATCTGACCAGTGGTGCCCTGCCGACGACACGGCCACCACTCTGCTGCCGCCCTTGAGCGCGGGCCATAACAGGTTGATCAATGCATAGTGCCCCAGATGATTGGTGGCGAACTGTGCTTCCCAGCCCGGGCCTACGCGCGTTTCTGGACACGCCATGATCGCGGCGCTACCGATAAGGATATCTATGTGCCTGTGGCTCTCGAGAAAACGCTGAGCGAACCGATGGATACTGGCAAGATCCGCCAAATCCAGCTTTTCGATTTCGATGTTGGTCATGTCACTGAGCTTTTCACGGGCAGCCTGCACATTCCGCGCTGCGACAATGACCCGCGCACCTGCGCCTGTCAGGGCTCGAGTTGTTTCCAGCCCCAAGCCGGAGTGCCCTCCCGTGACAATGGCAGTGAAATTGGAAAGATCACGTCCTTCAAGTATCTCTGCTGCGGTTGTTGCTGCCGTAAATCCGGAACGGATGGGCGATTGTTTATCAGGCATGTAGCCTCCTGTTGACATAGCGTTAAAGGGCTTGCGTTAGCCCCTTTAGGCACTATTGTCTTAGGTGTACTAGCGGGTGTGAATGTAGCAAAATCCTATTTTCTGTCGAGATCGTACGAATTTCATGGATCCCCTTTCTGAAGCTCTATCACTCCTCAGGACTGAGAGTTCTTTTTTTGCCGGTTTGAAAGCCGGTAGCGAATGGGCTATCGAGTTTCCTGCTCCCGAAGGCATCAAATTCAATGCAGTCGTGGAAGGAGGTTGTTGGTTAACTGTTGAAGGTGTTGAAAAGCCTATCCGGCTAGAGGCGGGAGATTGCTTTCTACTGGCGCACAAGCGGAGGTTTTCGCTTCGGAGTGACCTTACATTGCCTGCCATTCATGCCGATGAAATTTATCGTCGCACTGTAAACGGGATTGCTAGTTTTGGCACAGCGGATGCCGCCTTCCTGATAGGAGGGCGCTTTGCCTACGGCGAGGAAGCTAGCCTTCTACTCAGTGGGCTGCCTCCCGTGGCGATCATACGAAATGGTTCCGGTCAGGCATCCGTGCTGAGCTGGGCGTTGCAGCTCCTTGCGCACGAGCTTGCAAACCCGTCTCCAGGTAACTCAATTGTTGTTGAGCATCTCGGTCATATCATGCTGGTGCAAATCCTCAGGCTTTATCCGGCGCAGGAAGGGAACGACACACCAAGTTGGCTATTGGCTTTATCCGATCCTCAAATCGGCGCAGTTATACAAGCAGTTCATGCTGATCCATCAAAACCCTGGACGGTTGAAGGCCTTGCAAAAATCGTCAGCGTTTCTCGATCCACTTTGGCTTTACGCTTCAAGCAGAAATCTGGACTTGCCCCTTTGGAATACGTAGGGCTATGGCGCATGCAATTGGCTGCTAAGCTGCTCAGGTCCGGTAATGACACCATCTCCTCCATAGCACAGGAGCTGGGGTATGACTCCGACAGCGCATTCAGTCACGCTTTTAAACGAACGATGAAGTGTTCGCCTCGAGAATATAGGGAGCAGCAGCCCTCTATGGTTTCGGCAAGATAACAATTGGCTAGCAAAGATGAATGCCGCGCTACCTGCGGTGTCTTGGGCGAGAATGTATATCGGGGTAGTCCAGTGAGGCATTGATTATAAGCCGAAGTGGGATGATCTTTGGGGGGGGTAAGTGAAATGTTTTGCTGGCCATATTCTTTTCACCTTTATGCCCGACATGCTTCAAATACATTGCCAAAGGCGACTTACGGCCAAAAGCAGAAGTTCAATTGTGCCTATCAACTCGGTGGCATTCCTTTCGAAGCAGTCGGCTAACCAGTCGACGCTCAGCTTCTGAAAACCAATGCCATGGACATTGAATGCAGCTCCTGGGAACTTCTTGCCAGCAATCCTATTTGGCTCTTGCTGTGTAGGCATTCCGCAAACTCTGCACCCACAGCCATGGGGAAATACTTGTATTCGGACAGGATGTCAGCGGGTTGCCCCCAGCTAACGGCGCCTAAAAAATGTGGGTACTTATCTGGGAACAAAGTAGCAATTGATGTCATGAGGGTCGGTTCGATAATCTCGCCACTATCGACCGTGAGCCATGCATGCAGGTTGAGCCCTGATGAGCCCCGCTTATGCATTTCATCTACCGTAATACCTCGTTTGCTCCAGTTACGTAGGTCGTTCCACGTAGGAGAGAACATGGCCCGGTCATTAGTCCATATTTGACCGATTGTGACCCATACCTTGCGCTTGAGTTTCTGTTCAAGATGAGGCGCAAGGTAATGGCACCATTTCAGGCACTGGAAAGCTGCCTTTCTGACGTCTTTTACCCCCGCAGCACGCAGTGCTGGTTCGAGAAAGGTTCCCTCAACCTCGAGTTTCTCATGAGGCTTCCAGGATGGTCGTGCTACCGAGAATCCGCACGATTGAGTGAAACGGATGGCGTTTACGAAATCGATCTGATAGTCACCGATATCTTCGTTTGATATAGGCAGTTGGGGTGGTCGGTAGAGCAAGTTTCGAATTGTCTTGATCATGTGCGAGTCTCGGGCACGAGGTTGGATTAGAGTGGCGGTTTGTAGGCCGCAACTTGAGCAAACCTTGGGTCAGGTCTGTAGACGTGGACCGCCAGGCGGTGAGGCTTAAAAATTAGCTATAAAGTCGTGCAAAACGACTGGGGAACAGGCTTCTGTATTCGGCATAGATCCAGGCTTTAACCTTGTCTCTCGCTTCCAGGTTGGATGGAAGCTCGTCATGAAGCATCCATTCGATGGTCAGCAGTCCATTAGGACTGTTGCTATCGTTTTTTCGTGTGATTAGATTGATCATATCAACCATTTTGTACTTCTATTTGCGGCTAAACCTGCCCGCGTCTTCTTTGGTTTAGTGGGATCACCTCCAGGCACTGCCCGGTCGTTGCTATTCGTGTAAAACAACTCGCATGGCTTGATTTTTCGCGGTTTGGTATTGGTATTCATGTTTCTATTTCGTTGCGGCTATTGAAAGCAAAAGTGGTCCTGTTGGTAGCCCCGCAGGGCCACTCACGTTGAATCGTCGAAATTTAAGTCCTGACATTTATTGGAAAACGTCCTGGTATGGATGCCTATTTATTTATGATTGCTGCGTAAGCTGCCCAATCAATCGCCGGGACCGTGCCTAGCGATTGAAGACGAGAAAGAAGGCGAAACAGGAAGTAGATGAGCGAGCCATCAGATCTGACGACTTTGAGCTTGCCATCGAAGCTGTCGAACGCTCCGTCATCTAGCGCGCAACCACAATCCAATTGTTCCGACTCCTCGGCCGGCAAGTGCTTCAGGAAATGTTCCCCCAAGCCATCAGCCCAGCTTGATTTGGGGGCGACGATGCCCGCCAGGATAGGGAATAGGGGCTTGGGGTCATAGGTCCCTCCAGCGTGCGCGATCGGGACCGAGGTCCTGCTTAGCTTGCGCACCGATGCGGCTTTGTTACCGGCATACTCCAGATAGCTTTTGTCTAAATGTGGCTTGGATTCAAAAATCGCGTACACGGCTTCGACGGGGATGTACCGATGATTCTGCTGGTCGAGCAGGGTCGGAGTGAAGTGACGGTCAAAGATTACGATATCTATTTGGTCGCTTCGGTTACCCTGACTATCGATCACCAAGCCCGTCGCAACCTGATAGCGATTCGGCAGGTAGGCCCTGAATATTTCAATCCAGTGATCCTCGACGACGGTACCGTGCGTTCCTGCATGCGAGATGGATTGAGCTGCTCGCTTCAGCTTGAGGGCTAACTCTGCCTGGACATCCACAAAAGCATCTTTCATCCAGGCGGTGTCGGCAATGCGATCTTTTTTTGTAGCCATGGTTACTTACTCGCAGGGCTCGGTGGAATGGTGTTTGACTGGCGTCAGGGTTAGTGATCCTGGAACGCAGAAGTCGGTTTCATCTCATGCGCAACTCGTACAGCTCTACCTGGGTTCACTGCTTGGGTCGGGTAAGCATCCAAGACTATCGACGGGATCAACCGTTGAGTTAGATCGGAGAAAGTGAACCCCGGAATATTTCCTTCCTGCGGACCCGTTTCCTTCACAAGATCGTCCAGTGCCGCCTGAGGCATGCCGAGCTGCCCCAGACGCTGGGTTAGGATGCTGCGACGTTGTTCGTCATTAGGGCGACCAAACGACAGCACTTCGGCTGCGCGCCGTTTCACCGCAGGGTCCAGCGCATTAAGCCGGTTGGTGCACATGATGACTGCGGCCGGCAACTGAGCATTCGCGATTCGATCAATACCTCTAATGAAGGCGTTCACGCCAGCTCGGTCCTCGTGATGCATCTGCGCATTTTCACGAGACTGAGCCAAGGCATCTGCTTCATCGATGAGCAGGATGACGGCGCCGCGGGAGCGGCCACTGCACGACTTGAGCTTTTTGGCTTCTTCAATCGTGTAATCGAAAGCCGCAGAGATCAGTTGGGTCATTTCCCCGACCCGTCCTTGTCCGCGGGTTGAGAGGCTCAGCGGGAAAAGCGTGATACCGATATCTTCTTGGCGGGCAACCGCATCGCCGATGGTCTCCGCCAGCTCGGTTTTGCCGCTACCCACATCGCCAGCCAGAACGACGAGAGGCGGCCGGCGCATGACTGTATCGATCAGGCTCTCGGAACCAGGATGGAATTTATTAGCCCAGTTTGTCAGGCCGGAGGAGTTAACCAAAAGGCCAAGGACTTTAGTCAAGCGGATCTTTTGGTCGTCAAGGCCGACCAGCCTGGCCAACCGCTCCTGTGGTTCGAAATCTGGATAGCTGACCCGGTATTCAAAGAGTTCATCCAGCGCTGGTTTGTTCATCAGTAACTCCTTACGGTAGAACGATTGAGGGCGCGGCCCCCGGATGAGTAGGAGCGGTCTGTGGTCATATAGCCGCTCACTCCTGGCTCGGCCGTCCCATTTCTGCTAACGGGTACTTGCTCCTTCACGGCCTCCCGCTCGCTATTCGAGGCGTTACTCCAGGCATTGCTGTACGTCAGGTAGCTTGAAAAGGCGGCTCCTGTGATGTCTGCATTTGGACGGATGCGTCCTGGCGTGTCATCTGCACAGTCGCCCGAAAGCTCCGAAGCTGTGTATCTGAGGGTAGGCTCAATCCAGTTTCCATCTCGCTTGAAGCCGTAGGTCACTGTGCCTAGGTAGCCGGCCTTCAGGAGCACAGTCACTTCCTTCTCGTAATTCGAGATCCACTCGGTGCTCGGTGTGCCGTATAGGCGTTGAAGGCGCATCAGGTCGGCTGCTACTTTCGCCGCCATGTGTTTGGCGTGAGTCAAAGTAAAGGTTTGGGTTTCCGCGACCGCATAGCTATAAGACGACATTTTGCTACCTCACACTTGAAAGGTTGATCCAAAGACTTGTTGCCAATAGCCAACGGTCAACTTCTTGGTTGGCGCAAACAACGCCGCGTCAATGGCGTCACCTGCGTCCAGTGCTGCCTCAATGATCGCATCAACGTTCTGCTGCGTATAAAGCCGAGCAACGTTGTTGGTCGGGTTCACAGGGTCGATAATTTGCAACGGCTCGGTGAACGTACCGACCTCGGATGCTTGATAGTTGTCTGTGAAGAAGATCTTCTCGCGCAGCTCTGAGCGAGCGATGTAGCTGAAGAAGGACTGAAGAGCTTCTGGATAGTCAGAGAAATCGACACCATCATCGCAAAGCTTCGACAAGATCATCTCGATCATGAAAGACTTGAACCTAAAGCCGTCGCGCTCACGCTTCATCAGCGCTGCCCAGTACTTCACTAGCCTTACCACCTGTGCATAGTGCGTAGGCTGGGCGCGTTTACGTGCTTTCGCGAACTCTAGATGCAGCGGTATGCTCGTTTCCAAGAAGGAGCCATCTTCCTGGCTGATCAGGTTGCCCCGCCATTGGGGGAGGCCGCTATACAAGACTGGAACGATATCGACGTCCAGTCCCGTCCCGCGGAACGACACGGTTACCGAGTAGGTTTGAGGCACTACCTGCTCTGGGCTGAAGTTGGCGAAGGCCTTGCGCAGTTTCTCGGCCAGGTAATCGATCAGTGTCTTGGTGTCGTGCGGCGCCTCCGATCCGCTTACATAGACCGCCACATCGATATCGCTGAGCGAGCGTAGGGCAGTACCTTTCGCCAGACTACCGGAGACCAGCATCCGTTTGAGCGAGAAATCTGGATGATCTGACAGGTAGCGGTCTAATTTTTCCTGCAAGCGTCCGGCCTGCTCTCGGTACGCGCTAGCTTTTTCCTTTGGTAGGTTAACCTTTTCTTCGGCGAACCGTGCGATGTCGCGATGGTCTACATGTTCTCTGGACATACCGTTCCCCTCCGGGGATGTGCATCATGAAGCCAGTACAACCACGCCTAGACAGCGCAAATCGGCTAGCCTGTCAAAAAGTTCGGTATAGCGAACTTTGTGCTTACGCTACTCCGAAATTCGGTGAAGTCAAACACTTTGTTCGGGATCGTGGTAATATTTTTGGTGACCAACAGATAGGAGCAAGATCGTGGCAAGTCGGCTCGGTGAGAAGCTACATGAGCTGCGCAAGCAGCGCGGGCTTACCTTAGAAAAGCTGTCAGACATGGCAGGTCTGAGTAAAAGCTATCTCTGGGAACTGGAAAACCGTGAATCTCAACGCCCATCAGCTGAGAAGCTAACGGCTCTGGCTGACGTCCTGGGCGTAGCGACCCAGTACTTCTTCGAAGAGGATGTGCGTGCTCCTGAGGAGCGTCATCTCGACGATGCATTTTTTCGTGGCTACAAGAATCTGGAGCCGGATGCCAAGGAGCATCTTCGAAAGATTCTGGAAACCTTCAAAAAGGGAAAATAATGATCGAGGAAAAGGTATGGACACCTCAGCGGGCAGCCAATCGGCTGTCTAAAATCATGGAGGTTGTTGGTGGCGTACACGGCGGCAGGTTTCCTGTAGACGTTCCAATGCTGGCCCTGGAGGCAGCGACCATCTTCGGCTGGTCGGACCCGATCACAGAGGTAACTCCGGTCGACATCAAAAGCTTTGATGGTGCACTGTTCCCGGACGATGAGCGAAAAAAATGGATGCTGCTATTCAACAGTGCGATGGCCTCACCAGGCCGCATACGCTTTACGCAGGCTCATGAGTTAGGGCATTACATACTGCACCGTCAGGCAAGGTCTGCCTTTCAGTGCAGTAACGATGACATGCTTGATTGGGAAGACAAGACAATTGAGGCTCAGGCGGACCTCTTCGCCTCTTACCTGCTCATGCCTTTGGATGATTTCAGGGCACAGGTCACGACCACCGTTGATCTAGAGCTGCTTGGCTATTGTGCTGAGCGTTACGGTGTCTCCCTGACAGCCGCTGTTTTGAAGTGGCTTCAGTACACCTCAGAAAATGCGGTTCTGGTTTTGTCCCGCGACGGCTTTATGCAATGGGCATTTTCAAGTAAACAAGCAGCTCGTGCAGGCGTTTTCTTCCGTACACGTAAGCACATAGTAGAGATACCAAGTGGCTCTCTTGCTGCCGCTCCAGGTATCAGGCAAGAGCGTAGGGGAGTCGAATTGCCAGCGAAGATATGGTTTCCTCACGCAGAAGCTGAAACCTTTGCCCGAGAGATGAAGGTTTCATCAGATCAGTACGAATATGTCTTGTCTCTTCTGATCTTGCCACGTTCGGCTACCGTATGGCCTACGGATGAGGATCGATTTAAGCCTTGGGAGGCTAAGCGCCCTCGCAGTTGAAGCGGTTCTCAAAAGCTTGTTCAGTTACCGGGGGCGACAGTTGAAAAAGTCCAATCGGACCTCCAGGCCTCTGAACTTTCAAGCCGATTAGGCAAGCGTATTTAGTCCCTAAAAGCCACTTCTCAAGGTGCTGGACCAACGAGCGACCAGGTAGCAAGTGCGATCCGTTTCACACTCTTCAAAAGCAGCAGAGAGTCTTTCAGAATCGCCCTTAGTTCCATGGACACCCGACGACCGCTTTTGGCCGTAAGCAGTCGTTCACAATGTTTACCAACGAGTGCCAATCAGTGATCATGAAGCCACGGCCACGGGGAGGTCATTGGTATCCCTGACGAGCAGATCATCTAGGATGAAGAATATGACGCTATGGCGCCGACGTGCAATGTGATCTCCGGTTGAGCTCTTATGTCGGCATCAATGACTTGTCCCACGTTGACTTCTTTATGCGCTGAGCAACGCCCCATGTCCCTTTGTCGGTCTGGCCTGAATTGGTGTTCAGACCGCAACCATAAGGTGAGATGCGGATGCGCGCATCTTAGCTATGCCCGGATTTAAAACCTTCGTTTTAGACTTCTTGCGGTTGAGTTTTCAAAGGTGCATATTCCGGCCCATCGTGACCGCCCATTCCGTTTGAACGTG
>TARA_R110002051_G_scaffold6231_7_pt1 | contig 21759 bp, 19 predicted proteins | sample TARA_R110002051 | Tara Oceans TARA_R110002051 (sample SAMEA4397023) | marine metagenome | biome: Polar Biome; feature: [MES] marine water layer (ENVO:01000295) within the mesopelagic zone...; material: water (ENVO:00002006), including particulate matter (ENVO:01000060) such as......
GCAACTGACACTGAACGGCATCAGCCACCGCTATGGCGGCATGCCGGTTCTGAGCGATATCACCCTCGACATCCCCGCCGGCGAGATCGTCTGTATCGTCGGCCCGTCAGGCTGCGGGAAATCGACCCTGCTGCGCCTGATCGGCGGGCTGGAACGCCCGGATGAAGGTGCCGTTCTCGAGCATGGCGCCCCACCGGACGACAGCCTCAATCCACTGACCTATATCTTTCAGGATTTCGCCCTGCTGCCCTGGCGCAGCGTTGCCGGGAACGTCTCTCTGGTGCTGGAAGATCACGGACTCGGCAAGGCGGAGACCGATGCCATCATCGATGATGTGCTGGCCCGCACCAAACTTTCCGATTTCAAGACTGCTCTGCCGCGCCAGCTTTCCGGCGGCATGAAGCAGCGGGTGGCCATCGCCCGCGCCCTCGCCGTCCGCCCCGCCGTCCTGCTGATGGACGAGCCGCTCTCGGCACTGGACAGCCAGACCCGCGAGCTGCTGATGGACGATCTTGTCGGCCTCTGGTCGAAAACGCCCTTCACCGCCGTCTATGTGACCCATAACCTGAACGAGGCCGTCCGCCTCGGGCACAGGATCGTCGTGCTGTCCCGCCGTCCGGGACGTATTCGGGAGGTCGTCTCCATCGACATGCCACTGGCCGAGCGCGCCGCCCGCGTGGGCGAGCTTGCCGCAAAGCAGGAACAGCTCTGGTCCTTGATCCGCGATGAAGCGGCCGCCGCCGACATGGAGCTGATCGATGCCTGAAGCTCCCATGTCGCAACCCGTTCCCTTCCGTGGCGGCGGCTTCAACCCGCGCCCGCGCGCCCTGTTCGGCCTTGCTCTGATGGTGGTCTTGGTTGCCATCTGGGAGATCGGCTGCCGGACCGGGATTATTCATCCGCTGGTTCTGCCCGCACCGAGCGAAGCGGCCACGGCCTTCATGGATCTGCTGGACAGCGGCATGCTGTGGAAGCATCTCGGCGCCTCGCTCTCGCGACTGGTGATCGGCTGGACGGCCGGAACCATTCTCGGCATCGCCGTGGGCTTTGCGATCGGGCTGTTCTCCCTCGCCCGGGCCGGGCTGGTACCGCTGGTCGCCGCGATCTTTCCTATTCCGAAGATCGCGCTACTGCCGCTGTTCATCATCTGGTTCGGCATCGGCGAAGGCTCGAAGGTTGCCACCATCCTGTTCGGCACCTTCTTCCCGACCGTGGTGGCGACCTATGGCGGGGTGGATAACGTAGACCGGGGCCTAATCCGCATGGGCCAGTCCTTCGGCATGTCCTGGTTCTCCATCGTCCGCAAGATCATCCTGCCGGGCGCCCTGCCCGCGATCCTGCCGGGCTTCCGGATCTCCGCCGCCATCGCCATCGTGCTGCTGGTCGCCGCCGAAATGATTGGTGCGGAGTTCGGCGTTGGCGCTTATATCCTGATGGCCGGCAGCCTGATGGCAATGGACCAGCTCATTGCCGGTGTCGCCATCCTTTCGACGATAGGTCTCACCGTCTCCTGGATCATCGGCCGGGCGGAAAAAGCGCTGCTGCGCTGGCGGGTCTAACGTCCTACGGCAATGCTGTTCCGTTCAGACGCCAATCGTAGCTGTCTCCCTCGATCTGCTTGACCTCTGGTAAGGAGGCCGCGAGTTCCCCTTTCGCATAGTCCCGCAGATGCGCGATCACACCTGCATCAGTGCCGCCGAAATCAGCTTCGAACCAGTCGTAGATGCTGGAGACGTAAAGCTTTCCCTCCTCGATCCGGACACCACGCGGATGGTTGATGAAGGCAATCGCCGCTTCTTCCAGAAATGCTTCCGCATTCCCGGCCGTCATCGCATATGGCTGCAGGTTTGGGCACCCGATGGAGGCGCAGTTCACGACGTAGTGGATACGTGGATCGCGCCAGACCGGACGCAGAATGCGGTGCTCTATATCGTCCAGCGAGAGCGCTTTGCCTTCCACCGTGACCAGCGTCTTTCCCCACGGCCCGTCGGCGAAGAAGCCGGGCGATATGTCGATATCCCGGATAGAGGCGACCGGATAATGCTCCAGCACCACGCGGACAGTCAGTGCGTTGTAGAGATTGACCCAGAACGGAAGCTGCTCTGCTCGGGACAGGGAATGCACGGGGACGGACGCGAGCATATCGATATAGCCATCGAGATTAGCCTTGCCCTCCGGCGTTACGGCCCCATAGGCAACCCGGTTTATGCCGTCGCTTCCCGGCCGGACATATTGCCCGAGGAACCGGTCCCAGGCCGCGTGATCCACGATGATGCCGCTGGCCGGGTCATGCGCCGCCCAGATATCCCAAAGCGCGGCTTTCGGCGCCGCACCAGCCGGCATGCTCCAGGCAACCACAACGACAAGCAGCGCAACAGCCCGCCTCAGAAAACTCATCCCTGCATACTCCGCTCAGCAATTCGGGTCAGCACCGCTGGATTCAGATGCCAATGTGCGTATGGTATTGCCTCGCGGCAATCTCCCGCACCCTCACCTTCCTTCACGTCGCCGTAAGGCGCCCAGCGCGAAGCACGAAAAACGCCAGAACGAGAAGACCATCGCAATGGACCTGATTACCCTTGAAGGCTCCGCTTACGACCTCGGTTACGGGCTTGGACGAAAAGCCGCCAAAGCAATCGCCGAAGCCTCCTTCGCAACACCGCAGTTCCGTGCTCTGGAGCAATGGCTCAGCTCGGAGCGCCTGAAGGGGCTGGAAGCCGCCGCCCGCCATGCCTTCCCCGACTATGTCCGGGAAATCGAAGGCATCGCGGACGGCGCAGGACAGCCTTTCGAGAAGGTTTTCCTCTGGAATTGCCGGGGCGATCTCCGGGATCTGGTGCGCAGTGACGAGGATGCCTGCACCAGCCTGATGCTGCCGGCTGAAGGTGATCGTCCAGCAATGCTCGCCCATAACGAGGACGGCGCACCGGAGCTGGCGGGGCAGGGCTTCATCGCCCACTTCAAGCCAGAAACCGGTCCAGCTTTCTCCGCCTATTGCTACCCCGGCATGCTGCCGGGCCACGCCTTTGGCTGGAACGCGGCAGGCATCGTCCAGACCATCAACAATATCCGCCCGCATGACCTGACAATCGGCATTCCCCGGCATGTCATCACCCGCGCCGTGCTCTCCGCCACGACACTGGAGCAGGTGCTGGAAATCGTCGGGCGCACCGACCGGGCTTCCGGCTTCCATCACAATTTCGCCGACGGCACCGGACGGATGATTTCGGTCGAAGCGCCTGCAAGCGGGATGATCGCACTCGAAGTAACGGCGCCGCACGCTCATACAAATCACCTGATCCGGCCCGCATTCTCCGGCATCGCGCAGACCGTCTCGGACTCCTCCCGCGAACGGCAGGCACGGGCGGACGCAATGCTGCGCACAGGAGAGCGCGATGTTCTGACAATCCTGTTCGACCGCACAGTCCAGGAATTCCCCATTCTGTGCCGGGCTGAACATGATGCGAGCGACAGCTATACGCTGGCGACCTTCTCATGCAGCTTCGGCGCGGACGGCATGGAATGGGCGGTACATCACGGCCCGGACCGGACAGCCGTCGTCACGGGAGCCTCGGCATGACCGGCATACGTCACCTGGGCGAGGATTGATCCGATATGCGCCTCGATAAACCCATCGCTCTGCTCGCCGTCGCGGAAACCATTGTCTGGGCCGGTCTCTATTACATCTTCCCGGCCCTGCTGGTGCATTGGGAAGCCGATCTCGGCTGGTCGAAGACAGAGCTGACCGGCGCCTTCACCGCCTCCATCGCCATGAGCGCGCTCTGCTCTCCCATCGTCGGCAATCTGGTCGACCGGGGGCATGGGGCGGCGGTTCTCAGCGGCGGGACACTGATCGGCGGCATCCTGATCGCCCTGCTCTCCCTGGTGGACAGCCTGCCTGTCTTCTACGCCGTCTGGTGCGGGCTCGGCATGGCCATGTCCGCCTGCCTTTACGAGCCCTGTTTCATGCTGGTCACCCGGACCCGAGGCGTCTCCGCGAAGCGCGGGATTACGCTTATCACGCTGGCGGCCGGGTTTGCCGGCACCGTCTCCTTCCCGAGCGCGCATGCGCTGGTCGCTTATGCTGACTGGCACCTCGCGGTTCAGGTTGCGGGCGCCGCCGTCTGCCTTGTCGCACTGCCGCTGATGATCGCGGGAACACGTGAGCTGGAACGCACCAGAACGACCCATGTGCCCCCGCCAGCAGCGAGCTCCGGCGCACATGCTGCCGTGCAGCCGAAGAAATCGGCGTTCCTCGCCAACCCGACATTCTGGCTGCTCGCCATCGGCTTTTCCCTGATGGCGATTTCCCATGGCGTGGTCATCAACCACCTGCTGCCCTTGCTGAAGGAACGGGGTGTCGACGCCGCCATCGCCGTCGCGGCCGCGTCGATGATCGGCCCGATGCAGGTGCTCGGCCGGGTGGTGATGATGGCGGTCGAGCGCTACATCTCGAACTTCGTTGCCATGTGCTACTGCTTCATCGCCGTCGCCATTGCCTGCGTCCTGCTGATCGGCGCCGGCGCATGGCCGATCCTGCTTGTCGGGTTCGTCTTCCTGCAGGGCAGCGGCTACGGCCTGACCAGCATCATGAAGCCGGTGGTCACCCGCGAGATCATGGGCGAGACGAATTTCGGCTCGATCGCCGGGGCCATGGCCCTGCCCTATCTCGCCTGCTTCGCCGCCGCTCCGTTCCTCGGCTCCCTGTTCTGGGAAATTGGCGGTTACGACTTCGCGCTCGAAGTGGTCGTCGGCACCTCGATCATCGGATTTTTCTGCTACCTGCGGGCGGCCACGCGAGCCGGGAAAACCGCTTGAGTCCCGGTATCGGCAACAGGGGTAACGGCAACGGGACTTGACCTCTCCCGCAGGGGCGATAGAACCGGCGGGACCATCCGCCGAACCGTCTGGAACATGGCCATGGAGACCGGGATTGTGAGACCTATGATCGGAGCCCTTCCGGCCTGGTTCATTCCAGCCGGCCTCGTGGCCTTCGCCTCATCCATGCTCGGCGGCGCGTTTGCCTTCCAGTATATCGGTGGCCTCGCCCCCTGCGTCCTGTGCCTCTACCAGCGCTATCCACATGCGGCGGCAATTGTTCTTGGCCTGCTTGGCCTCGCCCTTGTCCGCCGTGCGCCCGGGGCCACGCGCTGGCTCTGCGTACTGGGCGGGCTGGCCCTGCTCACGAGCGCCGGGATCGGGTTTTTCCATGTCGGCGTCGAGCATCTCTGGTGGGAAGGCACCGCCGAATGCGGTGCGACCTCGATGCCGGACAGTCTGGAAGCGCTGAAGGCGCAGCTCATGAACCAGCCGATCGTCCGCTGTACGGACATCGCCTGGGAAATGTTCGGCATCTCGATGGCCGGATATAATTTCCTGCTCTCCGCCGCCGCGGGCTGCCTTGCCATCCTCCTCAGCCTGCCGCGCCGGGTCTGACAGCATGAACGCGCAGCCTGGGGAACACGCGTCCGACCGCACCTCCTGGCTTGATATCCTGCTGATTTTCCTGAAGCTCGGCTGCACCAGCTTCGGCGGCCCGGTCGCCCATATCGGCTATTTCCGCACCGAATTTGTTGAGCGCCGGAAATGGTTTGACGACGGGACCTATTCGGAACTGGTGGCGCTTTGCCAGTTTCTGCCCGGCCCGGCCAGCAGCCAGGTCGGCTTCGCCATCGGCCTGCTGCGCGGCGGCATTCCCGGCGCACTGGCCGCCTGGATCGGCTTCACCCTGCCATCGGCTGCTTTGCTGGTTGCCTTCGCCTATGGCGTCACTGTCGCAGGCGGAGCGGAAGGACAAGGCTGGCTGCACGGACTGAAACTGGTCGCTGTCGCCGTTGTCGCGCAGGCCGCATTGCAGATGGGGCGCTCCCTCTGCCCTGACGCACCACGTGCAAGCCTCGCCGTCTGTGCCGCTGCCTTCATGCTCATGGCGACACCAGCCTATGGCCAGCTGCTTGTGATCCTTGCCGGGGCCATTGCCGGACTGTTGTTGCCGAAGTCTGGTGACACTCCCCCGACCGGCACGGCCATGAAGCCGGGGATCGGCACCAGGACAGCGCTGGCGCTTTTCGCCCTGTTCGCCGGGCTGCTGGCTGGCCTGCCCTTGCTGGCCGCACAATCCGGCCAACCGCTTCTCCAGCTTGCCGATATTTTCTACCGGGTCGGCGCGCTTGTTTTCGGCGGCGGGCATATTGTTCTGCCCATGCTGCAGGCGGAGATCGTGCCGCCGGGCATTATCGGCAACGACGCGTTTCTCGCGGGCTACGGCATGGCCCAGGCCGTACCGGGGCCGCTCTTCACCTTTGCCGCCTATCTCGGTGCCGTCATCGCCCCGTCCGGCAGCGAGATCCCCTATGCCGCAGCAGCGCTGCTCGCAATTTTCTTCTCCAGCTTCCTGCTGGTCCCGGCCGCCCTGCCCTTCTGGGCCAGACTGAGAGGCAACAACAAGGCGCATGCAGCCCTGCGCGGCGTCAATGCGGCGGTCGTCGGCCTCATCCTGGCGGCGCTTTACGACCCGGTTTTCATCGGGGCAGTAACATCACCGGCGGACTTCGCCCTGGTTGCGGCGGCCTATCTCGCGCTGGCGGCCTGGAAGCTGCCGCCCTGGCTGGTCGTGCTGCTCGGCGCGCTGGTGGGATGGGGACTTCAGGCGGCTCTCTGAACGCAGACAAGCAACCCTCCTGCGTCAGCCAGTAAAAAGGGGAGGCAAGACTGCCTCCCCATAAGCCCAGATATGAATGACGATTATCAGGATCGCACACCGGCGAGGAACGCGCCTGCCCGCTGGCGCAGATCCGTCGCCACATCGCCCAGCTTGTCCGCGAACTCATTGACCTTGGCCGCATAGGTCTCGGTCTGGGCTGCAGACTCGTTCAGATTGTTCACCTCGGCGGCGACACTTGCAGATCCGTTGGCGGCAGCCTGAACATTCTGCACGATCTCCTGCGTCGCGGCGCTTTGCTCCTCAACAGCGGAGGCAAGGGAGCCGCCGACCTCATTGATTTGGGAAATCACCTGCTTGATCTGTCCGATGGCCTCGACGGCGCTGGCCGTTTCGGACTGCACGCTGCCGATTTTCGTGCGGATGTCGTCCGTCGCCTTCGCGGTCTGGCTCGCCAGGTTCTTCACCTCAGAGGCGACAACGGCAAAGCCCTTGCCCGCCTCACCGGCCCGCGCCGCCTCGATAGTGGCATTGAGGGCAAGAAGATTGGTCTGTTCGGCGATCTCGCTGATCAGCGCAACCACTTCACCGATCTCGTTCGCCGACACTTCAAGCGAAGCAACAATCTTGTTGGTCGTCTCCGCCCGGTCCACGGCATCGCCGGAGATCGTCGTCGCCTCACTGGTCTGCCGGCTGATCTCCGAGATCGAGGCCGTCAGTTGTTCAGCCGCCGTGGCGACGGAATTGACATAGTCTGACGCCTGTTCCGTCAGGCGTGCCGCGTTCTGGGCCTGTGCGGTGGTCCGGTTCGCGACTTCCTGCATGTCGGCAGCGTTTTTCGACATGTCCTGCACGGTCGCCGACAGGCTCTCCGTCGCTCCGCCGATATCCCGCTCGAACCCGTCAGCCAGGGCATCCTGGGTGCGTTTGCGTTCCTCAAGATTGCCGCGCTCGGCTTCCGCCTGCTGAGCCCGCAGAGCCTCGTTTTCGGCAACCCGGTCGCGCAGCACCAGAAGAGCCTGCCGCATCTGCTCGATTTCACCAACCGATGCCCGTGCCGGTTCCTTGAACTTCGTATTGCCGGACGCAACCGCGTTCAGGCCGGAATTGATCCGGTCGATATCCCGGCGCAGGCGGGAGATGAAGTAGAACAGAACCAGACCGATGACCGCGCAGAGCGCTATGGCAATCAGGGTTTGCTGGATCAGCTCCTGGCTCAGTTTTTCATCGAGATCATCGAGATAGATCCCGCTGGCAAGATAGACCTTCTGGCCGGGAACCGGGCGGGCATAGGAGATCTTCCGGAGCCCTCCCCGGGTCGAATAGCTATAGGCACCGCCACCGGCCTTCGCGAGATCCCACAATCCGTTCCGGCTATCCGACTTCGGATCGCACGAGCCTTCGTCCTGCGGTTTTGAAGGGTACAGAACAAGACAGAACTTATCGTCGACCAGGAAGACGTAATTACCGTTGTTGAAGCGGAAATTACGGATCGCTTCTTTCGCCTCGTCGAGACTCTTGCCCTCATCCAGCTCATTTTTGAGGATTGCCAGAGCCCCTTCCGTGATGTGGGACGCCTGCTCAATCTTGGCCTGGGTCAACGCATCTTTCTGGGACATGAAGTTCAAGCCGATGATCCCGGCGATGATAGCCAGGATCGCGCCAATAAGTATGGCGATCAGGTGATTAAAGCGCATGCCTGCTCACTCTCGGATTGCTGAGAAAAAGAGATTGTCGATCGGGAGGATCCGAACGGCCGGTGGAAGTTAATTTACGCCCAATACCTACACTGAAAATATGACTATTTACAAATGCATATCCGGGAAAAATGCCCTCTCAGACAATAAAATCGAGGTTGGCGTCAGTAGAGTGGAATGAAACGAAGTAAAATAGAATTTGAGCTAAAAACCCGGACGGGTTTCGAATGCGTCCTGCTCAAGTTCGCTATCCCAGTAGAGATAGTCGCGCCAGCTTTCATGCAGGTAGTTGGGCGGGAAGGCCCGGCCGTTTTCCTGTAGCAGATATGTCGACGGCTGCACCGGCTTGACGATCGGCATGAAGCCGCGTGGCGTCGGCATCTTGTTGCCCTTGTGCAGATTGCAGTACCCGCAGGCGGTCACGACATTCTCCCAACTGGTCCTGCCGCCGCGTGAGCGCGGTATGACGTGATCGAAAGTCAGTTCCTGTGTCGGGAACCTTGTGTCGCAATACTGGCAGCTGAACCGGTCCCGCAGGAACACGTTGAACCGGGTGAAGGCCGGGCGCCGGGATTGCGGCACGAATTCCTTCAGCGCGATCACGCTCGGCAGCTTCATCTCGAAACTCGGCGAGCGCACCACATGATCATATTCGGAGAGAATATTGACCCGGTCCAGGAACACCGCCTTGACGACATCCTGCCAGGACCAGAGGGACAGGGGAAAGTAGCTGAGCGGTCTGAAATCAGCGTTCAAAACAAGGGCCGGAGAAGGATGAGCTGCTGATAGGGCGTTCACGCGTTTCTCTCCGACCTGCCGAGGAATTACCGACTAGGAAACTGGCGGGGGCGCGTCACGCCCGGCCACAATATGTTGTGGGGTATAACGATGTTCATGTCTCGTCGACCTCAGTTTCCAACGTCTTGTGCTCCAGGAGCACCCGCTTGATATCAATATATTGTTACGGTTTTTCGAACTTGTCACCGGAGAAATTGCGGGTCTTCTCCCGGATCGCGGGAAAGCCTTGCTGCTTGCCGCTATTGAGGTAGCACGCGCCGCAAAAAGGCAAGCCCCCGGCCCAGCCCTTCCTCGTCAATGCCATGCCCTAATCCGGGGCGGGACAACGATTCGACCTCGATCCCCACGGCCTGCAACGCCGCCTCGGCGGCCGGCATCGCCGCGTGCGGCACGACCTCGTCCGCCAGCCCGTGGATCAGCGAGACAGGTGGCTTTCCGGCCACTTCCTCCGCCAGCAATCCACCGGCGACAAGCGCGCCGGAATAGCCGAGCACACCGGCGGGAGCCTGTTTCAGGCGCGGCGCCAGATGCAACGACATCATGGTGCCCTGGGAGAACCCGACCAGCGCCAGACGGTCCCAGCCAAGACCGGTGCGCTTCAATTCGGCTTCAAGGAAATTTTCCAGGATCGGAGCAGCCTGCCGCACGCCGTCAAGCATGACCTCCTCGGTCCGGACCTGCAGGCTGAACCATTGCCGGCCATATGGTGCCATGTCGCAGGGATAGGGGGCGTTGGGGGAGACAAACTCGACATGCGGCAGATGCGGCGCCCAGACCGGCGCGAGGCCGATCAGGTCATTGCCGTCCGCCCCGAGCCCGTGCAGTAGCACCACCAGCGCCGTCGGCGCCTCACCGCTCGCGGCCGCCATGCGCGGCCCTTCAAGTTCGATCATCTCCGTCTCCCATACTGTGTCGCGGGAGACCGGTTTCGCTCCCTTACCTGCTACGCTACCTATATCAGGAACGGCTCTTCGCCAAGTTTTGGAGGCACCTCTGTCCGCTTCATCCCTTCCGCCATCGCCGGCCGGCACCGTCACACGCTTCGCTCCATCTCCGACCGGCGACCTGCATCTGGGCCACGCCTATTCGGCCCTGTTCGCGGCGGAGCAGGCAAGGCGTGATGGTGGCACCTTCCTGCTGCGGATAGAGGATATCGACATCACCCGCTGCAAGCCGGAGCATGAAGCGGCCAATCTTGAGGATCTCCGCTGGCTTGGTCTGTCCTGGCCGGAACCCGTCCGCCGCCAGTCGGAACATTTCGGGTTTTACCAAACCGCTCTCGACCGGCTGGAAGAGATGGGATTGCTCTATCGCTGTTTCCTGTCACGGCGAGAGCTGAATGACGCCCTCTCGGCCCCCCATGGCGCGCCCCCAAAAGCGCCGGTGGATACTGACATGCTGTTATCCGATGCGGAGCGCCAGCGAAGGCTGGATTCCGGCAAGCCTTTCGCGCTCCGTCTGCGCATGGCCCGCGCCATAGAGCGCGTCGGCCCGTTGACCTGGGCGGACAGGCACCGTGGCGAGCATCAGGCACGCCCGGAGATTTTCGGCGACGTTGTCCTTGCCCGGCGGGACATTCCGACGAGCTACCATCTCGCTGTGACGCTCGACGACGCGCTGCAGGGCATCACTCTGGTCACCCGGGGTGAGGACCTGCTGGATGCGACCCATATCCATCGGCTGCTGCAGGCCCTGCTCGCCCTCCCCACCCCCGACTACCTGCATCACGGGTTATTGCGGGGCGAGGATGGCAGGCGATTGGCCAAGCGGGAGCAGTCCACCGCCATCCGTGACTTGCGCGCGGCCGGTCACAGTCCCGGGGATGTCCGCGCCATGGTCCGGGCCCAGAATCCCGACTGACGCCAAACCGGAACCGCCAAATGATTGAATAGGTCACTTGTCGGCAACCTCCGCCGGGGGATTAAATTGCAATAACAAAAAAAACAAACCAGAGGAGGAACAGATGGCCCAGTCCAGAATGGCCGAGCATGCGCTCGACATCAGACCGATAGCCGGCGCCATGGGCGCGGAAATTCACGGCGTCGATGCATCCCGGGAACTTGATGACACGACCGTCGCAGCGCTCCGCAAGGCTCTGCTCGACCATCTCGTTGTCTTCCTGCCCGACCAGACATTGACCCCGGAACAGCAGCTCCGCTTCGCCCGCCGGTTCGGCGAGCCGATGATCTATCCCTTCGTAAAGGGCCTCGACGGTTTTCCCGAAGTGACACCGATCCTGAAAAAGGAAGAGGACCGCAACAATTTCGGCGGTATCTGGCATTCCGATACAGTTTATCAGGACGAGCCGCCCATGGGGACAATGCTCTATGCACTGGAATTGCCCCCGTTTGGCGGAGACACGCTCTTCGCCAACCAGTATCTCGCCTATGACAGCCTGTCCGACGGCATGAAGGCGCTCCTCGCGCCCCTTAAAGCCATCAATATTTCAGGCAAGGGCCGGGTCCAGCAGACCAGGACCGACATGATGAAACATGCCTCGGCCGGACTGAAGGGCGATGAGCTCGAATCCTGTCACCCCGTGATCCGCACCCACCCTGAAACCGGCCGGAAAGCACTCTACGTGAATGTCGCGCATACGGTCCGGTTCGACGGCATGACAGAAGAGGAAAGCACCCCCATTCTGGAGTATCTGTTCGAGCACCAGATTCAGCCCGAATTCACCTGCCGGTTCCGCTGGTCACAGGGCGCCGTCGCCTTCTGGGACAACCGTGCGGCGATGCATTATCCGATCAATGATTATCATGGATATAGGCGCCTGATGCACCGGATCACACTCATTGGTGACCGGCCATTCCAATAAAGCAACAGCTTAGGGAAACGGCCCCTCAAACTAGATACAATTTCACTAAACACACCACTAAATCATGTGGCGCCTGTTCTCGATTGCACTTAGTCTTGTGAAGTGGCGGCGAAGAATATAGCCGTCGGCACCATGCTCAAAAGGGGGAGGGCATGGCCGACTTTGTTCAGATAGATCAAACGGGAACGACCACATTGCCTCATCCAACCCTCCGGGGCCTAGGGGATTTGGAAAAGGATTCCGAGCAGCCGTTCGCGACCTCCGCGAGCGGCATCAGCCAGACTGACTTGCCGATTCCGATCGATGCAGTGCCGGATCCGCTTGTCGTTTTCGATGCCGAGGGCATCATTCGCGGGGCGAACAGGCTGCTGACCCAACTGCTCGGCTACAATGACAGCGCCCTTATCGGGCAACCGGTGGAAACGCTTTATCCGGACGCCGACCGGGCCGCACACAGGTCGGTCCGTCAAACCTTCCTTTCCCGCGCCTCGGACCCGATGCCAACCATGCATCGCGAGGTCTTTGCCCGGCGGCGCAACGGCACCCTGATCCCCATTGAGCTGTCGATGATGCTGGTCCCGACGGCTGTCGGCGTGATGTTCACCGCAAGCATGCGGGACAGCTCACGCCATGTCGAAATCGAGAAAGCCCTGACCGAAGCCGCGGACGAGGCAGATGCAGCCAATGTCGCCAAGAGCCGCTTCCTCGGCACCATGAGCCACGAGTTGCGCACACCGCTGAACGCGATCATCGGGTTTTCCGAGATGATCCAGCACGAGACACTCGGCCCCCTGCCGCACGAAAAATATGCGGATTATGTCCGGACCATTGGCGTTTCCGCACGCCATCTGCTCGACCTGATCAACGAGCTGATCGACCTGTCGCTGATCGAGGATAACAGCCTCCGGCTCAAGCTGGAACCTTCGGACATCAAGGAAATCCTGGAAGAGTGCCGGTCCGTCATCGAGCCCAAAGCGCACTCGCAGAGCCTTAAACTGCGTCTTTTGCTGCCCACCGGACAGACGGCTTACCCGGTCGACCCCCAGAGATTGCGGCAAGTGGTTCTCAACCTGCTCAGCAATGCGATCAAGTTCACGGATACCGGCGGCACCATCACCCTTGCACTGAGCAAGGACGCCACCGGCATGAAGGTCCAGGTTTCCGATACCGGCACCGGCATCGCTCCGGCGGTTCTGGAAAATATATTCGAGCTCTATGTGCGGTCGGAAACAGACCGCAACGTCACCGCCGGCGGGCTCGGTATCGGGCTGCATGTCTCCAAGCGCCTGACCGAAGCCATGGGCGGGAACATCACGATCACAAGCACGCTCGGCGAAGGCACGACAGTGACCCTGGCCTTCCCGCCGAGCACCGCGATCCCGGCGAACGAGCGCTAGCCGGATTATGGGCAGCCTTCGCATCCCGGCCTGTTTCATGCGCGGCGGCTCCAGCAAGGGTGTGTTCTTCGCCCGCTCCGATCTACCGCCGAACCAGACCGTCTGGGACCGCTTTTTCCTTTCGGTAATCGGCAGCCCCGATCCCTATGGCCGTCAGCTCAACGGTATGGGTGGCGGCGTTTCCTCGCTCTCGAAAGTGGCCGTCATTTCACCGAGCGAGCGCGACGATGCCGACCTCGATTTCATCTTCGGACAGGTTGCCGTCGGCGATGCCCTGGTGGACTACAGCTCGAACTGCGGAAACCTCTCCTCCGCCGTCGGGCCGTTCGCCCTGGAGCGCGGCCTGATCCGGCTGGCCGACGGCGAGCGGTCGGTCCGGATCTACAACACCAACACAAAAAAGATCCTGATTGCCCATTTCACCGTGGAAGATGGACTGGCGGTCGAGACCGGAAGTTTCGCCATTCCGGGTGTTGCCGGTACGGGAGCACCGGTCAGGCTGGAGTTCCTCGATCCCGCCGGTGCCGGAACAGGCCACCTGCTTCCGACCGGGAACCTCACGGACGAGATCGGGACAGATGACGGCCGCAGCTTCGATGCAACCCTGATGGATGTCGGCAACCCGTGTGTTTTTATCGACGCGGCGGCCGTTGGCCGGACCGCGAACGAAACCATCACCGAGCTTGAAAATGACCGGCCGCTGATGGCCCTGCTCGATCAGGTACGGCGCAAGGCAGCCGTCATGATGGGGCTGGCCGAAGATGAGGCATCGGCGCCTGCCGCCGTCCCCAAGATCGCCATCGTCGGCGCGCCGCACGTGGCCCATGACCTTGCCGGCAACAGGATCGATCCTGATATGGCGGACCTCTCCGTCCGCATGCTCTCCATGGAGAATGTGCACCGGGTTCTACCCCTGACCGGCGCCATGTGCACCGGCGTCGCCTGCCGTCTGCCCGGAACCGTTCCGGCTGCGTTGACGAAAACACCGGACGGAGATGTGCGCCTTGCCAATCCGTCGGGCATTCTGCCGGTCGGCGCGGACGTGACGGTGGGTGACGCCCCCGAGGTCCGCTCCGTGACGGTTATCCGGACAGCGCGCCTGCTGATGAATGGCGAGGTCGCGATCCCGGTCTAGCCCCAACCGCTAGCGGTTCAGGGCAATCAGGATCACCGAGCCGCAAACCACCAGAACCGCCACGGCAATCCGCAGCGTCAGCACCTCGCGGCGGAAGATGATCAGGCTCAACATCATGCTGAAGATCGGCGACGCGGCGATGACCGGCACCACGGTCACGACCTGGCCGACCAGCAGCGCCTGATTGAGACAGATAACCGCACTGCCGAAAGTCAGCCCCGCCGCCGCGAACCAGCGCGGCCCCGGCGCATTCCATGTAAAGGGCACATCGGCCTTCTTCACGAACCGCGCCCCGGTCGCGACCACGGCCGAAACGGTAAATCCGACGAGCGTGGCGAAGTAAGGGTCGGGGATGAAGTCCATGCCGATCTTGGACAGCACATGCGCCGCCGACCGGATCGCGGCCGCAGCGACCGGGAACAGCAATGCCCAGACCGGCCAGGAGACTTCAACCATCTTGCCCCGGCGGGACAGCATGATGACCGCCAGAACAATGCCGACCGTGCCGAGCCCCGTCTGCCAGGTCAGCACTTCGCCGAGCACGAGAATGCCCAGAACAAGGCCGAACAGCGGCGAGGTCGAGGACAAAGTGGAAGACAGGGTCGGGCCAAGATAGCGGATCCCGACGACCGAAAAGTTCGCGGAAAGCGCCGGCCGGAAGATACCGACAGCCATGAAGATCAATACCGCCGGATGCGCCCAGGCCGACCAGTCCATGTAGAAGGGTGCCGCGAGCCAGCACAACAAGGCCGAGGTGCTGATCGAAATTGCGGTTCCTGTCCGCGAGTCCACGGTTTTCACGCCGAGATTCTGTAACTGCCCGCCGATGGCAAACAGGAACGCCGCGAACAGCGCGAGAAATAGAGGGGTATATTCAGACATCCGGAAAGCCCGCTGCAAAGGATTGGCAACGGGTCCGTATTCCGTGCCTGAATACTGATTTTGCTAGAAATTCTCCCTCGTCGGTAGCGCTATTCCACGCACTGATCTATGCCAGATCGCGGCGCCAGTGCTGTGCCGTCAGGGACTGACCATAGACTTGCTCGTCTTCTTCGGCATAAAGCGAGAACCCGGCCGCCTGATAAACCCGGCGGGCTGCGGACAACACGCTGTAGGTCGAAAGCACCATGTCCCGGTATCCACGCGAACGGGCAAAATCGAGACAGGCTCCGACGAGTTTGTGCCCGAGGCCCAAGCCGCGCGCATCCGGCTCGACATAAACGATCCTGAGCCGCGCCGTCTCCGCCCCGTCCCGCACCACGGCCGCCGATCCGGCCACCAGGCCATCCACCTCCGCGATCCAGAGACAATCGTCGTCCGGATTGTAGCTTTCGAGAAATTCGCGTCCGATCTTCAGCAGGGTCAGCTCAAAACCGCCATCCCAGCCATATTCCTGCTCATACAGCATGGCCTGCCGGGCGAGCGCCCAGGAAAGCTCGCCAACCCGGTGCGGCCGGATCACCGGCACAGGCTTTCCGGCGGCACTCTCGCCACCGAGCAGATTTTCCGCCTTGCGCAGGGTGGAAACCAGATCCCGGCGCGCCTCCTGCCCCAACGGCTCCAGCACGGCCGAAACCTCGGAACGCGATTTTTCCTGAAGCCCGTCCAGCGCGCTGCGGCCGTCATCCGTCAGCGCAAGAACATGGCGGCGCCGGTCCGCCTCGGACACCGAGCGGGTGACAATACCGCGACGTTTCAGACCGTTCAGCAGGCGGCTGAGATAACCCGGATCCAGCCCCAGCATGTCCGCCAGATCGCGGGCACTCATCCCGTCGCAATGGCCAAGCTCGAAGATCACACGTGCTTCCGGCAGGGAGAAGTCGCTCTCCAGAAGCCGGTCCCCGAGAACATTGATCCTGCCGGTATAAAAGCGGGTGAAGTGGCGGACAGCCTCCACCGGGTCATGCGTATCGGTCACCATGTTCCTCCTTGTTACGGAAGCATGGTGACCGGATTAAATGCCTCAAGCAATCAATTTAATTGCCAAAAGCAACTATTTTGCTCTTGGCGCTCTCTGGGAAAAGCGCTTGCCAAACACGCCCTCGGCAATCCGGTTCTTCATCATCTCGAGACTGCCGCCGGCAATCTGCCAGCCCCGTGTCCGGCGCCAGCAATATTCAACCAGACTTTCCTCCGTGTAACCGAGCGCACCCAACACCTGAAGAGCATCGTTCGCGGCCCGGAACCCGGCCTCGTTGCAGAGGAATTTTGCGATCGCCGTATCATAGGCCGATGGCAACCGGTCGGCTGCTTCCGTCGCCACCTTGTAGAGCATGAGCTGGGCCGCTTCGATCTGGGCCGCAGATTCCGCGAATTTCCACTGTATGCCCTGAAATTCCGCCAGCTCCCGGCCGAACTGTTTGCGCGTCAGGGCATGCTCGCGGGCAATCTCGAAAGCATGCCGGCCAAAGGCGAGTGCCCTCGCGGAATTGCCGATCCGCTCGACATTGAAAGCCGCGATCTGCTTGCGGAACCCGCCCTCGCCGAGCAACACATTTTCCGCCGGAACATAGACATCCTCGAAATAGAGCTGGCACCAATATTCACCACCGACATAGCGCACCGGCTTGCCCATGGTGAAGCCATCCTGCCCGCGCTCAAGGATCACGGATCCGATGCCGTCGAGACCCGGCCCGAAGCGCACATAGATCAGGAATATTCCCGCTTCCGGACTGTGTGTGGAAAACACTTTCGTGCCGTTGACCCGGAAGCCGTCCCCGTCCGGCGTGGCCGTGGTGACGAGATCGGTCGCGGCGGAGCCTGCTTCCGGCTCTGACATGCCGAGAGAGATCGCCATCTCACCCGCCAGAAGCTTGCCCAGCCACTTCTCCTTGTGGGCGGGGCTGGCATATTCGGCAAAGGTACGGATCGGGCCGAAATTCCCCGCCTGGATAACATCCGCGCTACGCGGGCAGATCTCCGCCACGGCCTGAATGGCGAGTACCGCATCCATCACGGAACCGCCCTGCCCGCCATCAGCCTCGGCGAACGTGATCCCCATCAGACCCTGTCCGGCCATCAGCTTCGCCACGTCGAACGGAAAACTCTCTTCATGTGCCCGGGCGAGCGCGCCTTCCTGCAGGTGACGCTCGGCAAAACCGCGCACGGCATCCTGAAAGAGGCGCTGCTCCTCACTCAAATTGAAATCCAAAACTTCCTCCTGTAAAGCGCGGTTATTCCGCTGCTGATTTTGCTTCGATGGTGCCGAATGGCAGTTCGGACAGGGATGCCAGGGTGTCGATCCGCCAGAGCGCGTCCCGCAATGGCCCGGCCGCCGCGCCGAGCACGTCTCCGGTCAGCTCGAAGAATTTTTCGTCCAGTTCGGCGTCGCTCAGCGGGAGATCCGGATCTCCCTTGCGGGTCTGCGCATAATGGCTGAAACGCTGACCATCCCTGGTCTCGACCGTCACCTTTGCCGAGCGCCGTCGCGGGAAGGCCGCATCGCATTCCGGATCGACCATATGCTCTACCTTCGCCGCGATGTCGCGGATCGCCGGGTTCGCAAGCGCCTCCGGAGAGAAGGCCGCGATCCGGACCGCCCCGGTGGCGATAACCGCACCAAGACAATAGGGCAGCGAGAACTTCGCTTCGAAAGCCGTTTTGGGATCGGCATTGCCACAGATCTCAAGAGACTTCTGATAGGAGCCGGCTTCGATCCGCTGGATCGATTCCGCAGCGATATTGTTCGTGGTGACAATTTCCCGCACCGCATCGACCGCCGCATGCACATGCCCGCAAGCGGCATGGTTCTTCTGCGTGGTCCGCTCGATGGTCCAGTCGGAACCAAGCCCCTTAACCGCGGCATTCCAGTCCACATCCCGGCTCATCGCCGCACCTAACCCGGCGGCGCCTTCCAGAATATCGAGCGCACCGGTGATGCCGGCTTTCGCCATCCGCGCCGCCAGCACGCCGCCTTCCGATGCCCGGCCGGCATGCAGTGGCTTGCTCATCGCCTCGGCCCGGAAAGCCTGCTGCAATCCGGCTGCCATGGTCCCCGCGGAGGCAAGCGCATGCGCCGCCTCGGAAGCGGTCAGACCGAGCAGAACGGACGCGGACGCCGTGCCGCCGAAATACCCGATGGTCGCCGTTGTGTGCCAGTAATCGTAATGCGCCGGATTGACCGCTGCCGCGATCCGGTTGGAGACCTCGTATCCGGCAATGACCGCGCGCAGGAAAAGCGCGCCATCCGCTCCCGTTTCCTCGGCAAGTGCAAGCGCGGCGGGAATGACGGCAACGCCCGGGTGATACAATCCATCCCGGTAAATATCGTCGAACTCAACCGTGTGAGAACCGGCGCCGTTGATCAGGGCAGCGGCCCGCGCGGTCGCAAATCTCCCGGACGGGACCAGCCGCGCCCGCCCCCGGTCCAGATCCTCGGGCACCGCGTCCGGCAGCAATGTCGCCGGCGGCAACACGCCGCCCGGAACGGCCGCCGCAAACCAGTCGAGAACGCATCGTTTCGCGTGATGGTGTGCCGCCTCCGGCACGGGCATGCCGCTCATCGCGGCGATGAAGTCTCCGAATGTTTCGGTCGGGCTCTTGTTGGCCATTCCGTTCCTCCCTTTTTGATGGCTTCAGCAGCCGAGTTTGTCGGCAACGCCCTCCATCGTGTCCGCGATGACGTCAAAATCATGCTCGGCCTTGAAATCGACCTTCTGCTCGGGCCCGTACTCCGTCGGCCGGGCAATGAAGGCTGTTTTCAACCCGAGGGCGCGGGCGGCGACCAGATCGCTGTTATGGGCAGCGACCATCATGCACTCCTCCGGGGCCAGCCGCAGCATGCGGCACCCGGCCAGATATGTTTCCGGATCGGGCTTGTAGCTTTGCGCGATCTCAGCTCCGAGGATCATGTCCCAGGGCAACCCGCCATGTTTCGCCATGTCGACCATGAGCTTCACATTGCCGTTGGACATGGTCGCCAGAATGAATTTGGTCTTCAGTCTGGTCAGGCCCGGCACACTGTCCGGCCACGGATTGAGCCGGTGCCAGACCATGTTCAGGTGATCTATTTCCGCATCGGAAAGGCCCGTGACCGAAAGATCCTTCAGCACATCCAGAAGATTTTCCCGATGCAGGGTGTCGAGATCGGTAAAACCGCGCTCCCCGCTCCGTATCTTGGCCATGGCCGGCTGATATCGCCGGCGCCAGGCCAGGGCAAAGGCCTGTCCATCCAGCGCAAGGCCTCTCTCGGCGGAAAAACTGTCTATTTCGGCGGCAATACTGTTCCGCCAATCAACAACGGTGCCAAACACATCAAAAAAAAGCGCTTTTACCATCGCCATTTAATTTTCACTCCCTGGGCATCTTCCCGTACTCCGGAAAAGCACGCCCTATTTTGCACTGTTTCCTTGACCGGAAATCGAAAGCCGGGACAATGATATTCAATTCGCTCAGCTGGAAGACCGGAAAATAACGGTTAGCAGACTGACGAAAGGGTAGGCGAACGGAGGAACGCCGGACAATGGTCCAATTGGTAATGAGTCCATTCTTCACAAAGCGAAGAAATGGTTGTTCTCATTATTGACCGCGCTACTCCCAAAAAAAGCAAAAAAACAAATCCGCTAATAGGGAAGGAAACACGTCTATGAAAAAGTTATGGCGATCTGCGACGACCACTGCGCTTGCGCTTGGTGTTGCAGTCATCTTCGGGCCCAGCCCCGCACAAGCAGCCGACACGCCGCAATATGGCGATGAGCTGCGCATGGTTGTCGGCTCGAAAATCCCGTCTTACGACGCGCATATTGAATCCACCTTCGGCATGATCCACCCGATCCGCCCGTTTTACAGCGTGCTCCTGCGGGTGAATCCGGATAATCCCTCATCGCCGACAGACTTCGTCTGCGACGTCTGTGAAGGCGATGTGCCGAAGCCGACCGAAGACGGCACCAAGTACACCTTCAAGATTCGCAATGACATCAAGTTCCATGACGGCACGCCGTTGACGGCACATGACGTCAAGGCAACCTTCGACAAGATCGTCTTTCCGCCGGAAGGTATCGCCTCGAACCGGCAAGCCTATTTCAAGATGGTCGAGTCCATCAGCACGCCGGATGACTACACGCTCGTCTTCAAGCTGAAGCATCCGTCCGGCACCTTCATGCCGTCCGTCGCCATGCCCTACAACTTCATCTACGCAAAGAAGGACCTGGACGAGCACGGCTACACCTGGCACCAGAAAAACGTCAACGGCTCCGGTGCTTTCAAGTTCGTCGAGCATGTTCCCGGCAGCCATGTGAAGGGCGTCAAATACGAGGGCTACCATCATAAAGGCATGCCCTATCTTGATGGTTTCACGGCGATTTCGGCTCCGAAAATGTCCGTTCGCCTGCAGGCGATCCGCGGCGGGCAGGCCGACATCGAGTTCCGTGGTTTCCCCCCGAAAGCGCGTGACGATCTCGTCAAGGCTCTCGGTGACGACATCACGGTTCAGGAAAGCGACTGGAACTGTGTTCTGATCGTCACGCCGAACCATCAGGTCAAGCCGATGGACGACGCACGGGTGCGCAGAGCGCTGTCTCTCGCGATTGATCGCGAAGGCGGCTCCAAGTACCTGTCCCGTATCGCCATCGTGAAAACCGTCGGCGGCATTGTCTTCCCGGGTCACCCGCTTGCGGCCACCCAGGAAGAGTTGAAGCAGCTCGCCGGTTATGGTGACGACATCGAGGCGAATCGCGCCGAGGCAAAGCGTCTTCTCAAGGAAGCCGGTCACGAAAACCTGAAGATCACCCTGCACAACCGTGGTGTTGACCAGCCCTACAAGGTTGTCGGCACCTGGCTGATCGACCAGTGGAAGAAGATCGGCGTCGAGGCGGACCAGTGGGTTCAGCCGACCACCCCGTTCTATGCCACGCTGCAGAAGAAGAAAGACTTCACCATCTCGCTCGACTTCAACTGTCAGTCGATCGTGAACCCGATCGCCGATATCTCTAAATTCCTGCCCGGCGCCGGTAACAACTACTCCTACTTCGAGGATGAGCAGCTTCTCAAATGGTATGACGAACTGCTTGCCACCGGAGATGAAGCGAAGCAGCGCGAAATCATGCGCAAATACGAAAAGCGGGTGCTGGACGAGCTGGCTTCCCAGTTCATCACGCTCTGGTGGTACAAGATCAATCCATACCGTTCCTATGTGAAGGGCTGGAAGATCGCGCCTAGCCACTACCTGAACCAGGCACTGGACAACATCTGGATCGATCAGGCCGAGAAAAAGAGACAGCTCGGCGGATAATCGACCGCAAACGACGTCGGCC
>TARA_R110002051_G_scaffold18221_2_pt1 | contig 21757 bp, 18 predicted proteins | sample TARA_R110002051 | Tara Oceans TARA_R110002051 (sample SAMEA4397023) | marine metagenome | biome: Polar Biome; feature: [MES] marine water layer (ENVO:01000295) within the mesopelagic zone...; material: water (ENVO:00002006), including particulate matter (ENVO:01000060) such as......
GCACCTCACCCTGCAGCAAGACATCTTGCGCAGCTGGCAGGAAGGCGTCGTCGGCGTCATCCGGCGTTTCCGCCGTTGGCGCGAGCTGCCCCGGCAGAGTCGGTCGCGGCAGGGGAACGGGCGCCGTGACCGGCAGAGCCCCTTCTTCCGGCAGAACCTCCTCGACATCGTCCACGGACACAGGCGGTGATGGCTCCTGCGGCGCCATCTGGCCCTCACCCTGCCGATCCAGGATCCTGACGCGCGCCGAGAGCGCTGCCGCCTGGACACCCTGCAGGACACGGTCCAGGGCGCCTTCGTAGCGGCGCCCGGTCAGGCCGGGATAGGCGGCAAGCTGCGCACGACGATCGGCGGCGCTGACGGCGGCTGGCCGCACCAGCCATTCCTGGGCGTAGTCCGGACGGGCCAGGAATTCCGGCGGATCCTCGAGATCCGTCGCGACCTCGTAGATCGCCGGCTGCGCCAGGTAGGCGATCGCACCGGCCGCGACCACCGCCAGCGGAACGGCCGCATAAACAAGCGCCTTGGCGGCGGCGATGCCGCCTTCGGCGCCCTTCTGCCAGAGGCGGACGAGACCGATCAGCGCCAGTGGCACCGCGGCAGCGGCGATCGCCGCCGACAGCAGCACAAGGGCCAGCATGTCCGGCGTGCGCAGCGGCCCGAAGCGGTGCCCGATCACGGCCAGCGCAAACAGCAGCAAGGCCGCAAGGGCAATCCGGCGGGCGGCATAGGCGGAACGGGAAATGGGCCGGACAAAGCGGACGGTCATGGAATCATCACAGCATCTGGAATTGGCCACTTCATGCCCGCTTGTGTAGAACAGGACGGGTGATATGCAAATCGCATATTGCCCAAGGCAAGGCCGATACGGAGTTCGTCATGCGCCATCATCTTCTCTTCGCTGCGGCGGTGCTGCCGCTCGTGCTGTCCGGCTGCCAGACGGTGACGCCGGAGGAACGCCGCGCCATCGACCAGCGCACCTGCACCGGCTATGGCTTCAAGCCGGGCACGGATGCGATGGCGCGCTGCCTGCTCGACCTCGATCTCGACCGCCGCGCCGACATGCGCAGCTGGCGCGACCAGCAGAACCGCACCATGTGGGGACCGATGTACGTGGAGCGGCGGGTCATCATCCGCGAAGACTGACGGCCGCGCCAAAACCGGCTGCGGTCACTTGGCCCGACGGCCTGCGATCGCCGCCTGGGCCGCCGCGAGCCGCGCGATCGGCACGCGGAAGGGCGAGCAGGAGACGTAGTCGAGACCGGCGTCCTCGCAGAAGGTGATGGAGGCCGGGTCGCCTCCATGTTCCCCACAGATGCCGAGCTTCAGGTCGGGGCGCGTCTGGCGGCCGCGATCGGAGGCCAGCCGGATCAATTCGCCGACCCCATCGAAATCGAGCGACACGAAGGGATCCTGGTCGATGATGCCCTTGCGCTGATAGGTCGGGATGAAGGAAGCCGCATCGTCACGGGAGATGCCGAAGGTGGTCTGCGTCAGGTCGTTGGTGCCGAAGGAGAAGAATTCGGCGGTCTCGGCAATCACATGGGCTCTCAGCGCTGCCCGGGGCAGTTCGATCATGGTGCCGGCCAGATAGGCGATCTCCACCCCCGTCTCGCGGACAACCTCGGCGGCGACGCCGTCGATGCAGGCCTTGACGTAGTCGAGTTCGGCGCGCAGGGCGACGAGCGGCACCAGGATTTCGAGCGTCACCGGCTCGCCCGTCTCCCGGCCGGCTTCGACGGCCGCCTCGAAGATGGCGCGCGCCTGCATTTCCGCGATCTCCGGATAGGAGATGGCAAGCCGGCAGCCGCGATGGCCGAGCATCGGGTTGAACTCGTGCAGCGCCTCGACCCGGCGGCGCAGAAGGCCCGGCTCCATATCCATGCCCCTTGCGACCTCGTCGATCTCCTCGTCCGACTTTGGAAGGAACTCGTGGAGCGGCGGATCGAGCAGGCGGATGGTCACGGGCAGGCCGTGCATGATCGAAAACAGCTCGACGAAGTCGGATCGCTGCATCGGCAGGAGCTTCACGAGGGCGGCGCGCCGACCGGCCTCGTCCTCGGCCAGGATCATCTCGCGCATCACATGGATGCGGTCACCCTCGAAGAACATGTGTTCGGTGCGGCAGAGGCCGATGCCCTCGGCGCCGAAGGAGCGCCCGGCGCGGGCGTCCTGCGGCGTATCGGCATTGGTGCGCACCCGCATGCGGCGGGCCTTGTCGGCCCAGTCCATCAGCCGGGCGAAATCGCCCGACAGCTCCGGCTGAACCATGGCGATGGCGCCCTTCAGGACATGGCCGGAGGAGCCATCGACGGTGATGATGTCGCCCTTCTTCAGGACGATGCCGCCGGGGCAGATCAGCTGTTCGTTGCGCAGGTCGACGCGCATGGTGCCGGCGCCGACGACGCAGGGAATACCCATGCCGCGGGCCACCACGGCCGCATGGCTGGTCATGCCGCCGCGCGTCGTGAGGATCGCTTCGGCGGCATGCATCCCGTGGATGTCTTCCGGGCTGGTCTCGACGCGCACCAAAATGACCTTGCGACCACCCGCCTCCGCCGCCACCGCCTCTTCGGCGGTAAAGACGATTTCGCCGACGGCCGCCCCTGGAGATGCGGGCAGGCCCGAGCCGATGACGGTGCGTTCGACACGCGGGTCGATGGTCGGATGCAACAGCTGGTCGAGCGAGGACGGCTCGATGCGGGCCACCGCCTCCTCCTCGCCGATCAACCCTTCAGCGACCATATCGACCGCGATCTTCATGGCGGCGCGCGTGGTGCGCTTGCCGGAGCGCGTCTGCAGCATCCAGAGCTTGCCGCGCTCGACGGTGAACTCGACGTCCTGCATGTCGCAGTAGTGGGTCTCCAGACGCTCGCAGATCGCCACGAACTCGCGAAATGTCTCCGGCATCAGCTTTTCCATCGATGGCTTTTCCGAGCCGGATGCCTGCCGGCCCTCCTCCGTCAGCGACTGCGGCGTGCGGATGCCCGCAACGACGTCCTCGCCCTGGGCGTTGACCAGGAATTCGCCGTAGAGCGCCTTCTCCCCCGTCGAGGGGTTGCGGGTGAAGGCGACGCCGGTGGCCGAGGAGGATCCGTGGTTACCGAACACCATGGCCTGGACGTTGACAGCCGTTCCCCAGGCTTCGGGAATGCGGTGGAGCATGCGGTAGGTGGCGGCGCGCGGGTTCATCCAGCTGGCGAAGACGGCGGCGATGGCACCCCAGAGCTGCACGTGCGGATCCTGCGGGAAGGTCTCGCCGAACTCCTCCTCGATCATCTTCTTGTAGAGCGCGACCACATGCTGCCACTGGACCGCCGAAAGATCGGTGTCGTAGTCGTGGCCGTGTCGCGCCTTCTCGTCCTCGAGGATCTCCTCGAAGACCTCGTGATCGATCCCCATGACGACATCGCCGTACATCTGGATGAAGCGCCGGTAGCTGTCCCAGGCAAAGCGCGCGTCGCTGGCATCATGGCCGAGCGCCTGGACCGTCTCGTCGTTGAGGCCAAGGTTGAGCACCGTATCCATCATGCCGGGCATGGAGGCGCGCGCGCCGGAACGGATCGACAGGAGAAGCGGCTTGGCGCTGCCGCCGAAACTGCGGCCGGTTTCGGCCTCCATGGCGGCAATGCCCTCGAGCACCTGGGCCTTCAGGTCCTCGGGCAGGCAGCGGCCATTCTCGAAGTACCAGGAGCAGGCATCGGCGGGAATGGTCAGGCCCGGCGGTACCGGCAAGCCAAGGCTTGCCATCTCGGCCAGATTCGCTCCCTTGCCGCCCAGAAGGGCGACATCGGCAACGCTTCCCTCCGCCGTTCCGCCACCGAAGCGGTAGGCCCACTTCTTCATTCGACTGCTCTCCACCCATCGCAGCATGCTTTTTGCTACGAATACAGACTTTATGTCAGTTTGGAAACGTAGGGCGGCGGGATTATGTTGCAATGCAACAAATGACGGGAGGCGCCGGTGGCGCTCAGCTTGCCTCGCGCAGCAGTTCGGCCGTCTGCAGGTCGACCGAGACCAGCTGGCTGACGCCCTGTTCGGCCATGGTGACGCCGAACAGGCGGCTCATGCGGGCCATGGTGATGGGGTTGTGGGTGATGATCACGAAACGGGTCTCGGTGGAGGCCGCCATCTCGTCCATCAGGTTGCAGTAGCGCTCGACATTGTGGTCGTCGAGCGGCGCATCGACCTCGTCGAGGACGCAGATCGGCGCGGGATTGGTGAGGAAGACCGCGAAGATCAGGGCCATGGCGGTCAGCGCCTGCTCACCGCCGGAAAGCAGCGTCATCGTCTGCGGCTTCTTGCCCGGCGGGCGGGCGAGGATCTCGAGGCCGGCTTCCAGCGGGTCATCGCTTTCGATCAGCTGCAGCTCGGCCGTGCCGCCGTTGAACAGGTGGGTGAAGAGGCGCTGGAACTCCGCGTTGACCACCTCGAAGGCCGCGAGCAGGCGTTCACGGCCCTCGCGGTTGAGGCTCTGGATGGCGCCGCGCAGCTTGCGGATCGCGTCGATCACGTCGTCGCGCTCGCGGATCAGCGCGTCGAGCTTGTCGGAAAGCTCCTTCTGCTCCTCCTCCGCACGCAGGTTGACGGCGCCGAGACGCTCGCGCTCCATCTTCAGACGATCGACCTCGCGCTCTATGTCCCGGACATCGGGCAGAGCCGAACCGGGAGCGAGGCCCGCCAGCCGCAGCACCTCATGCGGGGCGACGCTGAGCGTCTCCTGGATGCGCAGTTCAGCCTCGTGGCGTCGCTCCGCTGATGACACCAGGCGCTCCTCCGCACGGCCGCGCTTTTCGCGGGCTTCCGCCAGTTCGGCGAGCGCGGTGGTGGCGACGCGGTCGGCGTCCCGCTGGCGGGTCTCGGCTTCGACGAGGCGATCGGCGGCGGTGCGACGCGTCTCCTCCGCCTTCTGCAATTCCGACAGCAGACTGCGGCGCTTCTCGTCGAATTCTTCCGGCGCCGCCTCCAGATCGGCGATCTCCTCGCGGGCCTCCTCCTCGCGGTCGCGCAGCGTCGCGACATGGTTCTCGGCGCTCTCCGCACGCGCCTGCCACGCAGAGCGTTCCTGGGCGATGGCGGCCAGGCGGCGGCGACGGGCTTCGGTCTCGCGGCTGAGGCCTTCGTAACGGGCGCGGGCCTCCGCCAGCACACTGCGGTCCGTCGCCACCGCCAGTTGCTGGTCGCGCAGGCGCTGATCGATGCCGGAGAGGTCGGGCGCGTCTTCGAGTTCGATGCGGGCGTTCTCCTCCTGAAGGTGAACGTCCTCGATCTGCGACCGGACCTGACTGGCGGCCTCCGTCACCACGTCGCGGCGGCGCAGCAGATCGCCGGCGGCGCGCTCGGCCGCAGCCAGCGCCTCGCGCGCTTCGGCAAGCTGGCGGGTGGCGATGCGGCTGCGGTCGCGGGCATCGGCAAGACGCGCTTCCTCGGCAGCAATGCGGCCCGCGGCGTCGGAGAGAGCCGCCTCGGCGTCGGAGAGGATGATCCTTGCCTCCTCCAGCTCGGTCTCCAGTTCCGAGAGGCGGTTCTTCTGGGAAAGCCTGAGGGCCGCCGCACCGGGCGCTTCGGACCCCGCAACATGCCCGTCCCAGCGGTAGACCGCCCCCTTCGGCGTCACCAGCCGCTGGCCAGGCTTGAGCTCCGCCATCAGGCGGGCGGCATCTTCTGCGGCGACCACGCCGATCTGCGCCAGACGGCGCGTCAGTTCCGGCGGCGCGGAGGCCCGAGACAGCAGCGGCTCGCAGCCGCCTGGAAGCGCGGGGTCGGCCGAGGCGTCGCCATTGACGGTCCAGAAGGCGGGTGCTGCCGGGTCGGTGGAACTCTCCAGGTCGTCACCCAGCGCGGCGCCAAGGGCGGCCTCGTAGCCGCGATCGACCCGGATCGCTTCCGCGACCGCCGGAAAACCGCCGGACACTTCGCCGGCCGCCAGCATGCGGGAGATGGTGCGGGCCTCCGTCTCGAGACCGTTCAGATGCGACCGGGCCGCATCGACGGGCCGGCGGGCCTCCACCTCGGCGGATCGCGCCCCGGCCAGGGCAGCCTCGACGTCTTCGGCAGCGGCGGCGGCTTCCTCAACGGCATATTCCGCCGCGTCGACCACTTCACGGCGTTCGGCCGGGTCGTCGAGCGCCGAGAGCCGCTCGGATATGGCGTCCAGTTCCGCTTCAGCATCCTGCATCTGCCGGTCGAGCCGCTGGCGGCGCTCTGCGAGGTCGCGGATCTGCCGCTCCAGCTGGGTGCGGGAGGCGGCCGCCTCCGCGCGTTCGGCGGTGACGGCGGCAAACAGCCGCTCGCTCTCCGCCAGCGCTGCCGCCGCGGCCTCGAAGGCTTCGCGTACCTCCTCGGCTTCGGCGCCGGAATCGGCCAGGATGTCGTTGATCTCCTGCTCTTCCTCGTCGAGCTTTGCGAGGAAACCTGCATTGTCGGCGGCGAGCTGTTCTTCGCGGCGGATGTCTTCGGCAAGCTGCAGCAGCCGACGGGAAAGCTCGTCGCGACGCTTCAGGAGGCGGCCCGCCTCCTCGTCGAGTTGAGTGCGGGCGATCTGGATGCGCTGCAGGGCGGCGCCCGCCCTCGCCTCTTCTTCGCGCAGTTCCGGCAGCTTCAGGCTGGCAATCGCCTGCGCTTTTGCCGCCTCCATCTGTCCTTGCGCCTTTTCGGCGACGACCATGGTGGCCTGGTTAAGCGCAGTTTCCGCCTCAAGCTCGGCTTCACTCGCCTGCGCCCAGCGGATGTGGAGCAGCATGGCGTCGCGGGCGCGAATGTCGGCCGACAGCATCTTGAAGCGGTTGGCCTGGCGGGCCTGGCGCTTCAGGCTCTCGATCTGGCTTTCGAGCTGGGCGGTGATGTCCTCCAGCCGTTCCAGATTGCCCTCGGCGCCGCGCAGCCGCAGTTCGGCCTCATGGCGGCGCGAATGCAGGCCGGAGATGCCGGCGGCCTCTTCCAGCAACTGCCGGCGCGCCTGGGGCTTGGCGTTGATGAGCTCGCCGATCCGCCCCTGCCCGACCATCGAGGGCGAGCGGGCGCCGGTCGAAGCATCCGCAAACAGGAGCTGGACATCCTTGGCGCGGGCTTCCTTGCCGTTGATGCGATAGACGGAGCCATTCTCGCGCTCGATGCGGCGCGACACCTGGATCTCGTCGGAATCGTTGAAGGCGGCAGGCGCCGTGCGGTCGGAATTGTCGAGGAAGAGGGCAACTTCGGCCGTGTTGCGGGCCGGCCGGTTTCCGGAGCCGGAAAAGATCACGTCGTCCATGCCGGACGCGCGCATGTTCTTGTAGGAGTTTTCCCCCATCACCCAGCGCAGCGCCTCGACGAGGTTCGACTTGCCACAGCCGTTGGGGCCGACCACGCCGGTCAGGCCGCGCTCGATGATGAACTCGGTCGGTTCGACGAAGGACTTGAAACCGAGGACGCGCAGCTTGTTGAACTTCATGCAGCGCACCAAGGGCGGGCGGCGGACACAGGGGTGCCGCCGCCGGTCAGATCATGAACGGTCTCAGAGCAAGCTGTCGATAAGAGCCGACATGCTTTCAACAGACATGGCCCCCGCATAGCGTTCGCCGTTGATGAGGAAGGTCGGCGTCGAATTGACGCCGAATTCATCGGCACCACGCTTCATCGTTGCGTTCACATCATCGAGAAGTTGCTGGTTCGTCAAGCAGGCCTGGAAAGTCTCCTGTGAGAAACCGGCCAGTTTGGACATTTGCAGGAGTGCCGCACGGCCATCTTCCGCCGCCGCCCAGGTGTTCTGCTGCTTCATCAGCATTGAGACCATCGGGAAATACTGCTCCGGCGTGCTCGCTTCCTGCGGGTTCGACGGGTTGCAACGGGCGAGCATGAAGGCGGCCGCCGCGCGCGGATCGAAGGGGAACTCGCGGATGATGAAGCGCGCCTTGCCGGTGTCGACGTACTTGGTCTTGATCTCGTCAAAGGTCGTGTTGTGGAAGGTCGCGCAATGCGGGCAGGTCATCGACATGTACTCGATGATCTGGACCGGGGCGTTCTCCTCGCCGATCGCCATTTCCGGCAGCGGGCCGAGCTTCAGAGCCTCGGTCATGTCCACTTCGCCCTGCGACTCGGGCATTTCCTGGGCGAAGGCTTCGGTCGCCGAGAGGGGCAACGCCAGCACCAGGGCTGCCGCTGCGACGCCGCCCATGAGTGCGCGCCGGGTGATGGTGGTTTCGGTCATCGTCATCGGACACCTGCCTTAGAGTGCAAATAAAGGTCGCCATTCCGTACCGTGCCCTCAAGACAGGAACAAGGTGGCGAAGAGTTAAATCCTTCAAAGCTTTGTGACACGTGCTAGCTGAACGGCAGCTGTACGGATCAGCGCTTCTTCTGCAGGACGGCGGTGCCGAGGCGGGCAACCGCCTTCTTCAGTGCATCGCCTTCGATCCCCTCCATCATTCCGTCCAGGCGTCTTGCCGCCTCGCCCTTCAACGGCTGCGGTCGCGGGCGATGCTTCGCCGTCTGGGAGACGGGCTTCTGGACGATGCGGATCTGATGGACGGCCGGAAAGCCGAAGAAGGCGTTTATGCGGGCGATCAGCTCGCCCTGGGCATGGGTGAGGAAGAGCGCCTGCGCGCCCTCGCAGGCGATCGTCAGGACGCCGGGCCGATAGCCTCCCGCCTCGTCGGAGGCATCCCGGCGCGGCCAGGCGATCTTCTCCGGGCGGCTGCAATCGGCAAACTGCTCGCCGGCGATCTCGTCCCAGGAGCCGAGGAGCGCCGTGGAAATGCCGGCGCGGCGCGCCAGCACCGGATCGATGATGCCGTTCGCCAATTCGGCGATCTGCATCTCGCGCCGGGGGCGAAACGGCTTTGCATCTCGGGCCATGCTCGATCTCCGTCATAAGGTCTGTGCGGCTAAGGCAGTTCTCTGGATGGGACTGAGGCCGGCTCTATCGTTGACGCTCCAAGGCATCTCGGCGATAGAGAGCCTTTAGAACAGAAGCACAGGCTTTTCCAGCGCGCGTGAACGATCTTCAGGCCATGAACCGGACACTTCTCGCGTGGTACGACCGGCACCATCGCGAACTGCCGTGGCGCGTGTCGCCCGGGGCTTCCGCGCGGGGGCTGCGGCCGGACCCCTATCACATCTGGCTTTCCGAGGTGATGCTGCAGCAGACGACGGTGCAGGCGGTGAAGCCGTATTTCGCCAAGTTCCTGGGGCTCTGGCCGACGGTCGCCGATCTCGCGGCGGCGCCCACCGAAGACGTCATGGCGGCCTGGGCGGGGCTTGGCTACTACGCCCGCGCCCGCAACCTGAAGAAATGCGCCGAGGCTGTCGCCAGTGAGCATGGCGGCGTCTTCCCGGACACCGAAGCGGGTTTGCGCAGCCTGCCGGGCATCGGCGACTATACCTCCGCCGCCGTTGCCGCCATTGCCTTCAACCGGCCCTCGGCGGTGATGGACGGCAATGTCGAGCGGGTGATCTCGCGGCTCTACGCAATCGACGCGCCCCTGCCCGGTTCGAAGCCGGAGATGAAGCGGCGCGTGGCGGAGCTGACGCCCCAGGATCGGCCCGGCGACTTCGCGCAGGCGATGATGGATCTCGGCGCGACGATCTGCACGCCGAAGCGCCCGGCCTGTGCCCTCTGTCCTCTCAACGATCGCTGCCTGGCTCTTGCCGAGCACGATCCGGAACGGTTTCCGGTGAAGGCGGCGAAGAAGGAGAAGCCGGTGCGGTTCGGTGCAGCCTTCGTGGCGGTCAACCCCGACGGCGCCATCCTGCTGCGGCGGCGCGTGGAGAGCGGGCTGCTGGGCGGCATGACGGAAGTGCCGACCACCGCCTGGACCGCACGGCTCGACGGCGGCCAGACGATCGAGCATGCGCCCTTCCCCGCCGGGTGGGAAAGCTGCGGCACCATCGTCCACGTCTTTACCCATTTCGAGCTCCGCCTCAGCGTATTTCGCGCAGTGACTGCCGAGGTGGGATTTCCGGATCCGGGCTGGTGGGAGCCGGTGACCAATCTTCATGCGCAGGCGCTGCCGACCGTCATGAAAAAGGTAATCACGCAGGCTATTCCACGCGCCTTCGAACCACACCCAAGCTAGCAAGGAACCCAGATGGCAGGCCCGATCAATCATATCGTCTTCGACATCGGCAAGGTGCTTATCCACTACGACCCCAACCTCCCCTTCAGCCGGGTCATTCCCGACGCGGAGGAGCGCGCCTGGTTCTTCGCCAACGTCTGCACCCATGAATGGAACCTGGAGCAGGACCGCGGCCGCTCGTGGAGCGAGGCCGAGGCCCTGCTGATCGGAACGTTTCCGGAGCGCGAGGAACAGATCCGCTCCTTCCGCAAATACTGGCCGGAGATGGTGCCCTATGCCTATGAGGACAGCGTCAAGATCATGGAAGGGCTGATCGAGGAAGGCCGGGACGTGACGATGCTGACGAATTTTGCGGCCGACACCTTCCGCCACGCCCGCGAAATGTATCCGTTCCTCAACAAGCCGCGCGGCGTCACGGTCTCGGGCGAGATTGCGCTGATCAAGCCGGACCGCGAGATCTACGAAAAGCATGCGCGGGATTTCGGCCTGGAACCGCAGTCAACGATCTTCATCGACGACTCTCTTGCCAACGTCGAAGGCGCCAGGGCCGCCGGCTGGCAGGCGGTGCATTTCACCGATGCGGCGAAACTGAAGACGGACCTTGCCTCCTTCGGGATCGCCACCTGACGACAAGACATGACGCCCGGAGGTCAACCTCCTCCGGGCGTCATTTTATTCCCTTCCGGGACTGGAGGTACAAAAACCGGAAGGCGAATATCTGTTCGCGGCCGGTGGATCGTCAGCCGAGATTGCCGAGATTGCTGCGGATGACGGCCCGCAGGTCGTCGATCGGGCGGAGCGCCTTGCCGTCGTCGAAGTGCCAGAAGGTCCAGCCGTTGCAGGCGTCGAGCCCCTGGACCTTGGCACCGAGGCGATGGATGGAGCCGGCGTCGCCACCGGCGGCCAGCGTGCCGTCGGCGCGGATGATGGCGCTCCAGCGACGCTTGGCGTCCGTCAGCACCTGACCGGGCTTGACTAGGCCGCTTTCGACGAGCGTGTTGAATGCAACCCGGGGCTCGGCCTTCTTGCCGGTCATCACCGTCAGTTCCGCCTTGCCGAGCGGTTCGACGGCCGCAATGCGGGCGGTCGCGGCATCGATGTAGTCCTGCTCGCGCTCGATGCCGACGAAGTTGCGGCCGAGACGCTTGGCGACGGCGCCGGTGGTGCCGGTGCCGAAGAAGGGATCGAGGATGACGTCGCCGGGCTTGGTGGAGGCCATGATGACGCGGGCGAGCAGCGCCTCGGGCTTCTGGGTCGGATGCACCTTCTTGCCGTCCTCGCCCTTCAGGCGTTCGCCGCCGGAGCAGATCGGAAACAGCCAGTCGGAGCGCATCTGGACGTCGTCGTTGGAGGCCTTCAGCGCATCGTAGTTGAAGGTATAGGACTTCGCCTTGGCATCGCGGCTGGCCCAGATCATCGTCTCGTGAGCGTTCTGGAACCGGCGACCCTTGAAGTTGGGCATCGGGTTGGTCTTGCGCCAGACGATGTCGTTCAGGAGCCAGAAGTTCAGGTCCTGCAGCATGGCGCCGACGCGGAAGATGTTGTGGTAGGAGCCGATCACCCAGATGGTGCCGTTCGGCTTCAGCACGCGGCGGCAGGCGAGCAGCCAGGCGCGGGTAAAGGCGTCATAGACCTCGAAGGAGGCGAACTGGTCCCATTCGTCGTCGACCGCATCGACCAGCGACTGGTCCGGGCGGTGAAGCGCACCGCCGAGCTGCAGGTTGTACGGAGGATCGGCAAAGATCGCATCGACCGACTGGTCGGGCAGCGCCTCGAGTGCGGCGACGCAATCGCCCTTGATGATGGTATTGAGCCAGGTGGATGGCCGAGCCTGCTGACGCAGATCGGCAATCGGAAGGACTGCTGCCATGGGATACTCGCTCTTACGCTTACTCGGGACTGTTTTTACTGACTGTTATGGTTACCTATGTTGGTTACCAAAGCCTGAAGGTGGCGTCGGATTTCGGGAATATTTGGCGCTATAGCCACCAGACCGCGACTGCTGTAAAATCAGCGCATGAGGAAAAGCGAGGCGATCGAGAAGCTGACGGCACAGGCCGACGCCATCCGGGCGCTCGGCGCCACGTCGCTTTATCTCTTCGGATCGGTGGCCCGCGACGAGGCAAGCGCCTCGAGCGATCTGGATCTATTTATCGATTATGACCCGACGAAGAAGTTCTCACTTGTCGACCTGACCGGTATCAAGCTCTTCCTCGAGGAGGAACTTGATACCGAGGTGGACCTGACGACGCGAAACAGCTTGCACGCTCGACTGAAAGACAGGATCGAAAACTCTGCGATCCGGATCTTCTGACGGCACGCGATATCGAACTGTTTCTTGACGACATCCTGGACATGATTGCGGTGATCGATCGATCGCTGGTCGGAAAGGGCCGCGTCGATTTCGACAACGACTACATGCTGCAACTTGCCATACAGCGGGCGATCGAAATCGTATCGGAAGCCAGTAGGCACATACCGTCTGAGCTCCTGGAGCAGGCTCCGGAAGTTCCATGGCCCTCGATACGCGGCATGGGTAACATCCTGCGACACCAGTATCATCGCATCGTAAACGAGGTGATCTGGGATGTCGTCATCCATGACCTGCCAATCCTGCGGCTCGCAATTCTTTCAATGAAGACGAGGCTGTAGCGCGGAGCATCCCTGATCACGCCGCATGCGCCGCCTTGCTGTCCTCCGGCGCCTCGGCGCGTTCGAACATGCCGTAGTCGCGCACGATGTGGCCGATGCGCAGGCGGTAGTCGGCAAAGATGCCGTTGCGGCCGGCCTGCTGCGCCGCCCGGTGCACCTCCAAGGTGCGCCACTGGCGGACCGCCTCCTCGTCGCGCCAAAAGGAGAGCGAGAGGAGCTTGCCGCGCAGGGTCAGGCTTTCGAAGCGCTCGATGGAGATGAAGCCATCGACCTTCTCCAGTTCGGCGCGCAAGTCACCGGCGAGATCGAGATAGCGGTGGCGCTCGCCCATGTAGGGCAGGACTTCGAAGATGACGGCGATCATGGCTTCACCTGCGGGCCGTGCGGCAGGGACAGGTTCTTCAGGAAGATGCGATCCTCCTTCAGGATGAAGCGCTCCCGCTGCGCGAACTCGTAGTTCTCGCGGCCAAGCGGGTCGGCGGCAAGCCGTGCCCGATAGGCTTCGTAGGCGGCGAGGCTTTCTATGTTGTAGACGCCGTAGCCCGTCGTCGCGGAGCCTTCGTGCGGGCCGAAGTAGCCGACAAGGTCGGCGCCGCAGCGCGGGATCGCCTCACCCCAGGTGCGGGCATAGGTCGCGAATGCGTCCTTGCTAAAGGGGTCGATCTCATAGCGGATGAAGCAGGTGATCATGGTCGTCTCCTTTGATGTCCTGCCACGATAGCCTGTTGATCGGCGGGAATGCTTCGGCTACGATCGAACCATGAAAGAAGGTCCAGACATTGCCCGCATCGGAACGCTGATCGGCGATCCCGCCCGCGCCAACATGCTGACGGCGCTGATGGGTGGCCAGGCGCTGACGGCGACGGAGCTGGCGCAGGCGGCCGGGGTGACCCTGCAGACGACCAGTTCGCACCTCTCGAAGCTCGAGGACGGCGGGCTGATCTCGCAGCGCAAGCAGGGACGGCACCGCTATTTTGCGCTGGCGGACGCGCAGACAGGCGCACTGCTGGAGGCGATCATGGGGTTTGCCGCCAGCCGGGGCCATCTGCGCCACCGGCCGGGACCCAAGGATCCGGCGCTGCGCAAGGCGCGCGTCTGCTACGACCACCTCGCCGGCGACTATGGCGTCCGGATGCTCGACAGCCTGATCGCCAGCGGCGCGATCCGCGCCGACGGCACGGAACTGAGCCTGACGCCCGAGGGCAAGCGACGGCTTTCCGAGGTCGGCATCACCCTGAACGCGCCGACCTCCTCCCGGCGGCCGCTCTGCAAGTCCTGCCTCGACTGGAGCGAGCGGCGCTCGCACCTGGCGGGCGTCGTCGGCAAGGCATTGCTGGCGCATTTTCTGGCGCAGGGCTGGGCACGGCGCAGCGGCGACAGCCGCGCGGTGCTGTTCAAGCCCGAGGGAGAGCGGATGTTCCTGTCGCTCTTTCCCGCGGGACCGATCGGCCCCGACGCCTGAGGCCGGCAGCCGGCCAAAACCCTTCGAGCCTCCCGCTGCGCTCTTCCCTGCCCTGCCGGCGCGAGAGTTGAGCATCGGGACCCCATCGTATAAAAGACCCGCCTCAGCTTCGACAAAGGCATTTCCATGAACGGCTTCGACCTCATCATCTTCGATTGCGACGGCGTGCTCGTCGATTCCGAAATCATCGCGGCACAGGTGGAATCACGCCTGCTGACGGAAGCCGGCTATCCGATCAGCACCGAGGAAATGGGCGAACGCTTTGCGGGCATGACCTGGCGCAACATCCTGCTGCAGGTGGAGAAGGAAGCCGATATTCCGCTCTCGGCCTCGCTGATCGACAAGTCTGAAAAGCTGCTCGACGCGCGGCTTGCCCGCGACGTGAAGATCATCGAGGGCGTCAAATTCGCGCTGGCGCGCCTGTCGACGCAGCGCTGCATCTGCTCCAATTCCAGCATGCACCGGCTGGACATGATGCTGGAGAAGGTCGGGCTGAAGCCGTATTTCGAGCCGCACATCTTTTCTGCAAAGGATCTCGGGCCGGACCGCGTCAAGCCGAAGCCGGATATCTTCCTGCATGCGGCCAAGCAGTTCGACGTCTCGCCGCAGAAGGTGCTGGTGATCGAGGATTCGGTCCACGGCATCCACGGAGCCGCTGCGGCGGGCATGCGCGTCGTCGGCTTTACCGGCGCCTCGCATACCTACCCGAGCCACGCCGATCGCCTGACGGAGGCCGGCGCCGAAACGGTGATCGCGCGCATGACGGATCTGCCTGCGGTCGTTGCGGCGCTCGGCGAGTGGGCCGACGCGGTCTGACGGCCGGCGCCTTCGCGGCGCGTTATCTTTTCGCGGGAATGTCGAAGCCGAGACGGACGCGGGTGAAGCGCGAGGCGCCGCCCTGCGCATTGGGGATCTGCACGTCCGGCTTGCTGAAGATGAACTGCGTACCGGCAGCCGGCATTTCGACCGGGAAGCTCACCTTCTGCGAGTAGATGACGTTGTCGCCATCGACGACTTCCACCAGCACCGGCAGGGTGATCTGGCCGGCGGTCACCGCAGGACCCGCAACGACACGGCCCTGGGCCACAACATTGATGGTGATCGTGGTTTCATTGGCGGTGCACTGGCGCGTCGCGTCGGCCAGCGAGGCCTGGTAGATCAGCTTTTCCGGGTCGTCCTGGCCGCCGCGTGTATAGGTCTGGTAGACCGCCGTCTCCTCGCGCATCACCACCGGCGGGCAGAAGGCCTGTACGACGGGCATCGCCGTCTCGGCCTGTGCGCCTGGCGCTGCAGAGGTCAGCCCCGACGTGGGCGAAGAGGAGTTGCAACCGGCAACCAGGGCCAGGAGAGAAACCGACAAAAGCCTGCGCGTTACCGTGCCAAACACTGAACTCACCCTTCTCAACATCTTATCCTGTCCACCTGCGGCGTACGGAAGATGAGTTCTTCCGGCCTTTCGCCGTGGATTTTCATGGTCTATATCAGCGGCGCAAACAAAAATCGATTAGGGATTCAAGGTCGTGGAATACATTTCTACCCGTGGAGAGGCTCCCGCACTCGGCTTCCGTGACGCCTTGCTGGCCGGACTTGCCCGCGACGGAGGGCTCTACGTGCCGCGCGAGTGGCCGATGTTGACCAAGCGGCAGATCCGCGACCTGCGTGGCAAGACCTACCAGGAGGTCGCCTTCACGATCCTGAGCCACTTCACCGGCGACGAAATTCCGGCCGAGAAGCTGCGGTCGATGATCGACGACGCCTATGCGACCTTCCGGCATCCGGCGGTCGCGCCGCTGGTGCAGACGGGACCGAACGATTTCGTGCTCGAACTCTTCCATGGCACGACGCTGGCGTTCAAGGATGTCGCCATGCAGTTGCTGGCCCGGTTGATGGACTATGTGCTGGCGGAGCGCGGCGAGCGTGCAACCATCGTCGGCGCCACCTCCGGCGATACCGGCGGCGCAGCGATCGACGCCTTTGCCGGCGGCAACCGGACCGATATCTTCATCCTTTTCCCCAAGGGCAAGGTCTCGCCGGTGCAGCAGCGCCAGATGACCACATCGACCGAGGCCAATGTCCATGCGCTGGCGATCGAGGGGAATTTCGACGATTGCCAGCACCTGGTGAAGGAGATGTTCAACGATGTCGCCTTTCGCGACCGCGTGCAGCTTTCCGGCGTCAACTCCATCAACTGGGGTCGGATCATGGCGCAGGTCGTCTACTTCTTCACGGCAGCCGTTGCGCTCGGCGGTCCGGACCGGAAGGTATCCTTCACGGTGCCGACCGGCAATTTCGGCGATATCTTCGCCGGCTATGTGGCCAAGCGCATGGGCCTGCCGATCGACCGGCTGGTAATCGCCACCAACGACAACGACATCCTTGCCCGCACGCTGAAGACCGGGCGCTACGAGATGCGCGGCGTCAAGGCGACGACCTCGCCCTCGATGGACATCCAGATCTCCTCGAACTTCGAGCGACTGCTGTTTGAGGCCTATGGACGCGATCCGGCCGCCGTGCGCTCTGCCATGGCGAGCCTTCGGCAATCCGGAGCATTCGAAATCCAGCCGGAGGCACTGAAGGCGATCCGCAAGGAGTTCCGGGCTGCCCGGGCCACGGAGAAGCAGGTGGCCGAGACGATCCGGGAGACGCTGGCCGAGACCGGCTACCTCATCGACCCGCATACGGCGACGGGCGTCTTCGTTGCCAGGAAGCACGCCCGGAGCAACAGCCCGATGGTGACGCTTTCGACGGCCCATCCGGCCAAATTCCCGGCGCCGGTAAAATCCGCTTGCGGAATTGACCCGGCGCTTCCATCATGGCTCGCCGATCTTATGACCAGGGAGGAGCACTTCGACATCCTGCCTGCAGAGCTTAAGGACGTCGAAAACTTCATCGGCGGACACGCCCGAGCAGGCAAGTGAGTGGCGGCGGTGCCAGAAAGACAAGCAATGAATGTGCAAGTGACTCGGCTTTCTTCCGGGTTGACGGTCGTAACCGAGGCCATGCCCCATCTGGAGAGCGTTGCCCTCGGAGTGTGGATCAAATCCGGATCGCGTAACGAGACGGAAGAGGAGCACGGCATTGCCCACCTCCTCGAGCACATGGCCTTCAAGGGAACGGCGCGGCGCAGCGCCCGCGACATCGCCGAGGAAATCGAGAACGTCGGCGGCGAACTGAATGCCGCAACCTCGACCGAAACGACCTCCTATTATGCCCGCGTGCTGAAGGACCATGTTCCGCTGGCGGTCGACCTTCTCGCCGACATCCTGACGGAATCGCTCTTCGACGAGGAAGAGCTGCGACGCGAGAAGCATGTGATCCTGCAGGAGATCGGCGCGGCGAACGATACGCCCGACGACGTCGTCTTCGACAAGTTCTCCGAGGTCGCCTATCTCGGCCAGACGATCGGCCGGCCGATCCTCGGCACGCCAGAAAGAGTGCAAAGCTTCGCGTCCGGGCAGATCCGCAACTATCTGTCGCGCAATTACACCACCGACCGGATGTTCGTCGTGGCTGCCGGCGCCGTCGATCACGACGTCTTCTGCAAGCAGGTGGAGGAGCGCTTCGCGACGCTGCCGCAAACGCCGAGCGCGCCTCCCGTTCTGGAGGCGGCCCGTTATCTCGGCGGCGAGACGCGCGAAGTGCGCGATCTCATGGACGCACAGATCCTGCTCGGCTTCGAGGGCAAGGCCTACCACATGCGGGACTTTTACTGTTCGCAGATCCTCGCCAATGTGCTGGGCGGCGGCATGTCCTCGCGGCTGTTCCAGGAGGTGCGCGAGCACCGCGGCCTCTGCTACTCCGTCTACGCCTTCCACTGGGGCTTCTCGGATACCGGCATCTTCGGCATCCATGCCGCGACCGGCGGCGAAGATATTCCAAGCCTCGTTCCGGTGATCATCGAGGAACTGCGCAAGGCGTCGGAAACCATCCACACCCAGGAAATCGACCGGGCCCGCGCGCAGATCCGCGCCCAGCTGCTGATGGGCCAGGAAAGCCCTGCCGCACGGGCGGGCCAGATCGCCCGGCAGATGATCCTCTACGGGCGCCCGATTCCGAACAACGAACTGATGGAGCGGCTCGAGGGCATCACCTCCGAGCGCCTGACGGACCTGTCCGGCCGGCTGTTCTTCGACACGGTTCCGACGCTCTCGGCCGTCGGTCCGATCGAGAAGCTTCCGCCGATGGAGGAACTGTCCGCAGCGCTCACGCTTCAGGCGACCAAGAAGCAGCGGGCCGCCGGCTAGGGATCCTGCTGGCTGTCCGGAACACTATCCACGAGGCAGCCAGCCGGCAGCCGTCCCGCAGCCCCGTCCGGGGACTGCCTCCAGTGTCGGAGTTTTCGGCACTTCACGTCAACCGGGAGCGTCCGCGGCCCGATGAGCTTCTGGAGTGGGACATGACGAGATCGATGTTTCGGTTTTTGTCACGGCAGCCGGAAGGCCCGCTTCTTTATGGCGATGCCCACCTCCTGCGTCTCGCCCGCCATGGCGACTACGGCCAGTGGCACAGCCTCCGCTCCGAAAGCCGTGGCTTCCTGCAGCCGTGGGAACCGCGATGGCGCGACGACGAGCTGACGGCGCCCTCCTTCCGTGCCAGGGTCGATCGCGGTGTCGACGAACACCGCGCCGGACACTCCGTGCCTCTCCTGTTGTTCGAGCGGCCGGGCATGACGCTGCTCGGGGGGCTGACCATCGGCTATATCCGGCGCGGCGCGGCGCAGAGCTGCATGATCGGCTACTGGATGGGCGAGCGCCATGCGGGCCAGGGACACATGGAATCTGCCCTTAAAATTGCCATCCCCTACATCTACGGCCAACTTCAGTTGCACCGGATCGAAGCAGCCTGTATCCCGGAAAACTGGAAGAGTGTCCGGTTATTGGAAAAAACCGGATTCGAGCGGGAAGGTCTTTTGCGACAGTATCTCAAGATCAACGGCGAGTGGCGGGATCACGTGATGTTCTCGCGACTGCCGGAAGATGGTGAATTCGGGAAGATGATGAGGCCATGACCGCCCGCTACAGAAACATGGCGGGTCTCCGCTGGGTGATGATGCTGATGATCACACTGGCGGCAGGATTGCTCGGCCAGGTCCCTGCGGCGCTGTCGTCAGAGCCGGTGAAGATCTCGCGCGACGATACCGCCCTCGATCTGACGGCGATGACGGACATCCACACCAACCAGGGGGAAGCCTTCCAGGTGTCCACGGCCGCCGGTGCGGACGGCATCCGCCGCCGCATCGAAGTGCGTGCCAGCTCTCCCGATCACAACGGCGACTGGGCCGTCTTCTCGCTTGCCAACGTCTCGGAGGAACAGCTCGAGCGGGTGATCGTCGCGCCGCATTTCCGACTGGCGGGATCGAAGATCTTCTGGCCCGACCTCGGCTCGCAGCGGATCATCGCGATCACGCCGAGCGAGGGTTTCGCGCTCGACCGGGAGCAGAGCCCGGATGCCGACGTCTTCCGCATCACGCTCAACCCCGGTTCCGTCATCACCTTCGTCGCCGAGCTTTCGACACCGACCCTGCCGCAGCTCTACCTCTGGGAGCCGGCCGCCTACAAGGACACCGTCAACGCCTTCACCCTCTATCGCGGCATCGTGCTCGGGATCGCCGGCCTCCTGGCGGTGTTCCTGACGATCCTCTTCGTGGTGAAGGGGACCTCGATGCTGCCGGCCGCGGCGGCGCTCGCCTGGGCGGTTCTCGCCTATATCTGCGTCGACTTCGGCTTCCTCGACAAGCTGATCAGCATCACCGCCAGCGACCAGCGGATCTGGCGCGCCGGCGCGGAGGTGGCGCTCGCCTCCAGCCTGGTAATCTTCCTCTTCACCTATCTCAACCTGAACCGATGGCACGTGCATCTCGGATACGCGACGCTCGCCTGGGTGCTCGGGCTCGGCCTCCTCTTCGGCGTCGCCATCTACGATCCTTCCATCGCCTCGGGGATCGCCAGGCTTTCCTTCGCGCTCACCGCAACCTGCGGCATCCTGCTGATCTTCTACCTGGGCCTGAGCCGCTACGACCGGGCGATCCTGCTGGTGCCGACCTGGGCACTGATCCTCGTCTGGCTGTTCGGCGGCTGGCTGACCGTGACGGGGCAGCTCGACAACGACATCATCCAGCCGGCGCTCGGCGGCGGCCTGGTGCTGATCGTGCTCTTGATCGGATTTACCGTCATGCAGCACGCCTTTGCCGGCGGCGCCTACCAGCAGGGCCTGTTTTCGGACCTCGAGCGCCAGTCGCTGGCGCTCACCGGCTCCGGCGACACCGTCTGGGACTGGGACGTTGCCCGCGACCGTGTGGTGACGACGCCTGACCTGTCCGGCAAGCTCGGCCTGTCGGCCGGGACGATGCACGGCCCGGTCCGCAACTGGCTGCCCCGGCTGCATCCAGACGATCGCGACCGGTTCAAGGCGACGCTCGACGTTCTGCTGGAGCACCGGCGCGGGCGGCTCAGCCATGAATTCCGCATCAGGGCAGAAGACGGCCACTTCCACTGGCTGCAGATCCGCGCCCGGCCGGTGCTCGGCTCGAACGGCGAAATCATCCGCTGCGTCGGGACGATCGTCGACATCACCGAACAGAAGAACTCGGTGGAGCGGCTGCTGCAGGATGCCATGCACGACAATCTGACCGGGCTTCCCAACCGGCAGGTCTTCCTCGACCGCCTGCAGTCCGTGCTGACGCTCGCCTCGACAAATCCGAACGTGCGCCCGACCGTGCTGGCGATCGACATCGACCGCTACAAGCAGGTGAACGACGCGCTTGGCATCGCCGCCGGCGACAACATCCTGATCGCGCTGACCCGCAGGCTGCGGCGCCTGCTGCGGCCGCAGGATACGCTGGCACGGCTGTCGGGAGACCAGTTCGGGCTGATCCTCGTCTCCGAACCGGATCCTGCCAAGGTGGCGGACTTCGCCGATGCTGTGTCGCAGGCGATCATGGTGCCGATCAATTTCGCCAACCGCGAGATCATCCTCACCGCCTCGATCGGGCTGGCGTCCTGGGTCGACCGCCAGGAGAACTCGACGGAACTGCTGAGCGACGCCGAGCTTGCCATGTACCGCGCCAAGCGCGGTGGCGGAAATCGCGTCGAGCCGTTCCGGCCGATCTTCCGCACCTCCGGCACGGACCGCCTGCAGATCGAAACCGACCTGCGACGCGCCATCGACCGCAAGGAACTGTCTCTCGCCTACCAGCCGATCATCCGCCTCGATAACGGCGAGATCGCGGGCTTCGAGGCGCTGATGCGCTGGGAGCACCCGCGGCGCGGCAGCATACCGCCGTCGGACTTCATCCCGATCGCCGAAGCCTCCGACCTCATCGGACCGCTGGGCCTCTTTGCCCTGGAGCGCGCCGCGGCCGACCTGATCGACTGGCAGCGACAGACCGGCGCTCTGCCGATCTTCCTGTCGGTCAACCTGTCCAGCGCACAGCTGCTCAACAACAACCTCTACAACGACGTGCGCGCACTTCTGGCGAAGAGCGAATGCGATCCTGGCCAGCTCAAGCTCGAGCTGACCGAGTCGCTGATGATGGAAAACCCCGAGCAGGCCCGCCTCGTGCTGACGAAGCTCAAGGAGATCGGCCTCG